>Ga0118677_10014554_pt1 | contig 11078 bp, 13 predicted proteins | sample AliMusrvi5mmetaG_FD_86154 | JGI IMG/M metagenome (GOLD analysis project Ga0118677, IMG submission 86154)
CAGCAAACCTAAATCGAAGCAAGCCCCCCTAGATCAACTCTCAACTCTCCACTCTCCACTCTCCACTCTCCACTCTCCACTCTCCACTCTCCACTCTCCACTCTCAACTATTTAACCTTTCCCCGAACAGCGGCCTCAGCTTTTCGACGGCCGCGCGCAGCTCGACACAGGCCTCGCCGTCTATGAGCCCGGCGCAGCGCTGCGCTGCCTTCCAGAGCGCGTCGATGGCCTCGCGATCGGCGAAGAGGAGGAGGCCAAGGTCCCGCCTCGCGCCGTCACGGGGGCCGCGCTCGGTGCTCCGCTCTATCTTGGCGCTCAGCTCCTCGTAGATGCTGCTCATGGCTCGCCTCCGTTCCAGCTGCCCTTTCACGAGCCTTCTATCCCGCCAGGGTGCTCTTCGCCCCGAGGTAGGCCGCCTTGATGGCGGGATCCTCGGCTATCTCGCGGGCCGGCCCCGTCTTGACGATGCGGCCCTGCTCGAGGACATAGGCGCGGTCGGCGATGTGGAGGGCCTTGAAGGCGTTCTGCTCGACGAGGAGGATCGTTTTCCCGAGGGCGCGGAAATCGCGGATGATGTCGAAGACCGTCTTCACGAGGAGGGGTGCGAGCCCGAGCGAGGGCTCGTCGAGGAGGATCAGGTCGCCGTCGGTCATGAGGGCTCGGCCCATCGCGAGCATCTGCTGCTCGCCGCCGGACAGGGTCCCCGCCGATTGCCGCAGCCTCTCGCGCAGTCGGGGGAAGATCGCGTAGACCCGCTCGAGGTCGGCAGCGACCTTCTGCCGGTCGCCTCGCAGGTAGGCGCGCAGGCGCAGGTTGTCCTCGACGCTGAGGTTTGCGAAGACAAGCCGCCCCTCGGGGACGTGGCAGATCCCGGCCTTCACTATCTTCGAGGGCCTCTGCCCCGTCGCCTCGCCCTTGAAGCTCACCGAGCCCGAGACCGGCTTGAGGAAGCCCGACACGGTGTTGAGGAGGGTCGACTTGCCCGCGCCGTTGGCGCCGATGATCGTGACGATCTCTCCCTGCTCGACGTCGAGCGAGACGCCGCGCAGGGCCTTGATGCCGCCGTAGGAGACGTGCAGGTCGCGCACGCACAGCATGCTCATTCCTCCTCCGCGCCGAGGTAGGCCTCGACAACCCTGGGGTCGTTGGCGACGCTGTCGGCCGTGCCGTCGGCGAGGGTGCAGCCGAAATTGAGGACGTGGATGTGCTCGCATACGCCCATGATGAGGTCCATGTGGTGCTCGATGACGAGGACCGAGAGCTTGAAGCTGTCGCGTATCTCGCCTATGAGCTTCATGAGATGGAGGGTCTCGTCGGGGTTCATCCCCGCCGCGGGTTCGTCGAGGAGGATGAGCTTGGGGTCGAGGGCGAGGGCCCGCGTGATCTCGAGCCGCCGCTGGAGGCCGTAGGGCAGGTTGTTCGCCAGCACGTCGGCGCGGTCGGCCAGGCCCATGATGTCGAGGAGGCCGATGGCCTTCTCGCGCAGCGCCCTCTCCTCGCGCCGGAAGCGCGGCAGGCGAAGGAGGGCCTCCGCGAGGCCGTAGCGCGCGGCGCCGTGGCAGGCGGTGAGGACATTGTCGAAGGCCGAGAGGTTCTTGAAGAGCCGTATGTTCTGGAAGGTGCGGGTGACCCCTGCCTGGGCAATCTGCCAGGAGTCGCCATTTGTGATGCTCTTGCCCTGGAAGAGGATCTCCCCCGAGCTCACCTTGTAGACCCCGGTTATGAGGTTGAAGATCGTCGTCTTCCCCGCGCCGTTGGGGCCGATGAGGCCGGTTATGCCGCCCTCGCGCACCTTGAGGCTCACCTCGCCCACCGCGGTGAGCCCGCCAAAGCGCTTGGTCAGCTGTTTGAGCTCGAGTATCGGGCTGTCGCTCATGTTTTCTGCCCCGCCTCGTCCCGGAACTGCTGCCGCGCCCTGCGGGCGGCGGCTGCCTTGCGTATGCCCGCGGGGGTGAGCTCCATCCCGCCCACGAGGCCCTGGGGGCGCCCGACCATGATGACAACGACGGCGAGGCCGTAGATCACGAGGCGCCACTGGGCGAAGTTCCGGAAGAGCTCGGGCAGGGAGACCAGGAGTATGGTGCCGAGGATTGAGCCGGAGATCGAGCCCAGCCCGCCGAAGATGACCATGATGGTGAGGTCGGTGGACTTGGCCATGTTGAACATGGTCGGCCGGATGAACTGCATGTAGTTGGCCATGAGGGCGCCCGCGATGCCCGCCATGATCGCGCTCGCGACCAGGGCTGCCATCTTGTGGCGGAAGACGTCGACGCCGGCCATCTGGGCGGCGAGCTCCTCCTCGCGGACCGCCACCATGTTGCGCCCCTGGCGGGAGTTGATCAGGTTCCAGGTGACGACGACGAAGACAATGTCGAGGCCGATGACCCACCAGGCGTTCGTGAGCTTGGGAAGGCTCTCCCAGCCGCGCGCGCCCCCGACGTAGGGGATGTTGTTGAGGATTATCCGCACCGCCTCGCCAAAGCCCATGGTCGCGATGCAGAAGTAGTCGCCCTTGAGCTTGAGGGTGTCGAGCACGACCACAGCGCGGAGGAGCGCCACGCCGCCGCCTGGGACAATGCCTTCTTCCACAGCTGCCCGGGTCGCGTGGAGCGCGTCTTCAACGCGCGCCTTCTTTTCCTTCATTTCGGTTTCGGTAGCCGCGCCGACATGGATCACTGCCACGCCGCCCGCGAGTTTCGCGAGGCGTTCCTGGAGCTTTTCCTTGTCATAATCGGAATCCGTGTCTTCGATCTGTTTCTTGATCTGGCCGATGCGCCCGGTGATATCCGAACTCTTGCCGGCGCCTTCGATGATCGTGGATTTTTCTTTGTCCACGGTCACGCGTTTCGCGCGGCCGAGATCCTTCAGGGTCACATTCTCGAGCTTGATCCCGAGGTCTTCCGTGATGGCCTTGCCGCCCGTGAGCGTGGCGATATCTTCCAGCATGGCCTTGCGGCGGTCGCCGTAGCCGGGAGCCTTGACCGCGCAGACCGTGAGGGTGCCTCGGATCTTATTGACCACGAGAGTCGCGAGCGCTTCGCCATCCACTTCCTCGGCGATGATGAGGAGCGGTTTTCCGGCCTTGGACGCGGCTTCGAGGATCGGGAGCATGTCCTTCACTGACGAGATCTTCTTCTCGTTGATGAGGATGAACGGCTCTTCGAGCACGACTTCCATGCGCTCGTTATCGGTCACGAAATACGGGGAAAGATAGCCCTGGTCGAACTGCATGCCTTCGACGACATCGAGCGTCGTGGCCGTGGACTTGGCTTCTTCCACCGTGATGACGCCGTCTTTGCCGACCTTGTCCATGGCTTCGGCGATATGATCGCCGATCGTGGTGTCGGAATTCGCGGCGATCGAGGCGATCTGGGCGATCTCTTTCTTGTCCTTGCCGATGGGTTTGGCGACTTTATCGAGTTCGGCGACAATGGCTTCCACAGCTTTATCGATGCCGCGCTTGAGGGCCATCGGGTTCGCTCCGGCCGTGACGTTCTTCAGGCCTTCGCGGTAGATCGCTTGGGCGAGGATGGTCGCAGTGGTGGTGCCGTCTCCGGCCACATCCGAGGTCTTGGAAGCGACTTCCTTGACCATTTGGGCGCCCATATTCTCATAAGGATCTTCAAGTTCCACTTCTTTGGCGACTGAAACGCCGTCTTTGGTGACGGTCGGGGAGCCGAATTTCTTTTCAAGGACCACGTTGCGGCCTTTGGGACCGAGGGTGACCTTGACCGCGTTCGCGAGCTGATCCACACCGTGCAGGATCGCCCGGCGCGCTTCGTCGCCGAACAATAGTTGCTTAGCCATGTTTGTTGCCTCCGTTGTTGGTCGCTATTTCGAGCCTGCTGCTATTGTCATTCCCTCATGCTTCAGTCGGGAATCCAGGACTGGATCCCCGATAAAAACATTCGGGGACGACAAAGACCCGGAATGGCGAATCTGATTTAAGAAGATTCAATCGAGGTTCTGGCACTCGGCAATTTCGAGTGCCAGGTGAGGCGTTATTCTATTCGGTGGGATCAAAAAAGCAAGCTGAATTTTGAGGTAGCCCTGCAAAGACCCGGTGTTTGCAGGGCTGTGTTATTTCCGCTCTCTCCAGAGCGCGAGCAGCGACTTGACGGAATGCTGGGGATCAACGATGTTAATATTCTGTGTATAGGGCCGGATGACTTTGGCGAAGCCGCCGGTTGCCAGGACCCGGAGGTTCTTCCCGTATCGCTTGCGGAATCGCCGGATCAGTTCATCGGTCATGGAGCCATAGCCTTCCAGAATACCGGACTCCATGCATTCCCGGGTATTCTTTCCCAGGAAGGCCTTGGTCTTCCCCGGAAGGGCAAGGCCTTTGGGGAGAAGGGCCGCCCGTTGGCCTAAGGCCCTGTAGGCGGTTTCCGGCCCCGGGATGATCATACCGCCTTGAAAGATCCCTTTTGCGTCGATACAGTCGAAAGTGATGGCCGTTCCATAGTCGATGACAAGTATAGGAAGGCGGTACATGCGGACGGCCCCGTAGGCGTTTATCTTCCTGTCGCATCCTAAGTTATTATAATTATTGTACTTATGCCTTATTTTTACGGGAAGATTCTTGCCGACGATCCATAGCTTTTGGCCTTTCCGCGTTCCGAGTGATAGCTTTACTTTTTTAGTTATTTCAGGGAAAACGGAGCTGATAACAATATCCAAATGATTATTTCTACCATTTATCATGATTTTTGAGGCGTATTTAGGGATATCATCATAATAGATTGACCCGAAATCAAGCAAGCGCCCGCCTTCGTAGAAGCCCATGGTGGCAGCTGTATTGCCAATATCAATTGCCAATATTCGCTTGATCATTCTAGTCTCCATCGTCCTATAACCATTTCAAGCTACGCCTGATTACCATTTAATTTCTAAAATTTGAAATCAGTGCAGTCCTTGTCGGCCATTCAGGCAAAGAAATGAACGACAAGGACGAGGTTGAAATGGTTATGATTTACCACTTGATAGTCAAAAATAGCAAAATAAAGGGATAGCGATTACTTTATGGTTCCTTTTTGGTAAAATTCACATATTTTGAGGATGAATTCATCGATAATATGGGACAGCACTTCATCGATGGAATACTCCATGCCCTTGACATCTTTCATAGAGATGCCCTCCGGAGGGAGCTGCGATGCCTCAGCGTTCACGTTAAGGCCTATCCCGACGACCACCGTCTCCAGCTTAGATTGGGTGGATAGGGCTTCAGTCAAGGTGCCGCATATCTTCCGGGAACCCACCATGAGGTCATTGGGCCTCTTGAATTCCGAAGCGATATCATACTTCTCTTTCAGGACCTTGGCAACCGCGCGGCAGGCAACCTGGGTGAGCATCGGAGCCTGAGCGGGGCTGAGGGGCGGACGCAGCAGGATAGAGCAAAGCAGGTTCTTGCCGGCCGGGGAAAGCCACTCCCGTCCCGGTTTCCCGCGTCCGGCGGTCTGGTGAGTCGCGACGATCACGAGACCTTCCGGCGCGCCTTGCCGGGCGCGGTCCAGCAGGAGGGTGTTCGTGGAGGTCACTTCGCCGAGTTTTTCGATTTGGAAATGAATCATGAGGCGAAATTTCCAATAACCAAAAAACAAGAACCAAATAAATTCCAATTTCCAAAATTCAAAAATGGGATTTGTCCGGGGTCTTGAGACTCGGTCATGGGCCCTTGCTTGGTTATTGGAGCTTGGTTCTTGGGATTTTTTTAAGTGATGATTCTTGGAATGTGGGGATTCAGCCGCGTCACAATCTCGTAGGGGATGGTGCCGGCCCACGCGGCGATATCCTCGGCCGTGATGCGCTCGTTTCCGTCTTCGCCGATCAGTGTGATCGTGTCACCCTCGACCGCCGTTTCCCGGCCCAGATCCACCGCGATATAATCCATGGAGACCTTGCCCGCCAGCGAGTAGCGCCTTCCCTTGACGAGTACCGAAGCTTTTTGCCAGGCGGCCCAGGGATAGCCATGGCTGTAACCAACGGGGAGTACGGCAATCGTCGTATCGGACTTTGCGATAAACTCGCGGCCGTATCCGACCGAATCTCCGGCCCGGACCTTTTTGACAAGAACGATCCGTGTTTTCCACGAGAGAACAGGCTCGATGCGTACCTTGTCTTTTAATCCGGGATCAGGATAAATGCCATAGAGCGCCAGACCGGGTCGGAGCATATTGAGGAGCGGCGCCTGGAGGGTCAGGCTTGCCGCGCTGTTTTGAGCATGCCGGAACCGGAATACGATACCCTTGCGTTCCAGATCTTCGATCAGCAGGGTGAAGTCACGGACCTGCGTCTCTCGGAAGGTGTCTGCTTTCTCCGCAGTAGGAAGGTGAGTGTAAATTCCCTCCATCAGGAGGCCCTTGAGCGTTCGCATTTTCATAATCTCGGCTGCCGCCATCCCGGAACGGATGCCCATACGGCCCATGCCCGCGTCGATCTTGATATGGACGGAGGCTTTCCGTCCGAGTCCTTCGGCGCAATCCGAGATCTCCTTGGCTTTCTCGTAATTCGAGACGCTGAGCGTGATATTGCTGCCGATCGCGGCGGGGATCTCGTGGGAAAAAAGATGGCCGAAAAGGAAGGTGCGGGTCAGAGGGTGTCGCTCTTTGAGTCCCAGGGCCTCACGCAACGAGGCAACGCCAAAGAAGCTGACTTGTCCGTCGAGGATCCCGGCCACCTCCTCGACGCCGTGGCCGTAGGCGTTGGCCTTGATCACGGCCAGGACGCTGGTCATGGGGTCTGACCTCTGGCAAAGCGCGTCCAGATTTTTTAGGAGGCGGTCCGCGCGAAGTTCGATCCAGGAAGGAAGCAGTTGCTTAAGTTGGCTTTGAACGAGAGTTTCCATAAGGGTGATTCTAAGTTGTCGCCGTTTTAATTTCCTGATTATAAGAAACAATAACCAAACAATCTCCAATCTCCAACATCTCAAAAACCTTCTGGTTGTTGGTGTTTGGCCCTTGCTTGTAGCTTGTCTCTTGGTTATTGGAATTTCATTTGCTTTTGAGCCGTTCTTCGGCTTCAGAGCTCCTTAAATAGAACGGTAAAAGAGCCCGCGGACTTGCCAGCTTTTTCAGAAGAGGGCTCCCGGCTTCAAACAGTTCGATCAGTCCGGCCGCCCGCGGATGCCAGCTCTTTTCCGGAAGGATGCCAAAACCCCGCGCGTCAATCTTCGGGATGCCGTCGCCCGCGAGCAGGCTGTTCTTGGGAATTTGCCGGAGCATCTCCTCAAATGATAACACGGATGCCGGGCCCCCCGGGATCCAGCCCTTTTTCCGGAAGGCATACGAACGAGCGTAAATTTTACCACGTCTTGCGTCCAGGCATACCGCAAGATTTGCCGCCCTGCAAAGCCCCGGTGTTTGCAGGGCTGAGATACCGGCGGCGATGACGTCCATGGATAAAGCTCCGTAGCAGGGCTTATGGCGGATGGCAAGAAACCCCTGGAGCGTCGCGAAGCCGATGCGCAGACCTGTGAAAGATCCCGGCCCGCGGTCGATCAAAAACGCGTCAATATCGCCGATCCCGAGCTTTTCGTTCCTGAGGAGCCGGTCGATCACGGGGAGGAGATTCTCCGCGTGTTTCATATAGCCTTTGACCGCGGCGTGGCGGAGCTTGCCCCCGCGTCTCTTGATCGCGACGCTCAGGACCGGGCTTGACGTTTCAATGGCGAGTAAGTTCATCAATTAGCTCAACGCGCAAGGCGCAACGCACAACGTTTGGAATGAAAACATGGGGCATTCTAATGGAGCTCCTAGGGAGCGTCAATGAAAGCCCTTGGCTGCTTTCCGTTGATCGCCAGACGTTGCCCGTTGTGCGCTCATTGACATACCCCCATGGGGTATGCTATGATTTGATTATCCAGGGAGGGATCCAAGATGAAAAAGGGAACAGACCAAAGAGCGAAACTGGTGGCCTTGAAACGGATCGAGGGGCAAGTCCGGGGAGTCCAGAAAATGATCGAAGAGAAGCGTTACTGTATCGATATCCTCCGGGCGATCGGGGCCGCGGCCGGGGCGCTTAAAAGCGTGGAAGCGGAGATCCTGAAGACCCATTTGAACGCCTGTGTGAAGACGGCGGTCGAAGGTTCCTCGAAAAAAGAAAAAGATGCGAAATTGAACGAGGTCTACCAATTCTTTAAAGGCTTCCGAAAATGAAAAAAGGCTGGCTGTCGCTCACCTTGACGGCTTTGATGGTTTTGGCGCCCCTAGCGGTGCTGACCTGTCATTGTTTTCTTACCGAATGCGGGGGAGGCGTGGCGGGGGCCGTGGCTTCCTCCCACGGACCCTCTTGCCACCATGCCGCCGGGACGTCCGGGACTGCCAAGGGAGCCCGCGCCGAATGCTGCGGGAAATGCCAGATCGAAAAAGCCGCTCTTTCAATCAATAAAGTTGTCGAGAGTGTGATCCTCCGCATTACGAATGCCGCACCCGTCTCTTACGATGCGGAAAGCTTTCTCCGGCCTTCGAGCTTTCGCTCTCCCCATTTTTTTTCCTTCCGAGGTCCTCCAGACCCTTTTTTTACGAGACATATTCTTAACACGACTTTTGCCTTGCGAGGACCTCCTGCGGGTTTATTCTGCCTTTAAGAATTTAATCCGGAATTTTTAAAAAAGGAGTCATCCCATGAAAAAGTTCTTAGCTGTGATGTTAGCCGCTGTGATGATGCTTGGCGCTTTTGCGACGACCGCCTTTGCCGGCAAGCAGTGCCAGTGCAAGCCTTGCAACTGCAAGCCGACATGCGAGTGCGGGAAGAAGTAGACTTTTAGGGGGCAGTCCTTCAAAATGGAGGGGCTGTCCCCCTTCTTTTTTTCAACCTAAGGAGAACTGAAATGAAAAAATGGATCACGTTAGCGTTATTGGTAGTGTTTCTTATGCCTCTCGCCGTCTTGCCGGCTTTTGCGGCGGAGAAGACAGTGGCTGCGGGCAACAGGTTCTGCCCGGTCTCTGGGGATCCTGTGTCCGGGACGAATTTTGTCGAATACCAGGGGAAGACGTACGGCCTCTGCTGCCCGGCCTGCAAGGCGGCTTTCCTGGCCGATCCGGCCAAAGCGATCGCCAAGATGCGCATCCAGGAAGCCGCCGCGGCGGTCGTGGCTCCCGATTCCATTGCCTCCAAGAAAATGAAAAAGGGCATGGAGCAGAGCGGGATGTAATAAAACCCGGCACAACGTTCAACGCGCAACGGGCAACGTAACAACATGTTTTATCGTTGAGCGTTGCGCGTTGCGCGAGTAAAGAGATTTCCTCTGCCGCTTCCGTGTTCCCGTGTTTCAAAGCCCCCGTTTAAATATTTCCGCTTCCAGTCTTGACAATCTCAAAGTGCGATGCTACATTTCGAATGTAACCGGTTACATTCGAGAGGGGCACATGACCAATATCAAGCAGATCGCGAAAGAAGCGGACGTTTCGGTGGCGACGGTTTCGAGAGTGCTCGATCCCGACAAGGCCCGGATTGTGCATCCCAGCACGCGGGAGAAGATCGAAAAGATCATCAGGAAACACCAGTACACGCCGAATAAGGCCGCGCGCACTCTTAAGGGCGGCCACACGCTTCACCACAGCATTGGGATCGTAGCGCCTTTTTCTTCGGATGTCGTCCGGAGTCCCTATTACCAGGGGCTGATGACCGGCCTTTTGGAATCGATGTATTCTCTCAACTATGACTGCAAGTTGCTCCTGGTAAGAGACCGGGAGAACAGAATGTCACTCAAGCGGTATATCAGCGAGAACTTCGTGGATGGGGTCGCGATCCTGTCGTGGCAGTCCTTTCCGGAGTTCATCCGTGAGATCCAGGAAGACCCGGACATTTTGTCGATGCTGATCGGCAATTTTGATCCGGCGGTCAAGGCGAGTTTCGTGTATGCGGAAAATCATCTCGGGATCGAACAACTCTTCAACCATTTCGTGACCCAGAAGTACAAAACGGTGGGGATGCTCCGGGGTCCCGAAGCCGGGTCGATGGATGCGCGGGAACGCTATCAGGCATTTCTTTATTATGCAAAGCAGAAAAAATACGCGATCGTGCCGCAATTCTTTGACAAGTGCCGGTATTACGATGCCGGTGCAGCCTATGAGACGATGATGAAGTGGATCAAAAAAGGGAAATTACCGCGCGTGATCATGGGAGCCAATGATGATATCGCCCGCGGTATCGTGGTGGCTTTGAAGGAGAGCGGGATCCGCGTCCCGCAAGAGGTGGCCGTGGTCGGCTATGACGGATGGTCCCGGGATGTGGACGGAACCATGCAGCTGACGACCGTGAGCCAGCCGCTTGAGACGATGGGACGGATGGCGATCGAAAACCTGGACCGCATGATCTTCAAAAAAGCAAAACCTCCGATCCAGATGCGGCTGAATTCGGAGCTCATGATCGGAAATACGGCGTAAAAATTTTTTGTATCAGAATGTAAACGGTTACATTTAACAATGCGGAAAAAGAGGAGGATGTTATGAACGTGGAGCAATTCAAGGACAACCTGGTTCAGATCGCGTCACCGAGGGCCCGCAAGGCGAGGGAAGTTTGCCGGGAAGTCGTGGACGGTCTTTTGCCGGGGACCCTTTCGGGCGAAGTAAAACAGAAACATGCGGAAGCGTATGAAGTGGACGGGACAACCGTGGTGCTCAGCAAGTTTATTTCCGGCGCGCCCAAGCGTATCGTGCTGATGAATTTCGAAACGGGGGAGATGTTCGTTCAACAGCTCTGATCGACGGGCGGGGGAGGAGGGAGATGCTGAACGGAAGAACCCGTGTTTTCCTGCCGGTGTTTTCGCTCAGGCCCCGGCGGGGTTGATGATCCTTTGAATCTCCCGGGCTTCTTCATCTTTCCCGCGTTTCAAAGCCCCCTGGATAAAGATCCGCGCTTTTTCTTCCAGCATGCTTCGCGCGGCGGAGGCTTGCTCCGGTGTGAGGGTGTTTTGGGAGAGGATCTTGGCGAGAGACCGGATGCGGAAGCGGTCCATGGCGGGGAATTCGCGGGAGCGCTGGTCGGTGTGGCCGCCGTATTTGAGGATATAAGGTTTCTCGATCAAACCAATCGGATGTTTCGCGGCGATCCTGAGCCAGAGATCATAATCCTCGCAG
>Ga0118677_10012226_pt2 | contig 11076 bp, 4 predicted proteins | sample AliMusrvi5mmetaG_FD_86154 | JGI IMG/M metagenome (GOLD analysis project Ga0118677, IMG submission 86154)
CTAGTTCCCGGTTCGGACACCCGCCCTCCCCCGAGCCCCAGCCATCTGTGCGGAACCGATCTGAATGGCCGAGATCTCCTGCTAAGAATCCTCGAAGGAGGCCGCATTTCCTTGCTTGTCGGGATTTGCGGCGCAGCGATCAGTCTCCTGATCGGCACCACCTACGGACTCATCGCCGGATCTTCCGGCAGGAGTGTTGATAATGTGATGATGCGTTTCGTTGACATCCTCTACTCGGTCCCTCGCTTGATCTTTATCCTGATCTTTATCAATGCCTTCAATGAGCGGCTACAACTCATGGCGAGCAATCATGGCTGGGATTGGTTAGTCGGCTCGTCACGACTGGTGATCCTGATCCTGAGCCTTGGCTTGATCGAATGGCTGACGATGGCCCGGATCGTGCGCGGTCAGACGCTCACGCTAAGGGAGCGCTCTTATGTGGCGGCGGCACGGGTGCTCGGCGAAGGTTACTGGAAGATCCTGTGGAGACACCTCCTTCCGAATCTGGCGGGCATCATCCTGGTCTACCTGACCCTGGCGATTCCCTCGGTCATCATCGACGAGGCTTTCCTGAGTTTTCTTGGACTCGGCGTTCAGGCTCCGCAGTCGAGCTGGGGCTCCCTCCTCGCCGAGGGTGCTGCCTCCATCAACCCCTTGAAGGGAGCCTGGTGGCTGATTCTCTTTCCCTCCCTGGCCCTGCTGGCAACCTTGCTCGCGATCTACTCGCTGGGCGATGCACTGAGACGCTCCCTCTCGCGATAGGCGATCGGACGTCCATCCTCATTTCCTTATCCCGTCAGCGAAGGATCATCTCCTGATCTTTCTTAAGAAAGGAGCGCACCGCGGTTTCTTGGCGATTGGAGACAATTGTGACGGCTCCCGTTTCATCCTGCCTCATGAAAGTGATCTCTTCTTTTTTCAAGATCCCCTGCCATTCGCCACTGGGAACTCCAAGACGTGAAAAATAATCCACGGGAGAGATCAAGAGTTTAGGACCGATCCGACGGATCAGGGCAAGCGTTCCCGAGAAGTCGCATCCCCCCAGAGGAAGAATCAGAATCTCGGCCTTTAGGGATTCCTGAGGGATGGATCCCAAGGCACCCATTACCTCCGGCGTCATCTTGGGTACCATGAGAATTCGTGTGTTTCCCAGAAGCAGTCGAGGGATCAGGAAGTCTGCCGGAGTTTCTCGTGGAGGATAGAGGATCTCCGCACGGATCCGTGGAAGAAGTGTCCAGCAATCACCCTGATACAGGCGCTTGAGCGATGATGATGAATGCTGTGATAAGAGTGCTTTTGCCACGGAGGATCGCCCATCATCCGGCGGCACTGCCATCGACGAAACGGAAAGCTCCCGCTTGATAAGGGGAAGGCCACCGAGATCCGCGGCATCGGTTTTGGTAATCAGCACACTATGGATGGAATTTGCCCCATCAGCCTCGAGGCAAGGGATGATCGTCGATGCCGCATCTCTCTTTTTGCCCATATCCACCATCGCGAAACTCGATCCTTCGTGAAGGATCGCACAGGTGGAGCCGCGAAGGTCAAGAAGAGTCATTTCGGGATTCCAGACCGGTGCACCGACAAAGAAATGTCCTCCCGGCACCAAGGCGCTAGCCTTAACCACAAACAGGAGAAGCTTGGTGATCAGCCAGTTGGCGTTATTGAAAAGAATGGCCAGCCCTTGCCAGAACGCCCCGGCCAGGACGGAGGCCATGCCGAGGATCATCATGAGCCAAGCCAGGAAGACGGCGAAGAGATTGGCCGGGATGGTGGAGGGAGACCAGAGATGGAAATAATAGAGCGTCAGCGGCATGGACCCGAGCCACGCGACCGCCGAGACGCTCACGGAATCCACGACAAGCCGCTCTGCCTTGCAGCGCCACAGCAGCGACGGGGACCAGAGCAGACGCGGCAGGAAGGGATCGGGCTCGGTGAACCTCCGCGTGGCCTGTTGCAGGGGCCGTGCGAACGCCAGGAGAAAAGCGACCATGCCAAACGAAAGCTGGAGCCCGGGGGTGAAGAATTGGTTCGGGTCCCAAGCCAGGATTGCGAGCACCGAAGCGGCCAGCGTGTTCCAGGAGAGCGCGGGGCGATCCAGGAGGATGCCGATCAGGACCATGGACGCCATTACGGTCGCCCGCAGGCTGCTGGCGGTGAGCCCCGTGGCGTAGCAGTAGATCCAGAGCACCGGGAGGATCAACGTGGCCACGACCCGGCGGCGCAGGCCCACGACCTGCAAGAGTTGCTGGAGGGCGGCGGCCAGCATCGCCACGTTCATCCCGCTGACGGCAAAGAGGTGCATCGTTCCCGTGTATTGGAAGAGTTTCTTTGTCTCCTGCAAGGATTCGCCGTTGGAGCCGAGCACCATGCTTTGGATCAGCGAGACGAGCTCCGGCGAGTCCTCAATATCCAGGGCCATTGTCCGTTCCATCCAATGCCGCAAAGCCAGCGAGTGGGCGATTAAAGAGGAGCCCCTGTCGTGCTCCAGAACATGGGCGTCCTGTGCGTAACGGACGCGGAGTTCCCCATAAACGCCCCGCCGGTGCCAGATGCGGGGGCGCTCGAAGCCCCCCGGATTGCGTGGCGGCTCCAGGTGATGCAAATCGCCGGTCATCTCCACGCGGTCGCCATACCGGGGAGGATTTCCGGTCCACCGGACCAGTATGAGGGCGTTGCAGGGAGTTGTTTTTCCGTTGAGGGTCAGCGATTGGAGCCGGACCTGGAAGTGTGCGTCCTCTTGGGGCTCATCCTCGACAATACCGACCGCCTGGACGACGCACCCTTGCGGGGGAATCCGGGCTTCCAGCGTGGGGCCCGCCCCGGAGGTGAGCAACGTGGCGTGCCAGGCAAAAAAAACCAGCATCGCCGCTCCCCACGTGCATGCCGTCGCGCGCGTTGGCCTCCCGTTGAGCCGCAACCAATACACCGCCAGCGCGAGTAGCAGAGCCCCCCCCGCAGCCCAGGGGCCGAGCCGCATGCCGCCCACGTGCGGAAACCAATCCGCCGCCACGATGCCGCCGATGGCGCATAGGGCGAGCGGTACGAGAGGTTGGGGCGGTTTCAGCGGCACGCCCCAGAGTGGGGAAAAACCTGCCCAAAACGCAAGGGAAAGCCGTGAGAGAAAGAAGAAGCGCCGGCGCTATTTCTCTCAACGCTCGACTTGCCCCTTTCTCAACTTGCGCTGTCTCGCCGCTTTGCAGACGGCTTGATGGACGGTGGTCAACAACTGTTCGGCGTTATAGGGCTTGGCCAAAAAGAACTCACCGCCGTGTGCAAAGGGCTCTTTGTAGGAGGAATGCCCCGTGGAGGCGATGACGACGGTGGTGGGGTTCATCTCCTTTAATGCTCGGATGAGCGCCGGCCCATCCATCCCGGGCATGGCCAGGTCGGTGAGCACGGCATGGATCGCACTGCCCTGTTGCTGGTAGATTTCCAGTGCTTCCCTTCCGCTGGGGGCGCTCAGAATATGGTATCCCATTTCCGCGAGGATCGTCCCGGCCATTTTGCAGATGGAGGGCTCGTCGTCCACGATGAGAATGCCCTCGCCTGCGCCGGAATGGAGGGGCGATTTCCTCTTCGGCTTTGCCGGGAGCAGGGGAGCCTCTGTCGCCGGGAAGAAGACGTTGAATTTGGAGCCTTTGCCCACTTTGCTGTCGATGGTGACAAATCCGCCGTGGCTTTTGACAATTCCCAGGACGGTGGAAAGGCCGAGCCCCGTCCCCTTGCCGACTTCCTTGGTGGTAAAGAAGGGGTCGAATATTTTGCCAAGGATTTCTTTGGGAATGCCGATGCCGGAGTCCGCAACCACAATCCTCACATAGCGGCCCGGTTTGGCGCCGTGGGTTTTGGCCGCGGAGGGGTTGATGTCGCAGTTCTTGGCGCTGAGCCGCAGGGTGCCGCCGTGAGGCATTGCGTCGCGCGCGTTTACGCAGAGGTTTACAAAGACCTGGTGGAGCTGGGTCAGGTCGCCGGTGACGTTCCAGAGCCCTTCGGACAATGTGGAGGTGAACGTGATCGATTTGGGCAGGATTTCCTTGAGGATGTGCTCCACCTGGCGGATCAGAAAACGCGGCTCCACGGGCTTGCGTTCGCCTTTGGTGCCCCGGGCGAAGGTGAGGACCTGGCTGACGACGTCCGCTCCGCGTTGAGCGGCTTCCTGGATGATGCCGATGAGCTCCTCGGAGGTTTGCTTCGGCATGTTCTCGCGCAAGACGGAGGCGGCCATCATGATGGGCCCCAGGATGTTGTTGAGGTCGTGGGTGATTCCGCTTGCCAGAGAGCCGATGCTCTCCATCCGTTGGTTGCGCAGAAATTGGTCCCCCATGTGTTTGCGCTCCGTGATATCCCGTGCGATGCCGATCACCCCGACGGCCTCGCCCGCCTCATTCAGTAAGGGGGTCAACACGGTGTCAAAATAGGTATGCCCCTGGGGGCTTGGAAAACATTCCTCGATGCGCAACGGCTGCCGCGACTCCAGGACGGCGCGATCCTGTTGGCACAGCTTGGCGCTGGTTGCGGGGTCGAAGATTTCGGAGCCCGTTTTGCCGATGACGGCGGCTTCATCCTTGCCGATAAAACAAATCCAGGCCCGGTTGACCGCCAGGAAAACGCCTTCGGCGTTCTTCATCCAGGCGGGATCGGGAATGCCATCCAGGATGGCCCGCTGGGTGTAGTTACTTTTGCGCAGCGCTGTTTCCAGCTGCTGGCGTTCGGTAATATTGCGGCTGATGCCAAGGATGCCGCACACCCGGCCTTCCTTGATTTTTGGAACGCTGGTGAAGTCGCCGCCGACATAATGGCCGTCCTTACAGAGGACCCGCAATTCATGTGGCTCCGTGGTTTTCCCGTCGCAGATGCGCTGGAAGACGTTCATCGCGCGAGGGATGTCGTCGGGATGCACCAACTCGACGAACGCTTTGCCAAGCCAGTCGTCAACCGCCCAGCCTGTGATGCTCTCAAAAAGAGGGTTCAGGAAGGTGATGGCACCGCTGGGGATGTCCAATCCATAAACCACGTTGGGCGTCACCTGAAGGAGCAGTCGGTGGTTTTCCTCTATTTCCCTCAGTGCTTCCTCGGCGGCCTGGCGCGCGACGATCTCGGTTGAGAACCGGGTATCCTTCGTTTGCGATTCTTCGGGTTGGCTCTCCATTCGAGGCGAGGAAGCGGGAGGAATTGGGAGGTGCCGGGGATTTGAATTCATTCAAGTCGATAACTCACGCTAACAAGGCAGTTACACGACCATTTGCGCCGTTTAGTGTCAAGAATGACCCGTCGCGCTGCGTACAAACACGCATGATTTTCTAAGACGGAATAAGCTGTTGGATGCACGGCGGAATATGGAGTGCGGAAAATTGCGGATATTTATAGTGTTTTCATTTGCAATAAACAGCTCGAATAGCACGGAGGCGCTTCGGCTATCGGTTGCTGGAGATTGTTTTTTTGGAATACAAGCGCGGAAGTCGCGCATCCGGGGGTGAAAAATTGATTCGGGCAATGACTAGTTATCGCTGTGGTGGCGCGTGGTGGTTTTGGCCGAAGCTCTCTTCTTTTTTCTTGCCGATGAGACGTAGTCGCAATAAAAAAGCCCCCGTGCAATCGATCCGTCCTTCATTTTCCATGCTGCTCCCAAGTGAAATATCGCATTCGTTCCTCGGTTTTCTTGTCGCTTTAGCCGTCGCATTTGCGCCGGTGGCCTTGCGAGCCGGAGATGCGCCGTCTGATGCCAAGCCGGGGGATTCCAAGGCGCTTTCCTTCCCGGTTTCCTATACCGGGGAGGTTCTGGGCAATCTCGCCGGTGGAACCAATCGGGGTGCAATCGCGGAGGGCCTTCTTAACGTCGGCGTGCAGGGGGATCTGGATAAGCTCGTTGGGTGGCAAGGCGGCAGCTTCCTTGTCAGCCTGCTCGATCCCCATGGGCCGAGCCTGACGGATAAGTATGTCCACGATTTCAACAGAGTAAGTAATATCGACGCATACGATAGCGTGCGGCTCTACGAGGCATGGTTGCAACAGGAATGGGCCGACGGCAAATTCTCTGTCCGTGTCGGTCAGCTTCTGGCGGATACCGAATTTTTCGTTTCCGACAATGCGGCGCTCTTTATGAACGGGGCTTTCGGGGCGCTGCCGGTTGTCAGCCAGAACCTCGCTGCCGCCGTTTTCCCGGTGGCGGCTCCGGGGGTGCGGGCCCGGTGGAAGGCAACGGAGGCGCTTTCGATTCAGGTCGGTGCTTTTGACGGAGATGTGGGGGACCAGGCGACGGATAACAAGCACGGCGTGGACTGGCGTCTGGGACGCAATGGCGGTGTGCTCGCGCTGACGGAGGTTGCCTATGCCTGGAATGGGCAGAAGGGGGCCACGGGGCTCCCCGGGGTTGTCAAGCTGGGAGCGTTCTTCCGGGATGGCGGCGCGGAAGAGGATCTGGAGGGAATACCGCGTCATACCGATGCGGGCGGCTACGTCATCGCCGACCAGCAACTTTGGCGCAAACCGGGGGCGGAAGATCAAGGGCTGAGCGCCTTTGCGCGGGTTGGCGGCGCGCCGGATGATCGCAACACGGTGCCGTTTTACGCCGACGGCGGGTTCAACTACAAAGGGCTCCTTCCGGGGCGAGAGAAGGATGTTGCGGGTCTTGCCGTTAGCTACACGAAGCTGAGCAAATACGCGTGTGATGACGGTGGGAATCCCGCCGAAGCCCACCACGAGACGATTCTGGAGGCAACCTACAAGGTGCAGGTGAAGGAGTGGGTTGCCGTGCAGCCCGACGTGCAATACGTCTTTAATCCTGGAGCCTGTACGAAGGCGGATAACGCGCTGGTCGCGGGAATCCGCGTGAATGTGACTTTCTAGTGTAGTGTTCCGGCTCCATAGGCAAACCCAGAGCCCGAGAAACCGACGTAGACCTTGCCGAATACCTCTTTGTCCCCGTCCATGGCGTCGATGTTGTCAAAAATGCCGAGGGGATAGTCGCAGAGTTTATCCCAGGTGGCGCCCGCATTTGTGGACCGATAAATCCCCGTCTGCCCGCCCGCGATTCCCGCCACAAAGACCGTCGGGTAGCCCCCCTCTGTCTGCGGTTTGCCCAAGCCGACGTTAACAGCCTGTTCGATGCCGGCAGACTTGGCCCAGGTGGCGCCGCCATCGGTCGAATGCCATAATCCGCCCACGGTGCCTTCGGCAAACCAGAGGTCTTTGGCGTGTCCCGGCGTGGCTTTCAGAATGGCGTTCCATCGGTTGGAGACAGGGATGCCAACCTTGGCAAAATGGGCTCCTCCGTCGGTGGACTGGTAGATTCCGTCCTCGGGATGGTAGAGATAAAACGTGTCGGCCAGCACGCGGTCGGCGCACAAGGATTTCTGCGGCATGGGATACGAGTTAAAGCCCGTGGTGGTCGCTCCGTCTAAAGAGGACTGCTGCCAGGTTGCTCCGCGATCCGTCGTATAATAGGGCAGCTTCCTCTGCGCGGGAGACCAGACGATCTTGTCCGTACTATTGGCGGATACCGCGATAAGCCCGTATTCCAAATCCGCAGGGGCCGTGCCATTGTCCACGGCGGGGAATCTTGTCCAGGTCCGCCCGCCATCGGTCGAATACCCGGTGGAATTGGGATGCGGCGGGAAGCCGAGATGGTTACGGAACACGCCGACGATGAATTTGGGGTTTGCCGGGCACCAGTCGAGAGCCCATGCGGACATGAAGTTGGGCTGGGAGCGCTGGGCCGTATAGGTATCCACGTCGCCAAAATAATAACATCCCACGTCCCACATTGCGGCCACTGGCTGACCACTCGGCGGGGCGATGACATCATTGCCGCAGACTTCCTCGATGCCTTCGCTGGCGGCCTGCCATTCGATGGCCGGAGCGTTCAGATCCTTGGCCCACCAGACGCCGAACCCTTCCGCAAACCACAGCTTACCGGGGTCAAACGGATCAAAGGCGATCTGGCCTGCGCTCAGGAAATAGTTGGCTTGTTTGCCCATCCACTGGATTTTCGCACTGTTGAGATGAAAGAGATGGTAGGTCCAGCTGGCACCCTGATTGGTCGAGACAAAGCATTTTCCGCCATTGCGCATGACAACGATATGGCTGGCATTGGCCGGATCGACGGCCAGCTCCCAATACGACTGGCTCCCACCCTCGGGGTGCTTGGGTGTGATGTCGGTCCATATGCCCGCAGAGGAATATTTCCAGACGGAGCCGACGGCCCCCTTTTCGTTGTCGTAGGCGACGTAATAGGTGCGGTCCGGCCCGAGGGTTGCGTCATGGGGCCTCCCGGCGCTTCCCGGCCCGGAATCGGAGATCTTGTTCCAAGTGCTACCGGCATCGGCGCTCTTAAACACGCCGCCTCCATCGACAGTGACATAAATCCCTTTCGTCTTGGACTGCATGACGCCGGAGCCTTTGTCGAAGTGGACGGTATTGACGCCGTGAAGGGGCGTCCCGGCCGGGATGCTCTCTACTTTTGTCCAGGTAGTGCCGCCATTCTGGGTCGTCCACAGACCATCCGACTGGGAGCCAAAGTAGACCACGGCGCTGTTATTGGGATCGACGCACAGCCGCTCCCCCTCCTGGCGTCCCGGGCCGTTGGGTTCCATCTGGACGTTGTGGTTCTTGAAGTTCGTGGCGGTCCAGGTGTCGCCGCGGTTGGTGCTCTTGAAGATTTGCCCCGGGGCCTGCCCATAGGGCTGCCCGGCGAATGCCATGTAGGCGATAGCGGGGTCCTTGGGAGCGCTGACGATGCTGTCGACGCCCGCATATTTTCCATACGCCACGCAATCCTTGGGCATGCTGGCTGAAGTGACGACCTGCTTCCACGTTGCCGTGGTGGGGTTCCAACGGTAAGCGCCCGAGACATCGGTGCGGATGTAGATCAGGCCTTTTTCCGTGGGGCTGATATCCATGCCCACAACCCACCCGCCGCCGCCGATTTTCATCGGCTTCCAGGTATAGGCACCGCTCAAATCCGCGGCGTTTATATTACAGCCAAACAACAAACAGATCCCGGCAACGCGCAGGGCAAGCCTCATATTTCTCATAGTCATCGGTGGTATTGGGGGAGTGGGGGACTACCGCTGTCGCAGCCGAGTTGCTGCATGGAAGCGCAGACATCCCAACTTAAAACACGCTTCTTCTCCTCTGAAAAACAAAAACGCCCCGTTGCCTGGTTTTCTGCCAGGAACGGGGCGGTTTGGTTTAATTTGCTTGAGGCTTATGCCTGTGGCTCTTCCGGGGTGTTGTCGGCGCTGTCCGTGTTGTTTTCAGCTGTGTCGGCGGGAGTGAGCTCCGCAGCGTCCGTGTTGGCTTCGGAGTCCTCGTCCTCGTCGGCTACTACCGGGGCGATGGCTTGCAGCTTCTCGCCCGGGTGCAGGTCGATCAATTTGACGCCCATGGTGTTGCGGCTCGTCTCGCGGATTTCCGCAACGCGGGTGCGCACCATTTGCCCCTTGTTGGTGATGAGCATGAACTCGTCCTTGTCGGTGACGGTGAGCGCGCCCACCACGTCGCCGGTCTTGTCGCCGGTCTTCATGGTGATAATGCCTTTGCCGCCACGGGCCTGGACGCGGTAGCCATTGTCGCCGTCAAACGGCGTCCGTTTGCCGACCCCGTTTTCGCCCGCAACGAGGAGTTGCGAGTCGGCGTTGACGAGCGCCATGGCGACCACAACGTCTTTCTTGGCCGGGCGGATGCCCCAGACGCCGACGGTGTCGCGCCCCTGGTCGCGGAGTTCCTGTTCGTGGAAGCGCAGGCTCATGCCGTTTTTGGTGATGAGGACGACTTCGTTCTGGCCGGTCGTCAGGTTCGCGTCGATGAGGCGGTCGCCGTCTTCAATCTTGATGGCGATGATGCCGCCTTTGCGGATGTTCTGGAAATCGCCCAGATTGGATTTTTTGACAATGCCGGACGCGGTGACAAAGACGATGTGGAGCTCGGGGTCCCACGTATTGTCGATGGCCGCCGGGCCTGCTCCGCTGCTCTTGGCCTGGATGCGGATGGTGGCGGCGATGTTCTCGTCGCTGCGCAGTTCCAGGAGGTTCGCTATCGAACGGCCCTTGGCTGCACGCCCCATTTCCGGGATCTCGTAGACGCGCTCGATGTAGCACCGGCCGGTCTGCGTGAAGAACATCAGGTAATCGTGCGTTGTGGCGGTGAAGAGGTGTTCGACGAAATCGTCTTCCTCTTCCTCCGTGCTCCCTTCGCGCGTGATCATCCCCTTGACGCCCTTGCCGCCCCGGCGCTGGGCGCGGTAGGCGCTGACGGCGGTGCGTTTGATGAAGCCCTTGTGGGTGATGGTGATGATGACGCCTTCGTTGGAGATCAGGTCTTCAAGCGAGATCTCGCCGATGTCGGGGACGATCTGCGTGAGGCGCGGTGTGCCGTGCTTCTGGGCGATGGCGCGCAGTTCGTCTTTGATGATCTGGAGGACGCGGGCCTCGCGGGCCAGGATGTCCAGGAGGTCTTTGATTTTCTCGATGAGCGCGCCGTATTCGGCTTCGGTCTTGCCGCGCTCCATGCCGGTGAGTTGGTAGAGGCGGAGGTCGAGGATGGCGTTGACCTGCTGTTCGCTGAAGTTGTAGAGGCCGTTGACGAGGCGGCTTTCGCTGCGAATCAGAATGCCGAGGGCTTCGACGGTTTGGCGCGGGAATGCGTAGGCAAGCAGCTTGACCTTGGCATCGTCGCGGTTGGCCGACCCCCGGATGATCTGGATGAAGTCGTCCAGGTTCGCCAGGGCGAGCAGGAAGCCTTCCAGAGTCTCGGCGCGGTCTTCGGCTTTGCGCAGTTCGAACCGGGTGCGGCGCAGGACGACTTCGCGGCGGTGCTCGATGTAGGCGAAGTTGGCGTCCTTGATGGAGAGGAGCTTCGGGCGGCCGTGGTCGATGGCAAGCATCGTGACGCCGAAGGAGCTTTCCATCGCCGTGTGCTTGTAGAGGTTGTTGATGACGACGTTCGGGTTGCCGTCGCGCTTGAGGTCGATGACGACGCGCGTGTTTTCGTCCGATTCGTCCCGGATGGCGCTGATTTCGGTGAGGACTTTTTCGTTCACCAGTTCCGCGATCCGCTCAACCAGGACGGCGCGGT
>Ga0118677_10014558_pt1 | contig 11075 bp, 9 predicted proteins | sample AliMusrvi5mmetaG_FD_86154 | JGI IMG/M metagenome (GOLD analysis project Ga0118677, IMG submission 86154)
GTACCCCACGTCGACGAAAATAAAATCGCTCGTCACTTGGATGACGTGACCGTCGACGAGATCTCCCTCCTCCAGGCCCTCAAGACTCTTGAGGTACTGCTCCTGCAATTGTGTCTGGATGTCGTCCTTGGAGGGTACGACGGCGCCCATCTCCACTTCCTTAATGCCCATGGTATTCCCTTAGATGAAGAATTTTCCCATATACTGTGTCATAAACTTGCTGTATGGTCAAGTGAGAGCTGTCCAGATATTCGGCATCGGGAGCGATTTTAAGCGCGCCCACCGACTTGGATCTGTCGATCGCGTCGCGCATCTCGATATTGTGCTTGATATCGCCCAGCGAGGCTTCGCTGTGGCCCTGGCCATGCCTCCTCTCAGCCCTGGAATCGGCGCTGGCATCCAGATAGAACTTGGCGTCGGCCTCGGGGAAGACGACTGTGGTCATGTCCCTTCCCTCGACGACCGAATCAGCCGCTCCGGCGATGCTTCGCACAAGAGTGTTCACGATCTCCCTGAGCTTGGGAATGGCCGAGAGTTGGGCGACATTTGCGTCGACCGAGGCGGAGCGAAGCTCCGCCTCGGAGTCCGCTCCGTCCAGCCAGAGCCTGCCTGCCCTGTACTCGATGCGCGCCTGCCGTGAGCAGGCGATCACGGCCTCGATGTCGGAGGGATCGACCCTGCGCCGCAGGGTCCGGAGCGTCATGGCGCGGTAGATGGACCCCGAGTTCACATAATTGAACCCAAGCCCCTCGGCGAGCATGCGCGCAATGGTGCTCTTTCCCGATCCGGCCGGTCCGTCTATTGCGACAATCATCTCTCCTCTCTCCCACGACCGCGAAGGGCATCGACTTCTTCCTCCGCGAGCTCCCGGTAATCGCCCTCGGCAAGGCCCGAAATCCCCAGGGAACCGATCCGGATGCGCCTGAGAACCCTGGCCTTGCGCCCAAAGTTCTCGAGGACGCGGCGTATCTCGCGGTTTTTGCCCTCGACGAGGACTACTCGGGCCGAATCGGGCCCGGTTCTCACCAGGCTCGAAGCGCGATAGGCGACACCGTCTATATCCAGCCCCTTGCGGAAGCCGGAGAAAAAATCCTCGCCCAGAGGGGCATCCGCGGTGATCTCGTATTCCTTCTCAACCCCGCCGGAGGGATGGACGAGGATCGAGGCGAGTTCGCCGTCGTTGGTGAAAAGCAGGAGGCCGGAGGACCATTGGTCGAGGCGGCCGACGTTGTAGACCCGCTCCGGCACGCCCTTGAGGAGCTCGGAGGCGAGGGGGCGTCCCTCGGGATCTGACATTGCGGAGATATAGCCCGCCGGCTTGTTGAGAAGGATATAGCGCTTTCTGCCCTCTTCGAGGAGGGGTCGTCCATCGAGGGCGACGATGTCTCCCGGCAACACTCGTACACCGAGCTCGGAGGCGACCCTTCCGTTGATGGAGACCCTTTTGTCCAGGATGATCCGCTCGCAGGCCCGGCGAGAGGCAACGCCGGCATGGGCGAGGAAGACCTGGAGGCGCAGGCCCGTGGCGGGGACGGAGGACTCATTCGCTTCGGACATTCGATCCACTTTGGTCGGCGTCGACCTCGGGAGCCGGGGTTTCGGCTGCCGGCAGTTGGGACGGCATGTCGGGTTCGAGGGCCACTTCGGCGGCAGCTACCTCGGGCTTCTCCTCGTCAAAGCGGTCGCGCTCGAGCTCGTCAAGACGAGGGAGGTCGGCGATGGATCCGAGGCGGAAATACTTGAGGAATTCCTTTGTTGTCCCGTACTGGACCGGCCTGCCCGGCGCCTCTTTTTTCCCGACCTCTTTTACGAGCTCCCGATCGAGGAGAAAGCGGATCATGCCGTCGGCCGAAACGCCGCGAATCGCCTCCACCTCGGCCCGGGTCACGGGCTGCGAGTAGGCCACAATGGACAGGGTCTCCAGGGCCGCCCGCGAGAGGCGGCTGTCGTTCTTCTTGCCGTAACGCTCCTTGAGCGACTCCCAAAGCTCGGCCTTGGGCGCTAGAATCCACCCTCCCCCCGCCTTGACCGGTTCGAGGCCCCGGCTGGAAGCGGCGCTTTCCTCCGCCAGGATCTCGAGGGCCCCATCCACGACCTCTCGGCCAAGACCCGTTATCCGCGACAGGGTAGCTTCATCGAGGGGTTCCGACTCAAGAAAGAGCACTGTCTCCAGGAGGGCGGCTTCCTTATCAAGCCTGACTTCCATGGACCCCTCCCTTCGCATGGGCGCGAATTTCTATGTCCCCGAAGAGCCTGTGCTGGAAAATGGAGATGATATGGTATTTGACCGCCTCGAGGAGCGCGAGGAAGGCGCAGACAATGTCCATCGTCGAATGGGGCCTGGTGATGAGATCGGTGAAGCTGAAGGAAGTCCCCGCCTCGAGGAATTCGTGGATAAGGGCTGTCTTCTCGTTTATCGAGACCTCTTCATAGAGGTCCATAATCCTTTCGGTGGAAAGGTTGGTCACAAGGGAGGAAAAGGAGCGAAGAAGGTCCCAGACGTCCAGCTCGGCCCAGAGATTCTCTTCCTCTGCGAAGGGAAGGGGTCGCTGGATCTTTTTTCGCTCCACCGACCACTCTACTTCCATCTCTTTTCTCTCCATAAGTTCGGAGAGCCGCTTGAACTTCTGGTACTCGATGAGCTTTTCGATGAGCTCCTGTCTGGGGTCCTCGAATTCCTCGTCCCTATCCGGGTCGACGGGAAGGAGCATGCGCGATTTTATGTAGATGAGGGTGGCGGCCATCAGGTAGAATTCGGTGAGATCGTCCAGATCGCAGCCATCCGAAGAGTCAAGGAAGCCGAGATACTGCTCGGTTATCGACGCGATGGGGATATCGTAGACGCTCACTTCGTTCTTTTTTATGAGAAAGAGCAGGAGGTCGAGGGGGCCTTCGAAGATTTCAAGACGCACTTTGTAATCGGTCGTATCCACGGGACGGGTGGTAGGGGATGGGACGCGATCAGGCGAGGCAAATTTCCCTCGCTTCCCGGACCCGGGTGGGCTTAATTCCCAACGCCGCAAGGTGACTCGAATTATGGATTCCGAACAACTGCACAATTTCAACGAACGATTGAGCCAGTGGGTGGCGAACCAGGGATTTTGGTTTCAGATCCGTTATTCGATGTCGGGCAGCGGATTCAAGGGTCGGGCGATGTTCCAGTTGTTGCGGTTGGGTTTCCGGTTGCTGGTTTTCCTGCTGTTTGTGGGGGCGGGGCTGTTCTTTTATTTGCTCAAACGCACCGATTCGATACGCTTCCAAACCGGGATGAGGGATGATTTGCTGAGCAGTCTTTCGGCCAGCGAATTGGAGATGCGGGGGTGCAAGCGCTCGCAGGGACAATTCGAGGTGAGCCGCTTGGCGGCGCAAGGGGGGGCGGAGACGTTTTTCACGAGCCTGGAAGCACGCAGTATCCGCTTCAAAATGGGACTGCGCGATGGCTTGGTTGGCGTCTGGCACCCCGGTTTGATCTCGATCGCGCGGCTGGACGTGGACCTGCGCGCGGGAACTGACGACGCCGAATCCGCCAGCAAGCTGAGTGAGGCATTGTTCCGGAGATCGACCAAGGTCGATGTGAATTCGTTTGCCGTGGCGGACGCTACGGTGCATTGGGGGTATTCCGACCGGACGGAAGGCGCGATCGAGTCGTGTATTATGAATGTGCAACGCACCGCGAGCGGATGGCGGATGACGATCAAAGGCGGAGTGTTTCACCAGAATTGGCTGACCAAGCTTGAGATCATCAACATGGTGGTGGCCTGCGATGCGAACGGGTTGGTGTTCGAGAAGGCGGAATTGAAGCAGGGGGAATGCACGGTGAACTTCTCGGGGCTGCGGCTCACCGGCGGTGAACGGCCGCAGGTTTCCGGCACGGTGAAGATCCGCCATATGGTTTTGGAGGGGATTCTGCCGTTGGGCGCGAGACGGTTTGTCGAGGGTTCGCTGTCCGGGGATTTCCGGGTCTTCGGATCCACCAATTCCCCGGATGGAATCGGGTTCGAAGGCCAGGTTGTGCTGGATGGCAATGACGTGATCACGCTGCGTCAGCAGATCCCATTGCTCAAAGCATTGTCGGTGGTGGATTATTCGCGAAACTACCACCGCGTGGATTTCCGTGAAGGCGTATTCCAACTCAAAACGATTCACAGCGGCATGGAACTGACGGGCGTGAAGTTGAAAGCCGAGGAGTTGTTGACGATGGATGGAACCATGAGTGTCCGGTTGCCCACCCAGGATGAAATCCAGGCGGCGACAACCCAGGGCACGGACGCGGAGACTTCGCCCTTGTTCGGTGCCAATGATTTGACCGCCCAGAGCAGTGAAACGGCCAAAGCGGAGACCTCGATCACCTTGAAGCGGGCCGCCCTGGAAGCGCGCCGTGTCAGGGAGGGAACCCAGAGCGCCGAGTCGCTCTCTTTGTTCGACCGCCTGAACCTCGGTGCCGAAATGCGCCGCCTGGAGAACCAAGCCGCCGAACGCATGTCCCGGATGCTCCGATACTCGGGTGAGTTCCAGATCACGGTTCAGGGGAACGCGTTTGACCGCGGTCCCCAACTGCAGCGGCGCTATCCGGTGGACTCCGCCACCGGCAGGATTCCGATCAAGGTGCCCATCGATGGCTATCTCTACGAGTTGACGATCAAGCAGGCGGATGAGACTTATCAGTTAGGGCAGCGTGGCAAGCATTGATTCACGCGGTGGCGTTGAGGCCGAGGTTGTGATAGATCTCGCGCGTCGCGCGGCTCTTGTTCAAGGTGTAGAAGTGGATGCCGTCGGCATCTTCGTTGAGCAGGTTGGCGCATTGCTCCGCGGCATATTGGATGCCGATGCGTTTGACCGCTTCCGGGTTGGAGTTCGCGCGATTGAGCGCGCGAATGAGTTTGGCGGGATATCTGGCGCCGCCAGCCAAGGTGGCCATGCGCTTCATCCCCTGGAGCGAACTGACCGGCATGATGCCGGCCAGAATCGGCGCATCGATACCCCGGAGCCGGCAGCGGTCGCGGAAATCCAGAAAATCGTGGTTGTCGAAAAAGAGCTGGGTGCAGATATAGTCCGCGCCCGCGTCCATCTTGGCTTTTAGAAAGTCGAGTTCGGCCATCCGGTTGGGCGTGTCGGGATGGCCTTCGGGGAAGCCGGCCACCCCGATGCCGAACCCATGCGGGTTTGGGTGCTCCCCTGATTCGTTGAACTTGCGGATGAACCGTACCAGATCGATCGCGTGTTGGAAGTCGCCTTGCTTCCAATCGTAATCCGGCTGATTGGCTGGCGGATCTCCGCGCAAGGCGAGGATGTTGGCAACTCCAGCCGCGGCGTAGCGCTCGAGGATGCGGTGGATTTCGGCCTCGGTGTGTCCCACGCACGTCAAATGCGGCACCGGCGGGATCGAGGTGGTTTGTTTCAGGCGCAGAACCAGTTCGTGGGTAAGTTCGCGGGTATTGCCGCCGGCACCGTAGGTGACCGAGACAAACGACGGGCGGAGCGGCTCGAGCTCGCGGATCGTCTGATAGAGATCTTCCCAGGCCGGGGCGTCACGGGGCGGAAAAAACTCGAATGAGAGCGAGGGTTTCGATTGGGCGAGAATGTCTCGGATGTGCATGGCGGGAAAGATCACTAAAAAACTGGATCGCAACGCGGAAGTCGAAACTTTTCTAAGGTCCCGGAGTTTCTACCCCCGCATGGCACCCGTGGCCCCGTGAAACGGTGCCACGTCAACCGTGATTTCCGATGAAAACAATCCCCGTTTCCCTAATTGTCGCGGGCCTGCTGGCACCGGCGGTGTCTTTGGCGCAGAACGCCGGCACGCCTCAATCACCGGTTCCTGCCGACGGTGCCGACAAACAGCGCCCTCCGCGGCCGTTCCTGGAAGCGTGGAAAGCCGCTGACATCAACCACGACGGATTCATCTCGAAAGAGGAATTCGATGCGATGCCGCGCATTCAACATTTGTCGCCGGAAAAACGCCAGCACCTGTTTGAACGCCTCGACAAGGACGGAGATGGCAAAATCAGCCTCGAGGAACTCTCGCAAATGGGCAAACCCCATGACGAACAAAGACCCCCCATGCAATGGCTCTGGGCCTTGGACGTGGACAAAAGCGGAGGCGTCAGTTTCGAGGAATTCAAGGCCGGCCAGTTCATCAAGAAACTGCCGCCCGAAAAACAATTGGAACTTTTCCGCAGGCTTGATACCAACCATGACGGGCAGATCACTCCCGCCGATAGGCCTGTGCTGCCATTCAAGCACGAGGGCGGCAAACCGGAAGGTGGGCGTATGGAGTCACACCAGTTTTTCCGTTTCCTCGACAAGAATCACGATGGGCTGTTGTCGTTTGAGGAATTCCGCGCCGCCCCGGCGATCACGGAACTCAGCGCGGAGGAACAAAAAAACCGCTTCGATGCGCTGGACCGCAACCACGACGGACAACTCACCCCCGACGAATTCCTGTCCCACGGCGAAGCGAAACACCCGCAAGGACCCCCACCGGCCCCACCGGCCAAGTGAGTGCCCCGTGGCGGCGGTTTCCAACCGCCATGCCAGTCCTTCACCCGGCACCATTCTACCTGTTAGCCCAGGACGATAGAAGGCTTGACATCCGCAGCCGGCCGCGTTGGGCTGAGCCATGGGAAAACGCATCCTCGTTCTTTCGGCGGCGGTGGGGGCCGGACATCTGCGGGCCGCACAGGCGGTGGAGTTGACCATGCGCCAACTCCGCCCGGATGTGACCGTGCGCAACATCGACGTGCTCGAACTGACCAACGTCGCGTTCCGGTCTCTTTACGGGAAGGCCTACATCGATCTGGTCAACAAGGCACCCCACGTTCTCGGATACTTCTATGATATGCTTGATAAACCGCAGGGACCGAAGTCGGCGCGCGACCGCCTGCGCCTGCTGGTGGAACGCATCAACCTCAAGCGGTTCCAGGACCTGGTGGAGGATGAACCATGGGATGTGATCATCAGCACGCACTTCCTGCCGGCGGAAATCATCGCCTCGCTCAAGAAACGGCACAAGCTGAACGTGCCCCAAATGACGGTAACCACGGATTTCGAGACACACCGGCTGTGGGTGAACCAGCCCTGTGAACAATATACGACCGCCACCGAGGAAGGTGCGGCAACCCTCCACCATTGGGGTATCCCGCCCCACACGATCCGCGTGACGGGCATTCCGATCCATCCGGTCTTCGCACAGGACGTGGATCGCACGACTTGCCTGCAGACACTCGGCTTGACCGGTGATCGTCCGATCCTGCTGCAACTGGCCGGCGGACTCGGGGTCGGCCCGATCGTCCGGATCTATCAAAGCCTCCTGGAACTTGAAATGCCGGTGGAGGTGGCCGTGGTGGCCGGCAGGAATGCGGCCGTGAGGGAGGAACTTGAGATGATCGAGGTGCCGTGCCGCCACCGGGCGAGGATTTTCGGATTCACCGAACAAATCGATCAGTTGATGGCGGTGGCGGACGTGGTGGTTTCCAAACCCGGCGGACTGACGACGTCCGAGGTGCTGGCGCGTGGGGCGGCCATGGCGGTGGTCAACCCGATTCCGGGACAGGAAAGCCGCAACTGCGATTTCCTGCTCGAAAACGGTGCCGCAATCAAAATCAACAACCTCGCAACCCTGACATACAAACTCGGTCTCCTGCTCCAGGACCCGCAACGCCTGGCAAACCTCAAGGCCAATGCCAAAACCCTCGGCCGTCCTCAGGCCGCCACCGAAATCTGCCAACTGGCCCTGCGCTTGATCGGCTTGGATTGACGCATTGGATGGTAGCGGCGGTCGGTGACCGTCGCGCGCAGGGGACGCCCATGAAAAAGCGCTTCTACGCGGACACGAGCGTCCTGCGGATCATGAGGAGGCGCAGGCCGTTCAGACAGACGAGCACGGTGCTCCCCTCATGACCGACAACGCCGAGCGGCAGGGCCAGCGAGAACCCAAGGGCGGCACAGATGAGCACCACGATGACGGCTGTGGCGAAGATGAGATTCTGAAACAGCACGTGTTTGGCGCGCCGGGCGTGTCCTAACAATAACGGAATGTTATCCAGGCGGTCACCCATCAGTACGATGTCCGCAGTTTCCATGGCGACGTCGGTACCCGCCGCGCCCATGGCCACACCCACATCCGACATGGCAAGAGCCGGCGCGTCGTTCACGCCGTCCCCCACCATCATCACGGTGCCTTCCCGTTTCAAGCGCCGGATCACGTTCAGTTTGTCCTCGGGCAGCAGCTCGGCATACACTTCCGCGACTCCGGCTTCGCGGGCGATCGCGTCCGCCACCAACCGGTGATCGCCGGTAAGCATGACCACTCTTCTAACACCCAACGCCTGCAGGTCGCGGACCAATTCGCGGGCGGCGGGGCGGATGGTGTCGGCCATGGCGAGCACTGCCAGGGCGGTGACCGCATCGCCTGTGCGGGATCCCAGCCAGACGCAGGTTTTGCCATCCGCCTGAAGTTGATGGGAGGGTTTCTCTAACGAAGCCATGCCGGCGGCGTTGAGTTCCTGCAGCAGGCGTTCGCTGCCGACCAGATAGCGGGTGCCGTTGACGGTGGCTTCGGCACCCTTGCCGGCGGTGGATTGGAAGTCGGCGGCTGCCGGCGGTTCGCCGCCGATGGCAGTGGCGCTGCGCACGATGGCATGGGCCAACGGGTGCTCCGACTTGGCTTCGAGCGCCGCCGCGATGCCTAACAACGTGAGGATATCGGCCGGCAGACGGCTGCTGACCGGATGAATGCCGGCGGGGGTGACGATATCCGTTAGGGATGGTTTGCCTACGGTGAGAGTGCCGGTTTTATCGATGGCGACGATGTTGATATTTGCGGCGCGTTCGAGGTGGGATCCGCCCTTGATGAGAATGCCGCGGCGGGCGGCACCGCCGATGGCGGAAAGCACGGTGGCCGGCGTGCTGATGATCAGGGCGCAGGGCGAGGCGACCACCATGATGGTCATGGCCCGATAGAACGCATGGGCGAAGGTGGCGCCCTGGAACAGCCAGGGCACGACAAACACCAGGATCGTGAAGCCGATCACGCCCATGGCATAGTATTGTTCCGCCTGTTCGAGAAATCGTTGCGCCTTGGATTTCTCCGCCTGGGCTTCGGCCACCAGTTTGACCATCCGGGCCAGGGTGGAATCCTCGGAACGTTTGGTCACCCGCAGTTCGATCCCGCCGCTTTGGTTGAGCGTGCCGGCGAACAACGGACTGCCGATGGATTTGGCGACCGGCATCGATTCTCCTGTTAGGGATGACTCATCGACGTTGGTGCTCCCCTCGGCGAGCACTCCGTCCACCGGGATTTGTTCGCCCGGCCTGACGATGACGACCTCACCGACAAGCAGATTTTCGACGGGGACTTTTGCGGTGCCGCCGCCGCGTTTCACCCATGCTTCGCTGGGGCGCAGGGTGAGCAGGGATTCGATGGCGCGCTGGGTGCGCTCCATGGCGTGCCGCTGCAGAACGTTGGAAAAACTGAACAGGAAAAGCAACAGGGCACCTTCGAAGGGATGTCCGATGGCAGCGGCCCCGAGCGCGGCCAACACCATCAACACATCCACATCGAGCACCCGTTCGCGCAACGACGCAATGGCCGATCGCACGCCCTGCTGGCCGGCAAACACATAAGCCCCCAGATAAAGCAAGTGGTGGGTCAGCGGCGCGATGTCCGTCATCTTTTCGACAATCCACGAGGCGATGAGAAACACCAGGCCGAGTCCGCATGAGATTTCCTCGTTGAGATCTCCGGCCAAAATCTGTTTCACCAGCGACTTGCGTTGCGTGCCGGGCGGAAGCAGCGGGTGAATGTCGGCACCCGTTTGTTTGATATCATCCGCGATGCGGTCCTCAGGTTCGACATCGGAATTGAAGGTGACTGATAGAACCTTGCCGAGGTAGGTGGCGGTGGCCCGCCGCACCCCGGGAATGCGGCCGACCTTTTTCTCGAGCTTCAGCGCACAAGCCTCGCAAGCGTATCCCTCCAGCCGGAACGTGTGTTTGCGGATGGCCGATTCCACTTGTGAGATATGCTCTTTCAGGAACGACCGCACGTCGCTTTCGCTCAATACCTGCGGATCGAAAACCACGTCCACACTGGCGTGCTCCGGATCCGTGGAAACACGCAGTATGCCGTCGTGCCCGACATGGTCGGGAGCGGACTTGTTCACAGGTGGCTGTTGTTCTGGTGGCTGGGGGTTCATCGGAGGGGGTAGTCTGCCATAAACCGTGTGCCGGATGGAAACAATTAAACTTCTTGCGAATGATTTTCATCAATGCGGGTGGTCATCTGGGAACGCGCGCGTTTCAACCCATCTGCAGCCTCACCCCTGGTCGATGGTTTTTTCGGATTTGGCGTCGATGATGGCGAAGCGTTCGCGGTTGAGGGTGGGATCGGAGCGGAAGATCAGGCGGCCGGAGTGCGAGCGTTCGAGTTCTGCTAACAGTTTTGAGTCCTCGCTCTTGAAACGGTTGAGGACATCGCTGTTGACGATGACGATGATGTCGCCGATCGAATCGCGGTGTTTCTGGATGACCGTGTTGAGGCGGCGCTGGATTTCCACGGACATGGTCATCGGGGTCTTGACGCGGCCCCGACCCTGGCAGTCGGGACACGGCTCGTACATCGAATCACGGAGCGATTCATTGAGCCGCTGGCGGGTCATTTCCATCAGGCCGATGGGCGAAATCTGGAGCACCTGGGTCTTGGCCTTGTCCTTTTTGAGGCGGTCCTTGATGGTTTTATAGACGGTTTGCTGGTCCTTGCGGTGGCGCATGTCGATGAAGTCGATGACGACCAGGCCGCCGATGTTGCGCAGCCGGAGTTGGCGGGCGACTTCACGGGCGGATTCGATGTTGGTTTCGAGGATCATCTTGTCCACGTCCTTGGAGCCGCGATTGCGGCCGGTGTTGACGTCGATGGCGATGAGCGCCTCGGTTTCATCAATGACAATATAGCCGCCGCAGGGAAGCCAGACCTGGCGCGAGAACGCCTCGTCGATTTGTTTTTGCATGCCGATGCGCTCGAACAACGGTTGGGCGGTGGTGGGCATGTAATGGACCCGGCGCTTGGCGCGGCGCGA
>Ga0118677_10014559_pt1 | contig 11075 bp, 10 predicted proteins | sample AliMusrvi5mmetaG_FD_86154 | JGI IMG/M metagenome (GOLD analysis project Ga0118677, IMG submission 86154)
ATGCGGAGGTGCAGTTGGCCTTGCGCATCCAGCCAGACATTATTGGTGCTGTCCGAGAAGTAATTCGGCCCCGGCCCGACCAGCCCGGCACTGGTTTTGACCCACCAGTCGTAGCCCGAGAAGTTGAGCCAGCGCGGGCCGGGGTAGGGCCGGGTGACAATCGCGCTGGCGAGGGCGGCGGCATATACGTTGGTCGGCAGAGCCGGTAGGCCCTCCACGCAAGGCAGATTGTAATTGGGGCTCACCAGCAAAGCGGCAATTCGCGTGGCAAGCTGATCCGAGCCGCCGGTGGTGATGTCAGCATTCCAACTGCCGTTGGAGTTGATAAGGGTCAATGGTTGGCCGCAGGTGGGCTTGGTTACCCAGCCGTAGTCCGGCACGTAAATAAAGACCGCAATCCGGCAGGCGGCCGGAGAGGCGTTGACGATGATGCCTCCGAGATTGTTGGTTGTTCCGTAGGCCGGAAAGTTTGTGATAACAACCGTAGGCACCGCCGCACTGGCGCAGACGCAAGCGGCAATAAGAACCACCCCAAACGACTGGGCGACGAGCTTCGCAAGTTGACCGATGCCGAGCATCCTTGACGTTAGCAGATTCCAGCTCGGACAAAGGAAAGGATTCGCTCAGCCTTTCGCGTTCTTGATCGTGTTGTAGAGATCGAAGGCGTCCTTCGGGGACCGCTGGTCGTGGACGACGGCCCGAATGGCCTGGATCATGGCTATGGGATGGTCCGCCTGAAACACGTTGCGGCCCATGTCCACGCCGGACGCGCCTTGCTGGATCGCCTTGGAGGCGACCTCGAGCGCTTCGAGTTCCGGCAACTTCTTGCCGCCGGCAATCACGACCGGCACCGGGCATGAGCAGGCCACCTTCTCGAAGTCCTCTTCGCAGAAGTAGGTCTTGACGAACGTAGCGCCGTTCTCGGCGCAAACCCGGCAGGCCAGCGACAGATACCGGGAGTCGCGAACCAACTCCTTGCCCACTGCCGTCACCCCCAACGTCGGGATTCCGTATTTGTTGCCCAAGTCCGCGGTGCGGACCAGGTTCTCGATGGTCTTTGCCTCGTGCTTGCTTCCTATCGCGACCATGATGGCGAGCGCGGACGCATTCACTCGAATCGCATCATCAATGTCCAGGAGGCACTCGTCGTTCAGGTCGGTCAGCACGGTGGTCCCCGCCGAATAGCGGAGGGATACTGCCTTGTTCGACGTCGGCGGCACGATTGAGCGCAACGACCCGCGCGAGCACATGATGCAATCGGCGTATTCGATCAGCGGCGTGATCGTCAGATCCATCCGCTCCAGGCCCGACGTGGGCCCCATGATATAGCCGTGATCAAAAGCCAGCATCACCGTGTGGCCTGACTTCGGGTTGAAGATGCGGCTCAGCCGGTCCTTCATTCCCCAATCCACGTGATCGAGGCCCTTGAGGAAAAACCCATGTTTCTTGACCGGCACGCCAATCCCGTAATCGGCGGCATCCTTGTTATTGTCTTTTTCTGCCATAATGACTTTCAGTTTGTCGTAATTAGTTTCGTGTTCTACATCTTTCACCGGCTCACAATCATGAGCCCGAAATTCTATGCTCCATCGCCTCGCTGAACCCTTTGAGGATGAGCGAGATAGAGACCGCCCCCGGGTCGGTGTGCCCGAGCACTCGATCGCCGAGGTTTCGCGCGCGCCCAAACTTGGCCTTCATGTTCTGGGTCGCCTCGGCGCCTTTGGCCGCCGCCTCGGCAGCCTGCTCCAGTGCGGCCTTGATCCCGCGCGCACTGTCGGCAGATTTCAGGGCCGCCAGCGCTGGCAGGAAGGCGTCCATCATCGTCTTGTCGCCCACCTGGGCGCGGCTCTGCTTTTGCAGCTTAGTGACGCCGGCATCGAACACCGCCGCGACCCCCGCGCAATCCAGTTCCTCTCGCCCTGCGGCACCGTCACTCATGCCCATAAAGAACGATCCCAACAGCGGCCCCGTGGAGCCCCCGTCGCACGACATCACCGCCCAGGCGACCGCCGAAAGCAGCGTCTTCAAATCCGACTCCGGGTTCTCAGACACCGTCTTGCTGACGGCTTCCATTGCCCGGAGGATCGTCGTGCCGTGATCGCCATCGCCGACCGCGCTGTCGAGCTTCGACAGCATCTGGTGATTCATGCGAATCTGGTCGGCGGCAGCGTTGAGCATGCCGCAGACCTGTTTGTATCCGATCGTCTCAGACATGGCTAGGCAACTGTCAGCGCCGGGGTGTTGCACGGGGCGTTCCAGCACGCCAGCGTCTCATCATCCAGCTTCGCGGCGAACATCTGGAAGCCGGCCATCTCCTGCACAGTCAGAAACTCGCCACAGCGGGCGGCTGCGATCGAAATCCCCTTCGAATCCAAGTAGCGCTTGCATCCGCGCAGCACGATGTACATCTCCATCAGCGTCGTTGCGCCGCAGCCATTGATCAGCAGTAACAGCCGGTCACCAGCCTTCGCCTTGACCGCCTCTACCAACCGCGACAGCATCAACTCCGCCGTCTGATCCGCCGTGAGTATCTTGGACGGTCCGGTGCCCGCTTCGCCATGCTGGCCCATTCCGATCTCCATCTGGTCGTCAGCAAGGTCGAAGATTGCCTGGCCCGACGCTGGATGCGTCGCCGTCTTCATCGCCACCGCCAGCGTCGCCATGTTGTCATTGAACCGCTGGGCCAGCGCATAGACTTCGTCGAGGCTCTTGCCCGCTTCGGCGGCCGCCCCCGCGATCTTGTAAAGCGGGATGCAGCCGACCAGCCCGCGACGGTCTTCCGCCGGAGCATTTGCCCCGGGCGCGATGTCCTCATGGGTCAGCAGCATCTTGAAGGGAATCCCCTCCTTGGCCGCCATCTCCATCGCCATGTTGGCGCTCATCACGTCCCCGGCATGGTTCAGCACGACGAAGAGAATGCCTGCGGGCCGATTCGCCAGACGCAGCGCCTCCAGCACCTTCGGCGGCCCGGGTGCCGCAAATACGTCGCCCACGACACTGTAATCGAGCATGCCGGAGCCCACGAACCCGCTCAGAGCCGGCTCGTGCCCCGCACCGCCTAGCGTCACGATCGCCACCTTGTTCGCCGGCTTGGGATTGGCCCGGCATACGATCTTCTCGGATTTGATAGCGATGACATCCGGGTGCGCAATCGCAAAGCCTTCGAGCAGTTCCCGGGTGAGGTCTTTCGGGTCGTTGATGAATTTCTTCATTGTCATATTGCTTCCTTTGTCGCGGGACGGCCTACTTTTTGAATTCGAGGTACTCGACCGGAGCGCCCGCGTCGTCAATGAACGCCGCGCGCACACCTTCCATTGGGAAGAAGGGCTCCACGATGATTTTCCGACCTGCCAGTGCCTCGTCCAGGTTGTCCACTGTGTAGGCCACGTGCGCCACCGTCTGCAGCAGTTCGGGCATCGGACACCCCGGCTCGAACCGCAGCCATTCGACCCGATGCTCGCTCTGCATGGCGTCGGTGATAAACAGCTTGCTGGGGGCCAGGTGGATTTCGTTCGGCTGCCGCGCTTGGGTCGGAATGCCAACGTGATGAAACTCTTTTTTCATAGGAGTGCTGATAACGGTCGTTGCTCTTGGGTTAGGAATTGCTCAGAACTTGACGTTGGGATTGGTGAACCGCAGCCCTTCGCCGTCATGGAAGCTTGCGTATTCGCTGACAATCGCGCCCTGGGGCCCGGCGATCATGAAGTGCTTGGCCTCAACACGGTTCAAGGTGCGGATGTCGCCGGGTACCATCATGTAGCCCTTGGACAGGGTGATGAACTTTGCCTGGCTCTTCGGCAGCTTGACCTCGGTGGGCAGTGGTTCGCCTTCTTCGCCGACCGTGCAAATGCCGCCGTAACGCACATGCCAGCTCTCCATCTTTGCCTTCCCCTTGGGCGTCGCCTCATGCCCGTGCTCGACAATCATCTGCCTGGGTAGCAGATAAATCTCATGCGCGAAATAGCCCGTCTCCTGGAAGTTGACCCAGAAGACCCCTGCCATGCCGACGTTGACGAAGTCGCCCAGGCCGAAGTCTGTTGCCCACATGTTCGTGCGCAGCGATGCCGATACCGGGTAACCGTAAGCCGCCATCATGTCGAAATAGGCCTGCTTGGCCTTGTCCACCTGGAACTTGCCGTCTTTGTAAAAGTCCTCGTTCTTGTATTTGGGGAGTTTGATAGTCTTCATTGGTTGGTTACTGCTGTCTTTTGCGACGCTGTTTGCCCCGAATACCGCGATGGCCACCGCCACCGCCGAGGCCAGTGCCAATCGAGCGATCATGTTGTTTTTCATGTGTGTTATCTGTCTGTTGAGTTTTAGCTAACGGTTTGGTTCGAGTAAAATCTATTCAGCGCAAGACGCCTCCCGTGGACGACTTGCCTTCGGCGGAGAGCAACTGCACCGCCATCATGGTCTGGTCCCCTTTCGGCTTCGAGTAGCTCCACACCACCTTCTTCTCACGGGAAATCTCCAGCAGGCCACACCCTTGCCCGTCGGCATAGGCTTGGTAACAACCCGCTACCACGTTGCCATTCGGCAGCAGGTTAATCCCGGTCAGATTTCGCACGGTCACGGCGGCCCCCAGCTCTTCGGTGCGGCACTCCCAGATACTCTTGCAGTTCGGATCGTATTCCACCACCCGGTCCAGGCATGAGACCAGCGTGTTGCCGCTCGGGGTCCGGATAGCGGCGAATGCCACCGCGCCCGGCACTTTGACCTCCCACACTGCTTCGCCCTTGGGGGTGTATTCTTTGACCAGCCGCGCTCCTGAGTGGCAGACGAGGTAATTGCCGTTCCCCAGTTTTCGCGCCATCCGCATGTTGTGGTGCTCGCCGGTCCGGGAAGGGCTGGTTTGCAATGCGAAAACCACTTTACCATCCGGGTCCAACTCCAACAGTCGCCCGGTGGAGTTCTCGCCGACGAACGTCTTCCCGTCCGCCAACCGCTGGCAGGCGTAAGTGCCGCCACCCTTTTGCTCAGCCGCCCGGTATTGAAACACCACCTTCTTCTCGCGGGTGACTTCTGTGACGGTCTCGCCGTCAGCAAACAACACGTTCCCACTCGGCAGCATCCAAACGTCATGCGTAAGCTTGGTCGGATACTCCCACAGAACTTCGCCTGCAGGCGAAAGCAGCATCACCCGCCGGTCTCCGGCGGCAAGAATCTGCCCGGAAGGCTGGCCGACGACCGATGGCTCCGCCGCTTGCGCATTTGCGAGGAAGACTGCCAGACACAGTGCTACTAAGAAGGCACGGCTCACGGGCAAGTTGGGCAAGGCACAGTTCATTTCACCCAAACTATTCGGCCACCACGATTCGGAACCCAACATTATAGACCCGCTGCCACTGAGGGTAATCCCACCGGGCCGACGCGCGCGATTCCTTTGGCCGGTCCGACCAGGAGCCGCCGCGAACCGCTTTCCGCATCCCCAAGCCTATCCCAGCGCAGGCGGTTTGCGGTTGGTAGGGATAGGGCCGATAATCGTCCAGCGTCCATTCCGCCGCGTTGCCGATCATGTTGTGCAAACCCCAGGCGTTGGGCTGGTATTGCCCCACCGGCGCCAGGTGGACCGCGCTGTCGTTGAACCGCGCTTCCTTGGGCACGAAATCCCAGAACTTATCCGGGTTCTTAATCGGCTGCGGGTCAACACCGCTGACCGCCAGCTTCGACAGGGAGGCATCGGCCAGGTTGGCAAAGGTCGAGAAGTCCGAGTTCAGGTCGCCATAGAACATCGGCGTGCTTGAACCGGCCCGGCAGGTCCACTCTCACTGGGCTTCGGTCGGCAGCGACACCTTCTTGCCAGTGCGCGTCGAAAGCCACTGGCAAAACGCCATCGCCTGGTCCCAGGAGACGCGGATGACCGGTAGTTCCGGAGAATCCATCAGATAGCCCGGCTTGACCTGGTCTTTGTAGTGCATGTCGTAGTAGCCATTGCGGTGGTTGGGATCAAACTGCTGATACTGCGCCAGACTCACCTCGGTCGCGCCGATCCAGAATGGCTTCTCGATCCTGGCAGCAGCCGTCGGATACTCATTCCCGTAGCCATCCACATCGCCCATGACGAATTCTCCGGCCGGTATCTTCTTGAGCTGAATGGATGCCCCGCCACCCAGGTCCACGGTCAATTCAGTGGTTCCCAGGTCCCGTTGCAGTTGTTTCGCTTTGTCCGGCGCCATTGGCCAGCCAGGCATCGTCACCGGTGCCGGAGGCGGCGCCAGCGGCTCTGGGGTGACGAATGCTACGGACTTGCGGTACGGATTGAGGATGGCCTCGATGTCCTCATCCACGTTCGCGTATTTCTTCTTTGCCTGGTAGCGCCGCTTCTCGAAATTCTGCGGGATAGGTGAGGCCTCGTGGTAGGTCCCGTGAGCGGGAACATTGATGTCTATCCAAGTGATCAACCGGTCCCAAGCCTCCGCATCGAGCTTCACGTTATGGTGGCCCTTGCGCAGCATCTGCACCAACAGGCTGGTGTTGGCATGAAACTCCAGCGGCGTCAGGACGTGATAATCGCCCTCCGGGCCGTTGCGCCGCACGTACGGATGCAACTCAAAATAGGATTTTGGCAACGGGATAATGCCCTCGCTGGGATGAATGATCTTCGGGTCCGAGAGGTTGGGCCGACCGGACTGACCGTTGTGACAGCCGGCGCAGTATTGGTCCAGCACCGGCTGCACCTCGCGCACGAAACTGAATCCGCGCTTGGGCCCGTACCACGGAGTGGGGTCCACCGGCGGTTTCCGCGCCGCCAGGGCCAGCGTCGGCGCGGCGGTCGAGTTCTGCGACTCGTGGCAGCCGGCGCACGAGACATATTCCCCCGGCATGCCCACCAGCCAGCTCCGCATTTGCTGCAAGGCTTTGCCTTCCTCGTCCAAAGGCTGCAGAGACACCGGTGTGTTTGCAGGAATACGGAACATCACTGATCCGTCCGCCTCCACCGGCACGGTGCCGATTATCCGGCGCACGTCCCAGCCGCCTTCCATTCCAACGAAGTAGTGGCCTCCCTGGTTGCGGTAGGAATACTCGTATTGATACACCCTCAGGTTCTTTACCAGGCCGCGCTGCACACCCCGCAGCCCCGCCCCCATGTAGATGTCATGCACATACACCGTGGCATTGGTCTCGTTGAGTTTGACTTTGTCCTGGATCACTGGGGGGCGCTCGGTCTTGCGGAGCGGCAGTGGCTCGAATAAGGCAAAGCCCGACTCTTCCTTCAACAACAGCATGTTATCGAACACATCCACCAGATAGATTCCCCAAGGCGATGCCGGCGTCGGCTTGCAGGAGACCAGGAAGTATTTGTCGCTCAGCGGATAGGGATGCAGGAACTTCGGCCACGAGTCGTCCACCAGGGTGTCCTTGATGATTCCCTTGACGGGTTTGCCGTAGCCTGGGATGCGCTGCATCGCACCCGTGTCTTCCTGCCGCCCTTTGGCTACATCAAACACAATCATCTCACCCATCCGCGGCACACCGTGGTGTCCCGAGATGATCGCGACGAACTTCGTCGGGCTGCCTGGCAGCGGGCGCGCATACCAAAGACCGTTGGGCCAGTAGGAATTGTTGTGGTAAACCGATGCCTGGCTCGTCCCGTCCGGATTCATGGACATCAGCACCCGGCTGAAATAATGCGCCGAGTCGGTGTATTCCCATCTCAGGTACATCACGCGGCCGCTGGCCATTACGACTGGGCACCAATCATTGTCCTGGTCGAAGCAGAGTCTCCGGATATTGGTGCCATCCGGGTTCATCAGGTGGAGGTTGGCCACGTAATCACTGCCGCCTACGCACGGCACGCCTTCAAAGGTGCTGGTCGAGTCGAAGATGATTCGGTTGTCCGGGAGATACACCGGGTCGTAGCTGTCAATATCGGTCTCATCGCTCGGCGTCACCTGCCGCAGCCCAGTGCCATCCGTCCGAATCTCGAACACCTGCCAACGGTTGTGGCTGCCGATAGAAGAGAACAACAGCTTGTCCGCATCGAAATTCAGGTCCACATCCCCCACGAAATAGTCCTTTGACGGCTTGTAGAACGTTTTCAGCCGCCGGTCTGGGCCCTGCACCGGCATGAGGCAAATCTCGTTTTCTACATGTGCGTTCAGGCTCGAATTGCCCTGCCAGTTCTGCGGCAGCGCCAGGTTGTTGTCCCGGCGTTTTACCAGCAGCATCTGCTCGAAATCCAGCAACGGGTTTGAGAGCAGCGCCTTTTGCCTCAGCGCAACCAGGCTCGAATACCGGGCGAGCGCATCATTGTCGCTGCTCTCGATCCCTTTCGTCAACGCAGGCAGGTCTTTCTCAAACGCCTTCAATTGCTCCAGCATCGCCGCGCCATCGGGGTATTTGCCGGGATAGGACGCCTGGAGGTCCGCGACTGCCCGGACTAGGGCCGGCACGTCGAGCTTCGCCAGACCTTCCTTTGCCCGCTGAAACGCATTCGCTTCAGCCGCCCTGCTCGTCGCCAGGGCAAAACACATGGCCGCCAAAAGCACGACCAACTGCCCCCACGCGCGCCTCTGTAAGTTACTCAAGATTCCCAGCGAACTCCGGCGCCGAAATCCGAAATCCGAAACCCGAAGCCCGAAGGAAATCCGAAGCCCGAGGCTCGAACCAGATCTCTCAGAAGTGCTGCTGCTGGATAATTTCATGCGCAACCGATAGTTTAATGAGCTGTCGCCTGTATGCAACTTGCTCCCGGCCTCGAAGTCAAGGCACCAACAGCTCTCCAGCGGAGAATTCTTAATCTAGCGTTTTGAATCAAAGCTGCGCATGATCCGTCCGCTGTAAGATGTTCACACTAAAACTGAAATCAGTTAGCCTGCTCGGCGCCTTGGTTCTAGCCATGCGACTCGCCGCTCCCATAGCTCTCCCGGCTGCTTCCGCTCCCGGCCAAACCTGGCAAGCTCCCGCCGCGCTGGCCATCTCCTCCGACGGACGCCAGCTCTTCGCTGCCTGCGCCCGCGCACACCGTATTCTTGTGCTGGACGCCGAAACGCTGGCCGTCACCGCCTCGATTGCGCTTCCCGATATGCCAACGGGCCTGGTGCTCTCGACTAACGGGCGCACACTCTACGTCACCTGTGCCGCGCCGGCTGGCTCCCTCGTGGTTCTGGACATACCCCGGCGCAAGATCCTCCGGCGCATCCCCGCCGGCCATACGGCAATGGCCCCGGTGCTGACCCCCGACGAAAAGACCGCCTATGTCTGCAACCGGTTCAACAACGACATCTCCGTCATCAATCTCGTTTCCGGCAAAGAGACCTCCCACATCGCCGTGGAGCGCGAGCCGGTGGCCGCCGCCCTAACTCCCAACGGCAAACTGCTCGTGGTTGCGAACCATTTGCACAACGGCCGGGCCGATGCCGAACGAGTCGCTGCCCGCGTTAGCCTTATTGATACGGCGACTGGCAAGCTGCTCAAGAACCTCTCACTCCCCAACGGCAGCGGCATCCTCAATGATGTCGCCATCTCGTCCGATGGCCGTTATGCCTGCGTCACCCATGTTCTGGCCCGCTTTCAACTCCCGACGACCCAGGTCGAGCGCGGCTGGATCAATAGCAATGCCTTAACCCTTATTGACTTGGACACCCTCTCCATCCTCAACACCGTCCTGCTCGACAATGCCGAAAGCGGCGCGGCCAATCCCTGGACCTGCGGATGGTCCCCGGACGGCACGACGCTGGACGTCCGCGTCGTGGTGGACGGGCGGCCGCTGCGGGACGACCAGGCTTTCCCGGTCCCGGCCTCCTCGCTCCCGGAAGAGCTGAAAGGGACCGTTTCGCGGCGGCCGGACGAGGACCTGGACCGGCTCTCCCGGTTCCTGACGCGAGGAGCCAGGAGCGCCCTGGAGGCCGTGGAGCGGGTCGTCGGCTACACCTCGCGCCGGATCCACTACGAGCGCCCCGGGCTGGGAGCGGAGACAGCGGCGGCGACCCTTGCCCGGGGGCGAGGCTCGTGCGTCGGGAGATCGCTCCTCGCGGAGGAGCTGATCGCCCGGGCCGGAATCCCGGCCCGGCAGGTGACCGGCATCCTGACGGCCTCGACCCCCGAGGAGCTCCCGGAAGAAGCCCGGGGGTACTGGGATGCGGCGATCTCCGGGGTGCGGCACCGGTGGATCGAAGCCTACGTCGCGGGACTCGGCTGGGTTCCTTCCGACCCGGCGGGGCTGGCCAATACGGTGACGGCCCGGTACCTCGCCCTTCCGGGCCCCCCGGGCCCCGATTTCGGCCTGGCCGTGCTCTCCAGGACCGCGGAGCTGCGGAGGCCGAGGCTGGACCTGGTCGGGCAGGGAGTGGCCCTGGGCCGCCCCCGCTCCGCGGGTCCGGCGCCGGCCGAGGCCGGGTACCGGCGATGAGCCTCCCGGCCGATACTCCCGTGCTTCGCGTCCTCGTCGTCGACGACTCGCCGGCGGCCAGGCTCCTCATCTCGGACGCGGTGATCTCGAGCGGGAGACGGCAGGGCCGCCGGGCGGTGATCACCGAGGCCTCGGACGCCTTCGAGGCTCTTCGCCTCCTGCCGCGGCAGCCGTTCGACCTCGTCCTCACCGACGTGAACATGCCGTCGCTGTCGGGCCTGGAGCTGATCCGGCTCATCCGGGCGAGGCCGGAGCAGAGGATGCTCCCGGTGGTCGCGATCTCCACGGAAAGGGAGGCCGAGGACATCCTTCTCGCCCGGACCGCCGGAGCGGACGGGTACCTGGCCAAGCCCTTCGAGGCGGAGACGCTCGACCGCCTCCTCACCGAGGTCCTCGAATCAGACAGAGGAAAGGCGTGAAGCGCGCGGGTCGGGGCTTCGAGGCGCTCGACCGGAAGGACTTCCTGGCCGAGATGGACGGCCTGCTCGAGGAATCGCGGGACGCCGTCGCCTTGCTCGGAAAGGCGGGGGGGGAGGCTCCCGCGGGCTCGGTCAACGCTCTCTTTCGTGCCATTCACTCGGTGAAAGGCCTCTCGGCGATGGCGGGATTCTCCCGGCTCGCCGGGCTCGCGCACGATCTGGAGGGTCTTCTCGACGCCCTGCGGATGGGCCGGATCGACCATAGGGTCCAATAGTCCGTGTCAATCCAGGGGTTCCCGTCGGTC
>Ga0118677_10006440_pt1 | contig 11074 bp, 9 predicted proteins | sample AliMusrvi5mmetaG_FD_86154 | JGI IMG/M metagenome (GOLD analysis project Ga0118677, IMG submission 86154)
GCCATGGAGGGTGTCGAAACGGCGGAGGGGTTCCTGACCGCGGCGCGCGTGATCCTGGCGGCGGGCGGGCGGAGTTATCCGGCGCTGGGGTCGGACGGCAGCGGCTTTTCGCTGGCAGCCGGGGTCGGGCATACGCTGGTGGGTCCGGTTCCAGCACTGGTGCCGCTGATCACGGCCGAGGCCTGGCCGAAACAGCTGGCCGGGCTCGTGCTGGCGCAGGCGCGCGTGCGGATCGATCGCAAGGGGCAGCCGCGCGAAGGGCGCGTAGGGCCGGTGCTCTTCACGCATCGCGGGATCAGCGGTCCGCCGGTGCTCCATCTCTCCGGCGCAGTGGCCACGCTGCTGGCGGCGAAAGACGAAGAACCGCCTGTGCCGCTGCTCCTGACACTACGGATCGACCGCGATGCGGCGGCATGGCGGGCGCTGTTCGATGGCTGGCGCACGACATTTGGCAAACGCGCGATCCATAATCTGTTGGCGGGCGAACTGCCGCGCGGACTGGCGCAGATCCTCTGCGGGCAGACCGGTTTGACCGAAACCACGCCCGCGCAGGCGCGGCGGGAACAGCTCGAAGCGCTGGCGCGCCTTTGCGCGGAACTGCCGTTGACCATTACGCAAACCGAGGGGTGGGATCACGCCATGGTTACGCGCGGCGGCGTGGCGCTGAACGAAGTCGATCCGCGCACGCTGCAAAGCCGGCGCCTGCCAGGCCTTTTCTTCGCCGGCGAAATCCTCGACCTCGACGGCCCCTGCGGCGGCTACAACCTCACCTGGGCCTTCGCGAGCGGACGGCTGGCGGGCGCGTCGAGCGCGGCGTGAGACGCAAGTCAGAGTTGACGGCGCCGATTCAAGCTTTTTTGACAGGATGAACAGGATTTTGCATGATTGTGCGCACATGAAGGTGGTGTCTGGCAATCCTGTCGAATCTTGTTAATCCTGTCAAAAAGGTGTCGCCTGCTAACGGCCGTCAACTTTGGGTCAACTTTGCCATGCGCCCCGCGGCGTGATGGCTCTTGCCTGCCGTGCGCGTCCGGTCCTATACTGCCCGCATGAGGAGAAAATCGCGCATTTTCGCAGCAACCGCGACGCTCCCCGGATTGGGGCTGGCGCTGCTGTTACTGTCTGCGCCCCTCGGTCTCGTGCGGGGAAGCGAGTCCTGGCATGTCACACCCGGAGCAGGCATGCTGCTCGTTCCCGGCGGCCAGCCGACACGCGACGGCTTGGTCGAAACGCTGCGGCTCGGATACGATTTGGACGCGCCGGTTTCAATCGAACTGGGCGGGCTGGCTGGCAATCTGGACAACCGGGATGACACCGCGGATGGCCGCCGGAGCGTCATCGTCGGAAGCTGGGCCGACGCCATCGTCCACCTGGCGCGCTGGGAGCGCTTCGATCCTTTTCTCAGCGCCGGCGTGGGCGCGTTCTGGAGCGATCACCACACCCTTCCGGGCGACCATCAGGAGGGTGTCACGCCCCGGCTCGGCGCCGGCTTCTTGTATACGCTGTCGGAACATTGGTCGGCGCGTATTGGCGCGACCGTAATGACGATGCGCTTGTCCGACCGCCACGCTTGCTTCGGCATTCTGGAAGCCGGCCTGTCCTATTACTTTGGCGACACCACACCCGCCCGGCCATGAAGACGATCGAGCGATACATCGTCGGAAGTTTCCTGACCGCCTTCTTTCTCTGTTGGCTGGTCCTGACATTTGTGCTGTCCATCGGTCTGCTGGTCAAGGTGACCAGCCTGATTGCCAAGGGAATGCCCGTTGGCGTTGTCGGCAGCTATTTTCTGACCGGCATCCCGGAAACCATCGGCTTCACCATTCCACTGGCCGTCTTGATCGGCTCGCTGCTGGTCTTCGGCCGTCTCTCGACCGACAGCGAGATCGCGGCCATGCGCGCCTGCGGCATCAACCTGCTGCGTGTGATGCTCTGGCCGCTGGTCATCGCACTGGCGCTCAGCCTGGTCTGTCTTTACATCCACAACGAAATCGCGCCGCGCAGCGAGGAAGCCCGCGCCCAACTGACGCTGAATGCAACCGCCGACCTGGGGTTGGATATCATGGAGCCGGGCGTATTCAATGACGGACCCAACCACATGAAGATCTGGTTTGCCAGCCGCAATGGACAATGGCTGACCGATCTGCGGGTCTACGACAAGACCAAGTCCGGATTGGACCGCGAAATCCGGGCTGTGCGCGCCTGCGTCAGCCGGCAGGGGGACAACCTCAAGCTCGATCTCTACGACGCCGTCATCGACCCGCTGGATGACGACCATCCGGGTGCCGCCCATGCCAGCCGTTTCGCACACGAAATTGTGGACGCCTTCAAGACCACCAGCCGGCCGCAGAAGGTGCGCACCTCCGGTTCCGGCGAACTGCTCCAGATGCTGCCCGAAGCGGTTGCGCTGCAGGCGGACCCCGCGCGAGCAGCCGCCATCATCCAGGCCTGTCCGGCCTGCGCCCACCGTGACGCGAAAGGCAAGTCCACCTGCCGGAATCCCGTCCACGAACTGGCGCGCGCGCTGCAGAACGCGCCGGGCCTGTACGATCCCGCGCAGGCGAAACGCCTGAAGGCCACCTGCCCTGCCTGCCAGGCCGGCGCCTGCACCAACGCCGCGCATGCCCGGATTCTGCTGGCGGCGGACGCCTACGAACGCGTGCAGGGGTTGCCCACCGAAATCCGCGTGGAATTGAACAAACGCGCGGCGCTCGCCTGCGCGGCCTTCTGCTTCGCCCTCATCGGCATGCCGCTGGGCATCCGCTCCCACCGGCGCGAATCCACCGTCGGCGTAGCGATCGGCCTCGGCATCGCGCTGGTATTCTACCTGGCGATGATCCTGGCCGATGCGCTCAAACGCAGCCCGCAATTGCACCCTGAACTCATTGTCTGGCTGCCTGTCGTGATCTGCGTGCTCGTCGCCGCCGTGCTAATCCCGCGGAACCAGTAGGACAGTTGGGCGGTCGGACGGTTGTTGGGCAGTCTAACTGTCTTGCTGTTTGACCGTCTCACCGACCTAACGGCCCAACTGTATTTACCGTTTCACCGCTCCAACACATTGTGTTATTTTTCCCGGCACACGTTCCGGCGCCTTGCGCCTGGAAGGAGACCGCATGACCAACATCCATCCCTCGGCCATTATTCACCCGGACGCTCGCATTGACGACGGCGTCACCATCGGCCCCTTTTGCGTGGTTGGACAGCATGTGAAACTCGGCGTCGGGGCCGTGCTGCAATCGCACGTCGTGGTGGACGGCCATACCACCATTGGCCGGGAGTGCCAGCTCTTCCCGTTCGCCTGCATCGGTATGAAAACACAGGATCTCAAGTACGCCGGCGGCCTCACCTATGCCGAAATCGGCGACCAGACCGTGTTGCGCGAGTTTTCCACCATTCATACCGGCACGAAGGACGGCGAGGTCACCAAAGTCGGACGCAAATGCCTGATCATGGCTTACTGCCATATCGCGCACGGCTGCGTGGTGGGCAACGAGGTCATCATGTCCAACAGCGCGCAACTCGCCGGCGAAGTGGTGGTGGAGGATCTTGCCATCGTCGGAGGCATGACCGGCGTCCACCAGTTCTGCCGCATCGGCACCATGTCCATGGTCGGCGCCGCCTCCAAGGTGCGGCAGGATTGCCCGCCGTATATGATCACGGAAGGCGATGGCACGGTGATCGGTCCCAACATCGTCGGCCTGCAGCGCCGCGGCATCCCGCAGGAAACCCGTTCCACGCTCAAGGAAGCCTATCGCCTGCTCTACCGCGAAGGTCTCAATCGTTCGCAGGCGCTGGAACGCATCAAGTACGAGGTGGCGGACATCCCGGAAATCCGCCATCTGGTCGAGTTTTACCAGAAGAGTTCCCGCGGCGTGTTGTAAAAGACCGTCCCGCAAAAGCGAACGGCCCGCAAGGTTGCGCCTTGCGGGCCGTTCGCTTTTTGCCGCCTGTGTAGCTGCGGCTGTGTCAGCCGCAGTCGGCGCGTGACATACGCGCCGCATTTCCGGGTTCCGTCGTCAATTCATCAAACTGTGAATCGGCGCGGGAATATGCCCGCCATGGCGGACAAAGGCGGCGCCGCCTTCCGGGCAGGCGGGCTGCGTGACGGTGCCGGAACCAAAGAGGCCGCCGAAATCCACGCGCTCGCCGAACTTGGCTCCAGGCACCGGAATGACGCGCACACCGGTGGTCTTGCGGTTGGCGATGCCGATGGCGGCCTCGTCCAGAATGAGGCCGGCGATGGACTCGGCGGAAATATCGCCCGGCAGCAGGATCATGTCCAGGCCCACCGAGCAGACAGCGGTCATGGCCTCGAGTTTTTCCAGGGTCAGCGTGCCATCGGACATGGCCTGCGAGAGCGCGTGGTCTTCCATCACCGGAATGAATGCGCCGGAAAGTCCGCCGACCGAACTGGAGGCGAATGCGCCGCCCTTTTTGACCGCGTCATTCAACAGCATGACGGCCGCCGTGGTGCCGGGGGCGCCAAGGCGCGTGATGCCCAGGCTCTGGTAGATCTCGCCGACGCTGTCGCCGACGCGCGGCGTGGGCGCGAGCGAGAGGTCCACGACCCCGAACGGCACGCCCAAACGATCGGCCACTTCGCGTCCGATCAACTCGCCGGTGCGTGTGACGCGAAAAGCCGTGTGTTTGATCTCCTCGGCCAGTTCGTCGAGCGTCGCGTCCGGGTCGTGGCGCAGCAGGCGGTCCACGGCGCGTTTCACCACGCCCGGACCGCTGACGCCGACGTTGATGACGCGTTCCGCCTCGCCTGGACCGAGCACCGCGCCTGCCATGAACGGGTTGTCTTCCGGCATGTTGGCAAAGACCACCAGCTTGGCGCAGGCAAATCCGCGCTGCTCCCGGCTGGCCTGCGCCGCTTCGAGCAGGCGCGCGGCCACCAGGCGCACGGCGTCCACATTCAGCCCGGCGCGCGTGGTGCCGACATTGATCGACGCGCACACCCGCCGCGTGCGCGTGAGCGCCTCCGGCAGGGAATCGATCAAGGCGCGCTCGCCCGGCGTCACTCCCTTCTGGACAAAGGCCGAGAATCCGCCGATCAAATCGACCTGCACGACCGTAGCCGCTTCGTCCAGCGCCTGCGCCAGACGCACAGCCGTGGCTGGTGTGTGCCCCTCCAACAACACGCTGGCCGGAGAAATGGCCAACCGTTTGTTGACAATCGGCAAGCCATAGCGCGCGGCCACCTCGTCGCACAGCCGCACCAGGTCGCGGGCCTGTTCGACGATCCGCGCCCGAACCGCCGACACGAGCGTGTCCGGGTCGCGTCCGGCGCAGCCATTGAGGTTGATGCCGAGCGTCACGGTTCGGACGTCCAGGTTCTCCTCCTGGACCATCCGCAATGTGGAGAGCACGTCTTGGCGAGTGAGCATGTGTGTGGGTCTCGCGAGTGAACAGTGAACGGCAAACCGTAAGCAGTAATGAGCAGTAAGCAGTGAACCGCGGCGTCTCGTATGAAGAACTGCCCGCTGCTCACTGTTTACGGTTCACTCTCCCGCTCGCCAGCAGCCCCTTGATCGGCCCAATCTCGTTCGTGGCGCGGAAGATGTTTTCGTGGCAGATGGTGGCGGAGAGACCGCGCTTGTTCATCCGTATCCGGAAATCGTCCTGAACCTTGCGGAAATCGGCTGCCCCGGGCAACGCGACCTGCGCGGTGTAGATCACGTCTGCGCCTTCGTTCTCGACCTGCCAGTCCTCAATGTTGATGCCATGTTCGACGAAGAACGCGCTGATGGCGTGGATGGTCCCGGCGCGGTCGGGGCCGCGCGTCATGGCCACGTAGCGGGCGCCCGCGGCGAGCGTCGGCGACGGACGACATGTGTAGGTGCGCACCAGGATCGCCGCATCGTCCTCGAGTCGCACGGCCAGTTCGTTCCGGATCGCGTCGGACGTCACCTCCGCCGGATGCGTGGAGGTGAAAACCAGGCTGAAGAAACCGTCCACAATCGTCTGGCGAATGCCGGTGATGTTGCCGTCCAACTTGACGATGACGGCGGTGACGTCGCGCAATGCGCCGACCCGGTCCGGAAGCAACACGGCGATGAGATGGCGGCTGGTTTGGATCATGGGGTTTTCCACTAAGCCAGCTTGCACTCCACATGCGACCATTCCAGCAGCGGCACGCCGCCTTGCCGCGCCAGCGCGACAAGGGCGTTCCGGCGTTCGTCCGGCAGGCTGGCAGTGACGATCACGGCGCCGATACGATGGCGGGCGACCATGTCCGGAAGTTCGTCGAATGTCCCCAGCACTGGATATCCCATCACCAGCCGGCCGCGCAGGTTGATGTCGTCGTCCAGCACGCCCACCACCACGCGTGTGTTGTGTCCGGTCTGCGTGCGCCTTTCCCGCAGGAAGAGACGGAAGCGTTCGCCGCCGCCGCAAACCAGCAGGCGCGTGGCGTCCGATCGATCGAGCAACATCCACCGTTCCACAACCGCAATGCTTTCGCGAAACGTCTCGCTGACCAGCCGCAAGCCGATCGTCAGCATCTGCGCCAGAATCAAGTACAGAAACGCCGCCCGCACCCAGCCCGTATCCTGGTTGCCGCCGGTCAGGATGACAACCCCGGAAGCCAGCAGCACGCCAGCCAGTACCGCCACGGCGATCAAAACGTATTCGCGCAGCAGCGCCCGGGACCAGACACGGGTATAGACACGAGCCAGCGACAGCATGATGAACACCGGCGCCACAAAAACCGGCAGCGATATCTCCATGTCCTGCGCCGTGAGGGGAAGATCCGCCAGCAGACAACTCACGCTCCAGGCCATGGCGAGGAGCAGAAGATCCAAACAGATATAGACCGGCACCACCAATCGCTGTGAAAGCGTCTGACGTTTGTGCGATAAGAGCACGCGCCCGGTATCCCAGAGCTCGACACGGGAGAGGTGCCGTACCAGCACGAACACGGCGACCACAAACGCCAGCAAATAGATGCCAGGTGCACGATTCCCCAGCAGCATGGCCGCGATGCCGACCACCACCAGCAGAATGTTGACGACGTAAAGCATCAGAGCCGTGTGCCCCTGGCTCAGGGTCTTGGCCAGCAGTCGATGATGCAGATGCTCCTTGTCGCCCTGCATGAGCCGGATCCGCCGGGCGCCGAGGGAAGCCGCTCCCGGCAGCGCGGCGCGCGCCGAGCGGCGCCAGATTGCGATAACCGTGTCGAAAATCGGAATACCCAACATGACGAGCGGCACGCCGATCGAAGCCAGCAACTCCTGTTTGGATCCCGTCATCAATGGCAAGACAGCCAGTGTCAACCCCAGGAACATGCTGCCCGTATCGCCCAGAAAAATGCTCGCCGGGTGAAAATTGTACCGGAGAAAGCCGAGACAGGCGCCGGCGAGCGCCAGGAACGGAATCGCTGCGCCGGACATCTGGCGGAAGAACATGGTGCAGGCCAGCCCAAGCGAGGTAATGAATGCCAGCCCGGCCGCGAGACCGTCGAGGCCGTCGATCAGGTTGAACGCATTGATCGCGCCGACGATCCAGAAGATCGTGATGCTGCAGTTCACCCACGAGGGAAACAGGTTGCTGAAGAACGAGCTGAAATTCAGTCCGTTGGCGTAGAGAATCGCGGCCACGACAATCTGTCCGCAGAGCTTGAACCATGGCTTGAGACTGAACATGTCATCGAGCAATCCGACGGCCACCAGCAGCGACGATGCGCCCAGAAACAGGAACCGCCATGAGGACGAGAAGAGCGGACTGAAATCGCCCCCGCCCATCCATGCCACGCAGTTGATTGTGAGATGAAAGGCCGCAAAAATGGCCAGCCCGCCGCCGCGCGGCGTGGGCACCGTATGGATACGCCGGCTGTCCGGCTGGTCGACCATGCCGATCTGCCATGCCAACCGGCGCACGACCGGCGTCAGCGCCAGCGTGACCAGGGCCGCGACACCAAATGCCAGCACATAGCGCACAAGACTGGCCGTCACCGATGCCGTGCCAACGGTCGTCATGCCGCCAAATTCAGGAGGATAGTTCATTTCAGAAAAACGCAATGCCATGCGTGGTTTGCGACACTATAATATATCCGATGCTCTCATGACCAGAAGCCTCGAATCGACGATGACAAGCCGCGCATCAAGGGATCGACTGGGCACTGACCGGCGGGGATGCGGCAAGCGTCACACGGTAGAGCACGCCTGTCTTCGTAAAAACGAAATCCCCGTTGAGCAGGCTGTCCGGAATATAGCCCCGCACGGGACTTACCACGTAAAACGGCCGCGCGGGTGTCGCGCGCGCCAGTTTCGCCACATCGGGCGCGGCCGGATCATAGGGCGAAACCAGTTGCATACTCATCTGCCGGCGCGTCGCCGCGGCCGTTGCAAGCAACGGCCCGGCAACCGAGCCGTCCGCATAGAGCAAGGCCCCCGGCTCCAGTTGCGCCCGAATCGCATCGGTACAACGCTGCGCGGAATGTTCGTTGCACTTCCACGGCATGACCCAGTAACGGACCTCGGCGCGGAACGGCAGCGCGCGCGCGCGGTGCGGCGCCAAGTCCCTTGCCACAATTACCTGGCATGCGCCCCAGTAGACGAGCGGAGCGATGGCAAGTCCGCCCAGCAGAATCGCATTCCATATGTATCGGAGGGCGGCGCGCCGCCGCCGCTCCACGCGCTCCAGCAGCCAGGCAAAGCCGATTCCCGACCAGACCGCCAGCAGCCCCAGCGTGGGAAGTGCAAACTGCGCCTGATCGGCAACAAAATACCGCAGGAAAAAGAGCGCATGGATCGCCGTCAGGGCCAGCAGGCAGGCGCGAAAGGGTTGCGCCACCCGGCGGCGCGCGACGCACACCCCCGCCATGGCGAGCCACCAGCATGGACTGGCGAAGTTAAGGAGAAACAGGCAGAGATTCGGCACGGCCAGCCGAATGGTCTCGGACCAGAGACCGAGCACCTGCCGGGCGTAGGCGTGGCCGAACAACGCGCTCGACACAGCCGCGCCGACACTCCGCGACGCCAGGGCTTCCTGCGCGAACAGTGCCAGAAACGACGAGCACCCGACCAGATAGGCGGGCACGCCCCACCCTAGCGCCCGCAGGGGAAGCTGACCGCGCCGGACCAGCAGCACCGCCGCCGTCAGATGAACCGGCAGCGACAGGAGCGCAAAATCGTGGATGGACAACCCGATGCCGCTGACCAGCGCCAGCGCCACCAGCGTCCGGGGGCGCGGCGCCGTAAGCAGGGAGTGCAGCAGCACGAGTTCAAACAGAACCGCAGCCAGCGACCAGGTGTAAACTTCCGTGACGGACGCCAGCCACCAGGGCATGTGCGCCAGCCCCAGCAGCAGGACCGCTCCCGCCGCCGCCCGCAGGCTTCCCGTCAGCCGAATCACCAGCAGCGCCAAACCGGTCAGCGCCAGGGCCATTCCCAGACTGCTGAACAAATTCAGCCGGAACAGCGGACCGCCCAGCGGACAAACCCGTTCGAAGGCATGTGCCATGCCGATGTACAGCGGATGGGACAGCGCAACCCCCTCCACGCCGGTGTAGTCGCCGGACAGGATGCGCCACTGGCGGACGCCGCTGTCCTGCCAATTGACATCCCGCTGCGTCGTGCACGCATACAATCCCAGAAACGCCAGAAAAACGGCAGCTAGGAAGATGCGCGTGGTTGTGCGCGTTGGTTGCATCGTCGCCGTGTAATTTTTACGCTTCAGTAGCCCCGGGCCGCGGGCAAGAATGGTCTGCCGTCATTGGTCATTGGTAATTTTGCGCTGGGCTCGGGGCGAGCCCGCGCTACGCCGCATCTGTGGATACCATGCCGCGAGAAACTTTTCGGCGGTCTGCAGTGTTTCCGGATTATCGAACGACTGATTGCTGAACACCGTCATCATGCACCACCGGTTGACCCGGTTATGCGCGCACCGCGCCCAGACATCGCTGAAGATTCGCACCCAGTGCGACGTCGCCTCGCCGCGCGGATTGACGAACCAGTAGAGAAACCCGATGGGCCGTTCACCCGTGCGGGCCGCCCTGACCACGTTCACGCGCAAGGTCCGCCCCTGTCCAAGGTCCAGTGTGCGAACCTGCGACGACAGAATTTCAAAGCCCTGTCCGGGCAGGCACATTTCAGGCCGGTGAATGCTCAGCCGGGACTTGCCGCTCACCACCACAGACACCGCCAGCATGCAGCCATCGCTACGGCTGTAGGTGCGCTTCAGAATACGCGTGTCCGCCGGCAGCCAGGTTTTCTCGCCCAGCGAAATCCGGGCCAGCGGCCGGCCGCAGCGCGGACAAACCGGAAACGCATTGGTGGCTGTCGCAGAAATTTCGTCCTCGCCGAAACTCGCCAGGCATTGGTCGTTCTGACAGAACCAGGGGGTTTGGCTCCGAAACGAATCGATTTGGCGCGGCTGTTCTGCGGCAATGAAACCGTCCGGTTCCATTTCCGGCCGGGGACTGCGCAGCATCACCGCCTGGCAGGCGATTGCCAGCACAAGTGCCAGCAGGCAGGGCGTCAGCGCGCGGAGACGCCAGTTCCCGTCGGCCACGAACGGTGGTTTCGACGATTCCTCCGTTGTCGCGCCTGCCTCGCGGCCGATCTTCCCGACCCAGACGCCGACCTGCATCATGAGCAGCACCGCCACCACAAACACCACGTAGCCCGAGTAATCGTGATAGAACCCGACGGCCCGCTCCTGCCCCAGCAGATGCGCCACGATCCCGATCGAGATGATGCGCACGATGTTGCCGATCACCGCCAGCGGCACGGCGCACGCGAAGAGCAGCCACCGGCGCAGGGCCGTGCGTTGTGTGAAATAAGCATACGCGGCCGTCAGCGCCGCCAGCGCAAAGACGGATCGCATGCCGCTGCAGGGATCCGCCACGTCCAGTTGGAAGCCAGCCCCGCCCGCGGAAATCATGGCTGTTCCCACCTGCCGCACCGCAATGCCCACGCCATTCAACACACCGCTCGAAATGGCGGTCGCCAGCAGCCGCAACCGGAACGTCAGCGCATCCAAAAACGATGTCGGGATGATGAAACACAAGTAGGCGGCCGGAAAAAGCAGACGGCGGGCGACACCGGCACCCCAGCATACGAAGGGCAGC
>Ga0118677_10014564_pt1 | contig 11072 bp, 11 predicted proteins | sample AliMusrvi5mmetaG_FD_86154 | JGI IMG/M metagenome (GOLD analysis project Ga0118677, IMG submission 86154)
CATAGTTACTAATATAGAGTAAATCAGGATTGCCATCTTCAGAATAAAATGGTATCACCAAAAATAGATCGGGATTTTTCATCCGCATTACAACACCTTGAGCTTGTACTTGAGTAGGTAATTGAGGTAATGCTGTATTAATTCGGTTTAGAGCATCAGCTTCTACTGATTTTAAATCGGTTCCTACTTGGAAATAAACATTTAGGGATATTGAGCTACTACCATTAGCACTTGCTGATTGCATATAAATCATTCCAGGAACACCTGACATCTGATCTTCTATTGGTGCTGCAACAGCATTAGCTATCGTTTGGGCATCAGCTCCAGGGAAATTTACAGATGGATTTCTAAATATTGATGGCGGTAGTTTTGGGGTCATTCCGTATTCGGTGGTAATTTGGTTTGGGTTGACAATTTTGTTGTGGATCTTCCTAACGAGAACTACATGGGGTCGCTCCATGTATGCGGTAGGTTCAAATCCAGAAGCTGCACTTTTAGCGGGTGTTCGCGTTAAATGGTATCGAGCGCTTGCGTACATTATGTCTAGTTTCCTGGCATCGATCAGCGGACTGATCCTCGCCTCTCGAATTGGGCAGGGAGATATCAGCGCGGGTAATTCTCTACTCCTTGATTCAGTTGCGGTATCACTCGTCGGTACTTCCGTTCTCGCGCTTGGCAAACCAAATGCCTGGGGTACTGCGCTGGGAGCATTTCTCATCGGAGTAGTTATAACCGGATTCACAATTGCCGGATTCCCATATTATGCTCAGGACATAGTTAAAGGCGCTGTCTTGTTACTTGCCCTTATCTTCTCCTTTACCCTTTCGCGTAAGAAATCACGTTTCATCGCTGCCGTATAGGAGATACAAGCAAATGTCTGATTACGAATTTCTCAGTGTCGAAAATATTCCGAACTATCTAACCGACCGTGTCGAAACTCATGAGGTGGTAGATGCCAAGAATTTAGTCGAGATAAAAGAAGTAGGGGATGGCAACTTAAATTTGGTGTTTATCATCCGCGACCGAGATGGTAAGGGTATTGTCTTGAAGCAAGCCTTGCCGTATGTACGGCTAGTAGGTCCCAGCTGGCCAATGTCACCCGATCGCGCTCGAATTGAATATGAAACTATAGATGCTTACTCACATGCTGCCGCTGAATTTGTTCCCAAACTATATTTCTATGACTCTGCCCGCTACATCATTGGCATGGAAGACCTATCTGATCATCAAGTGTGGCGAGGCGCTCTAAATAATGGGGAGTTCCATAGAGGAAGCGCAGCAGCAGTGGGTGAATATATGGCTCGCGTGCTCTTCGCCACCTCTATTTTTGGCCTTGGTCAGTTAAAGCACAAACAGGAGGTAGCTCGAGCAATTAATCCCGAGCTATCGCTCATTACTGAGGATCTAGTCTTCACAGAGCCATGGTTCCCAGCCCATAGAAATAGTTATCTGGATGAGAATGAGCCAGATGCCAAAGCCCTCATAAACGATGATTTTATGAAGTCAGAAGTGGCGGCACTAAAATATTCCTTCATGACAAGCACGGAAGCTCTGATTCATGGAGATTTACATTCAGGTTCTGTGATGGTGAAAGCAGATTCTCATGGAATTAGTCAGTCGACAAAGGCCTTTGATTCAGAGTTTGCATTTTATGGCCCATGCGCTTTTGATATCGGGGCAGTTTTGGCAAATTACTATATTGCCATGGCTCGTACTGTCGCGTTAGATAGGACAGAACATCTCGAGTATTTGAAGGAATTGCCTTCGCAAACATGGAACGCGTTTGAACAGCACTATCGCGCTCTCTGGCCAAGCCGAGTAGATAAACGCATATTCAGCGATGAATTTCTAGATGTTTTGTTAAAAACTTGGAAATTGGATGCTTTAGGTTATGCATCGGCCAAGATGTCCCGACGAATTGTTGGCTTAGCGAAAACATCAGATATCGAAACGCTCGAACCCACACTCAGAATTGGTGCCGCTCGAGGAGTATTGCAAGCCGCGCAAGCGGTGATTCGTGAACGACACTCGGACGCCGACATCGATCATATAACTTCTAAGGTTATTTCTATTCTACACATTACAAAAACTAGGTAGGGGATCATGGCTCAAACTGCAAGAGATATTGCCGCCGGATACTGGAAAGCCGAAGGCGAAAGAGATACAGAGAAAGTTCTAGCTTTTTATCACAAAGATGCAGTTTTTTGCCCACCAGGTCAAAGACTTGTGGGACATGAACAAATAGCGGGCTTCTATGATGCATCAGCCGCTGCTTTTCCGGGGCTTGAAGTAGCAATCGTTAATGATTTTACTGTGGGTGATCAGACGGCGCTGGAATTCGACGCCATACTCACTTCAGTCGACGGCAAGAAATATCGTGTGCTAGGTGTGAATATCGTGAAGATTCGCGAAGGAAAATTTGAATCGGTTCATTCATATTTCGATCCAAATATATTGCAAGCGGAGGAGATCAAATGAGTGGAGCAAAAGAGCAAGTATTAGACCTGGCAGAAATGGAACGGATTGCAAAGGGCATCCGCATGAGAGTTCTTGCTCACACGTTATCGAACAATGGCGGATATATGAGCCAAGCTTGTTCGGCTGCAGAGTTGCTAGCAGCAATGTATGGCGGGATCCTAAAATTGGGAGCACTTGATGGACCGATCAATCCGCCTCCGTTTCTTGGCGTACCAATGGTTGGAACACCTTCAGTGGAAAATTACACAACAGGTGCACAGTTTCATGGACCCAAAAGTGCTGATAACGATCGATTCATAATTAGCCCTGCTCATTATGCACTAGTGGTTTATGCCGCTTTGATTGAAACCAACAGGTTGCGTGAAGATGGTTTAGATTTCTTCAACAAGGATGGATCAACTGTTGAAATGATCGGGGCTGAGCATTCTCCTGGCTTCGAAACTACAACAGGGTCCCTGTCGCAGGCGATATCCCAGGCAGGCGGAATTGCGATCGCAAGAAAGATAAGGGGCGAGAGCGGCAAGACATGGGTCTTTATGAGTGACGGAGAGTTCCAAGAGGGACAAACATGGGAGGCCCTGCAGGCATCTGCTTTTCACAAGCTATCGAAGTTGCGAGTGATCGTGGATGTCAACGCTGGCCAATGCGATGGCCCAATGGAGTCGGTAATGTCCATTGAGCCATTGGCCGATAAAGTTAAAGCTTTTGGCTGGGATGTATCTGTAGTGGACGGCCATGATTTATCTGAACTGACCGCGGCCTGTCTGAAGGAAAGCGAGAAGCCGCATATGGTTCTCTGCTACACCGATCCAGTACGAGGACTGCCGCTATTAGATGAGCGTCGCCCAAGTTTGCACTACCTACGTTTTAAATCCGAAGAAGAGCACTCCAAATATGAGCGTGCCTATGAAGAGATGGTTAAATAAATGAGCTATGAAATTGTAAGCCGTCCCCATGAGCAAAACTTCATTGATTGGTCGAAAGATAAACCCGAGGTGCTAGTTCTCACTGCTGATTTAACAAACTCTTGTGAAGTAGGGCGCTGGCGAGATACCTATCCAGAGCGCTATTTCTCGATGGGAATGGCCGAACAAAATATGATGGGAATGGCGGCTGGATTAGCACGCGAAGGATTCGAACCTTGGCTGCACACCTTTGCGGTATTTCTCTACCGTAGGCCACTAGACCAACTGCAGATGTCCGTTGCTTACCCTTCTCTCAAGGTTCGATTGGTTGGTTTCCTACCTGGCATCTTGACCCCAGGGGGCGTCACGCATCAAGCGATCGAAGATATCGCGGTTTTACGGGCAGTCCCAAATATGACGATCTTGGAAGTCGGAGATGCTACTGAAGCCGAATCAGTTTTGGATGTCGCTCATGCAGTCGATGGACCGGTGTACATCCGCGCGCTTCGAGGTGAAGTAAGCAGAATATTCCCCAAAGATGAGCCATTTATATTCAATACGGCGCGGATACTTTCTACCGGAAGCGACATCACCCTCATTACATCGGGGATTATGACCGAAGAGGCGCTACGAGCAATTCCACTTTTACAGAAGAGGGGCGTTGGTATAACGCACCTGCATGTTTCAACGCTTAAGCCATTCACCGATCCCATAGTTATGAAAGCTTTGGCCACTGCAAAATATGGAGTAATCACCATGGAGAACCATTCCATCGTGGGCGGTCTTGGCAGTGCCGTTGCTGAATTGATGTCAGAAAATGGAATGGGTGTGCCGCTCAAGCGAATCGGACTCAAAGATACTTATGCTCACGGAGCTTCCCAGAAATACCTAATGACTGAATATGGGCTCGACGCTAAATCGCTCGTAGGTGTGGTTGAAAGCTTGCTCTCTAAAAACCTTGATATCAGCGAGTCTGAATTGGTCGAATCAAGAACAGTAAGCGTCCACAGTAGTGCGAAGGCCGAGGCACTGTGAACGATCGCATTTGTGTTACGTATGAATATCACGGTACGGGACCCCAAGAGATTGCTGACTTTGTTCGAGTCGAACAGTCGATCGAGTTTCCAATTGATTTAGCTCCCCAATGGATTCAAGATGAAGTGGTCGGAAAGGTAGAAGAGATATCTTCGATCTCTGACGGGGTTCACCAAATTTCTATTTCCTACCCTGCTGGCAATACGGGATACGAACTTCCACAACTACTCAATGTTCTATGGGGAAATGCCTCGCTTATTCCAAATCTTCGCCTCATTGGAGCGGACCTTCCAGATTCGATCTTGGGGAAATTTCGCGGCCCTCGTTTTGGAATAGATGGATTGAGGACACATTTTGGCGCACCTACTAGACCTTTACTTACAACGGCACTCAAACCCATGGGATCAGACTCGAAAACTTTGGCTGAGATGGCTCGCACTTTGGCATTGGCTGGTTTTGATCTCATAAAGGATGATCACAGTTTGGCGAATCAGCCCTGGTCCATGTGGCGCGAAAGAGTCGAATTAGTCTCTAGGGCCGTTAAAGATGCGAATGAAATCACTGGCAAGAATTGCGCTTACGCACCCAGTCTTAACCTGCCATTTGATCAGATTCACGAAGCAGCTCACACTGCAAAGGCGTTAGGTGCTGGATCTCTCTTGGCGTTGCCCGGGATCACCGGATTTGATTCAATGCGAACCCTGGCCGAGGATGATTCGATCGGATTGCCGATTCAAGCTCACCCTGCTTTATTAGGGTCTTACACATCCTCCCCAACAAATGGCATTGCTCACGGACTTCTCTTTGGCACCTTCGCCCGATTGGCTGGGGCAGATATCACGATCTTCCCAAATACAGGCGGGAGATTTTCCTTTACCCCTGCTCAATGTCGGGAAATTCTTGACCACTCGCAGAGACCTTTGGGGCACCTCAAGCCAATTTGGGTCGCACCAGCAGGCGGGATGACTTTAGAAAAGATTCCAGAAATTTTGCAGGCCTATGGAAAGGACTGCGCTCTGCTTATTGGGGGAGCGTTGAGCCGAGGCGATCTCGCCACAAATGCCCAAGCAATGGCGCAGGCCATTCAATAGCCTAATAAAACAAGCTGAAGTCTTAATGTGCTCTGGCCCGGGGCAGATTTAAGTCTTATTTATTTGACGAGAGGCTTGAGGCTCGTTGCAAAAGTTGTGAGCTGTTTAAGCGAAAACCCACCCTGAGTTCCGACACGGATATATGTGGCACCGTATGGCTTTTTCGCCGGCAGGGTGAATGTTATTTCTCCCCCGTGTTGGGCAAATGAAGCCGCCGTACATGTAGAGGTGCCGCAGTAAATCCCGACCTTTGCGGTGATTCCATTAATCTTTGTGGTTCCCAGGGATTGCGGATGATCAACCCCGGTGCAGTTAAAAGCGGCTGCCGTTTCCACTACAGCGATTCCCATATCTGCCGATCCAAAACCGGCGAGAAGATATTTATCCTTCTTTGGAAATAGCCGACAAGGGCGCACTTCGAAGTTGAGGGGCTTAAGACCTAAAGTATTTGCTGGTTTGAGAATTCGATATTTAACCAGAGTTTGTAGATCTTGGTACTTGTCGCCGCCAGCAATGGCGGGAGCAGGATTCACTGAAATGAGTGCTGTCGTGATGAGCGCTAAGACCAGTGCAACCTTTTTCATGAGCTAAATCTATCCGAGAGTTCTAAATTTCGCAGAGAGAAGGAGCGCTCTAGTACATCACCAAGCCACCCGAAATATTTAGATCTTCACCAGTTGTGGAGCCTGATCGATCGGATGCAAGAAATAGCACGCCTTGCGCGACCTCTTCTGGAGTGACAAATCTGCCGGTAGGTACCATTTCTAACCAAGAGGCTGTCACTTCTTCAGGTTTTCTATTTTCCTGCTTTGCGACCTGAGCGATGACGCTATCCAATCGTGGACCAGCAACGAATCCAGGTGAGATGAGATTTGCTCGCACTCCGTGCTTACCTAGATCTAAAGCTAAGGTGCGCATCATTCCCACCATGCCAAGTTTAGATGCGGCATACACGCTGCGATTTATGAGCGGCCGTTTTCCTGTTATAGATCCGATGAAAATAATGGAGCCAGATTTTCGAGAGATCATGGAAGGGATGACTGCTTTCGAGAGCAGAAAGGGACCTTTGAGATTTGTGTCGATAGTTTCATCCCATTCGGCTTCATTTAACTCCCAGAGTGGTGCGGCCTTGCCGGCAATGCCGCTGTTATTCACCAAAATATCAATATGGCCAAAGGTTTCTAAAGATTGCGTGACAGAGTTTTCTATGGTGGCGAGATCAAGCAGATCAATAGTACAAACAAGTGGTGTTGGGGCGACTTTTAATGAGGCAATCAGTTCCGCAGTGCCATTCAAAGCTGGAATATCTCTTCCCGCCAGAATAAGTTGCGCACCTTCACCTGCCAGAGCGAGACTTATAGCGCGCCCGATTCCTCTGCCTGCACCCGTGACGAGTGCGACCTTGTTCTCCAATTCCTTCACTTTCATCCTCGCTTCTCGATAGAAAGTTACTCACTCAGCCTAATTGGCTCTTACCCTCCCAGCCAATAGTCGCAGAGGTAAACTCCTTGCATGAATTTGGCGACTGGTCGAGTGCTCTCCATAAATATCGCCAGAGTGAGCCAGGCGCAAAACTGGACCGACTCCGGTGAAGGAACGGGAATCAACAAAGCAGCAGTTGATGGGCCAGTCCTTTTCCGCGGTGAGGGCGTTGTAGGCGACACCGTTGTTGATCGAGTAAATCACGGTGGTTATAACAAAGCGGTTTATGCATATGCTCGAGAAGATGCGCAATGGTGGGAGGGGAAGATCGGAAAGCCAATCGCGCCCGGTCAATTTGGAGAAAATCTCACCACATTGGACCTTGATCTTTCGGGTGCGCTTATTGGAGAGCGATGGTGCATAGGGGAGTTACTTCTCGAAGTATCTGAGCCACGGATCCCTTGCCGGAAATTCTCTGGCTTCTGGGATCGCCCGACCCTGATAAAAGAATTCACAGAGGCGAACCGCTCCGGTGCATATTTACGAATTATTGAAGGTGCATCCATCCAAAAAGGTGCATCGATCGAAATCATCCATCGCCCAAAACATGGCATCACAATCGCTGATGTCTTTGCCGCTCGTTCAGGCGCCCGCGAGAAAATTCACGCCATTGCCGAAATCACAGAATTATCTGATGCCTATCGAGAGTGGGCGAAGCGGGTGAGCTTTTCTTAGGTATTCTGCACTTCTGTATTATGGATCCAAGGAGAAAAATGAGTAGTTTTGAATTCGAAGCCAAGGACGGCTTTCCGGTGGAGTACGGTCAAGGATTGTTTGACGGCTTGGGAGATCGGCTGGGTGCGACCGTAGTCGTAATGCAACGAAATCCTTGGGAGACAATTAAGGAGCGGTTTGGAAACCCACCGCAAATGGTCATTGAAGCGCGCGATCTTTCACCCTTTGCCCTCGATGAGTTGGCTAGTTCAATTCCCAGGGATCTGACGATAGTTGGAGTAGGTGGCGGTTCGGCAATGGATGTTGCCAAATGGATGAATTGGAAGACGGGGCTTCCACTCATTCAGGTACCGACGCTAGCGTCGGTCGATGCATGTTTTACTCGGATGTGTGCAATTCGCGAAGATGGCAGAGTTCGATATGAGGGAGATGCTATACCTCAGCGTGTGGTGGTGGATTATCGAATATTGCAAGAAGCCCCTAGCCAATTTATTTCAGCGGGAATTGGTGATGTGCTTTCCTGTCACACTGCCTATGCAGATTGGAAGATGGCCGCCTCACTTGGAAAATCAATCCCCTGGGACGCGGAGGCCGCTCAAGCATCACTAAAGTATATGGATGTTTTGGAATCTATTGCTCCCGAGATTGCCAAGCAATCAACTCATGGAATCAAAACTTTGATGGAGTTGTATAGAGAAAATGGGTGGTTGAGCCATGAAGTCGGCCACGCCAGATTTGAAGAAGGAAGCGAACATTTCTTTGCGTACACCTTTGAAAATGTTACCGGTCGAACAATTTTGCATGGAGAGCTGGTCACAATGGGCGTGCTGATTATTTCGGCGCTAACAAGTAATAATTACCAACGGGTTAAGTCAATCGTGCAAAATGCCAAAACTTTACATCGACCCGAAGATGTGGGCATAACACCACGGGAGATAGAAGAAACTCTTTATGCAATGAGAGAGTTTTCTATCGCAGAAGATTACTGGTACTCGTGGGCTCATGTTTTAGATATAGGCAAGAGCGAGGTCACAGAATCTCTTAAGGCTTTGGATTTCTAGTTAAAAGCTCTTCCCATGAGTAAGGCGTCGCCTTTAATTTGCAAGTCTTTAAAACCAAGCTTCCGATAGAAGCTTTGAGCTCGCAGGTTAGAGATTCCTACGCTGAGATGTACCCCTGAGGATCCTGCAGCGATGAGCTTTTCGAAGAGCATTTGAGTCGCAGTTCCGCCAACACCTTTACCTTGGATTTTAGGAAGTAGATCAATATGCATGTGGGACGGGAATTCATTCGAAACCGCATCGGGTGCAATTTCTGGACTATGGACCATAAAAAATATCTCTAAATCACTGGGCTTGAAATTGGGGTGTGCAAACTGATATCTAGCCTGCAGCGCAGGCCAATAGTCCTCGGCAAGCTTGGCCTCGAATATCTTGGTATCAAGGGCAGCGAGTATGTACCCACATGGTTCAGGGGCGGTGATTGCAAAGGAAAATTCTGGAGAGAATTCGAGATATGGCGCGACATAGACCCTGCCGAGTATCTCGGGGTCAAAGAAATGATCCGTGGCATCCGCTCCGGAATTCCCCGTTTGTAAACAGACATTTAATAGAGGTAGCAAATCATTCATCGTTGCTTGCCTGATTGAAATATTTGGAGCAAGATTGAGGGAGTCCACTGATAAATCATAATTGATTGGGGAAATTCCTCCTTGAACCCTGCGAGGCCAACGGCTATGAAATACATCGCAATGGACTGCGGTGGCACGAAGTTGCAGACTGTCATCCATAGGCCCGAGGTGCCAGTCGAAACGTTGGAATCTATCGGCGTCGGCCATGGGTCAGGCAACCTGACGGCGCGGCTGATTACTGCTATTTGCGCCGCTCTGCCTCGCAGCGATGAGACATTCGACGTAGTTGCCATCTGTCTGGCTGCAATTCCCGTTGCAATAGTAGAGCGAGATCGCATCGTTTCCGCAATTATCAAATCGGTTAAGACTAAGAAGGTCATTTTAAGTACCGACACCCTGGCTGCGTATTTCGCCTGCTCAATGGGTGAGGATTTAGTGATCGCCATCGGAACGGGTACGACAGCCCTCTTTGAAGTGGATTCCCAGTTGGTGGAGATCAGTGGCCTCGGATATTTATACGGGGATGAAGCCAGCGCTTTCTGGCTAGGAAAAGAAGGTATTAACTCCGCTCTTAAGTTTCACGACGGTCGAGGAGAAAAGACGCAGTTGTTAGAGGCAGCCTTAAAGCACTTTAACACCAGTGCTTTTGATCTCACCAACCTTGTTCATCAATTGGATCGACCAGTACCAGCAATATCAGAGTTTGCTCAGAATGTTATCGGACTTGCAGAGAGTGGCGACGCGGTGGCTCAGGAAATTGTAGAGAGTGCATGTGAAGAGATTTGGAAGATCGCCAGCGCTGCTCAAAGCAGAACAGCGATCACCTCAGTAAAACTCATTGGCGGATTGATTGCACATAGTGATTTCTATTTTCAAGCTATATCAAACCTGCTTAAATTCAAAGATCCAAAGCTAAAGGTCGAACGTCCGTTCGCGACTCCAATTTTCGGTGTAGAGGCATTGGTCACCTCGCCTGTCATACCTAATCTCAGCAGGGACATCTATATCTACGACGAAGCAGAGTTATCGCGATTGGAAGCTCCGAATTTATCAAGCTCATATTTAGATGAGGTCAGTGAATTATTACAATTAGCAAAAGAAGCTAACATCAATTCGCTGAAAATCCTGATTGATTTTGCTAGTAACAGTTTGAAAAATGGTGGACTAATTCACACCTTCGGTACCGGGCACTCGCATCTTCTTGCTGAAGAAATTTTCTATCGCGCCGGTGGCCTCGCCTCGGTCTACCCCATTCTGGACGAGCGGTTAATGCTCCATAAGAATGTGATCCAAGGTAGCCAGAATGAACGGCTACCAGGTTTATATAAAGAACTCCTTTCCAGCCACCCCATTAAGAGTGGTGACACCGTAATTATCATCTCTAATTCAGGCGGAAATCAGGTAAGTATCGATCTTGCGATTGCGGCACGCGAAATCGGAGCCCACGTATGCGCTCTAACAAGTTTGAATACTGCGGGAAGTTCTTCTGCGCGGGCAGGCGCCGGAAAGAAATTGCACGATTACGCTGATGTTGTTCTGGATAATTGTGGCATTGCTGGTGACGCACTGATTGAAATTCCAGGAGTTGAGTTTAAGGTTGGTCCCACCTCCACGGTTGTTGGAGCTGCACTGCTTCAAGCAATGGTTGTAGGGGTTGTGCAAAAGTTGCAAAGTCAAGAGATAGACGCAGAAGTCTTTTTATCGTCCAATATGCAGGGTGGCGATCAGAGAAATCAAGGACTATTCGCAAAGTATTTTGAAATTATTCCTTTATAT
>Ga0118677_10014565_pt1 | contig 11071 bp, 7 predicted proteins | sample AliMusrvi5mmetaG_FD_86154 | JGI IMG/M metagenome (GOLD analysis project Ga0118677, IMG submission 86154)
AGACGTTGTTGCTGGCGTCTACTTCAGAGGGAAAGGCTTCTGTCTGGACCCGGTAGGCATGCATACCATTGGTTTTTGGGGTATCCGATAGCAGGAGCTGTTTTCGGAAAGAAGCCTCAGTAGCGACGACATTGTTAGAGGCTACCGGGATGGTTCCATCGAAAAGGGTGACCGTCACGTTGGAGCCTGAGAGTCCGTCCAGTTTCAGGTCCACCTTGAAGGAGACCTTCTGATTGGTGCTCACGGATTCTGGAGCGGTGACCGAGGCGATGGCGGCGTCGGTTGGGGGAACACGGGAACCGCCCATAATGATTGGGAAGACGGGGATGGCCTGAACTCCGAATTTACGGGCGATGGGATCGATGGATCTGGCCGCGTTATGGCGGCCATCGGAGAAGAGGATGACCCCGGCGGTTTGTTCCGGCGTAAGAGTGGTCGAGACTTTCTCCAGGGCGCCCGCGATATCCGTGATCTGGAGTTGATGGAGTGGTGGCGCGATGATGGAAGCCGGGTTGGTGGAACCAAGCATGGCGCTTGTTTTTATTTCGGTGGGGAATGCACCGAAGGTATAAAGATGCACCCCATACTCATCTTCCAAGCGCTTCAGAAGGGAGGGGGAGGTGGATAACTTGGTTTTGGAGGACAGGATCGGGGCGCGTTTTGTCAGGAGGTCGTATTCCACTTCGCTGCGGCGGAGTGTGGCCACATGGTCGATCGCTTTTCGATCAGCATCGGACAGGGAACGGTAGAAAGCCTCGTCCACGTCATCGCCGATGAGACCGAGTTTTCCTCCGGCCTCGGCGAGATAGTCCGCCGTTTTCCGGAGTGTTTCGCGGACTGATTCGTAGGTGGTGTCGTTGTTGTTGGTGGAGGACTTCCATTCATCCATCTGCTTGATGGCAAGCTCCAGTGGTTGGGTAGCTTCGGCGGTAAGTTGGTCAGTGAAGCGTTTCAGATTGGCGGCGAGCGTGGTGGTGTCAGTTTTCTTGAGGAACGGGGCGGTGGAGGTTTCAATCAGGGTTTTCGTGGTTTCTTCGAGGGTGTCATGGGTATGCTTAAGCGTTTTTCGCTGAGTTGAAGCATGCTGATTTAATTGACGGGTACGGAGGACCGGGGTGGAGGCGGAGAGGGCATTCAGCCAGTCGGCCTGCGCCAAAAGTTCCTGTCCGGCTGCGCCCAGGCGTTCGGAAAGTTTTTCGATTTGGCAGGGACGCGGGGTGGTTGGGAGTTGCAGGCTCTCGGATAGGCGTAGTTTTTCGGCGGCATTCAAATTGTTATCCGGGATCTGCATGGAGGCGCTTACGTCCAGAAGAATCACGATATGGCGTTGGAGGTGATGGACGACATTAAATACAAAGATGGGTTGGCACAGCACCAGGATCACGGCGAGGAGTGTGGAGATCCGCAGGACGGTCAGGGTGCGACCGGCCCGCTGTGACACGATATTCCGCTCGAGACGGGCGAGTGCCATGACCCCTTCGATCAGGATAGAGGCCAATAGCAGGATGGGCCACAGGCGCCAGTTAGTTGAAAAAACGACAACATGTCCAGCCAGCTCGGCGGCAGTAAGCAGGGTCAGGAATCCCACCAGCGAACGGATGGCGAATGCCGGAATTTTCCACTGACTGGCCAGAGTACGGCTCCATATATGGGAACGCGTCCAGAGGACCAGCAGGATGAAGGCTGCTAGACTGAAGACGACTGGACTGTTTGGAAATTCGTACATGGTCTGTTTATTTCTCCATCAATTCCGAAAGGCGCGCTTTGGTGGCCTGCACCGTTTCCGCCGGCGATTTCAAGGTGACAGGCTTGGCTTGATGCAGATGCCGTTGCAGAGTGATCCAACGGGTGAGGGCGACCTCGGCGATGAGGGTGAGCAAGGCGCATAGAATCAGGATCTTCCACAATTCCTGCCCCGGCACTTTCCCGGTGAAAGCGGTGAGGAGTTCATCGATCGATTTCGGCAAAAACAGATCGACATGGCTGCGCACGGCGGCGATATCGGCATCGGTAAGACAGGTGAGGGAACTTTCCTCAGGTTGGTTCTGGACGGTGAAAAGAACTTCATTACTGCTGTTCGAGGACGCCCCGGAGAGCGCCGCGAGGGCTGCGGGTAACCGCATGCGGAACAGGCCGGGTTGACAGGTGTCGGCGAATCGGACGATGAACTGACCGTTCTCCTGTTTGATCCGGACTGGACGTTCCACGCCGGAGGGCAGGACCACGGTGGCCGACTCCGTTTCCTTTGAGGTCTGGATATCAGTGGGGAAAGGTCCCGTTAGGGTCCACTCGGTTCCCGGTGCGATATTACATTCCTGAAGGGTCTGGGCCGCCAGATAATAAACCATTTCATGAATGAGCGGGACGAAACACTTGAGGGTCGACAGGTTGCTGTCGCGGCGATCAAACGCCATGGGTGTCATCAATACCTTGCCTTTGCCAAGAGGCCGTTCCAAAAGCCAGGGGGCTCCGGATTCCAGTTTGCCACCGATGCGGATCCCGTTGGAGGTGGGATCCAGTCCCAGTTTCCAGTAGCCGGCAATAAGGCCAAGCGGGGCATCCGATTGGTCTGGTTGTGCAATCAATTGCACTGCAGGATGGGTAAAAGACTTGAGTTCCAATTTCAACGGATCAGTAGGGTAGAGGCGTTCATCGAGCCGGGCTGGGAGCAGGGGTTCCCCGGCAGGGGTTTGCCAGTTGTTGTAAAACGCGGGTTCGGCGCGGGAACCCGGTGTGATGAGCAGTCCCCCGCCCGCCTTGACGAAAGCGGCCACGCGTTCGGCTTCGACGGCAGGTAGTCGGGAGACGTCAGCCAGAATGATGACCCGGAAAAGGCTTAGATCTTTAGTGGCGGCGATATCGGCCGCCTCGACAATCGTGGGCTTGACCAGAAAGGGTAATTCAGGGAGGGCCGACCCCTGGTCGGAGGCCTCACGCGGGGTCAGGGCAACGCGGATCAGACTCGCCGTTTTGCGGAAGAAAAAACGCTCAGTGGAGGCCCCTTCAACCAGCAGAACCGGCAAACGGTCCAGAATAAGGACAATCTTTTCAAGGGAATTGTCTGCCGGAAGATCATCATCGGCGATCACCCTTGCCTGGAGAACGTGATAACCCGGGGTGGCGAACTGGTGGTTAAAAAGGAAAACTTCCGAGGACAGTGGTGTCAGATCCTTGAGAATGGGCGTCCGCTCGATCAGTTGTCCATCCACCAGTAATTCCAGGGCGTTGGGGTGTACGGGGACATTGCCGGAATTTGCGACGCTGACCTCGATCTTTACGGGGCGGTCGGTGCCGATGACGGAACGGGACAGCCGGATCCCTGAAACCAGTGTATTCCGGAACTGTTCGGGAAGGGGAAGACGGCGGCAGATGATATGTGGCGGAGTAGGCAGTTGTTTGAAACCGGCGACCAGAAAGTTCCAGCGGGCCTCCGCTTGGGCATCCCATCCGTTGGCCTGGCCGTCGGTGAAGATGACCACTGTTTTGGATACATTGGGGCCATCGGCCAGAATCGAGGAGGCCAGGTTCATCGCTTCCAGCGTGGCCATGATGCCTCCGGTGGGTTTGCATACGGGGCTGTTGAGGACGCGCAATAACTCACGACGATCCGAGGTGGGGCGACTGACGAGAGCCTGGGGAACCGGACCACCCAGAATAATGGCCATGGCATCACCGGGGCGGGATTTTTCAATCAGGTCGCGGGCTTCCTGGACCGCCCGGCTGAAATTACTCTTGCCATCCGACATGATGGTCATCGATAGCGAGGCATCCAGGACAATCACCGTATCGCCTCCGCCCGCTGCGGTCATCCAGCGTCGAGCCTGGATGCGTTGTTCCAGAAGGGTGGCCACTACGGCAATGGCCAGCATGATCGCGGCTATCTTCAGCAGCCGGCGGCGCAAATGTTCATTGGGCCAGAGAACGGTGGCGATGCCTGCGCAAAGTACGGCGATCAGGATGCCGGGCAGAATGAATATCCAGGGGATGGCCGACATGCTGGGAAGAAAGGGACGGGCCATGGCCAGCGCGAGCGCCGCCAGCGCCAGGCAGCGAAGGCACAGAAGAATACCGTCCTCGATTTTTACACGGCGGCTGCGGGCGTGGATGGACGACAATAGAAACTGCATGGCCCCCCACTCGATGAGGCGGGGTTTGCTGCGGTTGAGCAGGTGGATGATGATCGGAATGGCAATACTCGCCAGGCCAAACAAGATGAATGGATTCAGAAAAGTCATGGGTTCACCAAGACAGAATTCAGAAGACAGAATTCAGTATCCAGAATACGTGCATCAAAGGTTGGTATCCATAATTCTGAATTCTGAATTCTGAATCCTGAATCCTGCTTGATCATCTTTTCACCAAACTCCTCCGGTGCGACAGATAGCTGGCCAGCGCCAAATCAAAATCCTGGCGGGTTGAAAAGGGTACATAGTCAATCCGCATTTCCCCGCAGCCTTTTTCGATGGAGTTGAGAAAAGTGCGAACTTCGCTGAGATAGGCTGAGCGCAGGGCTTCCGGATCGATTTCAACATGATTGCCCGCCTGCTCAAGGTCGCGGAACTGGCTCCAATGTTTGAATGGGAATGTCAGTTCCTCATCCGCCATCACATGCATGAGAATGATGTCGTGCTTGCGGAAGCGGAAGTGATGCAGCGCCTTGAGAATATCCTCCGGCTTGTCGAACAGATCGGAGATGATGATGAGGAGTCCGCGGCGATGAACCCGTTCTGCGACCTCGTGGAAAACCGGGGCGATAGCCGATTCCTCGCCCGGTTTGGTATTGAACATTTCCTCCAGTAGGACATTCATGTAATTGACCCGGGTGCGGGAGGGGAGATAACGGCGGATGGCGGTGTCAAAGGTTACGAGGCCGACGGCATCTTGCTGGTTAAGAAGGAGCCGGACCAGGCAGGCGGCCAGGAAACGGGCATATTCGAATTTACTGAGAGGGATTCCGTTGTGCTTGGCGGCATTCTCTCCGCGATAAGCCATGGAGCCGGAGGCGTCGAGCAGGATCGTGGCACGAAGATTGGTCTCTTCGATATACTGTTTGATGTAGTAACGGTCGGACTTGGCATAGACCTGCCAGTCGAGGTCGCGCAGGTCGTCACCGGGAGCATATTCCCGGTGCTCGGCAAATTCGGCGGAATATCCGCGATAGGGGCTTCGATGGCGTCCCGAGATGAACCCTTCCACGGTTTGGCGGGCAAGAAGTTCAATCCGGTTGATCTTTGCCATCGCCTCGGGATCCAGAAGCTGGAACTGGGGCGGGACAGCGGTCGAAGAGCTATGGGCGGAATCAGTCATGATCAGTTTAAGTAGTATTCAGTATTCAGAATATAATACGAACACGTTAGAGCTATAGCATCCCGCTGTGATAATGGGCCTTTTCATTCTGGATTCTGAATTCTGACTCCTGTCTTATGTGAGTGATCCATTGGACAAGGGTTTAACTTCTTCCAATAGCCGTTTAACAATCTGGTCGGTCGAGATGCCGGAAGCATCTGCGTTGAAAGTGGGGACAATGCGGTGCCGCAGAACGCATACGGCCATTTCCCTGACATCTTCCGTGGTGGCGTGATAACGCCCATGCAGGATGGCACGGGCCTTGGCGGCCATCATCATGTTGATCGTGGCGCGCGGACCGGCGCCCCATTGAACCAGTTCCCGCACAAAGGCCGGGGAAGCCGGGCCGGGCCGGGTGGCACGGGCAAGATCACGGGCGTACTCGAACACATGATCGGCGGCCGGAACACGGCGCACAATTTCCTGCAATTTGAGGATGTCCTCGCCAGTTAGCACGGGCTCGAGAATGGCTTTGTAAGTTCCGGTAACTTTCTTGGCAATTTCCAGTTCCTCCGCGGCGGTGGGGTAATCCACTTTGATCATGAACATGAAACGATCCAATTGGGCTTCGGGGAGGGGATAGGTGCCTTCCTGCTCGATGGGGTTTTGTGTGGCCAGCACGAAGAAGGGGTCGGGAAGTTTGAAATCGCCCCCGCCTACCGTGACAATCCGTTCCTGCATGGCTTCCAGAAGGGCCGCCTGGGTTTTGGGCGGAGTCCGATTGATTTCGTCGGCCAGAACCATGTTGGCAAACAAGGGCCCATGCACAAAACGGAAGGCGCGCTTACCGGTGGTGCGATCCTCCTCGAGGACGTCGGTTCCGGTAATATCGGCCGGCATCAGGTCAGGCGTGAACTGGACCCGTTTGAAGGTCAGGTCCATGACCTTTGAGAGGGTGCTCACCAGTAACGTCTTGGCGAGACCAGGAACACCCACCAGAAGGGCATGGCTGCGGCAGAAAATAGCCACAAGTACCTGTTCCACCACTTGATCCTGGCCCACGATGGCTTGCCGCACCTGATGAGTCATCTTTGCGTAAGCGGTATTCAATGCTTTAACGGTTTCAATATCACCGTCGGTGGAAGGGGACGGAACCGATTTTTCATTTGCCGAAGTATTTGACATGGGTGCTCCTTTTAATCCCTATAAGATTTAGCACGTTCCATGCCATAACCCTTTCAGCCATCGTGCATTAGACTGTTTGATCGATTATAAGGGGTTTTTGCGGGGATGTACCCGATTCTACAAGAGGGTTGTGTTGTGCAGTATACACTTGTTCGGACTATGGTATATTCTGTAGTATACATAGTCGCGATAACTGAGACTTGTAAGCGTCGTAGTTTGAAAACCATCTTTTATGAATGATACATCCATTAAACACAGTGGCAGAGGCGGATTGCAAACGGTCATGCTGGACCGGAAAAGTGCGCCGCGTGCCTTGCAGTTGAAAAAAGCGAAACTCCTGATTATCAGCACCACCGAGCGGGGACGCGAAGTGCCGATTGACAAGGACGTGTTCACGATCGGCGCGGGGGCGCAGAACGATTTGATTGTGACTGACGAGGCTGCATCGCGTCGGCATTGCGAGATTGTTCAGCGTGAAGATGGATTCTTTCTGCGTGACCTTGGGAGTACCAATGGAACCATGGTGCAGGGTGTAAGGGTTTGTGAGGTGTATTTGGCCCAAGGTGTGGAATTTCAGGTTGGTAAGACCCGCATGGTATTCAGTCCGTTGCAGGAAACGATGTCTTATCCGTTGAGTACCCGGGATAGTTTTGGGCGGCTGAACGGGGTGAGTGCGGCGATGCGCCGGGTGTTTCATCTGGCGGAGACGTATGCCCGGACCGATGCGGCGGTTCTGATCCAGGGTGAAACCGGGACTGGGAAGGAACTGTTGGCGGAGGCGATTCATGCGCACAGTCCCCGCAGTAACAAGCCTTTTATGGTCATTGATTGCGGCGCCCTGGCCAAAGGGGTGATCGAAAGCGAATTATTCGGGCATGCGAAAGGCTCGTTCACGGGTGCGGGCACCGAGCGGGTGGGCGCCTTTGAGGCGGCGCATGGGGGCACGGTCTTCCTTGATGAGATTGGTGAGTTGGATATTTCATTGCAGCCGAAACTGCTGCGTGTACTCGAAAAGAAGGAAGTGCGGCGGTTGGGCGCCAACACCGTTCGACCCGTGGATGTGCGGATTATCGCGGCCACGAACCGTAACCTGGAGCGGGAAGTTCGGGAGGGGCGGTTCCGTGAGGATTTGTATTATCGGCTCTCGATCGTGAAGATTGAACTGCCGCCGCTGCGTCAACGGAAGGACGATATTCCCATGCTGGTGCGTTGCATTCTCAAAGACCTCACGGGGTCCGATGATGTGAAGGCCTGGTCGGAATTTGAGAAAAGCATGGATCTATTCCGCCAGCATGATTGGCCGGGGAATGCCCGTGAGTTGCGCAATGTGATTGAGATGGGGGTGCGGGGTTCCGCGATTGATCTTGGTGCCTGCCTCACCATGGGGCGCATGGGCACGCCGGATCCGGATGCGGGGACAGTGGACACGTCGGATATGCCTTTCAAAGATGCCAAGAACCAGTTGGTCGATCATTTTGAGCGGGGCTATATTGTGAAACTGCTGGAACGGAATGGGGGCAACATTTCACGCGCCGCCCGAGAAGCGCAAATTGAACGGGCCTACCTGCAGCGCTTGGTGCGCAAGCACGACCTCAACACGAAGTAATTTATTGGCTGGAAGGAAATGCATGAAAAGAGAACCTCTTAACATTGTCGTTGTCATCTGCCATGACTTGGGGCAGCACCTGGGCTGTTACGGGCAATCTGATGTCCGTTCATCGAACATTGATGCATTTGCCGCATCCGGCATTCGCTTTGAAAAAAGCTTCTGTACTGCACCGCAGTGCAGCCCTTCGCGGGCAGCGTTATGGACAGGACGTTTCCCGCACGCCAACGGTGTGGTCGGCCTCGCCCACTACGGCTTTGCCAATGATCTGCATTCCGACGAACGACATCTGGCGCAGATACTGAGAGCGGCCGGATATGACACTCATCTGTTCGGTGGACAGCACGAGGCCGGGACCCCCGAGCGGTGCGGGCATGAGCATATTCATGGCGGCGGCGGCTCCTGCAGCAAGATAGCGACCGAATTCAGTGAATGGCTGTCTTCGTCCGGCCACAGTGACCGGCCGATCTTCGCTCAAGTGAACTTCTTTGAACCACACCGTCCATTTCCCCATGATGATGTTCAAGCCCTCTCAAAGGATGGGCTGACGGTCCCTCCCTACCTGCCGGACATTCCCGAAGTTCGAGAGGATTTGGCTGACATTGAGGCGTCCATTGTTTCCGCCGACAAGGCGTTCGGACGAATCGTCGCGGCTATTCGGTCCTCCGGGATTGCAGCCAATACACTCATTGTATTTACGGCGGACCACGGAATCCCGTTCCCGCATGCCAAAATGACGCTTTATGACCCTGGAATCGAGGTGGCTCTTATGTTCAGTGGCCCGGGGATCATTCCCGGCACTGTTCGCGGTGAACTGATCAGCAACGTGGATGTCATGCCAACCCTGCTTGAACTGGCAGGCCAGTCCGTGCCGTCCAACTTGCACGGCCGTAGCTTTGCCGCTCTGCTTGCTGGCTTGCCTTATGACGCAAACAAGATGGTTTTTGCCGAGAAGACCTACCATACCTATTACGACCCCATGCGTGCCGTTCGCAGCGAGCGTTGGAAACTTATTGCCAACTTTGAATATGCGCCCTGGCAGGAGACATCTCCAGACTACAAGAACAACGCGAAATGCTATGTTGAAGTATCAAACGCCCTGGATGTCCCATACCATAATCAATACCACCCGCCGTTCGAGTTGTATGATCTAAAGAACGATCCGAATGAACAGCATAATCTTGCAGACGACCCCGCCCTTGCAACCACACGCAATGAGTTGATCCAGGCCCTGTATGGTTGGATGAAACGGACAAGTGATCCACTACTGGATGGCCCAATGGCACAAGGCGCCTATCGACAGCGCATGCAGACTTTCCAAGACATCGGTCAACCAAGCGTTCCAAGCAACGCATGACAGCGCGCCAGAACGTGGGTATTGGCCGGAAAGAATGACTTGATAACTGTGTTGCGTATGTGACACAGTTCAATCATGAAAACAGCAGTCGTTCACGCAAGAATAGAGCCCCAGATCAAGCGCCAGGCCGAGGGGGTTCTGCATAATCTCGGGATTAGTCCGACAGAGGCGATCCGGATCTTCTATCGGCAGATTACACTCAGGCATGGACTCCCGTTCGCTGTGGCCGTCCCCAACGAATGCACGGCAGCCACGCTTGAAAAGAGCCGACAGGGTAAGGATGTTCAGGAGTTTGAGTCGCTGGACGCCATGTTTGAGAGCTGGAAGAAATGAAGAAGGTCTCCCAGACCACCCAGTTCGCCCGTGATGTCAAGAAGATGCGGAAACGAGGGAAGGATCTGGCAAAACTCGAGGCGATTGTGAGACAACTCGCCGCCGGGGCTCCGCTTGATCCCAAGCACAGAGATCATCCCCTTATTGGAGAGTGGAAACCCTCGCATGATTGTCATGTGGAACCCGACTGGATCCTGATTTACACCGCAGATGGTGACTCATTGAGGCTTGAGCGCACGGGAACGCATTCAGATTTGTTCAGATAGAGATTTGCGTCATGATAGGTGGCATGCGGTGATGAGGCCGTTTAATCGCCGCATAATATGCGGTAAATAACAGTACCATCGACACATATCGGAGAAATTGCGCCTTCGGCGCGCTTCCCTGAATGGTCATGGTGGACGTTGAGACAGTAGTAGCCAGTAACCGAGTTTCGTTCCTGATACTTGCAGCGTCTGGTGCGCAAACATGATTTTGAACCCCACGTGATGTCTCACCGCACTTCGAAAATAGTCGTGCCCCACTGGTTGGCGTATTGTTCCAGGGAGGCTCGCAACAGGGTGTGGGCATGCAGCCAGTAAACGGGCTGATAGACGGTGTGCAGAGTGTCCCGTGTGTTGATCGAAAGGGTGCCCCGGTTGAGGAGGAAGTTAAACACGGGGCCGATGCTGAGCACATAGAGCACCGCCGCGCCAAGCAGGCTCAGCGTCAATAGACCGGTGGTGCGTTTTCGTTGGAACTTCCGGACCTGGCTCAGGAGATTTTGAGCGGGGATGGAATCTTGTTTGAACCGCTCAAGCACGTCCCGGGCCGCTCGTTCCGCTGATTTCGGATTTCCCTTGCGCAGGGCGTCTTCGGCCCTCGTCAGCAGTCGCGTGATCTGCTCGTTTTGCCGGGAAGCTTTTTCAGCCAGGGCGTCGGCGGGGGAGGATTCGAGCGAGATGTTTTTCAAGGATTCGTAGAGGTTGAGGCATCCTTCATAATCCTGTGCTTGTAGCGCCAGGGTAGCCGATTGGATGAGGCCCTCAATCGACTTCCGGGTGGCCTCCAGTTCGGCTTTCAATTGTTCGGTCTCTTTGGTGAGGGAGGCGATGGCCTTGGTGTAGGATCCCGGCTCAATGCCCGCTTGATGGTTTTCCGGAATGAGCGTGCCCTTGAGAGAGGGAAACTGGGATTCCAGTTGGCCGAGGGACAAAAGGTTGTTTTCGATCTCGGTGAGTCGTTCGCGGGCTTTACCAGGTTGTTTATCAATCCATAACTGCCGGGCCTGGTTCAGTTCCGCGCGGAGGGCGATGATCTTGCGT
>Ga0118677_10014566_pt1 | contig 11071 bp, 6 predicted proteins | sample AliMusrvi5mmetaG_FD_86154 | JGI IMG/M metagenome (GOLD analysis project Ga0118677, IMG submission 86154)
ATATCGTACCTCTCGTTCCTGTGTTCTGACCACTATTTCCAGTTTACCCGCTATGAGCAGACAAACAACCATCGCCGACGAACTAAATGGTCATGCGAAAACTTGTTTCCAACACCTGACAAGTGTCTGCATAGCTATGCTTGCAATGGTTCTGTAATGGTGCTAAAATAGCCGCGTTACAAATGAAATCTATGGGAGGGTGATATGAATTATTTCATAACCTTAGGATTGGTAGTGTTGGCTGCGGCTGTTCATGCCGCACCGGTGACAGTGCCATTGAGCAGTCTGCAAATTGAACGTATCGAACAAGGCTGGGGTACACCACATGCGAACCAGTCAGTGGATGGTAACCCCATCAAACTGGGTGGAAAGGGCTATTCCACAGGGATGGTTGGGAAATGGCATTTGGGCGATCAGGACTCGGTAGCGCCATGGAATCAGGGTTTCGATTATTCGCGAATGATTGGAAAAAATGGGCTCGACTATTACAACTATTCCATTTATATCGATTCCTATCAGAAAGAATTTTTGGACCATGGCACTGATTATATGACCGATAAACTGACCGGATATGGGGTTGAATTCATTAAGCAAAATGGTAAAAAGCCTTTTTTCTTATACCTGGCTTATTCGGCGCCGCATGTAGTACTGGTTCCGAAAGCGGAGAAGCTGAAAAAATACTTTCTGAAATATAACAAAACAGAGGAGAAATATAATCCGAATTACGCCGCGATGATCGAAAGTATGGATGATGGGGTAGGGGTGATTATTCAAACGCTGAAAGATCAGGGATTGCTTGATAATACACTGATCATCTTTACTTCTGACAACGGGGGACTCGGCCTTGATGAGCTCGGACCAACCCCGACATCGAATGCCCCGCTTAGGAAATGGAAAGGACACATCTACGAGGGGGGAACACGGGTGCCTGCAATCGTTAGCTGGGCAGGTAAAATTACTCCCGGCAAAGTTTCGGATACCTATTTTAGCACCATCGATTATTTGCCTACATTTTGTGAACTGACAGGAATCACAAAGCTCCCAAAAGATGTTGACGGACAAAGTATACTTCCGTTATACCTGCATCCGACAGTTGAAACTAATCAGACAAGACCCCTTTTCTGGCACTATCCGCACTTTTCGAATCAGCTGGGGCGACCTGCCGGATCGGTACGTGTTGGCGACTATAAATTAGTTGAATTATTCGAATCCGGAAAACTCGAATTGTATAACCTTAAGGAAGATATCTCCGAATCGAACGACCTTTCAGAGAAAATGACCCAAAAAACAGCCGAAATGTACCGTTTAATGGTTGACTGGCGGAACAAGGTGAATGCCCAAATGCCAATTAAGAAGCCGGATTATAAAATTGCAAAATAATGAATAATAATAAATTAGGTATTATCGGACTCGGTCTTTTGAGCCTAGGCCTTCAGAATGGAAACAGTCAGACTACCATAAAAACCAGGAATCATCCCAATATCATCTTCTTTCTGGTCGATGATATGGGGTGGATGGATTGCACGGTCAATGGCAGTCAATATTACGAAACGCCCAATATGGAGCGGCTGGCCAAAAGGGGGGTTGTTTTCAGCAATGCCTATGCCGCCAACCCGCTTTGTTCGCCCACCAGGGCCAGCATCATGACTGGCAAATATCCGCACAGGTTTCATCTGACCACGCCATCAGGCCATTTACCGCCGAATCCGGGTGTTCCGTTAATGAAGGGAAGTGCCCCTGCCTGGAACAAAGTGATTTGTCCGCTTTCAAGAACATTTATGCCGCTGGAAGAATTCACCATTGCCGAAGCTTTAAAGACAGCAGGCTATACCACTGCCCATATGGGGAAATGGCATTGCGGACAGGAAGCTTACTGGCCCGAACATCAGGGATTTGATCTGAATATTGCTGGTGGTAATTACCCCGGTCCGCCAAGTTATTTTTCTCCCTATAAAAACGTTAAATTACCTGATGGTCCTGACAAAGAGTATATTACTGATCGTTTGACAAATGAGGCGTTGAAATACATCGATGCCCATAAGGATACCACTTTCTACCTCAATTTGTGGCATTTTGCAGTTCATGCCCCTTTTCAGGGACAGTTGGAGCTGATCCGGAAATATCAAAAGAAAAAAGATCCGCGTGGTAAACAGGACAATGCAATTATGGGCGCTATGGTCGAAAGCATGGATAAAAGCCTGGGGCGGATCATGGACAAGCTGGATGAATTGAAGCTTGCCGAAAATACCATCCTCATCTTTTTTTCCGACAATGGTGGGAATATGTATGACCTGATTAATGGCAAAACAGCGACCAATAATTTTCCTCTGAAAATGGGGAAAGGGAATATTCACGAAGGTGGTATCCGGGTTCCATGTATTATTTCGTGGCCCGGAAAAATCAAACCAAATACCAAATCGGATGAAGTGATCTGCAGCATTGACTTTTATCCTACTTTATTGGATATAGCGGGATTACAACCACAAAAAAATCAGATTATCGACGGGGTAAGTTTGAGTTCACTGCTTTTAAAGGGTGTACCATTGAAACCGAGGGGGGTGTTTTGCCATTTTCCGCATTACACACCGGCTACAGATAATTATCCATCAACCTCAGTGCGCTCTGGTGATTGGAAACTGATCAGGGTTTATGGCGAGGGAAAAGAGAGAACTCCTGCCTACGAGCTATATAATTTGAAGGATGATATTGGAGAAACCAACAATCTTGCGGCTGCAAATCCTGAACTGGTATCAAAACTTGATCGGCTGATTGAAAAACATGTAAACGAAACCCGGGGAATCTTCCCGGTTCTGAATCCCAAATATGTGGCTGGTACCGAAAGTCCTATGGGTAAGAAGCCGGTTTTCCCGATTGAGAATTACCCAAGTTACTAACAAAAAAAACAAAAAGCGATGAATAAATCAATTTTTCCATTAGTTGCAAGTCTGACCTGCGGAATACTTCCGGCTCATAGTGCCCTGAAGAAACCCAATATTCTGATTATCCTTGCCGATGACATGGGATACTCTGATGCTGGGTGTTATGGCAGTGAAATTCAAACTCCTAATCTGGATAAGCTGGCAAAGAACGGACTTCGCTTTACCCAGTTTTATAATACAGGACGGTGCTGGCCGTCACGATCCAGTATTCTGACCGGATATTATCCTCAGTCGATACATAAAGATAATCTGACAAAGGCGAACGGTGAAAATCCAAAACCTCCTACTGGCGGTATTTTCGGTGTACGCCCTGTTTGGGCACAGTTGTTGCCAGCTTATCTGCACCCAATGGGTTACCGCTCTTATGTGTCAGGTAAATGGCATATCGACGGTAAACCGGAGGACAATGGTTTTGATCATTCTTATTTGTATTTGAATACAGAAGGTTATTTTGGGGCCATCAATCATACCGAAGATGGTGTAAAACTACCCCCTATATTGCCCGATGGCAGCTCGTACTCAACCGTCAGAACGGCTGACTATGCCATCAAATTTCTTAAAGAGCACGCGGAAAAATACAAGGATCAGCCTTTCTTTCAATACCTTGCCTTTAATAGTCCGCATTTCCCTATCCAGGCGTTGCCGGAGGATATTGCAATTTACAAAGATCGGTATAAATCTGGCTGGGATGTAATCCGGAAGGAACGCTTTGAACGGATGAAGAAACTGGGAATCATCAATTGTGACCTTTCTCCACTCGACCCATCGATCATCCCCGGCTGGAATTTATCGGAAGAGGAGTTGCAGAAGAGAATAGGCCCCGGCGAGGTTGGCCATGCCGTTCCGTGGAACAGCCTCACCGAGGTCCAGAAGGAATTTCAGGCTTCTAAGATGGCGGTCCATGCGGCAATGATCCATCGTATGGACATTGAAATTGGCCGTGTAATAAATCAGATCAAAGCAATGGGTGCTCTCAAAAATACCGTGATTCTTTTTCTTTCCGATAACGGCGCCTCAGCCGAGCAAATGATCCGCGATGCAGGTCATGACCCAAAGTCGGTCGTTGGCTCGGCACAGTCCTACCTTGGTATTGGCCCGGGATGGGCCAGCGCAGCGAACACCCCATTCCGCCTGCATAAATCGTGGAACCACGAAGGGGGTATTGCCACCCCATTGATTGTCTGCTGGGAGAAAGGAATTAAGAAAAAGAACGAATTTCGGAAAGACCCGGGACATCTTATCGACATTGTGCCAACAATATTGGCTATCACTGGCGCCGGAAGACCCGAAACAGTTGAAGGGCATGCCGTGCCGGTATTTCCGGGGAAGAGCTTAGTACCCGCATTCCTTAAGAGTGGAACGGTAAAACATGACTACCTGTGGTGGAATCATGAAGGAAACCGCGCCATCCGTATCGGCGACTGGAAAATAGTAGCCGATCACCAATCACCATGGGAACTATACGATTTGAGCAAGGATCGTTCGGAGACAATAAATCTGGCAAACAAGTATCCTGAAAAGGTAAAGGAATTGGAACAGGAATGGATCAGGCATGCCGGTGAATTCAGTAAAATGGCACAGCAGGACAAACCGTCAGATATCATCCCCGAAAAAAAGAGGAAAGCTGTAAATTCTCAAAAAGAATGATTTAGAACAAAAAAATGAAAAAAAGGAGACCAAACATTCTTATCATTATCTCAGACCAGCAAGGGATAGATACCATAGCTGCCTACAAGGAATATTTTAGCCACGAAGCATGGTTGGGTCATTGGCTGAAGACCCCAAATTTTGACCGGATGGTCGCGGGCGGATACTCATTTTTGCAGTCAAACAGTACCAATCCGGTCTGTTGTCCGGCAAGATCCTCCATTTTTACGGGGCGCTACAGTTCAGAGACAGGAATCACCTACAACAATATCGGCATTGATAAAAATATCCCCAATATGGGAGAGTGGGTTGAGTCCCACTCAGATTATACACGCGTTTATTGTGGGAAGTGGCATGCTGGTGGCCAATGGAATTATCCCGATGTTGAAGGAGCCAGAAAAATTCCGGGATTTGAAACGATCCCTGTCGGGGTGAGCGGAACAGGTGATTTAAACGATTTTCAGGTTTCGGGAGCCATGAAAGGTTTTATCATGAACTATCAGGATGAGAAACCATTTCTGGCGGTGGCAGGTCTGATGAATCCACATGATATCTGCTATTGGACACCACACCTTCATGGTGATAAATTGGTTCCGAAATCAGACATTTTCGGACTGGGAAATTCCCTTCCCCCTTTGCCTCCAAATTTCAATTTTAGCTTCACTGACCCATTCCCGAAGCAACAGGTGAAATTTACAATGGCAGAATGGCAGAACTACCTTCACGATTATTGCCGGATGATTGAAAAACTGGATGCCGACCTGGGTCGTCTGCTTGATGCTGTCGACTCCAGAGAGGATGAGACGCTGGTCATTTTCACCTCTGATCACGGTGAGGGTGCAGCCCGGCATAAGAGGGTTCAGAAATGGCATCCGTTTGAACAATCGGTCAGAGTCCCCTTAATCTTGTATATGCCACGCCATGTTAAAAGTAATGTTACCGATAATGAGCATATTGTATCAGGAATCGATATCATGACTACCGTTTGTGAATACGCCGGTATTCCTGCTCCTCCGGTTTGCAGAGGGAGAAGACTTAAAAATTTAATCGAAACGGGCGGGACGAAAGATATAATGGATTATGCTTTTGCGGAATTTCAGCATACGGGTCGTGTCGTTCGCAAAGGTGATTTCAAATATGTCAAGATCTATAACTATTCGGGGAATCCAGATCAGCCGTTTGTCCGTTTGGAGGATGGCAAACCGGAAAAATTTCATCCCTGCGCCGGAAGCAGCCGATACGAGACTTTACCCGGTAAGTTGCTCTTCAATCTGAAGGAAGATCCGTGGGAGTTAAAAGATTTGTCAACAGATCCGGCTTTTTCGGGGAAACTGAATGAAATGGATACGCTACTGTCTGAAGAATGGGAAAAGAGAGTGATTATGGGAACACATTTCGACAGAAATTAATGGTGAACGAATCATGGAAAAAATGCAAAACAGACGGAATTTTCTAAAAAAAGTCAGCGTGGTTGCTGGTTTATCCCAGTTGCCTTTGCCAGGCTGGGCTGAAGGATTTTCAACCTTGCTTAACCTGGGGGTTAATCCCGGGGGAGAATTTTCATTACTGAAACTGGAGATACTTCTTCCTGCCTACCAGCTCCCTTTGGTCGGCAAATTTTCGACAGGTTCATTCAACTCACAATTTACCCATTATAATTTATATGGTAACAATGCCATCAAAGCTGGTGAACTATCTTTAAATTCAGATGGTAAAGGGGAGATCCGGCAATTTGACTTCACTTCGTCAAGACTTGCCAATAATGGAATTAAAGAAAGGGATCAAATCTTTAAATATGTGGTCTCCGGTAAAGTCCATTGTCAAAACAATATGGCACTCTCTCCCCAAAAGTGGAATATTGCGTCAAAAATATCGCTTTCAGACGATGGGGAACCTTTTGGCGGAAGTGGTCTCAACACAGCAGGAGAAGTGAAAAAGGGAGAACTGTGGCTGAATACCAGCGGAAAAGAGATAAGAAAGTCAATAGGTAATGTGGCTTTAAGTTGGAAATGGGGATTAATAGCAGTTGCACAAAAAATGGCTGAAGAATCACTCAAGGAACTCCGGTTTGCAATACTGGATGAATTTGATGCCATCTATAAAAATCAAAAAATGTTATTACAGCGAAAAGTAAACCTCGATTGTGGCAATGATCGGCTGATTGATTTTAAAGTCTTTGAGTTAACCGGTGACGGTGTGATTCCTGCCGTTTATTGGGTTGATAATAAGAATCGTACTGTTTTTGTGGTTTCAGGTATGGAAGCATTTATTTTGAAAACATAGCCAGATAGGTAATAATATAAAATTTTAGTAATAGTTTAAATATGAAAACTTTAATAATTGCTGTTTTATTTTTACTCGTTTTCGTAGTGTCTCCTTTAATGGCAGCCACAATAATCCTTACAAGTGACAAGCAATTGAATGATTTGCTGGATCCGGATAAAAAAATTGACCTTTCAACCGGGAGGAACAAAAGATCTGCCAGCCTGAGAGAGATTTGTGAGTCGGCTCTGAAAAGCGGCGATAAGACACTGACTATTGCGTTTGATGAATTCTTCAGGCAATACAGGGAACAGGCTGGTACAGAGCGTCGGTTAACACCTGATATGGATGAATATATTGAAAAGATCAAGGTAATTGCCGATTTTGCAGCTAAGTATCAGATGGGTATCGGACTGAGTCTGCTGAGTCCGCTCGAACTGGGCCCGGCTTATAAAAACTCCACGGGAGAGAGCGGCCGTTGGGTGAATTATGAGGTGGGCTACCGCGATCCCTCTTCGGGCAGGTTCAGTCAACAGATGTGGCAACAATTGTCCTGGACCAACAACAAAGGGAAATTTGAGGTCAAACTAAAGAATGTCAGGGCTTTTGCATTCCGGGAATCTTCTCTCGGGAATAGTCCTTATAAAGCAGTACCTCCTGATGAGATCATCGAGATCAAGGGGGTAAAGTACGAAGCGTTGGATACGGTAAGAACGGTACCTTCGGGAGAATTGTGGGTCGGATCCTCCGCTTCGGAGTCAAGGGATATGTTTTTTGAATCGAGAAACCTGAGGGTCTATTATGATGGAGATCAGCAACTAAAGGGATATAACAGGGTGATGGTATTGCTGGAATATGAAACGCCTGAAATGGATTATTTCAGCCAGCAGGCTTTGCCATTCCTGAAAAATCTGTTAAAGAAATACCACGACAAGGGGATCAATCTGGTTTCACTCTATTCGGATGAGATGCATATCCAGCAGGATTGGTACTATTTTGTTCACCATCAAAACGGACAATTCAACAGCAGGTATCTGACGAAGAACTTTTCGGAGGCTTACCGTAAAAAATTCGGCCAGGAACTCGAAGATAAAGATCTGCTCTATTTTGCCTTTGGTGCTCCCTCATTTGAAACCGGAGCAAAGGCCATCCGGAATATTCAATACGTGATGGGTGCACAACCTGAGGAGATCCAAAAGACTTTCCTCCTGCGTGACCGCTATTACAAAATGCTGAATCATGGTGTGGCAGACCTGTTTAAAAGCGCCAAGGATTATGGCGGATCGATCTTCGGAAGGGAACTGACAGCTACAGGGCACTCCTCCTGGGCAGAGAGTCCCACGATTGATCTCTGGGATACCGAAAAATTGAAAGAAAATGCTGCCAAATACGAATACACTTCAAATTATGTCTGGGGAAATACGGTCCAGCAGGCCTCTGCGGCGTGCTACGATTATTTTAAATGGGGCGAATACCTTGAACCTACGGGGAACGACTTTGCGGAATGTGGATGGCTGGACCGTAATTATTATGGTGCAGCAATGGGAGCATCTATTGGTGTAATTAATAAAATTCCAATTGCTTACATCGCTGCATGGGGAATGCCTGAACAATCGGGAAAGTGGAAAGCGGCAACCAACAATGCTTTTGGAGCCAGCGGGCGTTCAAGAGGCAAACTGGAGATCACAGGCGGAGTCCACCGTGATATCGAAGTGCTCGTGCTCTACCCGATGAACCTGGTTGCAGTTGAAGAGCGGTTTGGGAGCTGGATGACCCAATATGCCTATTCAAACTACCTCACAGCCGAAAAATTACTGGAAATGGGACAAATCACCGAGGACGGATATCTTAAAGTTGGAGAAAAGAAATACCGGACACTGGTAGCCATTTTTGAGCCCCTTCCTGCAGATGGTTTGTTGAAAATGATGACTCATTTTGCCCAAAAGGGGGGTAATGTAATCTGGTGCGGACCACCGCCACTGATCAATGGTAACGGCAAAAATTGCTCCTCCGAATGGCAGCAGCTATTCGGGGTGAACTATTCTTTTGACCAGTATATGGGAGAAATTGCATCCGGAAGAAAAATCAGCTTTAAAAATTCATTTGCTAAAATCCCGGAACAGACCATTCTGACCGATTTTATTGTCGACCACATTTATCCGGTTGTCCCTGAAAAGCAATGTGAGATACTTGCTGAATCAGGAGGAAAAGTGTTGGGAACCGTGGTGAAAACGGGAAAGGGTAAAGCATCCTATTTTGGATTCAGACCACGCGATGACCAATCGGCCAGTCTGGGATATGAAACCCGGACAATGTTTGAGATGCTCAATGCCAGCGGATCATATCCCGGAAGCGGTAAATTTCCCGGAGTAAATGATAACCCGACCTATATCTCCCGGACCACCGACTACCTCGCAACGAGTTTCCCAAACGGCAGTAATATGATTGTCAGACATTACCGTACCCATGCTGAGAGTTGGGAAGGGGGATTCTCGAGAAGTATTGAAGCCGATAAAAAAGCCCTCGAAACTAATCCTATGCCTTCAGATACGATGATTCTGAAAAATCTGAAAATTAGTGGTCACCAGCTGACCTACAACGGAAAACTCTCACTTACCTTCAGAACCGATCCCTCCAATAAGCTCATCGCCTTCGAAGGCCATAGTTGCAAAGAGTTGACCCTGGATGGTGTCCGTTATGAGTTTGCAAAAAAACCTTTTGAAACGATCACTTTTGCGCGGGATCCGGATAAGACCGGCCAGTATTTTGCGATCGTGAAAGGTGAAGGGATTGTTCAGTTGCCCAACCCGTTTGCAGCGGCAAAAGAGCTCACAGTTTCAACAGCTGGCAATCAGAAAATTCCGTTCAGGATAATAAATGGAAAGATTGAATTGAAGGTGACACCTGAGATTTATGGTAAAAAATTAAGAATTCAATTGTTATCAGAATGAAGAAATCTTTGATCAACGGAATTGGTATTGTATCCGGAATCCTCTTATTAGCGTCAGTACCAGCTGAAAGTAAACAGCCGAATCTGGTTTTTATTTTTTCCGATCAACAGACCTTCGACATGGTAGGTTGTTATGGAAACACCCAGATCAAAACTCCCAACCTGGATAAATTCTCAAAACAAGGGGTGAGGTTTACCCATTGTTTTTCGAATTCGCCGATCTGTACCCCTTTCCGCGGAATGTTGATGAGTGGTCAGCAATCGTTGTACAACGGAGCCTTCGTGAATGATAAGCCACTCGTTCCGGGTCACGGGAAGAAATTTGCCGAGGTATTGCGCGATGCCGGTTACAATACTGCTTATGTGGGAAAATGGCACTTGCTGGGTGGCGACCGCGACCGGTCAATTCCAAAAGGTGAGATGCGTTACGGATTTGATGAACTGTTTGAAAGCAACAATTGTCATGTCGATTTTCGCGCCGGCCATTGCTTTTATTGGAACGAAGAGGGGCAAAAAGTCTTTTTCAATAAATGGGAAGTCTATGGACAAACCGATCAGGCATTGGAGTACCTCGAAAGCCGCAAAAGTGCCACCAAACCTTTTGCCTTGTTCGTCTCGTGGCATCCGCCGCATGATTGGGGCAAATTTCAGGGTGAGGATGGGTTGATGCACTATAAATATGATGCGCCTGACGAATTAATGGCCATGTATAATCGCGACAGCATCCGTATGCGCCCCGGCGTGCAGAATACGCCGGACAGAAGACGAATGGTTCATGGACAGATGGCAATGGCAACCGGTGTAGATATCGCCTTTGGACAACTGATGGAAAAACTCAGGCAACTGAAATTAGACAAGAATACAATCGTAGTTTTCACCTCCGATCATGGCGATATGCTGGAGTTTGACGATGCCATTTTTCCCAAACAGTATCCGCATGATTACTCCTGTCACACGCCGTTCCTCCTCCGTTGGCCGGGTAAAATAGAATCAGGATCTACAACCGGGCTATTATTCAGCGCATTGGATATCATGCCATCCATACTGGGATTAATGGGTCTGGATGTTCCAAAAGAGTGCCATGGGAAAAATCTCGCAAAAGCCATCCTGACCCATGATGAAAATGCTGTGGACTATGTTCCTATCTGGCTCTATGAAGGGAAAGGTTTCAGGGGAGTAATTACACAGGATTATACCTTTTCAACCCAAAAAGATGCAACTGAAGGTTCGCTTCACAGTGTCTTATTTGATCGCAAAAATGATCCTTATCAGT
>Ga0118677_10014567_pt1 | contig 11070 bp, 7 predicted proteins | sample AliMusrvi5mmetaG_FD_86154 | JGI IMG/M metagenome (GOLD analysis project Ga0118677, IMG submission 86154)
GTTGGATGCGGCGAGCCAGAAAGAGGCGTCCACGGATGTGGCGCAGGCCATGGACGACATGCAGAAGAACAAATACGACGACGCCGCGCAAAAGCTGGCCGATGCGCAAAAGGCCGTGGAGGACCAGGCCAAAGCCCTGGAAAACCAGATTCAGCGCGCCAGCCAGGAACAGCTCAATGCCTTCAAGGAGGCGCAGCAACTGGCGGAACAGGCGCAGAAACTCGATGCCTTGCAGGAAAAGGTCGAGGACCTTAAGGCCGAACAGGCCACAGCCCTGGGGCAGCAGCCGCCGCAGCCGGGCGAGAACGGCCAGATGTCTCCACAGGATCAGCAGAAGCTGGAAGGGGATATGGCCCAGGCCGCCAAGGAGATGAACGAGGCCGGGCAGCAGGATGCCGCGCAGCAGACCGGACAGGCCGAGAAGAACACCGAGAAAGGTCAGCATGGTCAGGCGCGCCAGAATCTCGACCAGGCGGCTCAGGCGCTGGCGCAGGCCAAGCAGCAGGCGGAGCAGGCGTTGGCGCAGGCCGAGCAGAAGATCGAAGCCGGGCAGACCGTGGCGGATGCCGCCGAACTCAACAAGATGCAGCAGGAAGTGTCGCAGATGCAGCAGCAACTCGCCCAGTCGCCCGACCAGGCCAAGAACATGGCGCAGGAGATGGGGCAGGTCGCGAAGCAAATGCAGCAGGCCGCCCTGCCGCAGGCGGCGCAGGCCATGCAGCAGGCGCAGCAGGCCGCGCAGCAGAACAACCCGGACACCGCCCAACAGCAGATGCAACAGGCGCAGCAGCAACTGGCGCAGGCCATGCAGCAGGCGCAACTGGCGGCACAGGCGATGAACAACCCGCAGAAAGCCCAGCAGCAGGCGCAGGGACCACAACCACCCGCGCCGCAGCCGCCCGGCCCGGATGATCCCAATCAGCCGCCAGCCACACAGCCGCCGCAGGAGATGACCAAAAAAGAAAAGAACAAGGCTGCCGGCAACGACCCGCTCAAGGCGCGATACACGGAGACGACTTGGCGCGCCAAGTTGCCCGAACGCGAGCGGCAGGCCCTGCTTTCCGCGCGCAAGGAGCCGTATCCGCCGCAGATGGAAGAGGATGTGAAGAAGTATTACGAACTGCTGGCCGAGTAGCATGGGAACGCCTGACGTGAACGCAAAGGCTCAAAAATTAAGAAGAAATCGCACCACGGGGTGGCGCTCCCACAGTTTTTCGGCAACTTCTGCCATCCTGCGGGAGCGCCACCCTGTGGCGCGAATGGCTGTGCTGGCTGCGGCGCTGCTGGCTGCCTCCGGCGTGCGGGGAGAATTCATCTTCGACGCCGAGGTTCCGCTCGAGGCGCGCGTCGAAGCGGCCATCGACCGCGCGCAGGAGTGGCTCGTCAAGCAGCAGCGGCCGAACGGCTCGTGGGGCAACTGCAACGGCCGCAACGGGCTTGCCTGCATGGCGCTCATGTGCAACGGCAATACGCCAGGCCACAACAAGTATGGCGCCAAGGTCGCGCAGGGGATTGATTTCATCATCGGCTCCCAGCACGAGAACGGCTACCTCGTGGTGGGCGCCACCGGCAACATGTACCAGCATGCCCTTGCCACGCTGGCGCTGGTGGAGGCGTATGGCATGACCCAGAATCCCGCCATCCGCGAGGCGGCGATCAAGGCGGTGGACCTGATCGTGTCGGCGCAGAACCAGACCGGCGGCTGGCGCTATACGCCAACCTCGCAGGATGCGGACCTCTCCGTGACCGTGATGCAGACCATGGCGCTGCGCGCGGCGGTGGAAGTCGGGGTGTACGTGCCGAAGGAGTCGATCGACTTCGCGGTGGCTTATGTGCGCAAAAATTTCAACGAGAACACCGGGAGTTTCGGTTACTGCGGCATCGACGCCGGCAACTTCAACCGCGCCGGCGCCGGCGTGGTCTGCCTGCAGTCGTGCGGCTTCACGGACGATCCGCGCATCCCCAAGGCCGTCAAATACATGATGGCCAATGTCAAGTACGACGACACTGGCAGCGGCGGCGGCATGCAGTGGTACGGCCACTACTACTGCGGCGTGGCCATGTACCACTATGGCGGCGAGGCCTGGAAGACCTACTACCCCAAAATCTGCGACAGGGTACTGCAGGACTGGACGCAGCGCGGCGCCTACGGCGACGTGCTGGACACCTCGTGGGCTGTCCTCGTGCTGGGCGTGCCGTACCGGTACCTGCCGATTTACCAGAGGTAGATCTGCCGGGAAGTTGCAGATCAAGTAGTCAGAAGCCAGGATTCAGGAGTCAGAATGAGGTTCGCTGCGCAGGATTTGTCGGAGGCATCGTTGGAGGGCGGTCGGCCTCGACCGCCGTGTTCCGGCGCTTCTCGTTCGCGTGTCCGGCGGGCACCGAGGCCGGCGCCCCTCCCGTTTTTTGCCGACCTGGCTGCCCTGTTGCTGGCTGCGCTGCCGGTATGTGCCGACTTGGTCGAGACTGCGGACCGCAAGACGGTCGAGGGGCGCATTGTCGCGGTGGCCGGCGACGGGGTGCGCACGGCCTCCGGCGCGTTGGTGGCATGGCCCGACGTGCGGCGGGTGGTCTTCGACCGCCCGTCCGTGCATGCCGCCGAGACGCGCCTGCTGCTGCGCGACGGTTCGATCGTCTGCGGCGTCGTGCGGCGTCTGACGCCGGAGCGCATCGGCTTCCGCTCCGTTTCGGCCGGCGAACTGGACGTGGGACTGGATCAGGTTGCCGCGCTGCAGTTTGCGGAGGGCGCGGCGCTTGCCACCGTTCGCAACGCCTCGGCTACCAATGTGATTGCCGTTCTCCGGTCCGGTCTGGTGCGTTCCGGCACGCTGGCGTTCGCCTCGGCCAACAACGTGCTGCTGAAGACGCCGGACGGACTGGAGAAGATGGCGCTCGATAATCTTTCGGGACTGGCGTTCGATCGGGCCCCGTTGCCGGGCGGTCCGGGCGTCGTATTGCGCAACGGAGATGTGTTGTGCGCGCCGCCGCAGTGGAGCGACAATGGCATGAAAACCAGCGTGGGCGGCGTCGCCGTGACGATTGGGTTCGAGGCGTTGGCGGAGATCCGGCGGTGACGGAGTTTTTTGCGTGTGTTAATCGGGGCAGAGGCCCAATTGGAAGGAGCGCGTCGTGGCAGAAATCAAAATCGAGTGCAAGAAGTGTCAGGCACATTATCTCGTCGACCGCAATGACATTGGCAAACTGCACTGTCAGAATTGCGGTAACCAGGAGTTCCGCGAGTTGGGTGAAACTGCCGCCGGTCCGGCGTCCGCGTCAGCTCCGGCCGCGGCGCCGAAGCTGACGCCATCCGCGCCGCGCGGGAAACCGGGAGCCATGACGCCGGAGATCAAGGTCGGCATCGACCGGATTCGCGCGCTGCACGACGATATTCGCACGCAGGTCGGCCGCGTGATCGTCGGCCAGGAAAATGTGGTGGACGAACTCATCGCCGCGGTACTCTGCGGCGGCCATTGCCTGCTCGAGGGCGTCCCCGGCCTCGCCAAGACGCTGCTCATCTCCTCGCTCGCCAAGGCCATGTCGCTGACCTTCCGGCGCATCCAGTTCACGCCGGATCTGATGCCGAGCGACATCACCGGCACCGAAATCATCCAGGACGACCCCGCGACCGGCGAGCGCAAGTTCAAGTTTCTGCGCGGCCCGGTCTTCGCCAACATCGTACTGGCCGACGAGATCAACCGCACGCCGCCCAAGACCCAGGCGGCGCTCCTCGAGGCCATGCAGGAGAAGCAGGTTTCCATCGGCGGCGTGAACCACAAGCTGGAACTGCCGTTCCTCGTCCTGGCCACGCAGAATCCGCTGGAGCAGGAAGGCACCTATCCGTTGCCCGAGGCGCAACAGGACCGCTTCCTGTTCAAGATCTTCGTGGATTATCCCGAATCCGGCCACGAGATCGAGATTGTGCGGCGCACCGCGGCGCGGACCTTCGGCGCGATCGAGAGCGTCTGCGCGGGCGCGGATCTACTGGCCATGCAGGATGCCATGGTGGCCATGCCGGTGGCGGACGCCGTGATCGAGTACGCCAACCGCCTGGTGCGCGCCACCCGCGTGCGCACGCCGGACGCGGTCGAGGTCGCCACCAAGTACCTCTCGTGGGGCGCCGGACCGCGCGCCACCATCAATCTTGTGATTGCGGCACGCTGCTTCAGCGCACTGGCCGGACGCGCCACGCCGTCGTGCGACGACATCGTCCGCGCGGCGCGCCCCGTGCTGCGCCACCGCATCGCCCTCAACTACGTCGGCCGCGCCGAGGGGCTCACCACCGATGTCGTGATCGACAAGCTGCTGGCCGCGGTGCCCAAGTACTGACATCCCGAAGATTTGAAATCTGAAATTTCAAATTTGAGATTCCATGCCTGAAACCACCAGCAGATTGATCAAGTACCTCGACCCCGATGCCGTGGCGCGCATCGCGGCGGTGGGGTTCAAGCCCTCCAACCGCGTCGAGGGGAGCCGCGTGGGCAACCACCGCTCCCCCTTCCACGGCTTCGCGGTCGAATTTGCCGGCCATCGCCAGTACGTGCCGGGCGACGATCCGCGCCACATCGACTGGAAGGTCTATTACAAGGCCGGCCGGTACATGACCAAGCAGTACGAACTGGAGACGAATTTCGTCGCGCATCTCGTCATCGACGTGAGCGAGAGCATGAAGTTCGCCTACCGGAGCGGCTCGAAGGCCGACTACGCCGCCTTTGTCGGCGTGGCGCTGGCCCATGCCGTCGTCGCGCAGAGCGACCAGGCTGCCGTCACCTTCTTTGCCGAGCAGGCCCTCGAGACCTTTCCGCCCAGCAACGCCGACGAGGTCCCCGATAAGATCTCGCGCTACATGGAACACGCGCCGCTCAAGGACCGCACCTCCATCGGCAGCGTGCTCTCGCTGCTGGCGGAACGCATCGGCCGGCGCAAGGTCGTGTTCGTGATCAGCGACTTCTTCGGCGATGTCGACGCCACCTTCGACGGCGTGAAGCGCCTGGCGGACAACAAGAACGAGGTGATCCTGCTGCACCTGTTGGACCCGCTGGAGATCGATTTCAGCTATCCCGGCCGCGTGGAACTGATCGAACTCGAAGGCACGCGGCGCGACACCTTCGAGGGGCGCGACATCCGCGACAGCTACAACGAGCTCTTCGGCAAGTACCTGGAGCGGATGCGGGAGGAGAGCCGCCGCCACCAGGTGGATTACGTGCGCTGCAGCACCGGCGAAAACTTCGGCATCACGCTGGCCAAGTACCTGAACACCCGGTCGCTCGGGCAGGGAGGGCGGACATGAGTTTCGTCCACCTTGCCGCGCTCTGGGGGCTGACGCTGCTGGCCGTGCCGCTGCTCCTGCTGCTCTTGCGGCGCAAGAAGCTGGTGTTGTACTGGGCGGCCTACGAGTGGATCCAGGCCACGATCGTGCGCAAGCGCCGCGAGATCGAGATCCGCGACCTGCTCAAGCTGATCTCGAAGCTCCTGTTGCTCGTGGCGATCACGCTTCTGGTGGCGCGCCCGTACCTGCGCTCGACCTCGTCGCGCGGACCGCTGCTGCTGGTGGTCGACGTCTCGCCGAGCATGGGCGCGCGGCTGGACGAAGGCACGCGCCTCGACCGCGCCAAGCGCCTCGCGCTCGATCTGGTCGAACGCCACGAGGGCAGCATGGCGGTTTACAGCTTTGGCGCGACGCTCGAACCGGTGGTTGGCGACTACACGCGCGACAAGGGCGAACTTCGCGACCGCATCGGCCGCATTGCGCTGCGCACCAGCGCGGCGGGCGCCGCCACGCTGGTGGAGCAAATCCAGACCGGCACGCTGTGGGGGCGCGCCTCGCGCATCGTGGTGCTGGGCGACTTCCAGTCCTGCTGGTACGGCGACGGCCAGGAGGTGGCGCGGCAGGTGTCGCGCCTCAGCCGGGCGCATCCGATGACCTGGATCCAGGTGGATGAGCGGCCGGATGTCGAAAACCTGCTGATTCGGAAGATGTCGTTGTCGGCCGAGGGCGTCTGGCCCGGGCGTCCGGCGTTCTGCGACGTCGAGATCGCCAACGGCATGGCGCGCGACTCCGCGCCGCACATGCTGTCCATCCTGGTGGATGGCGAGGAAGTATCGCGCCAGGCCGTCAAGCTCGGACCGCTGGAACGGAGCACCGTGACGTTGACGCCCGTATTCCGGTCTTCCGGTCCGCACAACGTGGAAGCGCGACTGGACGAGGATGCGCTGGTCTCCGACAACGTGCGGTACGGCGTGGTGGACGTGCCGCGCAAACTGCGGGTTCTGGCCGTGGCGGGGACGCAGGGTGTGGCGCCGTTTCCATGGGATACCTATGTGCACCGGGCGTTGGCCAGTGCGTTGCCGGGGGAGGCGCTGGACTACCGGTCCGTGTCGCCGATCGAATTCGCCACGGGAAACCTCGATGCCATCGATCTGGTCGTTGGCGTGAATGTGGCTTTCGGCGCGGGAAGTCCGGTCGCCGCGCGGCTGAAGCCGTTTCTCGATCGCGGCGGCGGCGCGATCCTGTTCCTGCCGGGGGAAAATTTCGACGAGGCCTCGGCCCTCGGGTTGCATGGATCGGTGGTGGCGCCGCGGCAGGGGGTGGATGCCACGAAGCTGGCAGGGTCGATCCTGGCGTTCATGCGTGACCCGGGTCTCAAGGCCGAAGACATCGGCATTGCGCAGTCGCTGGTCTTCTCCAATGCGCTGCCGGACGAGGTGCGTTTGTGCGGCACGGCCGGACCGGTAGTGGCGCGTGTGGCCAGCGGCCGCGGCGCCGCGCTGGTTTTTGGCTTCACGCCCTATCCCGGACATGGCGATTTTCAATTCAACCCCAACTTCGTGCAGGCCATGCTGCGCTCCGTCTGGGAGGTCCGTAACTGGGAGGGGATGCACGCCGACGAGGGCGTCACGCGCGAACTGCGGCTGCCGGATTTGACGCCCGAGTCCGCCTACACGCTGACGGCGGCACAGGGCGGGTCGTACAATCTGACACTCGATGGCGTCGGCGATGCCGCGCGCCTGCTCCTGCCGTCGGAATTCCCGCCGGGCATCTACCAGGTGCTGGAGAACGGCAGGGAACGCGCGCGTTTCGGCCACAATCCCGACACCGCCGACTCGCAATTGGAGGTGGTGGACGTCAAGGCATTGGCTCCGGCCATCCAGCAGGGGTTGTCGTTCGGCGGCGAACGCGTGCTGCGCCAGGGGAGCGCCAGCCGCCAGCTCGAAGCGCTGGCGGTGCTGTTCCTGCTGGCGGCGCTGCTGTTCGAGATCTATGCGCATTTCCTGAGGAGAGCCAAGTGACCGCCACACTGGAAAATCGCGCCACGGGGTGGCGCTCCCACGGTGCGGGGCCGGCTTCCGGGGTGTGTGAAAATGCTGTGGGAGCGCCACCCCGTGGCGCGAATGCCGCCCGTGCTGATGCCGTGGGAGCGCCACCCCGTGGCGCGATCTCCATACCAATGACTTTGGCTGACACATTGTTCGACCATTGGGAGTTTCAAGAGTCCGGGTTTGAAAAAGATTCAGTGATCAGGCTTACCGGGATCAACAGGTGAAGATCGCGCCACGGGGTGGCGCTCCCACGGAATCTACAAACGAAGAACCAAGAACCAAGAACCACGAACGAATGAACCGACTCTTATACTGGATCACCGGCGACGACCGGCTGCTGGGCATGGATGTGTTGAGCCGCATCGGGCTCGACGCGCGCCTGCCGGCGTGGGGCATGCTGCTGGCCGCCATCGGCATCGTCCTCCTCGCCATTTACCTGTACCGCCGCGTGCCGAACCTGCCGCCGGCCCGCCGTCGGCTGCTCACCACGTTGCGGGCGGCCGCGCTGATCGCCCTGCTGCTGCTCATGGCCGGTCCGATGCTGCGGATCGAGGGCGAGGGGAAACCGTCCGGCACCGTTCCGGTGGTGCTCGACCGCACGGAGAGCATGACCCTGGCCGAGGGCACGGCCCGGCCGGTCCGCCTGCTCTGCGCCAACGCCCTGTTCCGCCAGTTGCACCGCAGCGCGGATTCGCAGCCGGCACTCCGGCTTGCGCCCTACACCTACGGCGAGCATGTTGCGGCCGCGGACATCGGGTCACTGCTGAACACCGATACCAATTTCCCGGCAGCCGGCAGCCAGACGTCGTTTCGCGCGATGCTCGGCGACGCCTTCCGCGAACACCGCGGCGCCTACTCGCCCGGCATGGTCCTGCTGACCGACGGCGGCAACAATGTGGCCGAACCGTACGACGGCGTGGTGGACGATCTCGTGCGGCGGCGCGTGCCGTTGTACTTCGTGGCCTTCGGTCTGGAACGCGCCAAGGACATTGTCGCGGACCAGGTCTATGCCGATGACATTGTCTTTGTGCAGGAGAAAACCAAGGCGTTCCTCGGCATGAACCAGTTCGGTTTCGCCGGCAAGCCGCTGCCCATCCAGGCGCGCTTCGGCGACCAGAAGATCGAGGTGCCGAACTACACGCCGGAGGCCGATGGCGACCAGAGCGTGCCGTTCGAATTCGTGCCGGAGCACGAGGGGGTCTACGAACTGGAGGTGACGGCTACCCCGCAGCCGGGCGAGACCTCCGATCAGAACAACCGCGCCGTCAAGCGCATACGCGTGATCCGCGACCGCATCCGCATCCTGGGCGTGTTCGGCGGACCGTCGTGGGACTACCGCTTCCTGGAGGGCGCCTTCGATCGCGACCGGCGTGTGACCTACAAGATGTTCCTGCAATCCGCCGACCGCCGCCTGTTCCGCCAACCGCAGGAGCACCTGATCGAGAAACTGCCGGCGACCCTGGACGAGCTTGCCCGCAACTTCGACATCATCATCTTCAGCCGCATCGATCTCGCCTCCCTGCCCAAGACCTTTCCCGAGAACGTGCAGAAATTCGTCTCCGATGGCGGCGGCAGCGCGGTTTTCCTCTGCGATGGCGCGGATCTGCCGTTCAGCGCCAAGGGCACCAAGCTCGAGCCGGTGCTGCCGGTGCGTCTGCTCACTGCCGCCGGCGATTCCAACTTCCGGCAGGAGATGTTCAAGCCGCTGGACACCCCATACCGCTTCGAACTGGTGTCCGAGGCCGCCGGCAATCCGCTCACCACCTTCGATCCGCTGCCGGAGAAGAATGCCGCCACCTGGGCCGGTTTCCCGCCGTGCTACGAGCTGGTGACGGCGGTGGAGCCCAAGCCTTCGGCCATTACGCTGGTCAACGCCCGCGCGACGGGCGAGGGGAAGCGCATTCCCGCCATCGCCTATCACAATTACGGCCGCGGCCTGGCGCTCTACATGGGGTTCGATTCCTCCTACCGTTGGCGCAAGGTTTATGGCGACCGCTATTTCCGCGATTACTGGGGGAAGGTGGTGCAATTTCTCGGCCTGGCGCACCTGCTCGGCGAATCGGCGCAGGCGCGGCTGATGCTCGACCGCCTGACCGCCGGAGTGGGGGAGCGCGTGGTGGTCACCGCGGCCGTGCGCAACCGCGATTTCTCGCCGCTCAATGCTACTTCCGTGGAGGTGGCGGTCCGCGGCGAGGACGGCAAGGAGAAGCCGCTACGCCTGTCCGGTCTGCGCGATCGCCCCGGTCTTTTCCGCGGCGCGTTCTATCCCGACAAGGAGGGGAAGTTCCAACTGGCGCTTCCGGCCGAGTACAAGGCCGATCCGCTCGAACTCAAGGTCGAAATACTTAACCGCGAATTCCGCAACGCCGGCATGCAGCTTGGACTGATGACACGCCTGGCCGAACGCACCGGCGGCCTGGTGTTCGTGCCGGGCGAGGGGTCGGCGCCAACCAATTTTGCCGCTGGCGCCACGGAGACCGCGCGCGCCGGGCGCGAGGCGGCGCTCGAACTGCGCAAAAAGGAACTGCTCGCCGCCGGCAAGAATGTCTTGGAGGATCGCGCCTACGTGAAGGACTGGTCCACGCACATCCTCGCTACCGTGGCCGAGCGCCGCCCGCGCCAGGCGGTGGTCGTCGAAATGAGCCTCTGGGACTGGAGCGGCCTCATGTGGCTCGCCGGTCTGCTGCTCTGCGCCGAGTACTTCTTCCGGAAGATCTGGTATTTGGACTAACTCGATTTCGCTTCGCGAAATCGATCCTTTCGCGCCACGGGGTGGCGCTCCCACAGGTTGGCTCGAAATCGCCAGTGAATGGTGGGAGCGCCACCCCGTGGCGCGATGTTCCTGCTGTTTTCTGCAGACAACGGTTCCCTCTCTGGATTTGCCCTTCTGCCGCAGTCGTGTTATCACTTAACCGGTTTTCCAACCCAAGGAGTTTTGCAGATGAACAAGGCGAGCGCCGCATTGGGCGTGCAGAGCTGGTGTTTCCGCACGTACAAGACCAACCTCGAAGTGATCCGCGAACTGAACAAGTGCGGGGTGAACGCGATCGAACTGTGCGGCGTGCATGCCGATTTCAAGAATCCGGCCGTGTTCGACGAGGTCATCCGGACTTATCGCAGGGCGGGCGTCAAGATCCTTTCCATCGGCGTGCAGGGGTTGCGCGGCGACGCCAAGGTCGAGGAGAACTACTTCCGTTTCGCCAGAAAGGCGGGCGCGAAGTTCATGAGCGTGACGTTCGACATGTCCACGCTCCCCCGGTGCCTCCAGGTGGCGGACCGCCTGGCGGCCAAGTACAAGATCAAGCTGGCCATCCACAACCACGGCGGTTACGACTGGCTGGGCAACATGACCGCGCTGGATTATGTCTTTCGGCAGACCAGTCCCCGCATCGGCCTCTGTCTCGACACTGCCTGGGCCATGGATGCCGGGCACGACCCCGTGAAGATGATCGAGAAATTCGGCCAACGTCTGTACGGGCTGCACGTCAAAGACTTCGTCTTCGGCCCGGACGGCAAGGGGGAGGATGTCGTGGTCGGCGCCGGCAACCTCGATCTGAAGGCGCTTTTCAAGGCCGCGAAAAAGGCCAAGTTCAAAGGATTCACCGTGATCGAATACGAAGGTGACGTCGAAAAGCCGACCCCCGCGATCAAAAAATGCGTCCAGCGCGTGCGCAAGGCAATCTAAATCCGCCTGATTACGCGCGGGCCTTTGCGGCGCGGTAGGCGACGGGTCTGCCCACGTCTATATCCTGC
>Ga0118677_10014568_pt1 | contig 11070 bp, 11 predicted proteins | sample AliMusrvi5mmetaG_FD_86154 | JGI IMG/M metagenome (GOLD analysis project Ga0118677, IMG submission 86154)
TCCTGAAGGAGCGCCGCATCTCGGGGAGGCGGAACCGCTCACGTTGGAATTTCTACGGGCGCTGTCAACCGGGCTCGGTGTTTACGTGGCGCCGGAAATTCTGCCCGCGTCTGTCCTCGTGCGCACTTCGGAGCTTTTGGTGTGGTGGACACCGGCGCAGCACCGGATCCTGTTCTTCAACGAGCATAGCGAAGCAGGCGGCCATCTGAACGGGAAGCGATACCCAGTACCGCCTCTGGTGTTCAAGGTGGCGAGTGGAAAGCTATGCGTCCGCGCGCTGGATCGGGACGAACGTCCTCGGGCTGACACGAAACTGAAGACGGCGCCATTCTGGAATGGAAATGATTTGGGCGAAATCTGCTTGGGCACGATGCGCGTTCCTGAATCGTCTGGCGTGGTGGCAATTGAGGGCTGGGAACGGGGGTTCTTTCAGAGCGAGTTCACTCACGCTTATGGAGCCGCACGTTTGACTAGTTTCCCTGGCGGTTTCCTGGCGCTTTGCCGCAAGCTCGCTGGGAGTCGAAAGCCATTTCCGGTGGAGTATTTGACGGACGCGCGCGAAACGCTGCAACAGTTTGTTGAGAGGAGATAGGCGATGACTCACAATCTGTCGCCCGAGTTGCTTCAGCGGCCCGTGCATGTGTTGGTAGTGGGATGCGGCGGCAACGGCAGCGCGATCACGGCGGGTCTGCCGTACTTGCACCAGGCGATGCTGGTCCATGGTCATCCCGGCGGCTTGGATGTGACAGTGATGGATGGTGACGTGGTGTCGGCCACGAACTGTGTACGCCAGCCATTCAGCGAGTCTGAGATCGGGCATGCGAAAGCAGTGGTTCTTGTATCGCGCGTGAATCTATTCTGGGGCCTCAATTGGCACGCCGTACCCGATCACTTCTGCCCAGGCACCAGCGTGGATCGGGTCGATATCCTGATCGGCTGCGTTGACAGCCGGGCTGCACGGAGAGTCATTGCCGAGAAGCTGACAGGCAGACGCAGCACCGTTTCGTTTTGGCTCGACCTGGGGAATCACTCAACTGGCGGTCAGTTTGTTCTGGGGCAGCCCTGGAATTGGCGTAATAAGCGATCTGCCGTTCGGCTGCGGACTGCCGCGGAGTTGTTTCCAGAGTTGATTGAGCCGTCGCTTGATAACGACGGGCAGCCCAGTTGCAGTGCAATGGATGCCCTCGAACGTCAGGAGCCGTTTGTTAACCCGACGCTTGCCAATCACGCGCTGGCAATGTTGGCGCGACTCTTCCGATATGGCTCTATCTCCTATCAAGGTGCATTCGTCAATATCGCCGAGAGCCGTGTGCAGCCGCTTGTGATCGACCCGCTAATTTGGCGTGCAATGCGGAAACGTGGCCGGCGCCGCGTACCGGAAACCAAGCACTGAAAGATCCGTGTCCTGGGGGTCAGACTACTCGATCCGCTCATCACAAACGGCTCTGAACCCGCATGCTCGACATCGGCCCGGCTGCGCGTGACTGCGGTGAACATTCGGTGAGTCGCGGGCATCGCGCATTTCCTCCAGGATTTGCAGGATTCGCTTGCGACCGTTTTCGGTGTATTCGATCTGCTGCGCAAAATGCTTTGCGTATTGAATGATACCGTGAGAAGGAGCATGACCGAGTGTATCCTCGACGAGAACGCAGTAGGCGGTCAACTGCGCGATATCGCTCGCACGAGGGCCGGATCTCGGGCATTCACGCGATTTGAGCTCGACCGGGACGATCCCTTCGACTGTCTTAATCAAGTAGTCAGGCTTCCCCACTAATCCGATGCGCTGAGACAGGAGTGGGCGGGTCAGTTGATGGCGGCGATCCGCGTCCTGGTAGAGAACATTCCCATCGGGAACTCCACTCTGCGCGATTCGACGACGGGCATTTGCCCAAACGAGCAGCGCCAGGATGAACACAATACCGAGAATGAGAGAAGCCTCTGTCATTGCGGTGACAATAAGGTTGCAATGCCGGTAAGGATGAGAAACATAAGACAGGCGATCATGACGCCGCAGGCAGCGGCGCGTTGCCGGTGGGCGGATCGCAAGTCTTGGAAATGAGTCCGGTGATACCGATTGCCTGCCAGCTGCTCTTCGGTGAGATTGGACTTGTGGCCTAGTCGTTGAAGATGCCATGCCCTCTTGCAGTAGCACCAAGTGCCGATCTCGGAAGCCGAAATGATGTCGTCGGGGCGGCGCATAGGAATTCCGCTCTTCACGGCGTTTCGACCGCAAGTGAGTAATCTACCGGTTCTCCGACGAGCCCGCGAAGGTCGCGCAACCATGTGCGCGAATTGCGTCCGTGCATGACGCGGCCAATGAAGCCCAGACGCTCGGCGGCGTTGGCACGGTTGCGGCGAATATCTTCCTTTGGCGTTCTCGCATACTCTCGCACCCAATATTCGAGGTTGGTAGGGCGCGAGAAGATGTATGTCGCATGCCCTTGTTCAGGCACCTCAACAGCAATGGCGTGCTCCAACTCGAAGACATACTCATCCCGAAACAGAAACATCTTTCGGGTTCGCTTGCGAAGCTGGTTGTAGAAGAACGAATTGTAATCGGGCTTCCATGAGATCTGTGCGATGTCGAAATCGGAAGGAATGCCAAACTCGCCGCAGATGCGGTCCAATTCCTGGCGCTCTATTGGTTCACCTTCGAGCCGGTCACGAATCCCTCGAATGATGTCGAAGAACTGGCCGAAGCGGTTGTACGTCTTCCGTGCATTGGCCAAAGCCTCTTGTGAATCCGCTGGAAGGCTGATTTGGAGACGGCTTGGCAGGGCCGTTTCCCAGATCACCAAATGCCATTCCCCACTGCTCAGTCTGTATTTGCCGCTCTTGACGAAGGTTGCTTCCACGCCGAATTTTGTGCTGACCAAGTGACTCCATTGGGCCCATGTCGGATCCCATGGGAGAGGGAGAGAGATCTCATCAAGAAAGATTTCCACTTTGCGGCGGCTGTCACGATAAACAGCATGGCCATCGTGGAATTCAATTTTCCGAAGCGGCGCGCGGAAGCGGCGTTGGCGGCGCTCGGGAAGAAATGCCAGGATCTTTGTGGCAAAGAATGTCTCGCGGTCTGCCGAGAGTTCGCCGGTGGCAAGGATTGATCCGAAGCCTCCGTACGGGAATATCGCGGGGGCAGTAGGATCGATGAGGAGAGCCTGATAATTGGCTCGAAGCTCGGGATTCGCCAGTAGATTGAAGGCGCGTTCGACGGCTAACAGTTTCTCCCAGTGGGACGGTTCGGACTGCAATTCAAGCAGTCGCACTTTGTGAGCGAGTCGAAGATCGGCTGGTGAGGCGGAGGGAGTCGTCCGCAGCATGTCGAATAGGGTTTCCTCCTCTGATCCAACGCAACCGCGACTAGCGCAGTAGAAATAGTCGCGGACGGCTTCGCTGGGAAGATGAATTCGCTTTACTCCGAGGCACGGATCCGCGATCTCCGCGCGGACGAAGTAGTCGTTGCGCTTGTCAACCTTTGGTTGCGTCACATAGCCGATGGTTGCGAAATAGATCTCTCGCGGACGTCGTCCGGTAGCTTGCAGCACCCGCAGTTCCCTGGTGGGATCGGCAGCCAATGGGTCGAATTCAAGGTGATCGGTTGGCTCAACGAATCGTGCTAGGAAACGCGAAAGCGCCAGCGAAGTGCCGTCAGAGAACGAGCACTTGATGCCCGATCCATCCTGTTGCAGCCGTGTCACACGATGGCACAAGACAGACGCTGGTGGCGGAGTCTGGCGTGAGTCAACTGCTGGTTGCATGGCAAGTTAACCTCACATCAATCGCTCGGTCGGCAGCTTGAAGAATCGGCTTCCTTCCGGCAGGTCAAAGATCGCAAGACCAGTAGCCTGGAGCAGAGCTTCGGCGTCATCGCCTGCCTCCCGCAGGTCGACCGGCATGCGGATCGGATCGAAAGGCTCGTCAACATCCAGGTCGGCGACATCATCTTCTTCGGTGATCAATTGGGCTGCGGCATCCTCCAAAAGAGCAAATTCGGCCGCACCATCCCGGCGGCCTCCAGGCTCGGTGCCGCAACCAGGGCAGACGGGCTGGGATTCGTTCATCTCGTCAAACTCAGCCCCACATTCGATGCAATGCATAACTTTACTCCGCCCTCAGTCTAAGGCGAATCGTCCGCCGATTACAAAAGTCTCAGAAGCGATCTGGAAGGGCGAGCTGTCGACTCTTTGAAATGACCTGAATAACCCTTTTACGTTCTGTTACTTGGATGACTCTGGGCTATTAGCGTTTGGGCGGAACTGCACATAACAAGAACTGCAAAAGATAGGAGGTCCACAATGCGTCCGCTTGGCAAAATGAAACTGGGTTTCTTCCCACTGTCTCCCGCAGAATGCGAGCGAATCCGGCGTTTTCTGGTGTTCTCCAATGGGGACACAAGCGTACTGGATCCGTGCGCAGGCACGGGTGCGGCACTTGCCCTTGTCACTGCAAATACGAGGACGATACGGTACGCCGTTGAATTGGATGCCTACCGTGCGGAAGAGGCAGCAAAGACTGTCGATCACATGATTCACGGCAATTCTTTTGACGTTCATTGTGCAGTGGAATCCTTCTCCCTTCTCTATCTCAACCCTCCCTATGACCACGAGATTTCTGAGAACCGTAATGCACGAATGGAGCGCCTATTCCTTGAACACACCTACCGCTGGCTGAAACCAACGGGAGTCCTGGTTCTGGTGATTCCGGGGAACAGGCTCAGCGAATGCGTCGACGTTTTGGCAGTTCACTTTCGGGACAAAGCGATTTACCGACTGAGCGAACCGGAGGCCGTCCGTTACAACCAGATCGTCGTGTTCGGCGCACGGCGCACGCGCCGGGAACGTGAACAGTTGAAGGACTATGACGTCCAGCGCGCGAAGGCAAAGCTAATGGGATTCGCGCGCAACTACGACGACCTCCCCATCTTGCCTGATCATGCTGATCGGCAATTCGCCATACCGCCCAGCGGGCCGGCACAACTCGTTCACCGTGGTCTGCCATTAGATGCACTGGAAGACGTTCTGCCGGTGTCAGTAGCATACCGGCAGGCGGGACGAATTTTGTTCGCCCCAGAGGTCCGGGCAACGGGCCGTCCGCTAACTCCCCTCCATGGAGGCCACGTGGGTCTTCTAACTACAAGCGGTTTGCTTAACGGGATTTTCGGTGAAGGGCCGGATTTGCATGTCGCGCGTTGGGAATCCGTCAAGGTCACGGACCGCTTCGAGGAGACCGACGAGGACGATGTCACAACAATTCGGGAGCGGGAACGCTTCACTCAGTGCTTGACGCTCGTCTACGCGGACGGCGCCACCGCAATTCTCCAGGAAGGAAACAGAAAGCCATGAAGAACGCACACCTTCGAATGGGAACGTTGCAGTTCACCAAGATTCTCCGCGACACGACGATTGACGTATCGGTTCGGATGGACCGTCTGATTGCAGAACATGAGCCGGAGAGCAGAAATGCGCGATGCCACCTTCTTTCGGTGATCGGCAATGATCAGGAGATCGCGGCAATTGCGGCCGCGATCTCAGACGACGCTCGCTTCTTTGCAAGCGGGCCGCAATTCAAGCGCGTCATGATCAGTCTAGGCAAAGACGCCGATGTTTATCGGGGCTCGATCAACATTCCAGGACGCCGGCGGCCGCTGCGTCACCTTGTGGCGATTTCCGAAGAGTTGTCGCAAACTCGCGCCGGAGGCAACCCGACCGCACGACGGACTGTGCTGTGCGATGACGATCCGGCTTTCATGCTTTACCGCGTAGGCGTTCGCTTCGGACTGCCAGTTCTCCCCGAATGGAGCGAGTGGTTTGGTCGCGAAGTGGAAAGGCACAAGGCCGTAGAGCCGTTGATGGGACTCGGCTGTAGGCCGTTGCTCGTGAAGGGAACCAAGAAGCGATTTCTGGGTTGGATCGGGCATGCATTGAAGCGTGCCGTCATCAAGATTCCGCATCATGGCCAGGCGTCTTCCTGGCAAGTGCCGGCAAGGTTTCAGGCCGAACTCGGGGTTGCCGAAGCCGAGGTGCTTGAATTGCAATCCTCTGCCAGCTAACAGCGCTGCACACAATTAGCCGGACGTTTTGAATTGGTGGAGCCTTGAGCACTATTCCGAATGACATCGCAAACTATCATCCATTATTCCAGGGCGAGAATAATGGCTCCGGCCACAATCAGAAGTCCGCCAGCACCTCGAATCAAAGTTAGCTTTTCGTCCAGAAAGAGCGTAGCAAACAGAATAACGAAGGCAACGCTCAGCTTGTCAATGGGGGCGACGCGCGAGGCTTCGCCAAGTTGAAGAGCTCGAAAGTAGCAGAGCCATGACAAGCCAGTAGCCAGTCCAGAGAGGACTAGAAAAACCCATGTCCGAGACGAGAGGTTACGAATGGCGCCAGGTTGTGCAGTCGCATATGCGATAATCCAACTGAAAACCAGTATCACAGTAGTCCGTATAGCTGTTGCCAGATTTGAATTAACACCAGCAACGCCCACTTTGGCGAGGATCGCCGTGGCTCCCGCGAACACAGCTGAAAGTAGTGACCAGTGGATCCAGTTCATTGAGTAGCTTGCTCCTTCCATTCGTCTTTGCCCGGTAAAGTGGTGCCTATTGCAGTGGATGCCGATGTGCTTCTGGTTGGATGTACTTTTCTAGTAGTGCATTCGGGTAGTGTGCAGCCAGCCCAAGCATGGCGCTAATGAGGCCGAATATGCCATTTCGGAGGAGGACATCGCAACCTTGAAGCCCGCTCGACAACTGGCCGAAAATACCTGAGCAACATGCTCGATTTGCCAATCGAGATTCACAGCGGGAAACAGTTAGCCGACGCCCTGCGAAATGGGGACCCCAGTTTGAGCTGTTATTTCCCTGGCGCGAACACCAGTATGGTGAAGGACCCCGGAACCATCTTGGCCCGGGCGCGCGGCTGGCCGGGAGTGGGCGGAGGCGCTGGCTCATACTCGGCGGCCGCCAGAAAAACCTTGTGGGTCTTGGGATCCAGGGCCATCGTGCGCGCGCTCGTCTGCGTCTTCACGTTCTCCACCACGCGGTATTTGTCTACCGACTCTTGCTTCGTGACGGTCAGTGTGCCGTCGCCATTCGAATTGAACGCCAGATGGAGTTCAGGGTCGAACGTTGTGGCGTCCACGCTTTTCCCTATGGGCAGAGTATCCACCACCTTGCCGTTCGTCGTGTTCACCACCGACATCACCCCACTCCGGCAACCAATGAAAAGACGCTTGCCTGCACGATCCATGGCAATGCTCGTCGGTTGTTCGCAGGGAGCCAGTGGCCATGTGGCGAGAACCTTCAGATTTTGGGCATCGAGTTTCACCACCGTGTTCCGATCCTGCATGTTCATAAACACGTGACCTTCTCCGTCTGCTACCGCATACTCTACTTTGCCGCCCATGTTTTCAATGGTACCGATCACCTTTCCCGATTTCGGATCGATGGCTGAGACCCGCTGGCTTCCTCGATCCGCGGTAAAGACCCGCTTCGTCTTCGGATCGAATAACACGCAGTTCGGATTCTCCCCAACCTTCACTTCATCGAGAGTCTTTAGCGTCTTTAGGTCAAAGATAGTGACAGTTCCGGGCTGTCCATTTGTAATAAAGCCACGCCCGAATTCTGGCGCAACGGCTATGCCATGAACGCCCCGGCCATTCGGAATGGTGCCCACCAGCGCGCCTGAATCGGCATCAACTACAACCACCTCTTTGTCGTGCGAGACGTAGAGCCGGCGTGCGGCGCTATCGACCGCAAGATAGTCCCACCCGTAATCTCCGGGTATCGGGATCCGTTTGACCAGTGAATAGTTGTCGGCCGCCAAGGCGGCGATCGTAGAGAGAAGTCCAAACAAAATAGTTTTCATTTTTTACTCGCATTCTTCTTAGAATTACCACCAACTCTTTCGCGTATAGGGAACTCCGCTGAATCGGTCCTTGCTGTCTCCATGATCTTGCGGATTCGCGCGACGATTTCCGGATTGCCCTCCGCGACATTTCTGCGCTCGCTCAAATCCGCGTGAACATCGTACAACTCTATCGCGCCCTGTCTGCCGGATCGAACTCCCTTCCAATTGCCCAGACGGACGGCCTGATCGAATCCCCGTTCGTGGAACTCCCAGTAAAAATACTCATGCTGCCTCTGAGGATTCCCAAGAAGGGTGGGCACAATAGAGATGCCATCGGTACCTGCCGGCGGAGCGACACCTGCGATCTCAGCTGCGGTCGGCAGGAAGTCCCAGAACGCCCACGCCTGATCGCTCACCCGGCCTTGCTGAATTCGCCCAGGCCACTTCATGATGGAAGGGACGCGAACGCCGCCCTCATACAGATCGCGCTTGATGCCCCGCAACGGACCACTACTTTCGAATTGACTAGGCTTGTGGCCGCCCTCCTGGTGCGGTCCGTTATCGCTGGTGAAAATGACAAGAGTATTCTCTGCTTCGCCGATCTGGTCGAGTTTCGCCAGCAACTTTCCAATATCCGCATCCATTCGCGTGATCATGGCGGCGAAGTTCTTTTCTGTCTGCGGCCACGGCTTCTGGGAATACGGTTCATCGCTTGGAACCTCCATCCCGTTTCCAGTGTCCCGGCCCATTTCATTGTTGGCGTGGGGAGTTGTGTAGCAGACGTGAAGGAAAAACGGCTGCTCGTTCTTGCGGTCCAGGAACGCGAGCGCCCGCGCGGTAAAAACGTCCGGCGCATACTCCTTGCGTTGGGTGCCCATGTTCCCCTTAAGCATGACCGAACGGTCGTTCTCAAGCAGATGTTCAGGGTAATAATTGTGCGCATGCAGTTGGCTGAAGTATCCGAACCATTCGTCCCAACCTTTGCGCGGTGGATAGCCAGTCGATCCCAATTCTCCCAGAGACCATTTGCCGACTAGCCCGGTCCGATAGCCAGCTCGCTTTAGCAATTCGGCCACGGTCAGATCTTGAGGACGAAGCGGCAGGTCGGGAGACTGATTGCCGCGAGTGCGCGCGTGGCCTGTGTGGAGACCGGTCATCAATGAGCATCTTGACGGGGCGCAGACCGTACTCCCTGCGTAAGCCTGGGTGAAGCGAATGCCTTCTGCTGCGAGACGGTCGATGTTCGGCGTCTTTATCAACTGCTGTCCGTAGCAACCGAGGTCTCCGAACCCAAGATCATCCGCGAGTACAAAAAGGATATTGGGCTTTTTCGCACGGCCCTGAGCATGCACCGAAGTGGCGCTGGCTATCCCCCATCCCATCGTGCCCAAAAAAGTTCGCCGTTTCATCGCTGTTCCTGAATTGCCCAATCTCCCACACTTCGCGCTCTGCTATTCCGTTCGATTGCACTCAGCATAGCAGAGGACTATAGTGAAATTTCGATGGTACCGCGGTGATGGAGTCTCACCGTTAACCGTCCCCGTTTCCCGGGGAATGATAGCTCCTACCAAATTGGTAGGAGCTTTTGTTGTTTTGGGCGTACTTATAAAGGAGTGTAATCATGGCTAAGATCGTCAATCTGACCGGTAGAGAGATTCTTGATTCGAGAGGGAACCCCACAGTTGAGGCAGAAGTCCTGCTGGCCGATGGCAGCGAGGGCGTTGCCGCAGTGCCATCAGGCGCATCCACGGGAGAAAAAGAGGCCGTAGAGCTTAGAGACGCGGACAAGTCTCGCTATGGCGGCAAAGGAGTCACCAAGGCGGTAAACAACATCAACGGCGCCATCCGAGCCGCCGTAACCGGACTGGACGCTACAGACCAAAGGGGTCTTGACGCCGCTATGTTGGCGTTGGATGGAACCCCCAACAAAGCGACACTCGGAGCCAACGCGGTGCTTGCAGTATCGATGGCAACCGCCCGAGCCGCTGCTTGCTCGCATCGCCTTCCGCTTTACCGGTATCTCGGCGGCGTGAACACCTGTCTTCTGCCAGTTCCGTGCATGAATGTAATCAACGGCGGAAAGCACGCCGACAACACGGTGGACTTTCAGGAATTCATGATAGCGCCCCACAACGCCCTATCCTTCGCCGAAGCGATTCGCAAAGGCATGGAGACGTTCCACGCACTGAAGCAGGTGCTGCGGAGTAAAGGCTACAGCACAGCCGTCGGTGACGAAGGCGGATTTGCACCCGATCTGAGGTCCAATGACGAGGCCGTGGAAGTGATTCTTGAGGCGATCCTGAAAGCTGGTTACAAACCGGGTGAGGACATCTCCATCTGCCTCGACCCAGCGGCCAGCGAGATGTGGGACGACGGCAAATACATACTATTTAAATCGACCAAGAAAGCCATCACCTCGCAGGAACTGATCAAGATTTGGGAGTCGTGGGCGAATCAGTATCCGATCGTGCTGTTGGAAGACGGCATGGGCGAGAACGATTGGGGCGGCTGGAAGGACCTCACCTCGGCGCTTGGATCGCGAATTGAACTTGTCGGCGACGACATCTTCTGCACGAACCCTCGAATCCTGCAGGAAGGAATTGACAAGGGGATCGCCAATTCGGTTCTCATCAAGCTCAATCAAATCGGCTCTCTGACAGAGACGCTGGATACGATCGAGTTGGCAAAGCGAAACAACTATCGCTGCTTCGTGTCACACCGTTCGGGCGAGACCGAGGATACGTTCATCGCCGATCTGACCGTGGCCACCGGCGCAGGGCACATCAAGACTGGTTCTGGATGTCGCAGCGAACGTGTCGCGAAGTTCAATCAGTTCCTTCGAATCGAGGAGCGGTTGGGCGCGCAGGCAAGATTTGCAGGGCGTTCCGCGTTCGGCCGTTGATGGCGCCTGGGCAAGCGAGGATCAGGGATCACCGGGATCACCGGGATCACTCTTGACTCCTCTCCTGCGCTTGTGATAGTTTTACGCTTCGACATATTGAAGGTGATGGACCTCACCGTTAACCGTCCCTGCCGCGCAGGGAATAATAGCTCCTACTGAAAGGTAGGGGCTATTTTTTTAGGCTGTTATTCAAATTTGCCTCTTCAGCAGAATCTGTGGGGTGATTCCGGTTCCGGCAGTCGTCCCAAGTTGTGATAAAGGGCCATTTCCATCGCGTTGAACGTGCGAAAGCCGTAGGATCGTCTGGTAACCACTCGG
>Ga0118677_10014569_pt1 | contig 11070 bp, 9 predicted proteins | sample AliMusrvi5mmetaG_FD_86154 | JGI IMG/M metagenome (GOLD analysis project Ga0118677, IMG submission 86154)
GCTTTCTATGCTCATTCTGGTGATGCCGAGTCCGGCCATACCGTCGCGGTAGGCTGCGCTCTCTCTGGTTGAGAGAACAAGCTCCCCATCGGGCAGTGCAATGCGGTAGGCAAAAATCATGCGGGCAAGTGAGTGATCGTCAACAGGGAATGGCGGTTCGTAACCGCCGGTTTGCGGCCGCATTCTGGGAAATGATACGGATAGACCGGCACGCCAGTAGGTGCGTCCGAGATGGCGTACATGCCTGTATAGGCTCAGTGCGTCTTCTATCGGGTCTGACAGACCGAGCAGTACGCCGAGTCCTACGGTTTTAATGCCGCCTTCAAGCGCTCTTGCCGGTGTTTCAAGCCGGTCGATAAAATTCTTTTTTGGACCCCAGCGGTGCAATGCTTCATAGCGTTCGCGGTTGTAAGTTTCCTGGTAGATGGTGATAGCTGTGCAGCCGCTGTCAGCAAGGGCGCGGTATTCACTGATACTCATTGGAAAGGCCTCAACCGATACTCTCTGCATCTCTTTTGCGGCAATTTCAACACTGCACTGAAGATAGTCGAAGTCAGCATTGTGGGTACGTTCTCCGGTGAGCAGGAGGATGTCAGTAATTCCGAGCTTTTTCATTGCGGTCAGTTCGCGGCGGATGTCATCAGGTTCAAGGCGTCGACGGAGAGTTTTTCTGTCGGAGGCAAACCCGCAGTAGACACAGCCGCTGGAACAGAAATTCGAGAGGTAGAGTGGGGCGTAAAGTGTCATGGTACGACCGAAACGTCGCAGGGTAAGAGCCTTGGATTCAGCCGCCAGTGCTTCCAGAGAACTTGATGAAAAGGGGTCAAGCATAGCGGCAAGTGTCGCAGTGCACCGGTTGTCGGTCAGCCACTCCGGTAACCTGCTCATGCATTTGCTCCCAGAAAAGCGGTAAGAGGGCTTGTCGCTATGGCAGTGCTGCTTTTTGGCATCAGTCCGGCTTTATAAGCTTTTCTCCCTGCAGCAACCGCTTCTGCAAAAGCTTCAGCCATTTCTGGCGGGTTTTCGGACACGGCTACAGCGCTGTTGACAAGGACGGCTCCGCATCCCATTTCCATGGCAAGCGCGGCTTCGGAAGGGGAGCGAAGTCCGGCATCGACAATGACCGGGATGTTGCTTTCCCGGATGATGATGTTGAGCATTTCGGCCGTAGCAAGTCCCTGGCCGCTGCCGATAGCCGATCCGAGCGGCATGACCGAAGCGCATCCAACCTCTTCAAGGCGTTTGGCAAGAACGGGATCAGCTGCAATATAGGGCATGACCAGAAATCCTTCTTTTGCAAGAATGCGACAGGCTTCATAGGTTTCTATCGGGTCTGGCATTAAATGTTGAGGGTTTGGGTGAATTTCCACCTTGATGAAGGGACTTCCGGATAGTTCACGGGCTATCTCAGCTGCACGGACAGCTTCAGCTGCTGTTGATGCCCCTGATGTGTTGGGCATTAAGGTGATTCCCGGAAGTGCCTTTAATGGACTGAAGAGATCGTCAGCCAGTTGCTCGCGGTTAAAGCGGCGAAGGGCAACAGTAACAAGTTGTGCGCCGGAAGCCCTGACAGCTTCAAGCATGACTGATGCGTTGCTGAATTTTCCAGTTCCAAGAATCAGACGGGAAGAAAATGTATAAGAGCCTAATTGAAAAAAGTCCATAGGGATTGAGTCTTTCTGTGCGGGTTAGCCACCGCCTGCAAACACGAGGATTTCAACACGGTCACCTTCCTGCAGGTGATGGGTTGATCGTTTGTCGGGTCGGATGATACGATCGTTGATCACTACTGCCACAGTATTTCCTTCTGATCCGATGATAGAGAGGAGGTCGGTTACGGCAGAACCGGGTGGAAGTGTCTGTTGTTTTCCGTTCAGCTCAATAGTAATCATTTGTAATATTTTTTCACGATTTCTTTATTCTCAACATTCCTCAAGAGCGTTCTGAAGGTCGGCTTCAAGGTCGCTGGCATTTTCCAGCCCGACAGAGATGCGTACAAGGTTATCGTTGCATTTTCTTCTGCGTCTTTCCTCTTCAGAAAGCGCGCCAAGTGTCATTTTTGCGGGAGATGCGATAAGCGATTCTACACCACCGAGACTGTCGGCAAGCACAAACAGTTTGATTCGGGCAACCAGTTTTTCGACTGCAGGAAGTCCGCCTTTCAAAGCAAAGGTCAGCATTCCTCCGAAACCGCTCATCTGCTCTTTTGCCAGTTCATGCTGAGGGTGGGATGGAAGTCCCGGATAGAAAACCTGTTCTACTGCCGGGTGCTGTTCAAGGAATTTTGCAAGGTGCAAAGCGCTGGCTTCATGTTCCTTCATGCGGATTTTCAGGGTTTTCAAACCACGAAGGATAAGCCAGCTGTCCCAGGGTGCCGGTATGGCTCCAGCTGCACCCTGATAATTTTTTATTTTTGTATGCAGCAGAGCGTCGGAGGTGATGACTGCTCCGCCGATGACATCACTGTGCCCGCCGAGATATTTGGTGGTGCTGTGTACGACAATGTCTGCACCAAGATCAAGTGGTCTCTGAAAATATGGACTGGAAAAGGTATTGTCCACTGCGACAAGAATGCCCCTTTCTTTAGCAAGACGCGAAATAGCCCTGATGTCAGTGAGCTGAAGCAGGGGATTGCTTGGCGTTTCGAGCCAGATCAGTTTTGTTTCGGGCGTGATGCATGCCTCATAACTCTCTGTCGATTCACTTTCGGCATAGCTAGTGTTGACACCCCATGGGCGCATAAGCTGCTCAAAAGTGCGGTAGCTGCCTCCGTAGATATCGAGTCCAGCCACAATATGGTCACCGGGTTTCAGCACCTGCAGCGCGGCCAGCGATGCGGCAACTCCCGAAGCGAATGCCAGACCGAAGCGACCGTTTTCAAGAAGAGCGAGAGTTGACTCAAGCGCCTTTCTTGTCGGATTGCCGATTCTTGAATAGAAGAATTCGCCACGATGTTCCAGATTTTCACGTTCGAAGGTGGAGGTCTGGTAAACAGGAACGGTTACTGAACCTGTCTGGGGGTCAGGAGCTTGGCCATCATGAATGGCAAGGGTTTCAAACTTCATGTATTGTTTGTCGTTACAGATGTTGATGTTATCGGTGACAAAGATAAGCGATATTTTACTTTGCAGGCGAGAAGTATTTTACGGTGGCGGTAAAATCACATTATCGTCTCTGGATATGATTGATGACCTCTGCCAGCCGGTCGATCTCATCCCTGGTATTGTAGAATGCCAGTGACGGCCGTATGGTTCCTTCAACTCCGAACCTTCGTAACGATGGCTGTGAGCAGTGGTGACCAGTACGGACTGCAATGCCTTCGCGGTCAAGCAGTTTGCCGACCTCTTCATTGGGAAGATTATTGAGCACAAACGAAACCACCCCAACCTTATTACGGGCAGTGCCGATGATGCGCAGTCCCGGAATCCTGATGAGTTTTTCCGTAGCGTACTCCGTCAGTTCATGCTCGTAACGGGCAATGTTGTCAAGCCCGATTTTACGCACGTAGTCGAGTGCCGCTCCAAGCCCGATAGCATCACCTATTGAAGGTGTTCCAGCTTCAAATTTAGCCGGAGCTTCGTTGTAGATGGTCTCCTCAAAGCGTACATCCTTAATCATGTTGCCGCCGCCCTGCCATGGAGGCATGATCTCAAGCAGTTCCCGCTTGCCGTAGACCACACCGATGCCGGTAGGGGCAAAAATCTTGTGGCCTGAAAAGACAAAGAAATCAGCATCGAGATCCTGAACATTGACCGGTATATGCGCAACCGACTGGGCCCCGTCAATCAGCACCTTTGCGTCAAACCGCTTGGCCAGCTGAATCATCTCCCTCACTGGCAGAATGGTTCCAAGGCCGTTTGAAGCCTGCGTCAGAGAAACAAACTTTGTTCGAGGTCCGAGCAGTTTGGTGTACTCTTCCATGATAATCTCGCCCCTGTCATTGACCGGCACAACCTTGATGCGGGCCCCTCTTTCCTGCGCAACCATCTGCCATGGAACAATATTGGCATGGTGTTCAAGAATGGAGAGCACAATCTCATCACCCGGCTGGATAAACTTCCGTCCCCAGGTCTGGGCAACAAGGTTGACACCCTCGGTGGTGCCCCTGACATAGATGATTTCCGATGCTGACCCGGCACCGATGAACTGCCTTATTTTCTCACGGGCACCTTCATAGGCATCGGTGGCACGGGCCGCAAGGGTGTGTGCACCGCGATGGATGTTCGAGTTATCATTGGCATAAAACTGTGCAACAGCATTGATAACGCTGAGCGGCTTCTGTGTTGTTGCCGCGTTATCGAACCAGACAAGCTGTTTACCGTGAATCTTCTGGTGAAGGACAGGAAAGTCCTTGCGAATGGTAAGGACGTCAAACCCTTCAGGCTGGTGTATCGGAGCGTTCGGTTCACGCAGAAAGTAATAAGGCTCTTTTGGAACTTCCGGCAGACTGAAAGGCAGAGAACCGCTGCCAGGTGTCTCCGGACTCCCGTTCGGCCATACCGGAGCCGGAGCTTTCCCCGGAACTTCAGGTACTCCTGAATTTCCCCATTGCCTACTGCCAACTGCCGTCTGCCGACTCACCTCTGGCCACTGCCGACTGCCGACTGCTGACCGCCCACTGCCCCCTGGCATCTTCCCACCGCGCAGCGTCTGAAACACCGCCTCAAGATTCGGGCTGCCCTGTTCCTGCTCAAAGGTTCTATATAGCTTTTCAGCATAGCACTGCCCATCCGCAGGTCCTCCTGCAGGTGCGGATGATATCCCACTTTCCCCTAGCCGACTGCCCACCGCCGACTGCCCACTGTCCACTCCCGACTGCCCACTGCCGACTGGCAACTGCCGACTTCCAACACCCGACTGCGCTGCAGCAAGAAGCACTCTAAAGGAAAAATCGTCTTCAGACGGAAGACCACCATTCAGTGTAGTAAAAAACGGTGTGATGTTTTCAGGAGTAGCTTCTGAAAAACGTTCACTGCTCTCCGGAGTTGGAGGCAGGCTGCGGCGGATGAACTGGTCGAGTCCGTAAGAACCGTCCGTGTTTTCCGAATAGTTCTGCTGTTCGGTCAGCTTGTTGGCATGATGCTCCAGTGGTTCCGGCTTTTTTTCAGGTGCACCTGGCAGAAAATAGAAATCATGCTCCGGTTGTGCTGGAACATCGTCCGTAAAATAGGGCAGGTCCGGATGTAAAGGTAACTCCTGTAAAGGGAGATGATTCCCTTGTTCACCGGCAAGAACGGTTTTATCCTGTAAGCTGCCTGCAGCCGACGAAGGCGCCTCTGCGGCATCGGTTTCATATCTCGGAACACTGCCGGCCTCGGGCACTTCATTGAACAGACGGCTTGCGATCTGTGCAATGAGCACCGGGTTCAGCGCCTCGCTTTCGATTCCCGGAATGTTCTCTTGCTCATATTCTCTCGGCATAAGTACAATGGTAAGCTATAGAGAACGCTTGTTTATAAGGTTGTTCTCTATAGCAGTTAGTCTCTGATTTATTTCGTTTTGGATCCAGACTGCCTATGTTCATAATCGTGATAGTAGCCCACCTCAACATTCTCAAGGATAGCAAGCGCATCATCGGTCAAAACGGCAAGTGATGAATAGAGTGTCAGGAGGTAAGAAGCAACGCCAAGCTTGTCAAGCCCCATCAGCCTTGCTGAAAGGCTCGGGCTGATTTCGCCCGGAATTCCAGCCTGATGCAGTCCGACCACACCCTGCTCATTTTCGCCGACACGAACGAGAATAATGCTGGTTGTGCCTTGTCCTGACTTGTTGTTCTTGTTGATTTCAATTTTGTCGCTTGGAATCAGCGGTACGCCACGCCAGGTAAGCACAGGAGTTCCGAAGAGGTTGATGGTTGGCGGAGGCACTCCACGCCAGGTGCATTCACGCTCGAAAGCGGCAATTGCTTTTGGATGGGCGATAAAGAATGCCGGTTTTTTCCACACTTTGGCGAGCAGATCGTCAAGGTCATCAGGTGTCGGTGTCCCGTAGCGGGTACTGATACGCTGGCCGGGATCTGCAGAGTGAAGCAGACCGAACTCCCGGTTATTGATGAACTCCCACTCCTGACGTTCTTTGATGCCCTCGATCGTCAGGCGCATCTGCTGCTCTATCTGGTTGTACGGTTCATTGTAGAGATCAGAGACACGGGTATGGACACGGACAACGGTCTGTATAGCCTGAAGCGAATACTCGCGGGGTTTGTTCGAGTAATCGACATAGGTCTCCGGAATTTCAACATTTTCAGCAAACCCGGCCACAAGGTCAATGTGCTTTTCACCATGAGTGTTGACGGTGGAACGTATTTTCAGATACTCATCGACAGTCTTCTGAAAAGACTCTTTCAGTGCAGGCGACTCCTTGAACAACTTTTCAATAGCAACACTTGACAGAGAAAAGAATGAACCGGGGGTAATGGTACGGATGGTGACCGATGAAGGCTTACCGGAAACCAGATCCTCCTCACCGAAATACTCACCTTCAGAAAGCAGGGCGATACGGAGATCTTCTCCATGCAGTCCCTTGCTTAAAATCTCAACCTGACCGTGTGCAATGATGAATATCTTATGGCGATCTTCACCTTCAAGAATCAGGGTATTGCCGAGCTCAGCCTCTTCAAGCACAAACTTTTTGGCTATGCCAGCAATAATATCATCCTCAAAAGATGCGAAAAGCGGGATGCTTTTCAGGGATTCAGGTTTGAAAGATGGAGTGCCCTTGTGAAAATTGATGTCAATTCTTTCGGGTTTCTGCAGTTCAATTTTTGTGCGGTTGACGCGGTAGGTTCCGGATGAAACATGAACCCAGGGAAGCAGCTTCAACAGCCATCTCGGGGTTATGGACATCATCTGTGGAGGGGTCTTTGTAGTATTCGCCAGATTTCTTGCAACGTTAGTCGTTACACTGCGCTGTAACAGACTGTTAGGTTCCTGTTGTGAGTTTGACATGGTCTTTTCGAATGGTTTAAAAGTGATCTATAAAATTTTTTAAGGTATTTATGATTCGCAGCGGGATATCCGTACGGTCATAAGTCTTAGTGAAAAATGTCTTATTAAATAGTAACGGCTTCATCTTCAAATTGGTAGAGCAAGGTTGAAAGGTATCGTTCACCGGTATCCGGCAGAATAACAACAATCCGCTTTCCCTCGTTTTCTTCACGCTGAGCAAGCTCCAAAGCGGCATAAACAGCTGCTCCGGAAGAGATACCGACTATAAGTCCTTCAGTGCGGGCCAGTTCGCGTCCGGTACGCATGGCATCTTCATTTTTTACCTTGATGATCTCATCAATAATTTCGGTGTTGAGGATTTCCGGAACAAAGCCGGCACCGATACCCTGTATTTTATGAGGTCCGGGTCTGCCACCAGAAAGCACCGGGGAATCGAAAGGTTCAACAGCTACAATTTTTATCTCAGGGTTCCGCTCTTTCAGTACCTCGCCAACACCCGTAATCGTGCCGCCGGTTCCTACGCCGCTGACAAAAAAATCAATTGTTCCGTCAGTGTCCTTCCATATTTCTTCTGCAGTTGTTGTGCGGTGGATCTCAGGATTGGCAGGGTTTTTAAACTGCTGCGGAATAAATGAGTTGGGATATTGCAGTTTCAGTTCATCAGCAGTTCTTATGGCTCCAAGCATTCCTTCCGATCCTGGCGTCAGAACCAGTTCGGCGCCAAGCGCTTTTAGCATATTCCTGCGTTCGAGGCTCATGGTTTCAGGCATGGCCAGAATCAGACGGTATCCTTTGGCTGCGGCAATAAATGCCAGGGCAATACCGGTATTGCCGCTTGTCGGCTCGATGATCACTGTCTCTTTATTAATGAGTCCTTTCTTCTCGGCATCTTCTATCATGGAAATGCCGATGCGGTCCTTGACACTGCCACCGGGGTTGAAGTATTCAAGCTTGGCTATAATTGTGGCTTGTGTGTGATGAAGTTGATTGAAATTTCGAATTTCAAGTAACGGGGTATGCCCGATCAGATCAGTAAGCTTTTGAGCAATATGTGCCATGTGTGGAGTTTTATGGAGAAGGCCGATAATGCGGATACTGAAAATTAATGCCGCATTTACACCGCCAATTTATACCATATTTATGGTATATCCAATGCTTGATAGCAAAAATTTTAACAATTGTTACAAATAGGCAGAGCGACAAGCAAACCACAATCCTCTTGGCCCCGCTCAAAAGTTCTGATGATGCAGATAAGCAACTCTTGATCGCTTTTGCGGTAGGCATTATACCATGTTGATGGTATTTGGAAAGATGCATTAATTGAGGACTTTTAGCCTGAACTAAAATGAAACGCGATTATTGCCCGACATCAGGATTGTGAAGTATGCCAAAAAGTAAAGTCAAATGGTTCAACGGAAAAAAGGGCTACGGCTTTCTAGTAAATCCTGATGGGGGAGAGGACATTTTTGTTCATTACTCTAACATTGTAGTAGAACAGGAATTTAAGTCTCTCAAACAGGGCTCAGAAGTTGAATTTGATCTTGACACCACTGGCAAAGGATTGCAGGCCAAGAATGTCCGCGAAATTTCCGCTTTTCCTTGGCCTTGATCCATATTTTCTTTTTCGACATTTTATATCTTCCTTTCATCCGGTTTCCCCTCGCTTGACAACCCCTTTCTGACTGAATGAGGGCATCCCTTTTTTAGAAAGTGGCTTTGTAAACATTAAGATGATCTCCATGGCATCTAAGAAAAAACAAAAGAATACTGAACTTACTTGTTCCGACTGCGGCATCCCGAACTGTTACCGTCAAGACCGGAAATTTCCAGATTTCTGTCTGACCGAAGCTGTTGAGCCCGCTGAGCTTGATGGCATTACAAGCCAATATCGTGGTGAAGGTATTGATGCCAGAATAGCAAGGGCCTCCGCGGAGGTAGAGGGCACCTATTATGGCCAGCTGACCCGGGTGGAGGAGACGGTTGCATTTGCAAATCGAATAGGCGCGAAAAAAATAGGGCTTGCCACTTGTATTGGTCTTTCAGAAGAAACAAAAATTTTTGTTAAAGTATTGAAAGTCAATGGGCTGGAGCCATACTCCGTTATTTGCAAGATTGGCGCTGTGGATAAGAGCGAAATCGGTATCGAAGATGACTTTAAAATTCAGAAAGGGAGTCATGAATCCATGTGTAACCCTATCCTGCAGGCGCGACTGCTGAACGAACAAAAAACCGATCTGAATGTCATTATTGGCTTATGTGTAGGTCACGATTCACTCTTTATCAAATATTCAGATGCCCCGGTAACTACACTCATTGCCAAGGACAGACTGCTCGCTCACAATCCTGCAGCAGCTCTCTACACCAGTGGATTTTATTACAAGCGGTTATTCACTGAAGGTCGTAATTTATAAGCCCTTGTAAAACACAGTCTGCAGCTCACTACTATAATATTCAATAAGAGAGACGTGCCTGAAACCAGCCAGCGAACCAGCCATTTTACAGAATCAATCATACGGAGAATGACCCGTGTGGCAAACTCCTGTGATGCTGTCAATCTGTCTCAGGGATTTCCTGATTTTAATCCTCCTGAGGCACTGCTTGCTGCTGCTGAAAAAGCAGGCAGGGAAGGGCCGCACCAGTATGCCGTGACATGGGGCGCGCCGAATTTCCGTCAGGCTTTTGCCCGTAAACAATCGCGATTCATGGGAATTCCCATTGACCCGGAAACCAATGTGGTTGTCACCTGCGGCAGCACGGAAGCGATGATGGCTGCCATGATGACCGCCTGCAATCCTGGCGACAGGGTTGTTATCTTCTCCCCGTTCTATGAAAATTATACCGCCGACACCATTCTGACCGGAGCTATTCCAGTCTATGTGCCATTGCGTCCACCGGATTTTACTTTTGATCCTGCTGAACTCCGGCAGGCTTTTGAGCAGCATCGTCCTAAAGCATTGATTCTCTGCAATCCGGGCAATCCCACAGGCAAAGTATTTACAAAGAGTGAACTGGAGCTCATTGCAGCCCTTGCCTGTGAATTTGACGCGTTTGTCATTACAGACGAGGTCTATGAACATATTGTTTATGCCCCGAACGTGCATAGAAGCATAGCAACATTGCCCGGCATGTTTGATCGGACAATTACCTGCAGTTCGCTTTCCAAAACCTACTCAATCACAGGATGGCGCTTGGGTACGGTAGTGGCAGCACCAAAAGTTATTGATGCGATTCGTAAAGTGCACGACTTTTTGACGGTCGGTGCAGCAGCCCCTCTTCAGCAGGCAGCGGTTACTGCGCTTGAGTTTGCAGACTCCTATTACGAAGAACTTCAGGCGAGTTACACCGCCAAAAAGGATCTTTTTCTCAGCTGGCTCGACAAGGCAGGGCTCTCCTATACGACTCCTCAAGGAGCTTACTATGTGATGGTTGATGTCAGCGAGTTTGGAGTACCCGACGACCTCGCTTTTTGTGAATGGCTGGCACAAAAGGTTGGCGTTGCAGCAGTGCCCGGTTCAAGTTTTTTCCGTGAACCGGTTCATAATCTGATAAGGTTTCATTTTGCCAAACAACCCGAAACCCTCAATGCAGCTGGCGAGCGCTTGATGACCTTACGCGATCATGCCAAAAGCTTCAATATTGATTGAGATTAGCCCTCGGACTATCAAAAAAAGCCGCAAACGCAGGCACAATATCAAACACGTTATGTCTTCTGGGTAATTGGTTTCTTCTTTTGTGATTCCTTTTGGCGAACTAACATGGCTTTTGTACGTATCTGCCAAAACTCCAGTTGCTCTTGTTGCGTCATGTTCGCGATTAATTTTGCAACATGCTCAGAACCACGTCGCTTCAATCGCTATGGGTCAATTCCCCGAAGCTTGCTTCGCGAAAAAATAATCTCAATATGAATTCATACCCCGCTGCTTGCGGCGGGGTAGTTGATTATGACACATTCAGGTTCACGAATCATCACCGTCATAATTAATAACCTCCATCGGGGAATAGATCCCAATCTGGCCGTAGCCGTTAAGTGTATTTACCGCATTATATTTTGGAATTTTGTCGAAATGGACAATATGCTTGAAATTCCAACTTACAATAAGGTTGCATTGCGTAACAGTAGCAA
>Ga0118677_10014570_pt1 | contig 11069 bp, 10 predicted proteins | sample AliMusrvi5mmetaG_FD_86154 | JGI IMG/M metagenome (GOLD analysis project Ga0118677, IMG submission 86154)
GAACACGCCACTAACAACACCAACAACCACGCTCCACGTCCTCCCTCAAGTCATAGCTAAAATCTGTTTGTCCCTGGCTCCGCCAGGGAGACCACTTCAGACCCACCCTCTTGGATAAGTTTTTAGTTAAAAAATGTTGATTGTTTTTAAAAAACCCTCAGTATCACCGCCATTCCTTCAGCGGACGATGATCGCCAACCACCCATTCCGGCACCTTGTCAGCGGATTGCCGTTGCTTATGGGTTGCGCCATGTTCCAACGGGCGGCAGCGGAGATTGCCGTGCAGGACAACAATCCGATTTCCCGGATTGCCCGGGTATTAAGCCCGCAACATCGTTGATGTTGAGGATAGAATCTCAATGTATGAAGGGCAGCTTTCAATTTGTTCCGAGCGTTGTGATCATCCCCTGAGGGTGGGGCTTGGTTACCGGGGTTGCCGCACCGCCCCCGGTGCCGAGGATCCAAGCGTCACTCTGGATCTGGGTGGCGAGGTAGCCGTTGACGCGATCATGCTGATTCCCGCCCAACGGGAATTTTTGGAAGATTCCGGGATATTCCCGATACGTTTCACTCTTGAAACTTCAAATTCGGCTGACTTCGCGCGGCGTGCGCTTATTTTCGCCACGGGTGGGAATCCGTATTTGCCGCCGGATGGAGTGTCGGCGACGTTCGGGGCCAGGCGGCAGGCCCGCTACGTGCGCTTGACGGTTCAGGAAGGCCATAACAAGGATGCCCTGGATCTGTTCGGTTTGTCGGAATTCATCGTCATATCGAAAGGCGATCCCGTGTCGTTTGGTGCCAGCGTGAAAACCGTCGGAAATTTCGATACTCCGGGGATCTGGTATCCCGAGGCTCTAACCGACGGGCGGATGCCCTTGGGAATCTGGCAGAATGGCACCAAGCCCAAAATGGCTCCCGGCGATGCCGTCACGGTCGTCAATCCGGATGAAACCACCACCTGGACCATTCATCTGGATGCGGCCGTCCCGCTTGACCGGGTGGTGTTGTTTCCCTATCAAGTGAGCCGTGGGATTGAAGCATCGGTTTTCCCGGAGTCGCTGGTGCTTCGGTTGGCGCAGGATGGCGATGAGGCGGGGGAGACCGCGTTTGAATGGAAGAACCCGCTGCCCGGTGAGAGCCTTCTGACACCCATGGTGATTGCGTTGCGGGGCAAACCCGCGAAAACCGTGCGGGTCACCGCCCTGCGTCCGTCCGTGATCGGCGAACGCAAGATCCATGCCCTGTCGGAAATCGAAATCTGGTCCCACGGGAACAACCTGGCGAAGGGCCGTCCGGTCCAGCGCGACCATGCCGGCCAGACGTGCGCGGTCACCTGCCTGACCGATGGTTACAGTTCGGGAAAGAAAATCCTCCCCGTGCCGGTGTGGTTGCACCAACTCCAGGAACGCACGCGCATCGAGCACGAACTGGTATCGCTGCGGTCCACCCAACGGCAATTGGCCGCCAACAGCGAGTTGAACACCACCTGGGTTTGTTCGATGATCGCGGGGCTGACGTTCCTGATTCCGGTCTTTTTTATCGAGCGCCGCCGCCTGATCACCAAGGATCATCTCGACCAAATCCGCAAGCGGATATCCGCCGACCTCCACGACGATATCGGCAGCAACCTGGGCAGCATATCGCTGCTCGCCCGGACCGCCCGCAAAGACCTGGTTCGGCTCGATGGACCCAAGGAAATCGCGAGCGACCTCCAGGAAGTGGAAACCATCGCCCGCGAAAGCTCGCTGGCCATGAGGGACATCGTCTGGCTGCTGGAACGTCAGCAGGATTCCATCGGTGACCTGGTCCAGCGGATGCGTGAAACCGCCGGCCGCCTGCTGCGGGAAATGGATTTCACCTTGGATTGTGATTCGACCAGGACGGCGACGAAACTTTCGCTGGATGCGAAACGCCACCTTTTCCTGTTTTTCAAGGAGTCTATCCATAACATCCTGAAACACTCGCAAGCCACCCGGGTCACGATCCGCCTGTCGGACCGAGCCGACATGCTGGTCCTCGCAATCGCCGATAACGGCGTGGGCATTCCCATGACCGCTGAAGCCCGCCCGGGTGCCGTCAATAAACTGGAAGATCGGGCGCGCGTGCTTGGCGGAATCCTGGACATCCATTCCTCCAAGGAAACCGGCACCCGCATCAGCCTGCTCGTGAAACGCTCGCACCTATCCACCCGCTCCGCCCCACCATGAACCCCGAACCCACCATCATCTGGATTGTCGAAGACCACGAGTTGTTCGCCAAACAAATCCGGCGCCTCATCGAGGCGGAGACCGATATGGTTTGTCCCCACCACTTCACCTGCGCGGCGGATCTTTTCGACAAACTCCAATTCACCGGCGAACGGCCCGACCTGCTGCTGCTGGATCTCGGCCTGCCCCACCGTGACGGGCTGGAAATCCTGGGTGACATCCGCGTCATGATGCCCGCAGTGAAGGTGTTGATTCTAACCGCCTACGACGACCGCGAGAAGGTTTACCGCGCCATCTGCAACGGCGCGTCGGGATACCTCCTGAAAACCGCCGACCCGGACGAAATTCTCAGTGGCATCCGCGAGGTGATGCACGGCGCGTCGGCGCTCAGCAGCCCGGTCGCCAAAATGATCTTGGAAGGGTTCTCGCGTCACGGTCCGGTCAATGAAATCGAGCCGCTCACCTCCCGCGAACAGGAAGTGCTCAGCCAGTTGGTCCAGGGGTTCATCAAAAAGGAAATCGCCGACCACCTGGCGATTTCCCAGCACACGGTGGACATGCATTTGCGCTCGGTCTATCGGAAGCTGCACGTCCGCTCGCAAACCGAGGCGGTTTCCAAGGCCCTGCGCCAAGGTCTCGTCTGAAAATTCTCCGCGAATTGGAGTTCGCGCAAACCAAGCCCCCGGTCCGCATGGCAGACCGGGGGTTTTTTATAGCGGTGGGGCGGCCCGGCCTGTCGTGAGCGGGACAGTCCCTGCGGTGGCTGTGGACGGTTAGCCCGGGTTTCTTATCATGAGGCTCCTACACCAAAGAGCCGGGCCACCAAGTGGACGTGTTCCCGCTGTCCACGATGCTTTCGCCCAACACCGGTGTGGGTGGATGCTATCCGCGTGGAGATGGTGAAGAATTAAAGAGGGTGGCTCCTGCCTCCGCCGCGCGCACGTCCTGGATGTTCAACTGCAAGGTGGTCCGGCCGCGGAAGGTGTTGCGGTCGATGGTGAAGGCGACGTCCCACGGCGGATCAGGCAATGAGTATTCACCGCCGCCGAAGAACACGGCGTCCTGCTCATGAAATCCCTGGCGCAACATCAGCCGCAGGTGATGGTTTTTCATGTGCTGCGGGGGACGGCTCAATCTCACCTCGCGGGAAATGAATACCGGTTGCGGGTTGCCGTTCCCGAAAGGCTGCAGCAGATCATAGCTTGCCAAAAACTCGAGCGACAGATGATCAAACAGAATCTCCGCATCGTACGTCAACTTCGGCTGGCGTTGCCCCTCGCTGGTGTTTCCCAACACATATGCCGCGAAGTTTTTCCGGAACGAATCCAGCTTTTCCTCATGGATCGAGAGTCCCGCCGCCATGGCATGCCCGCCACCCGCGATGAAATCCCCTTCACAGGCGCGGATCGCCTCGACCAGCGAGACCCCGTCGATGCTGCGCCCGGATCCTTTGCCGATCCCGTTTTCATCAATCGCAACGATGAAAGTGGGTTTGTAATACTGGCGCATCAGGCGCGATGCCACGATGCCGACCACGCCGTGATGCCATGACCGCGAGCCGAGCACGATGACCGGATCACGGGTCGGATCAAAGTCGCGGGTGAGCATTTCCACCGCTTCGCGCCGTATGATGCTTTCGTGGGTTTGCCGTTCCTTGTTATAGCCATCGAGCTTGTGGGCGAGCTCGTGGGCCTGGCGCCGGCAGTCGGTTGTTAGAATCGCCAGCGCGTCTTCCGGCGCGTCCATGCGGCCGGCCGCATTGAGGCGCGGGCCGATCCGGAAGCCGACATCCATGGAGGTGGCGACGCCATTCATGCCGGTGACTTCCTGCAAGGCGCGCAGGCCGGGGTTGAGGGTGTTGGGGAGTTGTTTGAGGCCGTGGCGCACGATCAGGCGGTTCTCGCCGATCATTGGCACGATGTCAGAAATGGTCGCGACGGCCACCAGGTCGATCATTTCCTTGAGATCGAGATCCGCCTGGCGGGTTTTCATGAGGGCGTGGCCCAGCTTGAACACCACTCCGGCGGCGCACAGATAGGTGAAATCACTACCGCATTTCGGATTCACCAATGCGCAACAATCCGGCCTTTCCCCGGGCAACGGTTCGTGGTGATCGACGATCAGAACGTCGATTCCGTCCGCCCGCAGGGCCGCGACTTCCTGCATGGAAACCGTTCCGCAATCCACCGCGATGAGCAGGTCCGGCTTCGGGCCTTCCCGCATGCAGCGGTCAAGCGCCGCCGTGCTCAACCCGTATCCTTCGGGACCCCGCCGAGGAATGAAAAAGCGCGGTTCCAGCCCGTAGGCGATCAGGATCCTCCGCATCAAGGCAATCGAGGCAACTCCATCGACATCATAATCGCCGTAAACGCACACATGCTGCCGCTGGTCGATGGCGACCAGAATCCGTTCCACCGCAGTCCGCATGTCGGGAATCAAAAACGGATCCGCCAAATCCTTGAGGCGCGGACGCAAATAACCTTCCAGATCCATGCCTTCGGGAAGCCCCCGTTGCCGCACCAGGTGTTCGAGAATGGGCGGAAACGAGCCCGGCGGAACCGTTTCTTGTTGGTGAAACGGTTCGCCGCGGGGGATCCATCTGAATGGCTGGGCTCGCATGAACGTCCCGCACCCTAAAGGCTGCTGCCGGGTTGATTCAAGATCGGAAATAAAAAGCGCGCATTTCCGCCCGCAGTGACAGATTGCCCCACCCAAACGTGTCAATTTGTCCCAATTCCTGGTGCGTTGACCGTGAATCCGGGTTATCGAAAATTTCTAGCTCTTTCATTCTAAATGGTTTGCGTTATTATTTCCCGCGTTTGGCATGATCTCTGCGAAAGGCACTCCGACCATCAACGCCCTAGCGGGCAATTTTGAAAGGAAATCACCTCATGTCCAAAATTCTCGGAATCGACCTCGGCACTACGAACTCCTGCATGGCTGTCATGGAAGGGGGCGAACCCACCGTGCTTGAAAACTCGGAAGGTGCCCGCACCACTCCCTCCGTGGTCGCATTTGCCAAAAACGGCGAACGCCTCGTCGGCCAAGCGGCCAAACGCCAGGCCGTCACCAACCCGAAAAACACCATCTTTTCGTCCAAGCGACTGATCGGCCGCAAATACGCCGAACTCACTGCCGCCGACAAGCGCATGCCCTACACCATCGTCGCCGCAGCCAATGGTGACGCCCACATCCAAGTGGAAGTGGCTGGCGAAAAGAAGATTTTCTCACCCCAGGAAATCGCCGCCATGATCCTCGGTAAACTCAAGGCCGACGCCGAAGCCAAACTCGGCGAGACCATCAAGCAGGCCGTCATCACGGTGCCCGCGTATTTCAACGATTCCCAGCGCAATGCCACCAAGGCCGCCGGCGAAATCGCCGGACTCGAAGTGCTCCGCATCATCAACGAACCCACCGCCGCCGCACTCGCCTATGGCCTCGATAAGAAGGCCGATGAAAAAATCGCCGTCTACGACCTCGGCGGCGGCACCTTCGATATCTCCGTGTTGGAAATCGGCGATGGAGTGTTCGAGGTGCTCGCCACCGATGGCGACACCCAACTCGGCGGCGATGATTGGGACAACGCGCTCATCCAGTGGATCGTCGGCGAGTTCAAGAAAGACCAAGGCATTGATCTATCAGGACAGCCCGATGCCTTGCAACGCATCAAAGAGGAGGCGGAGAAAGCCAAGATCGCGCTATCCTCCACCCAGTCCTATGATATCAGCCTGCCCTTCATCACGGCTGACGCCACCGGCCCGAAACACATTCAGCTCACGCTCAACCGCTCCAAACTCGAACAACTGACGGACTCGTTGTTCGAGCGCACCAAGAAGCCCGTCCGCGATTGCCTCAAGGAAGCCGGCGTCACCACCAGTCAGATCGACGAACTGGTTCTGGTCGGCGGCATGACCCGCATGCCCAAGGTCGTCGATGTCGCCCGCGAACTCGCCGGCCAGACGCCCCACCAGGGCGTCAACCCGGACGAAGTCGTTGCCATCGGTGCCTCGATCCAGGGCGGCGTGCTGCGCGGCGATGTGAAGGACGTGCTTTTGTTAGACGTTACTCCGCTCACCCTGTCGATCGAAACCGAAGGCTCGCGCGCCACCTCGATGATCGAGCGCAATACGACCATCCCGGCCAAGAAATCCCAGATCTTCTCCACCGCTTCGGACAACCAGCCCGCCGTGGACATCCGCATCTGCCAGGGCGAACGCCCGATGTTCGCCGATAACAAATTGTTAGGAAACTTCAAGCTCGACGGCATCGCCGCGGCCCGCCGCGGCGAACCGCAAATCGAGGTCACCTTCGACATCGACGCCAACGGCATCCTGCACGTTTCCGCCAAGGACAAACAATCCGGCAAGGAACAGAAGATCTCCATCCAGGGATCGTCGGGCCTCTCCAAGGATGAGATCGAACAAGCCAAACGCGACGCCGAAGCCCACGCCGAGGAAGACAAAAAACGCGTCGAAAAAGTCGATGCCAAAAACAAGGCCGACAACCTCGTGTTCTCCGTCGAAAAACAACTCGACGAATTGGGCGACAAGGCACCCGCCGAACTCAAATCCATGCTCGATGGCAAAATCAAGGCGGTCAAGGACGCCATCACCAGCGACGACGTGGATCGCATCAACAGCGCGGTCTCCGACCTCGAAGGCGTGCTCCAACAACTCTCGGAAGCCGCCCAGCACGCCCAGGCCGCCGGTGCCCAGCACCAACCCGACGCCGAACATGAAGCCGAAGGTTCATCGAACGAACCGAAACAAGCCAAAGGCAAGGTCGTCGATGCGGAAGTTGTGGACTAACCGAACGGAAGACAGGCGTCCCGCCTGTCTTGGAAAACCGCCGTCCCGGCGGTTCGATAACTTCCATAACATTCAAAACTCCCAACCTCGCGCCAACCATCTAACTCTCCAGCCCCAACGGGGCGTCCCATGACAGCCCAGGGCAACGCCCTGGGTCACGCCGCCAAAAAAAGAATCCCCAGCCCTGAAAGGGCGTAACAAACCGGAATGCCCACCCTCACCACCAAACACGAACGCCTCCTCGCGCTGCGGCCGCTCTCTCCGGAGTCGGTCGCGAGCCTTGCTGCGGCGTGGGATGTGCGGATGGTGGCCTTCTCCGATCATTTTCCTGACCTCAGGAAAATGATCCATACTCCCCGCCCATGAAGAAGTCCGTCATCTCCACACTCCTTGCGGAACTCGAAAGGCTCGTTCAAGTCGAACAGGAGTCCGGGGTGGAATTCTGGCTGGCGCGGGATCTCCAGGCAGTGCTCGGCTATCAACGATGGGAGAATTTCCGCAAGGTCATCGGGGACGCGATGAAGGCCTGTGAAACCTCTGGAAATAAGGCTTCCGATCAATTTCTTGAGGTCACGAAATTGATCAGCCACGGCAAGGGCGGGCAGCGCGAGATCCAGGATTTCATGCTCACCCGCTACGCCTGCTACCTCATCGCCCAAAACGGCGACCCGGCGAAGGATGAGATCGCGTTCTGCCAAACCTATTTCGCCGTCCAAACACGGCGGCAGGAAATCATCGAGAAACGGATTTCCGAGGTCGAGCGCCTGCGTGCCCGCAAGAAGCTCACCGAATCCGAAAAACTCCTGTCCGCATTGATTTACGAGAAGGTAGGCGATGAACGCAGCTTTGGAATCATCCGCAGCAAGGGCGATCAGGCGCTTTTCGGCGGACACACCACTCAGGAAATGAAAACCCGCCTCGCTGTCCCGGACAACCGCCCCTTGGCTGATTTCCTTCCCACTATCACGATCAAGGCGAAGGACTTTGCCAACGAAATCACCACCTTCAGCATCGGTCGCGACGGCTTGGCCAGCGAACGGGCCATCAGCAACGAACACGTCAAGAACAACACCGATGTCCGCAACCTTCTGGGACAAAGAAGGATTTACCCTGAAAGTCTTCCGCCTGCGGAGGATGTCAAAAAAGTTGAACGACGGCTGAAATCCGAAGAAAAAAAACTGCCCTGCCACAAAGCCTCGGAATGACCACCCTCACCCCTAAACTTCACCACCTCACCCCAATACCACTCTAACTCTTCAGCCCCAACGGGGCGTCCCATGATAGCCCAGGGCAACGCCCTGGGTCTCACCACAAAAAAGAATCCCGAGCCCTGAAAGGGCGAAACAGACCAGAAGCCTATCCTCACCCCTTAGCGAACCCGAACAAACCAAAGCCGAGTTCTTCGACATCGATGTCATGGAATAACTGAACGAATTTAATTATGACCATTCAAAAGAGCGTAAATGCATTCAGACAACAGACTCCAAATATGCGCCCACGTGCGATCAAATTGGATGCACGTGCGGAGGAAGCATTGATGTCTAACTATTTCCGTTCTGACCGCACAGCATCGAAGAAGGCTCGCAGAAGTTTTATTGAAAGAGCGATCATGCTGGAAAAGCCAAGCGGTATTGAGATCATCATTTGGGATCAGGATGTAACCGAAGTATGTTTGGCCGTGCCGGCTCATCTTTAAAACAATTGCATATGTTCTCACGCCTATCGATTTTTTCAATTCGTCGACGAGCGACTTTTCAGATTAAGTTCTTGGATGCAGATGGCTTTGTATTGCATGAAGCCAAGGCGGGGGACTATTCGGTAAAAATGGAGGAGGAAGGGAAAAAAAGCGAGGAAAAAGGTGGATCTGAACCTGTATTATCGAACGAAGACTATAAAGATCAGATATTTTATTTTGGGAGCATTGATTCGGACGTCGAAAAGATCAGTAAGATCAACAATGTCAGGGTTGTATGTGTTCTCACACAGGAAATGACTGACATTTTGAATGGCATAATCAAATCTGAAGAAGGAAAATGATCACCCTCGCCACCAAACACCAACGACTCACCGCGCTGCGACCGCTCTCTCCGGAGTCGGTTGCCAGTTTCGCAGCGGCGTGGAATGTGCGGATGGTGTATGAAAGCAACTCCATCGAAGGCAGCAGTCTCACGCTTCGCGAAACGGCAATGGTGTTGGCTAATCCAATGGGAGTAAATGCCTCCGGTTGGCCACTCAAGGATTATGAGGACGCTTTAGATCTCGCCAAGGCGTGTCAAACCACAAGAGAACTGGCAGTCCCTGGAGCCGAATTAACAGAGCCGATATTGCTGGAAATTTATCGAGCATTCCGGGGTTGCAAAAGACATACGTTTATCGGCGGATCGCTGAGTAACGGAACCCAAGCAATCGCCCAGGTAAATGGCGCTGATATGAATTCCTTCAGAGTGCCGGAATATCTGGGTGAGATTTTCATGGGTCTTTATGATATTGAAAGTCCGGTGGAACAAGCTGCCTTTATTCATAACCAGGTGAGAAAAAGCTTGCGATTTGATGAACATCCTGGCTTGATCGCCCGCCTTGCGATGAACTTCGTGCTCCTCGCTGCGGGTTATCCGCCGGTTTCCATCCCCACCGACCTCCGCCAAGCATACTACGCCGCCCTCGAGGCCGCCGACGCCGGCGATTTCCCGGCCTGGTCCGACTTTCTCACCCGCCAACTCGACCACGAACTCGACCTCTGGCTTGACGCCCTGGAAGAGACAGAAGACCGCTTCGCTGCAAGACAGAAGACAGAAGATCAGAATTCGCCATCTCCTCTTTCCAATAACCAATAACCAATAACTTCTTCTTCGCCTCTTATCTTCTGTCTTCAAGTCTTCTGTCTTCTGTCTCCAGCTCTTCTGTCTCCATCCACTTTCCACACGGCACCCGCCGCGTGGCTTCTCACCCCAAACCAACAACAAAACAAACAAGAACATGGCTAAAATCAGACCCCTCGGACAACGTGTCCTACTCAAGCGCATCGAAGCCGATGCCATCAGCGCCGGCGGCATCGTCCTGCCGGATACCGCCAAGGAAAAACCCCAGGAAGCCGAAGTGCTCAGTCTCGGCACGGGTGGCAAGGATGACAATGGCAACCTCATCGAGTTCACCGTCAAGGTGGGTGACAAGGTGCTCATCTCCAAATACGGCGGCACCGAAGTCAAAATCGACGGCGACGAAGTCCTCATCATCAACGAATCCGACATCCTCGGCATCGTCGGCTGACGCCAACGGTCAATGATCATCAGTCAATAGTCATTGGTAAAGATCAGGCGCAGCCAATTCTTCCCGATGACCAATGACCAGTGACCGCTGACCCGCCGCATTTCTATAACGAAACAAACCATAATCAACTTCTACCTAACAACACAATGGCCAAACAACTGCAATTCGACGAATCCGCCCGCCAAGCCCTGCTCCGCGGGGTGGAAAAACTCGCCCGTGCCGTCAAGGCGACGCTTGGGCCGGCCGGCCGCAACGTCATCATCGACAAAAAATACGGCTCGCCGACCATCACCAAGGACGGCGTGACCGTCGCCAAGGAGATCGAACTCGAGTGCCCCTATGAAAACATGGGCGCACAACTGATCCGCGAGGTTTCCAGCCGCACGTCGGATATCGCCGGCGACGGCACCACCACCGCCACCGTGCTGGCCGAGGCGATCTACAAGGAAGGTCTGCGCAACGTCACCGCCGGGGCCAATCCGATCTCGCTGCAACGCGGCATCATGAAGGCCACCGAAGCGATCGTCGCCGAACTCAAGAAGATTTCCAAGCCCGTCTCCGACGCCAAGGAAATCGCCCAGGTCGCCTCGATTTCCGCCAACTCGGACTCCACCATCGGTGACATCATCGCCGAAGCCATGGACAAGGTCGGCAAGGACGGCACCATCACCGTGGAAGAAGCCAAGGGCATCGAAACCACCCTCGAGGTGGTGGAAGGCATGCAATTCGACAAGGGATACCTCAGCCCGTATTTCGTGACCAATCCGGAAAGCATGGAAGTCTATCT
>Ga0118677_10014571_pt1 | contig 11069 bp, 10 predicted proteins | sample AliMusrvi5mmetaG_FD_86154 | JGI IMG/M metagenome (GOLD analysis project Ga0118677, IMG submission 86154)
GTGACGGACGGAGTGGATGACGGGACGGCCACGTCCGGTTTGACCGCAGGCGCAGTGTTGGTCGCGGCGGGCGCGGTGATCGTAACGTTTTCAGCAGCGGTCTTATTCTCCGCGCCTGGCTGCGTGCTTTGCGCCGGAGCAGGCGTCGCCAGGAGGCCAGCGAGCAGCAAGCAGATCGGACATAAGAGTGCTTTCATTGGGAGTTTTCCTTTTGTTTGGGCAGGAGTGACTCACTGCCGTAGCCGGAAAAGATTGTTAGTTCCTTCTTTTGACCGTCGTCTTCCACTAAAACCCGATTAGTGCCAATCCGGATGAGCTTGAGTCCGCCCAGACTGTCGCCTTCCTTGACGAGACCGGTTTGGCCGTTGGCGGCCCTCAGAAACGCTACGTTGCCGGCGATACCCAGCAACGCCATCGGCATCGGCCGCATGATTGGTCCAAGGATTTCGCTGTCGGTGATTCCATAGACCCGGGCCCTGATCGGAAGGGCGAGTTCGGGCGCTGAGGTTGCTCCCGGGCGTCCGGATGGCCCCATGCCCATCGCTGCCATTTCCGGAGGCAGGCCGGTGCTGACGCCCGGGCCTCGCTTGGTCGCGGCCGAAGGCGTGGCGCTCGGATTGGTTCGGGCTGAATCCGGGCGGGCGACGGATTTGGTTTCATTCGTGCCGGAACGCGGCTCGGTGAAGTTCGTGCTGCTTTTTGTGACGGCGATTGGCGACGGAGGGTTTGTTCCTTTATGTACCGACAAGGAAGGTGGGGCATTGGATCCTGTCTTTCCGGAGTCGCGGCCGGAAGGAGCATTCGTTGCCACGCCGGCGATCTGGACGCCAGGCTGGGCCGTATTCGTGCCGGTTTTCCCCGAGCCCAGGGCCGCGAGAGAATTCGGTCCCGTCCCACCCGCGGGCGCGTTGGTGTCCGGCGACAACGTCGGTACTGCGGGGATGTTCAAATGCCCCAACGGATTTCTCCCGACGACGAGGCGCCCGACCTGAAACAGGAGAAGCGCGGCGAGCGCTACGCAGATAACTCGCAAGACCGGTAGCGAACGCTCAAGCATGCGGTGCCCCCTCCTTGGTCCAGTGGTCGAAATCCAGGATCAAAATGGTCAGGTTCACTTTGAGCTGCCCCGGCCTCATGTCAGGCGTCAGTTGGACCGAATCAATTATCAGTGGGAAACCGACTCCCTCCAATCGGTTTAGCAACCCCATAACCGCCGGGACGGGGCCAGTGCCCTCCAACTGCACCGAGGCCAATTCCTTGCTCGACGGGCGCGCGGGAGACTCGCGGATGGGGCCGACCTGAATCCCGCCACTCATGGCCGCCTTCTGGATGGATGCGCTGGCCTGCGCAACAACCGAGGTGCGCGAAAGATTCGCGGGATCCAGATGTAGGCTCTCCATCAGCTTCTTCACAACCAGCGCCCGGTCGTCGTAGAGCCGGACTTCCTGTTTCAAACGATCTGCCTGACTCACCAGTTGCGCGTAGTCGGTTCGACATTTGGCGAGATACTTCCAAGCCTGGAATCCGCCGAACAGCAGCAAGTAGATGACGATCACCGCCGCGCCGAAGCGGACGGTGCGTCTTTCGTGATGAGTCAGCGTGCGCATGTGATCATCCTAAAATGAAGGCTAAAGGCTGAATGCTAAATGCTGAAATTGGAATGGGTGGATAGCATGAGGCTATCCGAAAAGAGCCAGTTTGGGAAGGCGAGCGTCCTCGCGAGCCCAAACATCATCAGAAAGCCTTGGAAATCAGGGCTCGCGAGGTCGCTCGCCCTCCCGGGTGTGGCTTTTCGGATAGGGTCTAGCATGGGCGGTGTTTCAGTGTTTCGGTGTTTCAGCTTTTATCGTCAAAATAGGCTGCAAATCCGTGTTCATCTGTGTTCATCTGTGGTTAAACTGCTCTTTCTAGGCTCAAAGCTGCGGGCTGGGATTCGGATCTCGGTTTTCGGATTTCCTTCGGGTTTCGGGTTTTCCGCCCGTGGGCCCCATATCCATCGGTGGAAATGCGCCGGGCGGCGGGTCTTTCGGACGGTTCTTCGCCTTTTCGATCTCCTCAGCGGTCGGCCCAATCGAGAGCGACCGCCGGTCGTTGGCGGGCTTCCATTGCGCGGCGATTCGCACCGCCACCTTCTGGCGGTCGGGCGTGGGGGTCTGTTCCTCGACGGCGACGCTGGAGAAGAATCCGGAGTCTATGAGCTTCGATCTAAAGGCAACGACTTGCTGGCCGTCTCGCATGGAGCCGCGCAAAGAAAGGTCTCCGCGACGGTTCATTGAGATAGAATCGAACTTTGTCCCAGGAGGCGCCGCTTTTGCCAGCAGGAACAAGGCATCCAGGTAGGGTGGCTGGTCTTGCTTGAGGTAGCGGAGAAAGTCCAGATCGCGATCAATTGCTACGAGTCGGCCGCGGTCGGCCTGGATCGCCTGGAGCCTTCGCGCAAGCCGCCCCTTGAGCCAGGGAGCTTCCAAGTACGGCAGAGTCGCTGCGAGGATCGCCAGCCCCAGCGCCAGGGCGGCCCATTTCCAAGGAGCCGGGCGCGCAAGGGCGACGCTCCCATTGGATGGGTTAGACTGGAGAGTTACCAAGGGAGACTCCTTGCCGTTCGCCGTCGCGGTCCGAAGGCCGAGGATGGCGGCGGACCGCCCCTCGCCCGAGGCCAGATTCAGCAGCTCGCATTGCGTGCCGTTTCCCAACCGCCGCGCCAACCCGGGCACGAAGTCTTTGAGCTGCGCCCCCCGGCCACTCAGATAGATGTTCTGGCCAGTCCAGTGGCCGTTGATGGCGCCGACCAAAGAGTCCAATGCGGCATCAATTGCCACTTGGACTCGCGGCCCAGACCCGCCATCGCCCGAGGCATCCTGCGCCAGTCCTGTTTTCAGTTGCTCCGCCTCGTCACGGCTAATCCCCAGTTGGTCGGCGATCGCTCGGGTCACGCTCTCCCCTCCCCAAGGGAGGACGCGCATGGCCAGCGGCACACCGTTTTCGAAGGTGATTAGCTCGGCAGTATTTCGACCGACATCCAGCAGCGCACAGGAGAGTGGCAGGTGCTGCCACACGTGGCGTCGCGCCAGAGCCGCAACCGTGAACACAGGGACCACTCCACATTCAGAAAGGACTTCCCCATACTCCGCGATAATCTCTTTCTTAACGGCGACCACCAGTAGTCGCTGCTTTGCGCCGGAGCTGTGGCTTGGAGTGTCCGCGCTGTCAATTTGGCGGTAGCCCCAGGCCAGAGCGTCGGGCGGGAGCGGGAATTCGCTTTCGATTTGCAACGCAAGGATCCTCTTGAGGCTCTCCTTCGGTGTGGCCGGAAGAGTCAGTCGCCGCAAGGAGACACCACGGGCTCCGATCGCACAGTAGGCCCGGAAGCGAGGCTGCCAGACTTCTTTCTTCAGAAAGCCTTGCAGTCGGGCAATCAGTCGCTCCCGGCATGCCTTGGTCAGCCCGCCGCTGGGCGTGCGATCGAGCGCCAATTCCAACCCCTCTTCGCCCTTGAGCACTTTGAGGGAGCTCTGCCCGATCTCGAGATATACACACGGCGGATCCATGAAATGGCTTGTGCTCACAGGTCGTCCTCCCGATAGGAGAGGGTAGTGAATTCATTCAGACCGAGACGGACAATCTCCTGAATGCGCTGCCGCGTGCCGGTCCGAGTCACTTTACCCTCGCTGAGGATACGGAAGGTCTCCGAACGAGCGCTTACCCGTGCGGTGACCTGTTTGAAAATGTCCCGGGTCATGCCCGGCACCTTTAGCAGGCAAGCCGTGTTGGGAAAGAACCCGCTGGATGTGCGATACGAGATAATCGCCTGGGACAGGTCCCGGCTCACGCCTGGCAGGCACGCCAGAACCTCGAGGCTCGCCGTGTTAATGTTGACCACTCCGGCCAAACCGGCCTCAGTCTGCACCGTTAGATCATCGGCAATCTCCATCAGCAGTTCCTCGCTGATGACCTTGGGCCCTGTGGGGGCAGAAGGCAAGCTATTCGGCGATTGCGCATTAGGAGGCGGGGCTGACTGGTCCTGACCGGTTGTACTTTCCCTGGACCTTTGGCCAAGCTGATTTTGATTCTGCGCCGCTGTCACGTCCAGGAGATCCGCAACAGTCTTGAATTGGTTTTGGCCGCGATAGGCGACAATCGCCCGGGCAATGTCCGACGTCATGCCCCGGACTCCCGTTAGGGAACGCTCGTCTGCCGACTGTATATTGACCCGGTCGCCCCCGGAGGCCGTGGTGTCTTTGACCGAGGAATCCACCGTCAGCAGCCCGGCCCATCCCGCATCCCGATTGCTGAGCGAACTTGCCTCTCGATCATCGCCCTTGATCGCTGACAGCCTATTCCGGTGGGCGTCCGAACCCAGCAGGAATTCTCGGGAAACCCCGCGGACCATGAGGAGCTCGCGCACGGTCTGAAGCGGACCATTTCTTGGCTGGGAAGGAGGCTGGAGGGAGGCGTAGTATTCCAAATCGGCCCCGCCAGATCCACTCGTGTTATCCGCACGCCGCCACTCCAGGATCGCTTTCAGAACGTCCGGCGTCATCCCATAGAGCTTCCCGAGTTCCTCCGCCGAAGCCACGTTGACGTTGAGCCGGCTTTCCTCATCGCTGATTCCGTATTGCAGCCCTCCCCCCTCCTCTTCGCGTCCGTAACGGAAAACGCGGAATTGCCCGCGTCCAAAAGCCACATCGCGGAAATGCTCCGGGGCGTCGTAAAGCTGTCCGCTGTGGTGCCGACCGCTGCGGCTGCGTTCCCGGATGTCCTGGTAGAGAAGTGCCTTGGCTTTTTCGATTCCAGCAACCGCCAGGTAATGCGCTTGAATGCGGTCGCCGTAGTTCTTGACGACGAGCAAGTCCATCCGCGCCGTGTGCAACACCCCAATCACCACGACTGACAGCAACGCCAGACACCAAAGCAAGCCAACCAGGATGGATCCCCGCCGACGACTGGGTCTGCAAGAGATGCGCTCGCCAGAAAGCCCCGGAACGAAAACTGTGGCAGTCCATGAAGAACGCAGCATCATGGATTGCTTCCTCCAGTATCCCCTTGCGGAGCGCTTTGTCCGCCAGTATCCGAACTGCTTTCAGCAATCTTTTCCGAAGCGGTGGCGAGGTTCAGCCGGGCCACGGTCTGGAAAACGAACGGCGGTGCGGTGGCGGGCTCTCCCGTCGAGGAGCCGGCTACGGCAATGCCCGACGAGGCCGCTGGCTTTGTCTTTGGATTCGAATCGAACCAGAGCGTGATCCGCACCGCTTGTGGCATCCCGGCAAGATTGTAGCGTTCGCGCCGCGAATTCTGCGCTTTGCTGCGTCGGTCTATCTCCCCCCAGCTTTCGTACCAATCCGACCCATCGTAGTAATCGAATCGGAGGCCGAGGAGTCCCTGGGCGATTTCCTCGCGGTTGCCGCCGGAGAGGGGGTCCAGCGCGAGCGCAGGGTTTCGACGCCGATAGAGGGCAAACTGTCCCGACTCAGGGTCCTTGTCGAGGTAGAGACTGACTTGGCAGTAATCCCCCTCGCGAGGACGGCGCGGGGTGTAGTTGTGGGTGGCGAAGTCCAGGTTATCGGCCTCCATTGTTCCGATCATGCGGTGCATGCCGAGGAATGCGGAATCCTTCGAGAGCGGGCAGGCACAACGCAAGTCCGCCGCCATCAGGGCCAGGGCCACCCGCGCATTCTGGAAAATCGTCGCGCGCGGTTCGATCGTCTTCTGGCTGGATACCGCCGCATTCAGGCACAGGTAGGCGCTGACCACGATCAGGGCCATCAGTGCGGCGCTGATGACGACCTCGATGAGGGTGAAGGCCCGCAAGGAGGTGGACAATAAACGGTGTTGCCCGAGACTCCTAACTGGCGAGTGCGTGGCGCGGGAAATCCGAAGGCCGAAACCCGAAACCCGAAAGAAGCTCGAAATCCGAAATCCGAAATCGCCAACGCTTTCGACCGTCGAGGAGCCGATCGGCCCACAGTGCCAAGGTCTGCCAAACTGTTCGGCTTCTTCGGATTTCGGTCTTCGGATTTCCTTCGGGTTTCGGGTTTCGGTCTTCGGATTTCGCAGACGCATTACGCTGGAGACCCCGAGCAATCCAGGCTGGAGGAATTGCAACTTCACCTTCCCTCCCTTCTGCGAGAGCCGGGTTCATTTGATCGTCTCGATCCGCCCCTGGCAGGCTCATCTGGCGGCTGGAATAACAGCGTCCGCAGCTCGTAAATGGACTGCCCTGTCTTCGCATTCTGCACCACGACGTCCACCTCGTGCAGGCCGTCAATCCCGGCCCTGGTGATGGACTGTTTCCATCGGTAGAGCGAGAGCCCTTCCCCGCATTCACCCTCGGTAGCTCCGTCGCTTAAGTTTCCTTCGGCGCGGAGGGTCTCGACCAGGCCCGCAGCAACGAGGGTGGCGGTGGTTTGCAACTCGGATTCTTTGCTCGAAGTCAGGGCCGTTGTAACCCCCTGGGTCAGGCCGGCCAGCGCGATGCCGAGGATCAGGATGGCGCACATCACTTCCACCAGGGAGAACCCCGAGTTGCGGCAAGGGGCATTCATTCGCGCGCCAGTTCGATAATCCGGACTCGAGCCGTTACCGGGTTGATTCGGAGGGCCAGGCGGAACCCATCCCGGTCCCGCAGCACTATCTCGCTCGCGTCAGCAGTTCCGTCCGGGTAAAACGTAATGGCGTCATTCCGCTGCTCCGCTCGGGCGCTCCCGACCGGAACCGGAGATGGTCCCTGCTGCGCAGCTTCGGTCCTATCGTCGCTGGCGGTATGGATTTCGATGACAATGCGGCTGTCCAATTCTCCTTCGCCTCCGGGGACCTCACGGGCTGACACAAAACGGCCTTCCAGCGCGCGATCCGACGCGCGCCTTTGGATCGAGTAACGGCCCGTCTTCTGGTCGAGCAGAAGTTGGTGGGCCTGATTGACGCTGACCGCGTGGCTGGCCGCCAAACCGCACACACTGATCAATTCCCGACTGGTGGACCGCAGCAGCGCGTCCTCGTAAGTCCCTCGCATCTCCGGCAGGATCATGGCCGCCATGACGCCAATGAGGACAATCACCACCATCAGCTCGATCAGGGTGAAGGCGGCGAGGCTCGGGGATTTGCGATGGGCGATTTGCGATTTGCGATTCTCCGAGCCGCCCGAGGGGAGTCTATCCGGCCGACGCCCCCATTGCGCTTGCGTGCTTAGTTGCTGAGCGGTTCGATGGCTCATCCAATAATCCCCGGTTCAGCTACCAATTGCCGATATCCGCGCCGGGGCCCTCGCCGCCATCCTGGCCATCGGCGCCCCTCGACCACACATCGAAGGTCGAGGAGTGATGCATCCCGGGAACCCGAAACTGGTATGGGTTTCCCCACGGGTCGGGGCGCAGCACCTTAATGTAAGGGCCGCGCCATTTCTTGTCTTCGCCCGTGGGCGTTTCCAGCAGCACTTTCAGCCCTTCGTCCATCGTCGGGTAACGGTCCATGTGAAGGTTGAACCGTTCCATGGCAGATTCGAGCTGGGCAACATCGCTCTTGGCGGCGCTGACCTTCGCGTCGTGCGTGGTGCCCATGAACTGGGGGATGATCGTGGCCGCGAGGACACCGATGATGATGACCACCACCATGATTTCGAGGAGAGTAAACCCCTCTGGCCGTTTTTGCAGCGAACGTCTTTTCATAACAATCACGACTTTCCCGTCTGATGTAACAACGTAACAAACTCAGGATGCAACCTGTTCACCCAGGCAGCAATTCTCATTATGGCCCTGTCACTACACCGCCCCACCGAAACACCGAAACACCGCCACTCAATGAATCGCTCGGCTCATCTTGAAGATGGGCAGTAATAATGCAATCACCATGAACCCGACCACCGCGCCAACTACTAAGATCAGAATCGGCGCCAGCAGGGAAATCAACATCTTGGTTTGCGCTCGCATGTGGCGTTCCTCGGTTTCGGCCACCTTGAGCAGCATTTCATCCAACCGGCCAGTTTCCTCGCCGACATCAATCATCTGCACCGCCGTTCCGGGGAAGATCCCCAATTTGCGCAGCGGGGCGGCCAGCGAATCGCCGCCGCGGGTCTCTTCGGCCACCCGGGAAATCTGCTGCGCCAAAATGCGGTTGCCGATGGTGCTCTCGACGATTTTGAGCGAGGGCAGCAATGAGACTCCGCTTTTGACCAGTGTGCCTAGCGTGCGGGCAAACCGGCTCAAGGCAGCCGCGCGGAAGACCCCCCCGACCAACGGCAGCCGCAACTTCATCTTGTCCCACGCATCCGCGCCTTGGGGCAAATGAACATACCGCCACAGGCCGGTGACCGCCCCGGCTAACCCGAGGAGGACCCAGATCCAATAGCGGTGGAGGAAACCGCTTACTTTCAGCAGGATCAACGTCGGCAAGGGAAGAATGGGAAGCATGTCCTGCAGCATGCCCATGACTCGGGGCAATACCACCGTCAGCAGCACCGTCACCGTAAAGAAGCCGAAGGCCAGCACGAAGACCGGATAGGCCACCGCCGCCACCACCTCGCCCCGCACCTCGTCCTCATGTTCGAGCAGGTTCGCCAGGTCGGCCATGACTTGTTGGAGAGCGCCGGCCTCTTCACCCACGCGCACCATGCTGACGTAAAGCTTGCTGAACAGTTTGGGATGCTCATCCAGGGCGGCGGAAAGCGACGCCCCTTTCCGAACCGCGTCCGCAATTTTGAGCACCACCTCCCGCAAGGCTGGATTCTCCTCTTGCTCGCCCAAGCCGTTCAAGGCTTGCGGGATGGGAATGGCCGCACTGAGCAGCGCGCTCATCTCGCGAGTGAACGCGGTGATCTCCTTTCGGCGGATGCGTTTCCCGAAATGCTGCTCCTGGCTCGGGGACCGGTCAACCGTGACCGGCGTGAAGACCACCAGCGCGGCGCGTTCGCCCCGCCCCAGGCAGGCGAACACCCCCACCTGACAGTTGTCGAGTTTCCCCAGTCGCCCGCAATACTGGCGCTGAACCCCGACAGAGGAAGCCCCCTTTTTTACAAAACTCGTTTCGTCCAGATACAGCGCGATATCCCGGTGCCGCCCCAGAACCGCATCAGCATCCTGGCGCACCTGGGCCATCAAACCGTCCGTATCCCAGGGCGAATCGCTGATGAATTGCTGCATGCCCTGATAGTTGCTCCCGGGCAACTCCTCCTCGATTCGGCCAATGCTCTTGCGCACGTTGCGCCCAAGCAAACCCGTCAGGTAGTCCCTGGCGTGACCTCCCACATCGCGCCCATGCACGATGAAATGCCCTTGATAATCGGCGCACAACTCCATGAAGCGTCCCGCCAGGCGACTTGGGCCGCCAGCGTCATTTTTTATTTGAGCAGATTGTTGTCCGCCCCTCTCCAGTTTTTAGATTTCGTTGAAATTGCCCCGCCTCACAGAAGCGGGACGAGGGAAAAGATGCGCGAAACCGGCGAGAAGCGCTTCATACGTGGAATGCGAAGCCCTTTGCAGGGCCTCGGCCGCCTCGTGCTGCGCCAAAGCATTCTTCGCCCGGGTGTAGGCGCGCCAGACCTCTGCGATCGTCCGTTCTTTGGTGAGGGCGAGTTCCTCCTCGGCGGCGCTTTTGGCGGATGCCGCCGCCCGGTTTTTATTTTCGTCGGCGAACCCGGTGAAGGCCGGCCATTGGACGGTGAGGAAGCCCGCATAATTCTGCAGCCCGAACCCGAAAGCGTCGAGCGGGCCGGCGTTTTGAACCGAGGTGTCGAACCGGTTGTAGTCGGCAATCCCGGTGAGGGCGAGCTTCGGCAGACGGTCCGCCCGCGCGGCGCGAAGCTCAGCCTCGCGCGCCTGCACGACGGCGACTTTGGCGAGAAGGTCCGGGCGTTTCCGCAGCGCGGCTTTCACGTAGTTGTCGAGAGGTTCCTGCAAGCCCTTGCGCAACTTCCCGAAATCCGCCGCAGCCAGCTTGAGGTGATGTCCGGGAGGAAGCCCGGTGGCCTCGGCCAGATCCACCCATGCGAGCCCGGCGGCAGCCCGCGCAGACTCCAGCCCGTAATCCGCCTGGGCCTTGGCCTGGCGGGCCTGGAGCAACGGAGGCTCGGTAAGAAGCCCCTGGCCGTAACGGCCCTCGGCCGCGGCAAGCACTTCGGCGGCGGAGGAGGCGGATACGGAGGCTGCCTCGACCTGACAGCGAGCGGACTCGACAGCGTAATAGGCTTCCGTGACCCGGAAGGCCACGGTCTGGTGCGCCGCATTGAAAGCAAGATTCGCGGCCACCAGCATTTTTTTGGCCGCCTCGTGGCGGGCCTCATCCATCAGCTTCAGGTCATAAAGCACCAACAACGCACTTTGCGCCGCCTGATTGAGGTCTTCCCATGGAGCATAGCCGCAGGTGTCGACCGCCGTATGCACGCCTTCAGAGCGCAGGCGCTCCAGGGTTTCTATGAGGAAAGGCGCTTGCAGAAGCGGCTCTCCGCCGGAAAAGGTCACGCCCCCGCCGGACTCATCGAAGAAGATCCGGTCCCCAAGCAACTGCCGGACGAGGGCGGACGGCTCCATTTCCTGACCTGCCTTCTGCAAAGCACCGGTTGGGCAGGCGTCCAAGTCTTCGTCGGTAAGGACACGGGTTTCGCGCCCCGCCCGTTCTTCTTCGCTGCAACGACCACAAGCCATGCAGCGGGTTTCCATGCGCAGGAACTCCGGATGGGGCATCCGGCTTTCGGGGTTATGGCACCAGCGACAGTAGAGCGGGCACCCCTTCATGAAGACCGTGCTGCGGAGCCCCGGGCCATCCTGGAGGGAGAACCGCTGGATGTTGAAGATCAACCCCGGGTTCACTCCGACTCTTTCTTGTGCCAGGATTCCCACTTCCTCTGCCTTTGTCAGACCCCGCCTCTTCTCAGCGAGCCCTACGCTTGGAGCTTACCTCTCGAACACGGGAATCGCAAACTCGGAGGCCACCGTTATGTTGCCCGGGCGCTCCACGATTTGCCGGAGGTGCTGTCCTAATCCAACCGGGAGTTCCCCCGGCTTTGCCGGGGTGGCAGTAGCAGTTTGACATTTTCGGGAGTCCATCCAAGAAACTCCAAGCGGTGAGCCGCCAAGCACCAA
>Ga0118677_10014572_pt1 | contig 11068 bp, 10 predicted proteins | sample AliMusrvi5mmetaG_FD_86154 | JGI IMG/M metagenome (GOLD analysis project Ga0118677, IMG submission 86154)
CGGGCTAATGACTGCCATCCCTCCAGGATGCTTCAAAGAGGGAATCCTACTTGCTCGACAGCGTGGCTCCTTTGAGGTCGAATACTGCGTTCTGAGCATCATTCCACTTCTTCATGATTTTACCATATCATGATTTTACCCACATGATTCCTTGCCAAGTTCCACGACCCGACGCTCCGGGCCTCAGGACGGTTGATCCCGATGAATCGCGAAAATCTGCGCACGCTCATCCGCGGTGAGTGGGTGCCAGGCACCTTCCGGCAGATCATCGGGCAAACGCAAGCCGCCGATGGCGATGCGCTTGAGCCCAAGCACGTGGTTGCCGGCCGCCGCGAACATCCGGCGCACTTGATGGTAACGCCCCTCATGCAAAGTGACGAGGGCTTCCCGCTCGCCGAGTGCTTCCAGGCGCGCCGGCAGCAACGGCTTGCTCTCGCTCTTAAGCAACAATTCGCCCGAGGCAAACAACGCCGCCTCGTGGCCAGCCAGCGGCCGGTCCAGCTCCGCCTGATAGATTTTGAGACAGCCGGACTTGGGGTGGATGATTTTATGAAGCAACTGGCCATCATCTGTTAGAAGCAACAGACCGGTGGTATCTTTGTCGAGCCTGCCCACCGAGCTGAGCAAGGGGTTGCGCAAGGCGAAGCGAGGCGGCAACAAATCATAGATCGTGGCACCCGGATCGTCGGCACTGCACGTATAGCCGTCCGGTTTGTGGAGCATCAACAGCAGGGGAAACGCTGGATCGAGGGGTTCGCCGCGAAAGCGAATAGCCGCATGAGGGGGAAAATCGCCCTCGCCCAGAACATTCCCCTGGTCATCGCTCAGAGCGCCGGCGCGGATCAGGCGTTGGACTTCCTTGCGGGAGCCGTAGCCGAGGTTGGCGAGAAGTTTAATAAGTTTCATGACGCTAAATGTTAGAGTCTAACGGCGTTGCGCAAACAACAATTTGTAGCTCGCGTCCTCCCCGGCGTTGCGCCAAACCAAACCACTGGCCTCCAAGGCGGCTTCATAGGCGAGTTGGCGGTTTGCCACCAGATATAATTTTCCGCCGGGCTTGAGCGCGGCGGCGGCGACCCGCAGAAACGCCCGGCCCAGGTCCACATCAGTGGCTTGGCCGGTGTGAAACGGCGGATTCATGACGATGGCGTCATAACTGCCAGGCACTCCCGCTGCCACGTCGTGCCAATGGAAATGCATCTCCCGCACATGACCGGCGAGGTTGGCACGAGCACAGTCGAGCGCACGGGCATCCGCCTCAAACAAATCGATGCGCCCGACCTTGGGGCAGCGCCGCAGCACAGCATCGGTTAGAAACCCCCAACCCGCGCCCAGGTCCGCTACATGGCCCCGCAGATTTTCCGGCAAGTGCGCGGCTAACAGCGCTGACCCCGGATCCATGTGGTCCACGCTGAAAATGCCCGGCTCGACCTCGAAGTGAGTGTTCGGGATGAGGCGGCGGCGTCCCAGCGCCCGCCACCCGACAAACACATCTTCATCCCAATGGCCATCCTCACATGCATAGAACGCACGGCACTTGTGTTTTTGCAGCGAGGTGATGTTGCCGCAAGCGTTGGCTAGTGTCTTTTCAAAGCGGGCTGCGCCTGCCGTGTTAGGCATGGCAGCAAGCAGACGTCCTCCCGGTTCTAACATCTCACGCGCCAGCCCGAACCACCCCAACGTCTCATCGCGCGATTTTCCCGGTAGCACCAGCACCAACGGAAAGCGCCCCTCAGGCTGCTCCACCCGCGCCAAACCGGCACGTTCCCAGGCCGCAGCCAGCGGCTTGAGCGGCTGCCAGCCGCACAGATGCGACCACTTGGCGAATGCCGGATGCGGCTGCGCGCCGACGAACAGGGCGCTGGCGGGCACTGCGAGGGCGTTTTCGCCGCAAAAGGCGAGCATCAATGTTTCAAGAGCGGCGGTCACGCCCGCAGCATAAGCACGACGGTCAGCAAGATCACAGAAAATCCCTTTCCAAGCATCATTCACACGACACTTGGCACGTTCCGCTCCAGTTAACATCGCCCTCCAATACCGTGCTAGGAGGAAAATGCGACGGCCCCATAATAGTTAGGGAGCGACAGCGACGCAGGCTCGGGACGCCAAGCGCGTCCAGTTGATCGACGAGTTTGTAATTTTCTGGCAGCGTGATGACGGGCGGCACGCCCTGGCGGTCCGGATGGAGGCAAACCTGGCCGTCGGCGAGAATTTCGTAGGCATCCGAGCGCAGGGCCAACAAATCGGCCGTGCTCTTGACCGGGGCGAAGCGGCTGCGCGGTACGGCGATGGCAGTGGCACCGGCGAAGCATTCGATGGCGGCCCCCATGGCGGTCTCGAGCTGGATGACTGCGGGCGAGGATTTATCGCGCGGATCGACGGTTTTAAGGTTGCGGATCATGGGCAGCGGCAACACGCCGGCGTCCTCAGCGAGCTGTGCTTTGAGCAAATCGAGGCGCAACCACAGACTGTTGGTGTTGAAATATCGGTGGCGCTCGATGTCCTGGAAGGCGGCCAAATCAGCATCGGGACACTGGGCGACTTCGCGCAACACAAAGCGGCCATCACTCTTGCGCAGGGCGAGGTGGCCACCCTTGCGGTCGGCTGAAGTGCGACGCGTCACTTCCATCAGAAACGGCGCGCCTGAATTTGCAAAATAATGGAGCAGGGCAGGATCGAGCGAGGCACCGAGATTGTCGGAGTTCGACACAAACGCATAACGAATCCCCTCCCCCAACAAGCGATCCAGCCAGCCACTTCCCACAAGCGCCGGATACAAATCACCGTGTCCGGGCGGACACCATTCCAGCGCCGGATCGGCCGGCCAACTCACCGGTGCCAGCGATCCGGCATCGATTTTAGGGATTTGATTTTGCATCAGCTCAACTTGCGCTGGATCGCACAGGCCGGATGAACCCGGCGTTCCGCATTGCGCTAGGTGCTGCAACGTCTCACGGCTGGTGCTGAAACTGTTCATCAGCAGCAGCCGCACGTTGGAGCCAGCGCGCCGACGCAAATCGAGGATTTGCCGCAACATCAGATCGAGGAAATTCACTCCCTCGCGGATCGGCAGCAGGCATTTAGGCCCCTGCAATCCCATGCTGGTGCCCAGCCCCCCATTGAGTTTGATGACCACCGCCTGATCTAACAATCTAAAATCCGCCGGGCCGGCTGCGGCGAGATTCCCGTAGGACGTTAGATCAGCCGCCGGCAAAATGTCCACCTCCGGGATCAAGCCGGTTTCGTTGCGCAGCAGCGCATCAAAATTGCGGCGAAATGCCCGGATGGGGGCGTCCCCCATGCCGGCGGCGGTCATTTTGCGTTCAAAAGCGGCGAAGTTTGCCATCGGCTCAGCTAGGGATCAAATCCTTGACGGCCTCGCGCTCTTCGAGGAGTTCGGCCACAGAAGCATCGATTTTCTCGCGGCTGAAGGCATCAATAGGCAAGCCTTGGACAACTTCCCAAGCGCCGTTGTCGAGTGTGCGGATGGGCATGGAGGCGATGAGACCTTTGGCGATGCCGTAGGAACCATCAGAGCACACGGCAACCGAATGCCAATCACCGGCCGGGGTGGGCGTGATGAGGCTCTTGACGGTGTCGATGGCGGCATTGGCGGCGGAGGCGGCGGAGGATGCGCCACGGGCCTTGATGATGGCGGCACCCCGTTGTTGGACGGTGCTGATGAATTCGCCTTTGAGCCACTCAACGTGCGAAATCACCTCGGTGACAGGACGCCCGTGAATCTTCGCATTGGTGAAATCCGGGTATTGGGTGGCCGAATGGTTGCCCCAAATGCACAGGTTGGTGATTTTCGACTGATGCACGCTGGCCTTCTTCGCAAGCTGGCTCTTGGCGCGGTTTTCATCGAGACGGGTCATGGCGAAGAAGCGCTCATTGGGCACGCCCTCGGCATTGTTCATGGCGATGAGGGCATTCGTGTTGCATGGATTGCCCACGACGAGCACGCGCACATCCTTGGCGGCGTTGCGGGCGATCGCCTTGCCTTGGCCGGTGAAGATTTTGCCATTGATGCCGAGCAAGTCGCCGCGTTCCATCCCGGCTTTGCGCGGCACAGAGCCTACCAGCAAGGCCCAGTTGGTGCCACGAAAACCCTCGTTCAGGTCGGCGGTGGCCACCACTTCATTGAGCAGCGGAAAGGCGCAGTCGTCGAGTTCCATGACCACGCCGCTCAACGCAGGCAAAGCAGGCTCGATTTCGATCAGGCGGAGGTTGACGGGTTGGTCCGGGCCAAAAACAGCGCCGGAAGCAATACGAAACAGCAACGCATAGCCAATTTGGCCAGCGGCACCAGTGATGGAGACGGTGATGGGATCCTTCATATTTGAATTATGTGTCTTGCCCGGCTAGCTTGGTCGACGCCTCGCCTGCCGTCAATCCCCAAGCCGCCAATGATAAATCCTGCGCCGGTTTTCGCATTTTCCGCGTGAAGTGCACCCCTGGGTACATTGTCGGCGAGCAAACGGAATCGTTGGAATTGCCTGCCGTCAAAACCGCGTCAGCCCGGTTTTGGGTGGCCACCCACAGGTTGCTATCGGGCAATTGGCGGGGGCAGTCAGCCTACCTGTCATGAACTACGGGCATCCCGCCTAGCGGCGCACGCGCTCATAGGCTGGATGCCCGCACCATGCCACCAGCTACCCTAGATCGCGGGTCACTTCTTAATCGGGGCCTCGGCCTTGACTCCCTCGCCGGGCGCTTTGATTTCGAGTTTAACGGCAGTGGGTGGCGGCTCGGCTGGCTCTGTGGGCGCAGACGGCACCGCAGGCGCGGCGGTCTTGTCCTCCTTGGCCGGCGTGGCTGGGGGCGGAGCGTCGTCGCTAGGCACGGGCTTAGCGATTGGCATTGCTTCGGTACGGATCGCTTGAAACAGCAAATTGTAGTTGTGCCGCAACACCGCAGGATAAGAAACCCGCCCGGGCTCAACGAGTTTTTCTAGCAGCATTTTGGCAGTGAGATCCGCCACCAGGTCGGTGCCAATTTTCACGGCCCGGTCCATGCCGACGAGTTTCTGGCCAGCATCGTTGCCACCGCGGATGAGATCGGAGGTGATCGAGCGACCTTGGATGGCGATGGTGGACTGGGCGGATTCGATGCTGCCTTTGGCGCTGACGGTGATTTCCAGCATGGCGTGATCATCGGAGGCTAGCCAGCCGCGCACGTTGTCGATGCGCAGCGAAACAAACAAACCGCCATCCGGGGTGGTGGTCACTTCGGGCTTGTAGGTGCGGTAACTGGTGCCGGAGAGCGGGTATTCGGCAGCTTGGTTTCCGCGCTTGGTCCAACCGCCAAGGCTGGCACCAAACGCCTGCTGGTCGATGGACACGACGGCTTGCGCGGCCAGCGAGGTGGCTAGGGTAGCGATAACGGAAAATGTCAGGACGTTCATGATAAAGAAATGAGTTGACGGAAGTTTGGAAAAACGGCGTTAGGAGCTGGAGTATAGCCAAGGGTGTTTGCCGATGCAAGCGCAAGCAACACAGTAAAGACCTTGCATCGGGCGACTGCTACCCCAAAAAAAACCGAGCACCAAGAACGAGTCGCAAAATTCCCCGCCATAACACAAAATTAACGATTTTTCAGCTTTCTCAAAATTTTATAGTTGCCAAATAGGCTCCACCTGTTAAAACAAAGCCGTCGCCCGCAAGTATTCAAGAAATCAACGACTTACGACGACGGGATCTTAATAAAATCCGTTAAATGCCTCGGTAGCTCAGTTGGTAGAGCAGTTGACTCTTAATCAATTGGTCCTAGGTTCAAGTCCTAGCCGGGGTACCCGCCCAAAGCCTTAATCCTCAATGGATTAGGGCTTTTTAATTTTGATAGATCCTCCCCCGCATGCCCATATCATGCCCGTATTTTCCGGGAAGTCGGCAATAGCGGCACCAGCCCGATGCATTTTGCGGTGATCCGCATGCCCTCCTGAATGGCGCGTGAGGATCCGCTCGACGCGCAGGATGTGGACCACGCTTTGCGGATCGCCGAGAAGCACCGGGCCAACGTGGAGGCCTTGCAGACGCCACAGGAGAAACTCGCCTACGAGGCGGGGGCGCTCGACAGCGAGGAAATGCTCGCGGGCCAGGCCGGGGCTCCGCCGAAATGAAGCGGGGCGAAGTCCTCTTCAATGCCAGCGAAGGTCAGGCTGGAGCCTACTGCTTCAATGGCGGCACAGGGACAGGAGCGGAGCCTGTGCATTTTCCAGTCCCGGTGTTGGTGCCGATCAAGCGGCCTGATGCGTCACGCTGCATACTGGTGGCAGTTCCTGCCGTGCCGCTCGTGACCGTGCCGCTCGTGACCGTGCCGCTCGTGACCGTGCTGCCGGTGAGGCGTCCCGAGGCATCGCGGTATTGGGTTTGGACGATGGCCCCGGTGCCTCCGCTGATCCGGGTGTCGGCGCTTCCTGCCGGCCGACCGCTGGCATCGCGGTAAGATGTGCTGGAGCTGCGAGCCGTGCCGCCCCCTGTCGCTTGCTTCTGGGCTGAACCGGTCAACCGTCCGCTGGCGTCGTGCGTAGTTGCTAGCACCGGTCATGGCGAGGAACGGATTCACCGCCACAAGGTCTTTGAATTCGCGAGGGCTGCGGGCGGTAGCTATCGGTAGCTATCGGTAGCTTTCGATGCCGCCACAAGGTCTTTGAATTCGCGAGGGCTGCGGGTGCGGGCGTCTGAAATCATTGCGTTTAAACAGGTTGGTGCCGCATTTGCGAGAGCGCAAGAAATCACACTGTTAGCCACAAGCCACTTCCTGCTATTTTCCGCAGGAAAGCCTTACGATTGGGAGCCTGCGAGCGCCTCCTTAGGAGACGGCGCGGCACCGCAGCACTCGCGATGTCAAAGAGCTTGGAATCCCAAAGGCGGAAGGATTCGGTCAGTGGCGACTTGGCCGAGGGCAGTCAACTCAAAACCGATTGAAATGGGAAGAAGAATTTCAATCGAAAGCCAAAAAACAGATCGGTGGAGTGCATCAAATGATGGTGACCCGCGAGCGCTCGGTGTAAGGCTGCCCGAGTGTTTCTATACGGAAGATTTGTTTGGCGCCTTCCGGCCCCAGCGAGACGAACATGATCTGGTCGTCATCATGTTTGATGATTTCATTCAGTGCGGCTTTGAGCTTTTCAAGGCGCAGCGCGTCCAATGGGCACTCAAATACGGAATATTGGAGCCGTTGACCGAACGATTCACAGGTTTTTGCAACCTGGCGCAGCCGTTTCGGGTGGCAGATGTCGTAACAGACCAGGTAACGCGTGCGGGCCACAATTAGCGGGTGATAAAGGGATGATACTCTGAGGCCTCCCCGCGGCAGAATCGCCACAGTTGGCGGACCTGCACATCGAGCATTCGGCGATATGTCATTTTATAGCCGAACTGAGGGTGGGATACCTCCGTGTCCAAGCGGCGGAACCAAGCGCGCCAGAACTGTTTTCTTGCGTCATCACCCATGAAGGTGCCGCGTGTGGTCCTTTCAAAGTCACCGGCGTCCAACTCCCTGCGATTTAGCAACGAGATGACGACGGAGTCCGCCACCAACGGGCGGAATTCCTCCATCAAATCCAAGGCGAGCGCAGGTCTGCCGTAGCGGGGTTGATGGAGGAAACCAAGGAATGGATCGAGCCCTACCGCGTGGCAAATGCCAGTAAGCTCCTTGGCCAGTATAGAATACGCTTGGGACAGCAGCGCGTTGACGGGATCTTTCGGAGGTCGACGGTTACGCCCTTGAAAATCAAAACTCTCGAACGCCGTTCCTTTCAACATGGTGCCAAAATATTCAAAGTAGAGAGCCGCCGCGCGGCCCTCAATTCCGCGCAGGCTATCAAGTGTGAAGATGCTTGGATGGCTTGAGTGGAGATTTGAACGGCTCCGTACAGATAGATTGCTTGAAGTTGCTCCATCGGATGGCGCGTGAGGATCTCACCGTCCAAGGTCACGGTCAGCTCGCCTCCTCGCCGCCCGACGTAGGCACCGGCGTTTTGGACCACAAGAATTTCTCCTTCATCGCCTGGAGGTCGGGGTGGTTCCTTATCCTTGGGGGCGTCTGTCTCTACTCCTGACCAGTAGGCCGACTCATTGGGAAGGCAAATTGAGTAAGCCGAGCAATGAAGGCACCGGGGATCGTCACGCAGAGGGGCTGGACAGACACCCGATGCGGCAACGGCCCGTGCCTCAGCGAGTTTCTGGAGTGTGTGCTCAAAAAGCCCTTCTGTCAGGGGGACGGGAACCCGCTTGCGCTCCGCAGCATAATAGATGGATGCACACGCAATTTCGATTCCCTCCTCACGCAGCAATAGCGCATAGGCGGCGACTTGGGCGGCATCATTTTCCTTGGCCACCAGTCTGCCGTCTTCATCCCGGCGGGGCGATCCCCGTTTGTAGTCCAGCAATTCCCGCCCCTTTTCCGAGTCTTCGATCAAGTCCGCGACACCGATCAACCCGAGTTCCTCTGAGTGGAGGGAGACCGATCTCAATTCTGCACGCTCGGGTAGATCGATGTCCTGCGCACGGAGATGCGAAGGCTCATCTACCCGCTTGTGGACCGCTGACCCGGACGCCGTGGCAGCATCCTCGACGAATAGATCCTCAACCCATTGGAGATAAAATAGCCGCGGGCAGTATAGGAAGTTGTGAAGCCGCCGCACGGGCATTGCTGGGAGTTCAGTATCCATCTCGGTTCACGAATTAGAGCGGGATGTCATCGTCAGGATCCTCGTCAAAAAGTTGAGGTGAATGCCCCGGCACCTTGATGTTCCATTCAGCGAGTCGCTGACGGTTGATTTCCGCACACCGCTGATGGATCACTTGGTTCACCATCGACCAAAGAGCCACGCCGGATACCAACGGTTGGCCTTTGAGAGTTGCCCGGTCGAATAGTTCGTGACCATCGGCCTGCCTCAGTCCATCGGGCTCGTGAAAGAAATTCGGCGAGGTGCTGGTCCCGAGTTTCTTCGAGAGAGAGTCATGAATCTGGAAGACGTCATCTTTTGAGAAGGCCGCTTTCTCCCGGGCGTTTCCTAGGGTCGGGCGGTAGATGTCTTTTTCCTTTGTGGCACGCACCCGCCGATGAATATCGATGCATTCAGGCGAAGCGACGGCACGCAGGCCGAGGTTGGTTGCCGCGTTCAAGTCGGCCTGCACCGGTTTGCCATCCCGTGCCGCAAGGAATAGCGGTCCTCCGGCCTTCGGGTAGAAAAGCGTAAAGAGTGGCTTCTTGTTCGTGCGTCTTTCTTCGTTCGCTTGGGCGAGGGCTTGGAACTGTCCAAGCAGTTCCGATGATGCATTTGCCCGATGCCGATCAAGGTAATCCTTGCTGCTGGCAGATTTCTCCAGGGACTTAAGTTGGAAGGGTTCCAATTGATGCAGTTCATGCAGACGCGAGCCCGGTTGCCCATTAACGGCGTGGAAGCGCGAGGAATAGGCAGGCACCGTTTCAACAACCGGAATGCCGAAAGGCTCCTCGGCGAGCATCTTCAGCTTGTCCCGGACGGCGCGGTGCGCCCACTTCATGAGCCGAGAGTTCTCGGACGGTGCGCGGCCTTGGCTGGAAAGGTAACGGGACAAGTCTTCGATCACGATGAAATCCACAGGCTGACGCCCCGGAATTTTCTCATACTCACCGTGGATGTCGCGCCCGAGCCGATCCTCGTCAGTGAATTGGTGCGGGCGAAGTTTGACGCCCAATGCCTGGGCGAGAATGAGATGCGCGGTTTGATTGACCCGCTGCTCCTTCATGCGCTCAATCTTGTCGAGCAGGGCTTGGCACGGTTCGCCGGAGGTTCGCCCCTCATCTTCGCGACCGAACTTGGCTAGAATACCTGGAGCGCGGTCAAGCGAGCGATTGTACCGGAGAAACAACCGGCGGAGGCTATCAAGTTGTTCAAGGCGCATCATGGAAAGCCCCCGCTGGCCGCGGATTTTAGGATTACTATCCTCAAAATCAACCATTAGAAGATCTCCATAGCCGCTGCCATCCTGCCGCTGCTGCCATGTCCAGATCTTCTGACGGAGAGGTGCCGAGAAATTGGCTATACTGACAAGGTGATCTTCCAAACTATTGCGAAGTTTGATGAAAGCGATAACCGCATGATCCCGGAAACCGGAAATATCCCCGCCTTTCAATAATTCGTTCCATTCGCGCACCATCGGGTCCTCGTAAGACTCCAGCTCAACAATTTGGCCTTCGATAACTTTTTTTCGTCTTGCGGGATCATCGAATTTCTCGGGCGAAAAACAACTCCATCGATGATAGGTGCCAAGCCGGGTCAGGCGGCGGTTTGCGATTTTGATGAGTTGGTCATTGAGTTCAGATAGGCTCTTGTCACCAAACGCGCCTAGCCAGTTCTCGGCGGATTCGCAACCCAAGTTCGAGGCAAGACAGCAGACAGCGTCGTACTCCTCCTGCCCGGCATTCCGCCCCGTCTTGCCGGACTTCTCCGTGGTCCACTGACCGTCCTTTTGTACCTTTTGGTCTTCCCCGGGGAGTCGATACATTCCGGTGTTGCAAACCTCCGCAAACCATTCGCGCGTCCCGTCATGCCCAATGGAGCGGACAGGTCGCTTGGTCTCCGGCTTCCGACAAGTGACCCTCAGCAAGGACCAGGCCCCGGCGCTGCGCTGGCCAAGGTCATTGGCCAGTACCGTGAAACCGTTATTGATGATTGCCTTATTCTCCCACCATGGGTTCTTTTTGGTGGCGTCCTTGGCAGTTCCGCGCCAGTGAAGATGAAGATTCTTACCTTTGATACCATTGAACTGACCACTCCATGTCGCCGCCTTGCCTAGGGATTCATGAATCCATGCGGCATCGATTTCGATAGGGAAATTGATTAGATGGCGAACGTTTCCATCCTGTCCTATGTCAGGCATCAAGGCGCAAGCCTTTAGCTTGGTATCGTCTGTCGATTTGAGCCCAAGTGCGCTTGTCATCGGCTGTAGCCACCGCGACTCAGTGCCGCCAAGCAATTCATCACGATGTAGCCGCGGCGCGGAGAAACTAATGCGGACGCGGGTTTCACGGAGCCCGGTGCCATCTTTCATGGCGATAGCCGTTTCCACAAAAT
>Ga0118677_10014573_pt1 | contig 11068 bp, 6 predicted proteins | sample AliMusrvi5mmetaG_FD_86154 | JGI IMG/M metagenome (GOLD analysis project Ga0118677, IMG submission 86154)
GTCCGCTCAGAGCATTTAAGCGACTTCATGAACGCCGCTCTCAACCGCACGAAGCCCATGAAATGCGAACCCAACCTGTGCAGCACCATCTTCGCCGCCGCAGCTTGAACCAATCTCGAGGCACAGGCTTTCCAGCCTGTGTTTGAACTGGTTCACAGGCTGGAAAGCCTGTGCCACTCTCCAGCCCCCCAAGCCGTTCTCCACGTTTGCGCTTTAATCCCACCTCTCCGCAAAAAGTAGGCGGGACATTTTTTCGACAAAGGCTTCCTTGGAAAACCGCAGGGCGTGCGCGCGGATGGCTTCCCTGTCCCAAGAAATGCTTTCGCACCTGGCCACCGCATCGAGGAATTCCTCCTCGGAAGGCTCGCTGAAGAACACCCCGGTCAGCCCATCGACGACGGTTTCGAGGGCCCCCCCCTTGCCAAGCGCAACAACCGGCTTCCCGCAGGCCATGGCCTCGACGGGGGCGATGCCAAAATCCTCCTCGCCGGGCAGGATGAGCGCCCGACACTTCGAGTAATGCTCGTGGATTTCCCGGTCGTCCATGTGCCCGCAAAACTGGATCGACGGACCGGCGATCGCCTTGAGCCGCGCGTCATACGGTCCCTCCCCGACCACCACCAGGCGCTGCCCCGTCCGCGTGAACGCCCGGACCGGAAGCTCGATATTTTTGTAGCCGAGCAGCCGGGAGACGACGAGGTAGTAGCCTTCCTCCTCCGCCGATGCATGGAACAGCGAGGTCTCGACCGGCGGATGCACGACGAGAGAATCCAAGCCGTAACACCTCCTGATCCGCTCCTGCACGTTCCGCGAGTTGGCCACGAGCAATTTCATTTTCGCCGCCGCTTCGCGATCTCTCTCGCGCAGCTTCGGGAGGGTGCGGCGCACCAGCAGGTTCAGCGGGCGCGAGCCGATCTCGTAATCCAGATAATCCTCCGTCTGCCACAGGAACCGCGTCGTGTTGTGCATGTAGCAGACCGTCCGGGTCCGGGGCGAAAACCGGAGATGCTTGGCAAACGTGCTGCAACTGATCCAGGCGACATCCGCGTCGATTTCCCCGAATGACCGGAAGGCGGATGGAAACAGCGCGAAATACTTTTTGAAGTGGCCGTGGTGCTGGATGAACGGCAGGCGCTGCATCCAGGATGTGCGGATATCCGCGTTGTCGTATTCCTCCCCGAGGGCGCTGTATTGGACGGCGCTCGTGTAAATCGGGGCGTCCGGGAACCGCTCGTGCATGGCCGCGACCACACGCTCCGCCCCACCCATTTGGATGAGATAGTCGTGGGCCAAAACGAGGTTCATAGGGAAGTGAAACCGGACAGCACGCGGTCGGTTTGTTCGAGGACCGAGGACAAAGAGTATTGTTTGCGGGCCTCCGCCGATGCAAGCAATCCCGTCGCGCGCCCGCGGTCGGGCAGGGCGAGCACCTGTTCGATGGCCGCCGCCAGCTCGCGGCCGTCGCCCGGCGCAAACAGCCACCCGGTCTCGCCGTGCCGGATCATCTCCAGCGGGCTCCCGGCACCGCTCGCGATCACCGGCCTCCCGGAAAGCATCCCCTCGGCCACAACCCTCCCGAACGGCTCCGGGGCAACCGACGTGTGCACGATGACATCCGCCGCTTGCATGAGCCGAGGGATGTCGTCCCGCTGGCCGAGAAAATCGACCCTTCCGGCCAGTTCGGGAGTGGAAGCCATCGCCTTGAGCTCGCCGGCATAGCGGCGGTCGTCACCGGTGAAAAATGCCTCGCCGACGATCCAGACCCTGAGCTCCGGGATTCGCGAGGCGGCACGCAGGAGCAGATCCTGCCCCTTCCACCGGGCGATGCGCCCGAACACGGCTGCGACGGGAGCGGGTCCGGCGTGGAAACCCTCGCGCACCGCGAGAATCTCGTCTGTCGGAAGCGGCGCGAACCGCAAGGGGTCGAACCCGTTCGGGATGACATGCACGGGGACGTTTCCGCCCGCCTTTTGAAAGGCCTCCGCCGTCGCCCGCGAATTGGCGATCACCGCCCGCGTCCTGTTGGCCGCGCGGGTGATGAGCCGGATATTCAACCCGCTGAAATGTTCCCTCGTCAGCAGATCGTGGAGGTGGAAAACGGACGGTGTCCGCAGGCCCATTCCCGCGACCACTCCGTGGAGAAGGGCTTTCGCCGTGTTGAGATAGACGAGATCCGATCTGCGGATTTCCCTCCTGAGCGCCCTGAGGAACCCGGCCATTTCCGGCAGTGCTGACAGGTAGTCGGCCATCCCGGCTTCCTTCCCGACAGCCGCGAGACGCCGCGGGGTTTCCAGGACAGAGACGGAAACGCCTCGCTCCCTGAGCATCTCCTCGAACCGCCCGTGCGAGAAAAGCAGCACGCGCGACCGGCCGAGAGCATGGGCGGCAAGGTCGCCGAGGCAAAGCTCCGCACCCCCAGGCTGCCCGCTTTGATCGACAAAAAGTATCATCGGGACCTCACGTCCGGGCGATCTTCCGGCAACGCTTCATGCACCGGACCCGCAGCGGATATCTCCGCATGCTCTCCGATGGAAAGCCCGCGATATTCGGCAGGAGGGCCGCCTTGTTCATGATAAGGCGTTGCTTGTAGTCGAACGCCCAAAGGTTTTGCAATGGCAAACTCCCACAGATTCGGAAGGGGAGGTGGGATTAAAAATGGGTTGGGCGGGACTCGAACCCGCAACCAACGCCTTAAAAGGGCGCTGCTCTACCATTGAGCTACCAACCCGAACTCGTTTATCTTAAATAACTTAGAACGATTTAAACGGACCCGTCCTCGGCTTTGTCACCCGGTTTTGTAACCCGCCAGGCTGCGCGCATGGCTGCGGCGCCGAAAAGCGGGAAAACAGAACCGGATTTGAAGAAGATCGGACCATGCCTCTATCGTTTCAAAGGGCGGGCATACTACGGACCGGCAAATCACAGGGGCAAGCAAATTCGACAATAATCAATCGGTTCTTTACATGGCGGCGGAGAAATGGTTCTGCCGTGTGCAGACAGATGGAAATGTCAATGACAGCCGCACCCGTCACGACCGATGCCCGGGATATTGCCGCCGACAAAGCCGGGCAACCCGGACGGCCGGGTTTTGACATCCGGCTGCTGCCGCAAGACGTTTCGGTCCCGGTCCAGCCCGAGCAGAAATGGGTGGCCTCGACGCACCGCTTCGAGGCCGGAAAACCGCTGGAGATCAGGATTAATGCAGGAACTCCGATGAACGAGCCGGGCTGGACGTGGACGGATGGCGACGGGCATGTCTGGTGGGCGGACCGCGCGTTTGTCGAAGGGGGGATGTGGGGAGCGCTTGGCGGGAAGGTTGCGGAACGGAAGCCGGTGAGCGGAGCTCTGGCCGCCGATCCTGCCTCGGAGATTTACCGTTTCGAGCGCGATGCCGTCTGCGGTTACCGGTTCCAATTGCCGCCCGGCGAATACGAGCTCCGGCTCCACTTTGCGGAAGCGGCCGCAACAAAAACCGGAGAGAGGGTGTTCGATGTCCGGGTGAACGGGGCCGGTTTCCTGAGAGCCTTCGATCCGCTCCAGGCCGCCGGGGCGCCGGACACGCCGACTGTTCAGTCCGTCCCGGTGAAGATCGGCGCGGACGGATGCCTCCACATCGAATTTCGTGGCAACACCGTTCATTTGCCGATGATCAACGGCTTGGAGATCCTTGGCAGGAAGCCGCTCGAAAAAGCGTTTGTCTGGGAGACCGGGCGGCAGCTTGTGGACAAGAAGTTGGCGGCTTCATCCGGCGATCCGGGGCCGGCGCTTTACCGGATCGATCTCGGCAGCCATTTTCCCGCGGGTTGGAAGCTGAAAACCGGCGGGAATGTCTGGTTGCCCGATGCCGGTTGGAAGGACGGCGCGAAGTATGGGGCGATCGAAGGCGGCGGCGTGACGCACCCGGGATTTGTCCGCTACTTCGGAACAGCCTCGCCCGGCATCTATCGCAGCGAGCATTACGGCATGGAGGGTTACCGGTTCGACGTGCCTCCCGGCACCTATACGGTCCGCCTGCACATGGTGGAAAGCTTTGAATGCGTGACGGGGCCCGGCCAACGGGTTTTTGATGTGAGCGCGCAGGGAGAGTTGCGGCTTAAGGATGTGGATCCATTTGCCAGGGGAGGAGGCATCGGGGGCACCCGGACGGTGGATATCCGGGGAGTTAAAGTCGCGGAGGGGACATTGGATCTGGGTTTCACAGCCAAGGCCGGTAGCGCGGCGCTGGTGGGCATCGAGGTGTTTCAAGGAAAATCCGGCGCTGCAGAAGTCGCGGTTTGGCAGGGCCAAGCTTTGTCCCGCAGGACACTGGCGCGGCCGGAGACCGCCGCCGCGCGTCGCGTCTTGCATATCGGAAACAGCCACACGTTTTTCTGGGCCATGCCCGAGACGGTGGCCTCGGCGGTTAATGCCGGACAGGACAAGGTCTGGATCGAATCCTTCCGCTATCTCCACGGCGGATGGGGGCTGAACAATTTTTTTGATCCCAACCAGGATCCCGGCGACCGGGTGCTGGAAGTGATCAAGGCCGGGCGCTACGATGTCGTGGTCCTGCAAGATACGATGTTTGCCTATTTAGGGTGGAACGACAAAATGGTGGTCACCCGCGAAACATGGGATGCGGCCATGCGCAATATCCGGCGCGTGGCGGATGCCTGCCGCGAGGCGGGATCGAAGCTCGTCCTCTATGCCGTGGACGACCCGAACAATGTCCCCGAGAGCGCGGACGCGCTGGCGAAAGACTTCCAGAAGTTTGCCCGAGAAATTGGCGCGACCGTCATCCCCTCCGCCGAGGCATTTCAGGCAACGGACGACCCGAAGTGGAATGGGCCGCGCCCGGATGGTTTTGTGACCTCCAACCAGGATGGGGTGCATTTCAGCATCCACCGGGCTTTCCTGAACAAATGCCTGTTCTGGATTGCGTGGACCGGGGAGCCGCCTGCCGGGCGCATTCCGCGGACGCTGGTCGGTTTCGACATGCCGGTCGCCCCAGAGATCGCGCGGTGGATCGAAGAGTTTGCGTGGAATTACTACGCGGATTACGCCAGACAGCGCGGCATAGCATTGGGCTTGACTTCCTTCGTCTCCCCGCAGGCTCCGCTGGCCGCGCCGACAAATTGAAGCATTTTCCCGGGGTGCTCACAAAGTGCTTGATCGTATTCTTCCATCCTTCCATCCTTCCGCGTTCACGATCCTTCTTCACCCGCAAAAATCTTACTAGAAACTTTTTATGCCCATTCGTATCGCAATGATCGGTGCCGGATCCATCGGCTTCACCCGTCGCCTCATGCAGGATGTTCTCGCCGTGCCCGAACTCCAGGATGCGGTGTTCGCGCTGACCGACATCAGCCGTGCCAACCTCGACATGGTCGCCCAGCTCTGCCGGCGCGACATCGAGGCCAACCAGCTTCCCGCAAAAGTCGAGTCCACCACGGACCGGCGGCGGGCCATCGCCGGGGCCGACTACGTGATCTGCCTGATCCGGCAGGGCGGGCTCGAGGCGTTTCAGACCGACATCGACATCCCGCTCAAATACGGGATTGACCAGTGCGTGGGAGACACCATCTGCGCGGGCGGTTTGATGTACGCGCAGCGCACGATTCCCGCCCTGTTGGATTTTTGCAAAGACATCCGCGAGGTGGCCAAGCCGGGGGCGTTGTTTCTGAACTACTCCAACCCGATGGCGATGAACACGCGAGCCTGCAACCAGTACGGGGGAGTTCCAACCATCGGGCTTTGCCACGGGGTCCAGGGAGCGCATTGGCAGATCACCCATGCCGCCGAGCTTTTCCTAAAACGCAAAAAAATCATACCGCGCGATTACGTTTCGCCGGGGGGCAAACTCGGAAAACCGTGGGACGGCCTCGACATCGCCTTCGGGATGCACCGGAGGGAAGTGGATGTCATCGCGGCGGGGATCAACCACCAGACATGGTTCGTCAAGGTCGCTTGGAACGGCATGGATTTGACCGCCGAAATCCCGGCGTCCATGCAGGCTATCCCCCATTTCCAAAAGACGGAAAAAGTGCGGTTGGACGTGCTCAGGCGGTTCGGCTATTACAGCACGGAATCCAACGGCCACCTCAGCGAATACGTGCCCTGGTATCGCAAGCGGCCATCCGAAATCAAACGCTGGATCGATTTGTCGTCTTGGATCAACGGCGAAACCGGCGGCTACCTCCGGGTCTGCACCGAAGGGCGAAACTGGTTCAAGACCGATTTCCCGAACTGGCTCAAAGAGGAGCCGCCGAAAATCGCGGCCGACAAGCGGAGCGAGGAACACGGCTCCTACATCATCGAAGCGCTCGAGACCGGCCGGGTTTACCGCGGCCACTTCAACGTCCTCAACAAAGGCCACATCACCAATCTCCCCGACGGATGCTGCATTGAAATCCCAGGGTATGCCGACCGCAACGGAATCAATATGCCGGTCGTCGGCGCCCTGCCGCTGGCCTGCGCGGCGACCTGTTCGACATCCGTCCGGGTCCAGGAAATGGGCGTCGAAGCAGCCGTTCACGGCGATGTCACGCTCCTGAAACAAGCCATGCTGCACGACCCGCTAACCGGAGCCGTTTGCAACCCGGAAGAAATCTGGCAAATGGCGGATGAATTGCTCGTCGCCCAAGCGAAGTGGCTCCCGCAATACCGGACGCAAATCGCCCCCGCCAAACGCCGCCTCGCCGCGCACGAAACCGCCGGAACCCGCGTGAAGCTCAGCAAAACCAACGGCGCGGCCCGGCTCAAAACCAAATCCGTGAAGGAAATGAAAGCCGACAGCGCATCGGCCAAGTCCAACGCCGGGGCCGCCGACAAGGGCAAAATGACCCGCTGAACCCGAAAACGGCGATTGAGAAATTCTTTCAGAATGGAAAGCCCGGCCTCGGACGCTTCGCGTCCTGCGTTGCAACTTCTACAAGAAACGCCTTTTTCTGGCTAAATTTAGCCGATTAAAAACCGATTATGAACTCGAGAGAACGAATCCTTGCCGCGATCAACCGGCAGCCGGTGGACCGGATCCCCACCGATATCTGGGCGACCCAGGAAGTCTGGGCGAAGCTCCGGAAGCACTTCGGGGAGAATGTGGACATTTGCGAGGAACTTCACATTGACAGCTTCGGCGGGTGGGCGGAGCCGGAATATGTCGGGCCGCCGCTGCCGAAAGTCCCGGAGGGCGAGACCGTGGATTTCTGGGGAAAGCGCCACAAGCTCGTGCCGCACGAAGGCGGCGCTTACAACGAGCAGATTTTCTATCCGCTCGCGGAGGTGCAAACCATCGGCGACCTAGACAATTATGCTTGGCCGAAAGCCGACTGGTTCGACTACTCCGGGATGCGTGCAAAAACTGAAGCGGCCAGCAAAACGCGGGTGGTCCAATGCGGCTACATGGCTCCCTTCTATCTGCATAATTTGCTGCGGGGCCTCGAGCTGTCGCTGGTCGATCCCCTGCTCGACCCCGAGCTGACGCACGCGATCGTCGGGCGGATATCGGACTTCTTTTACGATTATCACCGGCGGATGTTTGAAGCCTGCGAAGGCTTCATTGACGTGGCCCAGGTGACCGACGATCTCGGCAGCCAGACCGGGCCGCTCATCAGCATGGAGATGTATCAGGAATTTTACGCGCCGCACCACAAGCGGTTCATCGACCTGTGCCACGAGTTCGGGGTCAAGGTGTTTCACCACGACGACGGAAGCTGCCGCCCGTTCCTTCCTCTTCTGGTCGAGATGGGGATCGACATCCTGAACCCGATCCAGTGGACCTGTCCGGGAATGGATATGGCGGAATTGAAAGCGGAGTTTGGCAGCAAGATTTGTTTCCACGGGGCGATCGAAAACCAGCGGATCCTGCCGTTCGGCACGCCGGAGGAAGTCCGCGCCGAGGTCCGCCACTGCATCGACGCGCTGGCATCCGATGGCACCGGGTATATCCTCGCCCCCTGCCACAACCTCCAGGTGAACACACCCGTCGAAAACATCATCGCCATGTATGACGAGGCCTGGCGATACGGCCGCAAATCCTAGCAAACCATGATGAACGAAAAAACCCCCCAGCGATTTGAAGCATGGTGGCACGGCGAGATCATCGACCGGCCACCCGTCAGCCTCGCGGTCAAACCCGCCCGCCCATTCCGCGGCCCCGAATCCCGGCACGCCACCCTGCGCGAACGCTGGCTCGACGCCGAGTTCCAAGTGGACTCCGCCATCGCCTGGATCGAGCGCCTCGACTTCGCCGGCGACAGTTTTCCAATTTTCTGTCCCAATGTCGGCCCCGAAATCACCGCGACGCTCTTCGGGTGCGAGCTCGAATTCGGCGAGCATACGAGCTGGTCCCATCCCGTGATCAAGGAACCGGAGGACTGGGAACGTCTCGTCGCCACCCCGCCAAACTTTGACAATATCTACTGGAAAACGGTCGAGCGGATGACCGAGCTGGCGACCGAACGCTGCGGCGGGCGCTACGTGGTCGGCATGACCGATCTCCACGGCAACTACGACATCCTGGCCGGGCTGCGCGACCCGGAGATGCTCTGCCTGGATCTTCTCGACTGCCCGGACCTCGTCCGCCGCGCCGGGCACCATGTTTCGGAAGGTTTCGTGGAGGCCTTCCGCCGCGCCTACCGGCAGGTTTCAGCCGCAGGCCATCCGGCCACTTGCTGGACTCCCTTTCTCCACCGCGGCCCGGCCTATATCCCGAGCTGCGATTTCTGGTGCATGGTCTCGGCCGATATGGCGCGCGAATTCATCCTGCCGGACATCCTTTTGGAAATGCAACCGCTCGAGCGCAGCATCTTCCACCTCGATGGCCCGCAGGCGCTCAAGCACCTCGATCTCCTGCTGGAAATCCCGCAGCTCGGCGCGGTCCAATGGGTTTACGGGGCCGGGCAGGGACCCGCCGCGCGATGGATCGACGTTTACCGGCGCATCTTGAAGGCCGGCAAGTCCGTGCAGGTTTTCGCGCAAAGTCTTGAGGATGCGCGCACCGTTCTCGACGCGGTCGGCCCGCGCGGCGTCTGGCTGGCGATCTCCCACAGTTTTGACTCCGTCGCCGACGCCGACGCGTATTTGGGCGGGTTGATGTAGGGCGCGCCACCCCCGGGAACAGTTTTTCAACCACGGAGAACACCGAGGACACAGAGAGAAATCCTACAAACAAGATGCACCTATTTGTCCCGAGCCATACGGCCGTTTCCGCTTATTTCTCCGTGCTCTCCGTGCTCTCCGTGTCCTCCGTGGTGAGTAATCCCCGTTTTCGGGTTAACAGAATGGACAGAATTCGGCGGAAGAGACTTGCAACTGGAGGAAGGGGAACATTTCAGGACATTGTGGATTCCGTGTAACTCATTCCCTTAATTTTGTTAATTCTGTCAAAACTTCTTCAATCGCTGGATTCGGGTTTAACCCGAAAACCGCAGAAGAGCCCGCGAATCGCGCGAATCTTCGCGAATAGGAGGTGCTTGCAACATCAGCATGGAAACACAGTTTTGGACGTGGCCGCCCATTTCTATCTGCTTGATTATATTTGCGTTCATTCGCTGAATTCGCGGGCAAAACCCGTTTTCGGGTTTAAATAAAGTCGTGGCCGGAAACATCGTTGTAGTCGCCTCGCTCTGTCGAGGCGCAGCATCGGCACGGCGACAGAGCGCCGTGGCTACAATTATACTTAGAGCGCTCTAAGCCGTACGGGCGGTCACAGAGCGCCCCTGCAGCCTGCGGCCTCTTCTCAAACCGGACTGTGAGAGATTCGAGAGGTGCTATCCAGCCCGGATCAGAGCCGGCGACGGCGCAGGATGATCACCGTCGTCAGGCTGAAGGCGAGCAGGCCCCAGGTGGCGGGCTCGGGGACCGTGTAGTTCAGGTAGATGTCGTTACCGGTCTGCCTGAAGTTGAAGCTTCCGCCGGTGATGCTGAAATCGTTGCCTGCGGAGTCCTTGGAAACCGATCCCAAGTTGAACAGCGCTGCAACAGTCGGGGTATTCGTGTTCTGGAAGACGAGCCAGGCCTGGTCGCTTGCCCAGAAGGAGTTCAAGTAATCGGTCGAGCTTCCCGGCCCGTTCAACGTGAGGTTGAAGGTCACGTCGGACTGGAGATTGAACGTGCCGCCGGTGACATTAACCGCATCGTAGTTTGTGCCACGGTCGCTCACGGTGTTACCGATCAGCTCGAAGGTGAAGTTGGAACCCGTGTTGAGCGCCAGGCCGCCCGAGTAGGTGGACAACCCGGGGCTGTTTCCGGGGGAGAGGGTGCCGCCGGAGTTGACTGTCACCGCTCCGGTGATGGTGCCGCTGCCGCCGAGGGTGCCATTCACGGAGACCGTTCCACCCAGCGTTCCGTTAACGAGCAGTGTGCCGGATGTGACGGTTGTGCCTCCGGTCACATTGACCGTTGACCCGCTGGCAACGTTGCTGCCACCTGTCGAACCCAGCGTGCTGGCGAGCGAGAGGGTATTGCCCGAGCTGCCGATCGTGCCGCCGGCCAGCGTGGTCGCCCCGCTGATTGAGCCGCTGCCGCCGAGGGTGCCATTCACGGAGACCGTTCCACCCAGCGTTCCGTTAACGAGCAGTGTGCCGGATGTGACGTTTGTGCCTCCGGCCACATTGACCGTTGACCCGCTGGCAACGTTGCTGGCACCTGTCGAACCCAGCGTGCTGGCGAGCGAGAGGGTATTGCCCGAGCTGCCGATCGTGCCGCCGACCAGCGTGGTCGCCCCGCTGATTGAGCCGCTGCCGCCGAGGGTGCCATTCACGGAGACCGTTCCACCCAGCGTTCCGTTAACGAGCAGTGTGCCGGATGTGACGGTTGTGCCTCCGGCCACATTGACCCTTGACCCGCTGGCAACGTTGCTGACACCTGTCGAACCCAGCGTGCTGGCGAGCGAGAGGGTATTGCCCGAGCTGCCGATCGTGCCGCCGGCCAGCGTGGTCGCCCCGCTGATTGAGCCGCTGCCGCCGAGGGTGGCGGCCGTGCCAACCGCGACCGCGCCCGAGCCCGTGCCGGAACCCGTGCTGTTGTTGACCAGCAGGGTGCCGAGCGAGACCGTGGTGCCACCGGTGTAGGTGTTCGGGCCGGAGAG
>Ga0118677_10014575_pt1 | contig 11067 bp, 11 predicted proteins | sample AliMusrvi5mmetaG_FD_86154 | JGI IMG/M metagenome (GOLD analysis project Ga0118677, IMG submission 86154)
TTCGCCATCGTCATTTTCGCGATACTGTTCTTCTTCTCGGTGTTCTATCTGAAGGAAGAACTGCGCTGGAATTACCTGGCCGGGTTCGGCTGCATGGTGGCCGCGGTCTTCTTTGTATTCCACAAATGGTAAGTTGGTCATGCCACGGCAAAACCCAACCCGACCAACTTTGCCCCCAGCGATGCCCCGCCCCCCTTCGCCGTGACCCTCGTGTAGTTGAATTCGCGGCGTTCAGGATAGTCCTTGCGCAGGCGATCGAAATGCGCGGCCCGCTGCGCATCGTCCGCCACCGCCGTCTCGCGAAAGCGGCGGTCGTCGGCGGCAATGTCGTACACCTGTCGAACGACCTCATGCAGGACAGCCTCGTCGGGACGGCCCGCCGCCTCGACCGTGAGAACGGGGACGGACGCGGGCGGCATCAAGGGCTCGTGCGACCAGGAGGCTGGGACGCCCAGGAACCGGCAGGCTTCGCGGTAGACGAGCACCGTGCCCATCACCTTGCCTTCAAAGGAGTGACCAGCAATATGGGGCGTGGCCAGATCGACCCGGTCCATGATGTCGCGCCGATAGGCCGGCTCGCCCTCCCACGTATCGAGAACCGCGCTCCGGATATGCCCATACGCCAACGCCTGCAACAGGGCATCCGTCTCCACCACAGCGCCCCGCGCCGCATCGATGAAGATCGAGCCCGGCTTCATCCTGGCGAAGAAGGCGGCGTCGGCCAGGTGCCACGTCCTGTCGATGCCCGTCTTGTTCAATGGAACATGAACGGTCACGATGTCCGCCTGCGCCAGGATCGTCTCCAGCGGGACATAAGGACCGCCGTCGCCAAGACGCTCGCGCGGCGGGTCGTTCATGAGCACGCGGAGCCCGAGCGCCTGCACCTTCTGCACGACCCGGCGCCCCACGTTGCCGATCCCCACGACCCCGATGGTCAATCCTTCCAGCGTGAAGCCATGGCGCTGCCCCAGGTGCAACAGGGCTGCGGTCACATACTCCGACACGCTATTGGCATTACAGCCCGCCGCGAAGCACCAGGCAATGCCGGCCTGCTCCAGGTACGGAATATCGAGGTGATCGGTGCCGATCGTGGCTGTGCCGACAAAGCGAACCCGACTCCCTTCCAGCAGGGCGCGGTTCACCCGGGTGGTCGACCGGATGGCCAGAAGCTCGACGTCACGGACATCGTCAGCCGAAATATGGCGGCCTTCGAGTACGCGGGTCTCACCCAGCGAGCCAAAGGCCTGCTCGGCAAACGGCATGTTGGTTGCGCAAATGATCTTCATATGGAAAGTCGATTACCCCCCTTCCCCTTTCCCGTCAAGCTCGATTGCCGGAACACCGAACGCCAGGGCGCATGTGACCTCCGTAGGGGTTTTTGCGTCAGCCCTTGCGGCAGGTTGCCTGTGATTAACTGGATTTTCTGGTCTGGGCTTTGGCCGCCGGGGTGAAGAACTCGATCGTGCCTCGCCTGATGGATAGCTCGATCCATTTGTCCACGAGGGATCGGAACGTTTTGTAGGCGGCGAGTCGAGTCTTCATGTCATCGACACAGGCGGCGCGCACGAACCTGCAGACCGGTTTGCCCTGATGCACATACGCCAGTTTGTAGTAGGGCCCGTGTTTCTGCGGCTTTGTGGGATGCAGGCACCGGCAGGCCGGATTCCCGCAGACTTGATACTGGCGAGAGACACTACCCGGATGCATGGGTCCCAGTGCCAGTAGTTTCTGTTTGATCGCCTCGATTTCCCTTTCCAACCGTTCGGTAGATGGATTAGTGTTCATAACGGCTATGATATATAGCATATCCGTTATGTCAACAAGGAAAGCGAGCATCGTGATGAGCGAAGATGATGTAGCGAACTGGCTGTACGATAAGGCGGCGGCGACTCTTGCGGACACTCACACCATGGGAGACTTGGAGCAGGCGATTGATCGGCAGAGTCGGGAAGTGCGCCGGAAGGTTCTGGAACGACTCACCCAGGCCGCCGCCAGCCGCGAAGCCTTTGACTGCCCCAAGTGCAACCGTTCATTGAATGTCGTCGATCACCATCGCCAACGCACCGTGAAGTCCTCCTTTGGAGCGGTTCGTTTTACCCGCAGTTATGGGTGCTGTACCAGTTGCCAGGAGCACTTCGCCCCGGCGGATAGTGCACTTGGGCTGCATGAGCGCGCCCCGGCCTCGCCGCGTGTCCAAGAACGATGTGCCCTGACGGTGTTGCGCGCGCCAGCGGGGCAGTCCGAAGACGATTTCCGACGCCTGAGTGGCCTCAAAGTGAGTGCCTCGATGCTGCATTGTGAAGCACGACGGCAGGGCGAACGCGCACTAAAGTTAAGGGAAGCGGACGAACAACGGACTCAGAACCTGAAGGGTCTCGCAGAACTTGCGGCCCAAGCTCCGACACTTCCGAAGCACACGACCTTGGTGATCGAAATCGATGCCTGGAACATTCGGGAACGTGACAACTGGGGTGAGACCCAAGACCTGCTGAAGGCGGGAGAAGAGATCGGGCGTTGGCATTGGGTCTATACCGGGACGGTCTTCCGATTGGACCAACGCAGTACAACCGAGTCGGGCCGACCCATTATTGCTGACCGCGGCTATGTTGCCACCCGCGCAGGCATTGACGGTTTTCAGCGACAACTGTACGCCGAGGCCCTGCAACGAGGGTTACTCGCGGCCGAAACGGTGCTGATTCTCGCTGACGGCGCCATCTGGATCTGGAATCTGGCGGATGATCGGTTCAAAGACGCCAAGCAACGGGTGGATCTCTACCACGTTCAAGAGCACCTCTGGAAACTGGCCGGCGAACTGTACGGAAACGGGACACCTGAAGCTCACGCCTGGGTCCGTCCCTACCTGCAATGGTTGGAGAAGCGCAAAGACGGCGCGTTGGACGTGATCCATAGCCTTGAAGAACTGCACGAAAACATCGTCGAATTCTCAAAGAAGCAGCGAAAGGCAATCGCCGGTGAAGTGGAATACTTCAAGGAACACAAGGACAGGATGGATTACAAAACCGGAAAAGCCCTTGGGCAACCCGTGGGCTCCGGCGCTATCGAGTCAACCTGTTCCCAGTACCAGCGCCGATTCAAACTCACAGGGCAGTTCTGGACCCTCGCGGGTGATGAAGCCTTCCTGGCGTTGGCGACGCTTCACCGTAATGGCCGCTGGTGTCGTCTCTTCCCTCATGATGCAAGATAGCCGCAGTAGTGGCGCAGACCAAGCCCTGCGGCGAAACCCCTACGGAGGTCACATGCGCCCCAGTGAACACTCAGAATCGCTTCCCTGTTGACCCACTCCGCCGCTAGCCGTACAGTTGAAGGTGGATAGCGGGAAGAGGAGAACGATCCATGTTACCGACATTTGCGATGTTGAGCGAGTGGCACATCATACTGGCCCTCATTATCGTGTTCTTGCTTTTCGGTGGCAGGAAGCTGCCGGAACTGGCGCGCGGGGTCGGCGAGGCCATCAAGGAATTCAAGAAGAGCCAACGCGAGATCGCCTCTGACGATACGCACCGCCAGGTGACCGCTCCGCCTCCGGGCGAAGCCATCCCGCCGGTTTCGACGCCGACACAACCCGCAGCGCCGGGCACGCCCCCGAAGTCCGGCGATTCGAAGCAGGGCTAACCGGTCGCACAGGTGACGCAAGCCCGTGCTCCGGTGGCTCCCCAACTTAGTCGAGTGGTTCGCCAAGCTGGAGCCGTCCAAGCCGCATCAGAATACGTCGCCCGTGAAGGGTGCCGCGACTGACGACGACACGGCGAAGCCGCTGGTCGAGCACCTCGAAGATCTGCGAGGGATGCTGATCCGAATCGCTGCGGCCTTGTTTGTCGGCTTCAATGTCTGCCTCGTCTTCGCCAACCGTATTCTGGCCTTTCTTGAAGCCCCGCTCTACCGGGTCGTTCCGAATCCGGAGAGTTGTCTCCAAAGCCTGAACGTGACCGACTCCTTCGTCCTGGCTGTCCAACTCGCGTTTTACGGCGGACTGATCCTGACCATGCCGTTGGTCATTTATTTCATCGCCGATTTCATTCTGCCCGCGCTCAAGCCCAAGGAGCGGACGGCCATTATTCCCTCGTTCATCGTGGGGGCACTGCTGTTCGTTGGAGGCGCGGCCGCCTGCTATTACGCGATGATTCCCCAGACCCTCAAGGCCTTCGTCAAGTACAGCGTGTGGCTGGGCATTAAACCGCAGTGGACGGTGTCGAGTTATATCGGGTTCGTCACGCAATTCATGCTCGCGGTCGGCATCACCTTCGAGGTGCCCCTGGTGATCCTGATCCTGGTTCGCCTCGGCGTGCTCCGGGCTGCTACCGTGGCCAGGAGCCGGCGGATCATGATGGCGGCGGCCGTCGTGCTGGCGGCCGTTCTGGCGCCGCCGGACCCGCTCTCCATGATCATCATGGCCATCCCGCTCGTGGTCATGTTTGAGATCACCATCTGGCTCGCCAGACTCGTGGAGAGCCGAACGCGCAAGGATCGTCCCGCCGAACGCGCGGGGTAGGAGACCCGAAACGGCCCGGTCAGGAGGCCTACATACTCTCCTTGTGTTCTTTTGCGGGGGGATCGGCGACATCGGGAATTTCGAACCGCAAAGTAGGGGCGGCGGTGATGGCGTGAGGGCCGGGTAATGCCCGACAGTGCTGATGCTCCGTAAACCCGTGACCTTGGAGGAACACCCACCATGACGCGCAGGATGCTGACTTTGGTACTAACGTTGAGCATTGCTATTCTAGCGGTCTGCCTGGAACGGACTGTGGCGGCAGGCCGCCAGTTGTCGGTCGGCCCGGTCACGTATAAGGAGGGCGGTCAGGAATTGAACGGGTATCTGGCGTACGATGCCGCGCTGCTGGACAAGCGCCCCGGCATTCTGATCGTGCACGAATGGTGGGGACTCAACGACTACCCGAAATCTCGCGCCCAACAACTGGCGGGGTTGGGCTATGTCGCCTTTGCCGCGGACATTTACGGCAGCGGCGCGGTCGCGACCAACCAGGAGGCCGCCGCCAAGCTGGCAGCGCCGTTCCGCGCGGACCGCGAGTTGATGCGGCGCCGCGTTACTGCGGCGCTTGCCGTGCTGAAGGCCGATCCGCGTGTGGATCCAAAACGCGTCGCTGCCATCGGCTATTGCTTTGGCGGCACGTGCGTGCTGGAACTCGCGCGCGACGGCGCGGACCTGGCGGGTGTGGTCAGTTTCCACGGCGGATTGGACACACCCCATCCGGACTCGACACCGAAGCCGAAAGCGGCCATTCTGGTTTGCCATGGCGCGAACGATGCGTATGTGACGCCGGAGAGCGTGGAGTCCTTCTGGCGGGAGATGAAACAGTGCGGCGCCGATTGGCAGCTTAACGTGTACGCCGAGGCCGTGCATAGTTTCACGAACCCCAATTCGGGCAGCGATCCGTCCAAAGGCATGGCCTACAATGCGGCTGCGGACAAGCGCTCGTGGGCCGATATGCTGCAGTTCTTTGGCCGGGTACTTGCGGAGGCTAAGTGAGGCAATCACTGGATCAGACCTTGCCCTATGTTGAGGCGCAGCCGCCAGTGCCCGCGGCGCGCGTCATCCTGTCGACCTTGCGGGCCGACTTCTTCCCCGGTTCCATCATCCCGGTGGTCCTCGGCTCACTGCTGGCCCTGAGGGCTACGGGCAGTTGGCACTGGGGCCTGTTCGGTTGGACGCTGGCCGGCGCGGTGTTGATGCACGCCGCGGCCAACGTGAGCAACGACTACTTCGACTATCGGTCGGGAAATGATGCGGCCAACCGGACGTTTATCCGGCCGTTCACGGGCGGCAGCCGGACCGTGCTGCAAGGGCTGATCACGCCCCGGGGCCTGGCGTTGTTGGCCGCGACGTGCTTCCTGGGCTTCCTGGTCGTGGCGGCGTACCTGACCTGGCGCGTCGGCCCGCAGATCCTGTGGCTGGGCGCCGTGGGCGCCGCGACAGGCATCCTCTATACCGCGCCGCCGGTTCGGCTGGTGGCGCGCGGGCTGGGGGAGCCGGTGGTGGCCCTGGACTTCGCGGTGCTGCCGACGCTCGGTGCCTATTTCGTGCAGACTGGCACCTGGTCGTGGCTTCCCGTTTGGGCATCGCTGCCGGTTGCCATCCTCATTCTCGCGGTCCTTTTCGTGAACCAGTTCCCCGACTATGAGGCTGATAAGAGTGTGGGCAAAAACAACTGGGTCGTGCGCCTGGGACGGCCGCGGGCCGCCGTGTTGGACGGCTGGTTGATGGCTGCCTGGCCGGTGGCGCTGATCCTCGCCGTGACCGTGGGCGGCGCGCCGAAGGTGCTGCTCGTGGGGCTCACGGGAATCCCGGTCGCGTTTTTGGCGGCGAGGGCTTTGCTCCGGAATTACGAGGCACCGGACAAACTGAAGCCAGCCTGCGCGCTAACGGTGGCGCTGCACGCGGGCGTCGGGATCCTGATGTGCGCGGCGTTGCTCGTACGATAGGTTCACGCCACTGACAGCACTTTGAACGTTTCCGTGTCGGGGCCGAACTTCATCTCGAACGTGTCGCCCGTGGTCTTGCCCAGCACGGCCTGTCCGAGCGGCGAGCGCGACGTCACGATCGTGATTTCCTCGCCGTCCACGACGATCGTTTCTCCGCCGGCGGCGGCGCAGAAGAACAGCGTACGCGTCTGCCCGTCATCCGCTTCCACCTGGACCAGGGCGCTGAGTTGAATGGGACTGTTGGCGTGCAGTTCCTTCAGCGGCAGCATCTGCAGGCTTTCAACAGCGTCGGTCAGTTCCTTCACGCGCTTGGCCTGGCCCCGGGCCAGGAAGGACGATTCGAGCTTGAACGTGTCGTACTTGTTTTCCGCATTGTGTTCGGAACTGGTGGCCGTCGCGAACGATGACCTTGCCGATGCGGTAATGGATTCCAATTCCGTGCTAAGCTGGGCCAGAAAGCGCCGGTGAATGTCGAGCTTGGTCATGACAGGCGCATTGTCTCACGTTGTGACTCGCACGAGCCACACTAATCGGGCATTTGTTCGGTCTCGCCAACACAACCCCGAACTGAACTGGCGCCACACGCTATCCGACAGAAGCGGGCAATCACTCCGACCGCTCGAAGTAGTCCGGTTCGTTGCCTGGTTTCCACTTGATGTTGCAGCCGATGCTGGACTTCTGGTCCGGGTGTACACGGCGGTTCTCCAGGAGCGCGTCGATGGCGGCGCGGAGATCCTTGCCCGTAACCGGCACCCCGTTACCCGGGCGGCTGTCGTCCAGTTGGCCGCGGTAAACCAATTTGCGGTCCTTGCCGAAGAGGAAGAAATCCGGCGTGCAGGCCGCCGTGTAGGCTTTGGCGGTTGCTTGGGTTTCGTCGTAACAGAGCGGGAAGGTGAAGCCGAGCAGCGTGGCCATCTCCTTCAGGGACGCCGGCCGGTCATCGGGGTGGTCGGCGGCATCGTTGGCGCTGATCGCAACGATACCGATGTTCTTCCCGTCGTAGTCCTGGCCGAGTCGGGCAAGCTCGTTTTGCACGTGTTTGACGTATGGGCAGTGGCGGCAGATGAACATGACCAGCAAGGCCTTGCGCTTGGCGAAGTCGGACAGGCTCACGGTCTTGCCGGTGATGACATCCGGCAGGGCGAAATCGGGGGCCTTCGTGCCCAATGGCAGCATAGTCGACGGCGTGACGGCCATAGCGTTCTCCTTGTCGTGGTGGATGTATCATCTGCCGGTAGGGTGCCCGCGTCCATGCGTTTTCGCCTGACTTGCGGTGGCGCAATTCCTTAGTTCAAGACCGCCAGCCGCAGGAATGGATCCGAATCGCACACCTAATGGAAATCGCATATTGAGTTATTGGGAGGGCAAAACCCGAAAGTTGACTGGGCCGTAGGGTATCCTACGCCTGCGGCGGCAGACAGCCGTTCTCGTTGACGTACGTCAGGATGTCGGCCGGCAGCGGGCCATGGCCCTTCCACGGGATCCGCCTTCAGGGGTGGGGAAGCGCGGTCGAGTCTGACGAGTTCCGCCTTGCGACCCGACAACTTGGCGGGTACATTTTCCAATGCGATTACTTCATCGGCAACGGTCAGGGGAACCATGATTAGGAACCTTCGCGTCAACGTATTCGTTCTTCTTCTTGCCACTTTGGCCGGCGTGATGATGGCGGCCCCTGCGCCGGTCGAGCCTGTCCCGCGTCCCGAATCCCTGCGGGAAGACTTGGAAACCGTGAGGCGTCAGGCCGCGCAGGGCGACGCCGAAGCGCAGTATAGTCTGGGCGTCGTCTACGACGAGGGCGTTGGAGCCCGGCGGGACACCGTGCTGGCGGCCCACTGGTATCGCCTCGCCGCCGAACAGGGCAAGGTCGAGGCGCAGGTCAATCTGGCCGCGCTATTGGCCTCCGGTGACGGCGATCGATCTGATCGGGCGGAGGCGGCCCGGTGGTATCGTAAGGCCGCCGAACGCGGCATCGCCCGCGCCCAATACGTTTTTGGACTCATGCTGGCGACCGGCGTGGGCGTGACGACCAACCTGGCGGAAGCCGCGACCTGGCTCAAGAAGGCGGCAGACCAGAACGTGCCCGACGCCCAGTACGAGTTGGGTCTGTTATACGCGAATGGCGAAGGCGTTCCGACGTCGTTCGAAGAAGCACTCGGCCGGTACCGCAAGTCTGCTGAACAGGGGTATGCGCCGGCCCAGTACTACCTCGGGACCTGCTATGACAACGGCAGCGGCGTGCCCGTGGACTATGCGAAAGCCGTGACCTGGTACCGCCTCGCCGCCGAGCAGGGCATGCCCCTGGCTCAACTGAGTCTCGGCCTCTGCTACGACAACGGCCGCGGCGTGGGCCAGGACTACACGCAGGCGGTCGTGTGGTGCCATCAAGCCGCCGAGCAGGGGCTGGCGGAGGCACAGTGCAACCTCGGCGTGTGTTACGAATTGGGTCGGGGCATCGGGCGAAACTATGCACAGGCCGCCATGTGGTACCGCAGGGCGGCGCTGCAAGGTCATGCCGCGGGCCAGTATGCGTTGGGCGCGTGCTATGAAAAAGGTTTCGGCGTGGAACGGGATTATCGCCTCGCAGTGTCATGGTTCCGCCAGGCTGCCGATCGGGGACTGCCCCTGGCGCAATGCCGACTCGGCATGGCCTACGAGACCGGCCAGGGTGTTGTGAGGGATGCAGTCGAAGCGTATGCGTGGGCTTTGGTCGCCGCCGCCTATGGCGAGACCGGCTATCTTAATCGGCTGGACAAGCGTCGCCAGACCGCGGCAGCGTTGGCCGGATTGCCGCATGCAAGCGCAGCGGGGATCATGCCTTTTACTCCGGCCGTCGTGGCGGAGGCGCAGGTCCGGGCCAAGGCGATCATGGCCCAAATTGACGCGAAGCCGCGCTGAGCGCGGATGCCGGTTATCGGGATAGCAACCAGCCGCTGACCGCCAGCCCGAGTAGAATCCGGTACCAACCGAAGATGGTCATGGGATGGCGTTGGAGGTAACGGACCATCCAGGTGACCGCGATAGCCGCCGATATGAACGCCGCGACCAGCCCGATTACGGGCGTGACCACGCCGTACATCTCCAGCATCGTCCGCCCGTGATGGAGTGCGTCCACGGCGGTGGCCGCCGAGAGGGTGATCAAGCCGAGCAGGAAACTGAATTCCACGGCCGCACTGAGCGAGAGTCCCGCGGCCAGTCCGCCCAGGATCGTAGCCAGGCTGCGGCTAACGCCGGGCCACATCGCGGTGCATTGCGCCACGCCGATCCAGATCGCCAGGGTCCAGGTCAACTGCTCCATGGAGTTGCCGCGCCCGGACTGCCGGTGGTCGCGCATCCAGCGACCGATGGCCAGGATCAGAATGCCGCCCGCGATCCAGGCTCCAACCACCGGCCAGAGCCCCATGGCCCCGCCGCCAAAGAGCCAGGCCTTGATCTTCTTCTCCAGGAGAAGGCCGGCGATGGCGGCCGGTACAAAGGCGACGACGAGGTTGATCGCCAGGCGCAGGCCGCCGGGATCGCGGCCGACGACGCCGAGCGCCATGCGGCGCACGTAGCGGAAATAAAGGCCCAGCACGGCAAGGATGGCACCGGCCTGGATGCACACGGCGTAGGCGTCAGCGGCCTCTTTTTCCCTGCCCTCGTCCCCGAGTCCCATGGCGCGCTGCGTCAGCAGCAGATGTCCGGTGGAACTGACCGGCAGGAATTCAGTCACCCCCTCGACCACGCCGAGAACAACGGCCTGCAGGGTGGACATCGGGTGCCGCGCGGGTTGGGGGGCGGTGTCGCGCGATGGGGCTGCAGTGCCGGCGGCAAACGCGGAGGATGCAAGCATGAACGTGAGGAAGAGACTGGGGAAAGTCCCGCGTGCAATCCAACTGGAGGGCGGCGCGCCGTCGCCGCCGTCTTCTTCCAGCGTGGCGCCGACGGCGCGGCGCCCTCCAAGGCCACACGCAAGGCGATACACGTTCATCGAAAGACAGCCTAGGGGCAGGCGCATGGCGTCATCCTTACATGAGTTTGAGTTTGGGCAGATCCTGGCTGTCGACCGTGCCTACGAGCCGGCCGCGTTCATCCACAACCAGCAAATCGTCGATGGCGTGTTTCTCAAAGGTACGCAGCACGTCGACCGCGAGCTGGGTCTGGGTCACAGTGATCGGCGAGCGCGTCATGATGCGTTCGACCGGTAGGTCGATCAGGTTCGGATGCGTGGGCAGGTGGCGGCGCAGATCGCCGTCAGTGAAAATACCCAGCAACTTGTTGTGGCGATCCACGATCGCGGCCGATCCGGTCCGGGCCTTGGTCATCGCCAGGATCGCATCCTTGACCTTGGCGCCCGCGGGGACCGCGGCCATGCGGTCCGCCTTGCGCATGATATCGGTCACGCGAAGCAGGAGCGTGCGGCCGATGGCGCCGCCGGGGTGGAGTTTCGCGTAGTCCTCAAGTTTGAACCCGCGGGCTTCGAGCAACACCATGGCCAGGGCGTCGCCGACGGCGAGCGTGGCCGTGGTGCTGGCCGTGGGCGCCAGGTTGAACGGACAGGCCTCGCGTTCGACGGCCACCGAGATCACGACATCGCTCAGGCGCGCCAGTGAACTCGTGGTCTTCCCGGTC
>Ga0118677_10014576_pt1 | contig 11067 bp, 3 predicted proteins | sample AliMusrvi5mmetaG_FD_86154 | JGI IMG/M metagenome (GOLD analysis project Ga0118677, IMG submission 86154)
TGCGCATCCTGGTCGGCCTTGATGCGGGCTGCCATCGCTTGCTGTTCCGTGCCGGCTGCCTGCGCCTGCTGGGCTTGTTGCGCGGCTTCCTGGGCGGCGCGTTGGGCCGCGCCTGCGGCGGTGTGGGCTTCGGTCGCCGCCTGCCTGGCGGCTTTGGCGAGTTGGTCGGCCTGCCGCGCCTCGGCCTGCTGGCGGTCGGCCTCCGGTTTGCCTTTGGTTTGTTCGGCCTCACGCCGTGCCTGGTCCGCGCTGTGGCCGGCCTGCTCGGCGGCCGCTTGGGAGGCTTGGGCCGCGCGCTCAGCGCGCTCCGCTGCGCCCTTTGCCTGGTCGGCTGACTGGCGGGCCTCTTGTGCATCGGCCTGTTTGGGATCCGTTGGTTTCGGGGCTTCGGCTGAGGTCGGGGGTTGCGCCTGGGGCTGACCCGGATCCCGGGCAGCTTCGACAGCCTGTTGGGCAAGTTGAGCGGCCTGCCGCGCGGCGGCCTTGGCTTCGGCGGCTGCTTCTTCAGCTTTGCCCATGTCGTCCTGCGCTGCCTTGGGTGATGGTTCTGTTGTCGTCGCTTGGGCGGCGGTCTCAGCGGCGTGGGCGGCTTTCTCCGCCGTATCGGCGGCGCGCTGGGCCTCCGTCGCGGCGGTGTCGGCCTGCCTGGCCTGCTCGTCAGCCTGCTTGGCGCGCGTGGCAGCGGCCTGTTTGTCCTCCTGTTTCGCTTGAGGTGGAAGGATGGCATCGCGGCGGGTTTGATCGGCACGATCCTTCGCACGATCGGCGGCTTCGCGGGCGACCTGTGCCGATTGGTCGGCCTGCCGGGCTTCGGCTTCGGCGCTCTTGGCGGCCTCCAGCGCACGTTTCGGAATGGCACCGGCCTCCGAGTTTTTGCGGACCGCTTCCTGTGCAAAGGCCTTGGCATTGTCGGCGGCGTGTTCGGCGCGCTGGGCCGCTTCCTCAGCGCGGAACCTCGCATTCTCGGCCTCCGTCGCGTTGGGGGCGCGGTTGGCCTGGGCTGCGGCCTCCTGGGCTTGCTGGGCCGCCTCGCGCGTCTGGTTCACCGCTTGCTTCGCCGCCTGGTTCCACTCGGCGGCCTCCCTGGCGTTCTTCTGCAAGGCAGTGGCGACCTGCTTCAGTTCGGCCTGCGCCGGTTTGTCGCCCTTGGCGGCGGCCTGCTGGGCGTGTCGCTCGGCTTCGGTCGCGCGTCTGCCGGCCTGGGCTGCAGCCTGGTCCGCCCGTTGCGACGCCTGCTTGGCCTGTTCGAGGGCTTCGCGGGCCCGCTGAGCGGCCTGGGCCGCGGCCGTCGTGGGCGGCGTCTCGGGTTTGACGCTTTCGGGGGGCGGCACTTCCTGGCGCAGGGCTGTCGCCGTTTGCTGAAGAGCCTGCTCGGCAGCCGTCTGGCTGGCGCGCGCATCCGGCAAGGCATCGGCTTTGATCTGTTCGGCCGCCTTGGCCATGCGGTCGGCTTCGGGCGCCGTCTGGGGGTTGGCCTGCGCCGTTTCGGCCAGTTTATTCTGGCGTTCGGCCAGGCCGGCCAGTGTCTTGTCGATCGCCTGCAGCGAGGTCATCTCCTGTTTGACCGCCTCGGCGAGGTTGGATTGGTTGACACCCAGTGTTGCCGCTTCAAGCGCGGCTTCCGCGGCGGTTTGATTTCTCCATTGGGCGAACGCATTCGTGCTTTGCGGCATCTCGCGGGCGAGCTTGGCGAGGTTGTCGCCCAGGCGCTCCTCGGCCGACTTCCATTCGGCCGGCGTGGGTAGTTCTGATGTCGCGTTGGTCAGGGCGGCGGGCGTGGCCTTATCCATGGCTGTCCGATCCTTTGCGAGGTCGGTCTGACGCGTGGCCATCCGGTCGAGTTCGACGGCTTGCCGAAGGGCGTCGGCCAGCGGGTCGAGATCATGGATCATCTGATCCACGGCGGCGACGGCCGTCTCAACTTGTTTGCCGGAGTCGGCCGCCATCTTGGTCCGTTCGGCCGGTGTGTCGGCGATCTTGATCTGGCCGGCGAGGTTTTCGGCGCGTCCGATCTGTTCGTCGGCTACGGTCTCGGCGCGGTCGGCCATTTTTTGGAAGAAGCCGTTCCGGAGTTGTTCGCTGGTATCCCGGAGGGTTGCCTGGGCCGCCCCAAGTCGTTCCTGGATGCGGTCGAGCGTCTTGACGGTTTCGCCCGGCAGGGGCGCCGCCTTGTTTAAGGGATCGGCCACCGATTTCTGCGCTTCGCCGGCCGACCTAAGCATATCGCGCGTCCGTTCGAGTCCTTGCTTGAGTGCTGTCTTCTGGGACTCAAGCGATTGCGCGGCCCAGGACGCCACCTGGGCATCAAGCAGGATCGTGTAGACAGTCGTAGTGGCGGATTGCGGTCCGCCCAACGGGATCGGCCGTCCGTCGAGTGCCAGGAACGAAAATCGGACCTGGTGCGCCGCCGCAAAATCGCGGTCGCTCATGTCGAGCACTGTCCGGTCGCCGATCAGGCGGACGGGGGCGTTGGTGACCGGCAACGGAAGCGGTCGGTCGGGCAGGTCGCGGCCATCGACGTTGAGTCTCAGCCGCATTTCGTGCAAGCCAAGATCGTCTTCGGCGATGTAGACGACGGGCAGGCGTTCGTCGTGGTTAAGGCGCAGTTCGGGCTGGGCCAGTTCGGGCGCGCGGATGACGGGCGGCCGGTCGGCGACGGCCTGGATTGTCCGTTCGAAGGGCGCGTTGGTGAGCCCGAGCGTGTCCTTCAACTGGACCGTCCAGATGCCGGCCAGGTGCGGGGGCATTGTGAAGCGGAAGTCATAGAACGTCGTGTTACCTTCGGTGCGGAGCACGCCTGGGATGGGGGGGGGCGCGCCCGCCGCCGCGATCGCCAGGACGGCACGGACGCACGGTTTGTTGACCTGGGCGGACAGGGTCACCTCGGTGCCCACCAGCGCCCGGACGGCGCCGAGCACATCCTTGTCGTCCGAATCAGTCAGGCCGGCATACGTCGGGAAATGGTAGCGCACGCCCAGGCGCTGCAGAACGGGCGGCACCGAGACATCCACGCGGTAGAAGCGGGTCAGAGCGTCGCCGGCGTGAATGCGGTAACGAAAACTGTGCGCCACGGTGGGAACCGTGTAGGCGAAGGTGGCGCGGCCGGCGTTGGTCGTCGGTATGAGCACCATGTCCGTCACTTCCTCGCCATTTTGCGGCGTCGAACGCAGCAGTCGGACTTCGCGGATGGACTGATTACTGGCGGTGACGCTGACCGTGAGGCGGCTGCCTTGGGCCACGAAGACGTCGCCCGGCAGCACGGTCAGTTCGGTGGCATAGACGTTGGGCAGGTTAAGGAACGGGGCGGCCGCGCGGGCGAACAGGAAGCGCGTCTGCAGCGGGCGCAAGGCAAACAGCCCGCCCAGGATTCCGGCTCCGATCAGCGCGCCGGCTACGAATGGAAGGGCGGCACGGAACGAGATCTCGCGGCGCGGCTGGACACCGCCGGCATCGCGAACGGCTTCTTCGGTGAGGGCGGCGATGAGCACATCGGACCCGCGCAAGGCCGGCAGGTCGCGGCTGGCCAGAAGTTCGACAGCCGAACTGATGCGTTCCTGCAGTTCGGGATGGTGGGCCTCGATGAGCCGCGCGGCGCCGGCCAGCGTGAACGAGCGCGCCAGAGGACGCACGATGTACCAGGCGGCCGTGGCCGCCGAAGCCGAGTAGGCCGCCACCGTTAGCAGCCAGCGCGGCCACGCGGCGAACAGCGTGAAACCCGCATCGATCAGCATCACCAGCAGGAATGAGCCGACTGTCACGGCCGCCGTGGCGCACGCGCCGCGGAGTACGATCAGACGGCGAGCCCGGCCGATGAACGCGCGCAGCGCCTGCAGGATGGGCGCGGGCAGTTGGGCGGATGAAGCGGACGGCAGCGGGGCGGTCATGGCAGTCTCTCCTTCTTGCGCAGGATCCACTCGGTCGTCACCACGGCGACGAGCAGGAGGAAGAACACCCAGGAATCCCAGAGCTCGATCTGGCGGCGTTCGCGTTGCGTCACCACGGACGGGCCGAGCGATGCCACGGCACGTTCCAGTTCGGGCGGGTCCACGACGCGGCCGCCGGTGAGGCCGGCCAGGCGGGTCAGCAGGCCACGGTCAGCCGACAACTCGACGCGTTCCGCGACGATCTCGGCCGTGACCGCGAATTCCGTGGAGCGCGTTGTGTCGGACTCGGGCAGGCCGGGCACTTCATGCGTGTCCAGTTCGACGCGGTAGCGGCCTTCCGGGAAAGTGCCGAGCGAGGCGGCGTAGAGCCCGGCCGAATCGGCCAGATACGGCAGATTGCGTCGCAGGATTTTGCGGTCTCCTGACCAGACGGTGACTGATACAGAGGCTTGGCGGATGGGGGCGAAGTCGGCCGACATCAGGCGGGCCCGTATGGTCACGGGCGATGCGACCGCGTAGCGCGGCCGGTCCGTGCCGACGCGGGCGAACAGGTTGCCGGCGGCAAGGCGGTCGGCCGTGGCCCAGCGCATGACCTGACCCCAGAAGCGGTGATGGTACTGGTCGCCGCGCCGGTACCGCAGCCGCCACGTATTATCGGTGGCCAGGAACAGGACATTGCCCAGGGCGACGTGCTGGATCACCACAAGCGCGTTTTCGCGCTCGAATTCACGGCGTCGGGTCAGGGTCTCTTCGTCCGGGATCGCCTCGGCACGGCCGAGGTGCAGGAACTCGGGCGGGTCGGCGGGGAGCGCATAGGCCAACACGGTCGCGCCTTCCTTTGTGTCGCGCAGGCTGTGACGCCAGCGCAAGGGCGGGATGCCATCCCACGCGGCGGCATTGCGGGCGTCGTCGTCGGTCAGTCGCATCAGAATGTGGTTGCGGCCTTCGGCGGTCGGTGCGATCCGGAATTCGTCCTCGGGCGCCGCGAGCACGGGGCGGTCCGAGGGCAGGCATTGCACAGGCAGCACGTCGGCAAGCGGCGTGCCCATGTAGGCGTGCGGCATGTGAAGGGCGCCGGCAATGACGATCAGGGAGCCGCCGCGCTCGGTCACGAACGCCCGCAGCATCCGCATGGCCGGCATGCCGAGTTCCTCGGGTGCGACATCGCCGAGCACGATGACGTCGAATTTCATCCATTCAGCCTGGGTGACGGGCAGGACCGTGGCGTCAGCTTCGTCCTCCCGATTCGTGACCGAGGCGGCCCGTTCGGGCGGGGCCGGCATGTCGGCAATGCGGTCCGGATGAAACAGCACGTACTGGAGCCGCACGCTCGAATCGCGGCCCGCGAACAGGTTTTTGAAATAGCGAAATTCCCAGCGCGGCCGTCCTTCGATCAGGAGCACCTTCGTGGGGTCGGCGCCGACGCTGACCGGCAGGGTGGCCTCGTTGTTATTGGTGAGGACCTCGGAGGGCAGGGCAGGGATAATCACGCGGTACTGGTGCAGGCCGTTGGTGCGGGGCGTATCGGACAATTGGATGTGGCGGCGGAAGGCGTCGCCGGCGGCCAGTACGACGTTCGAGGCCACGAGCCGATCGCCGTCCAACAGTTGGACTTGCACGTTCGTTCCGGCCAGGCCGTCGAGTTTGAGGTCGACATCGACGACGACCCGGTCGTTCGTGCTGACTGCTTCCGGGGCGTTGGCGGCGGCAATGGCGGCATCGGCCGGGGGCAGGTGCGCGCCGCCGAAAACGACGGGAAATACAGGGATGCGTTCCAGGCCCAAGGCGCGGGCTCCCGGCTGGATGGGCGCAGGCGTATTGTGGCGACCATCCGACAGCAGCAGCACGCCGGCCGTTTGCTCAGGCGGCATATCGGCCATGATCTTGTCGAGCGCACCGGCGAGGTCGGTGCGGAGTGCCGTGGTGTCCGATTCGGCCGGTGTATTCGTGCGTGCCGGGCTCTCGACGAACGCGGCGACGCGCGTCTCAACAGGCGTGGCGCCTAGCATGTAGAGGCGCACGCCGTATTCAGCGTCGAGGCGCTCGATGAAGCTGGGCTTGGCCGCGACGGTGCCCGGTGCCGTGGGACGACGGGTCAGGAGCGTGCGGGCCAGGTCGACGCGCGGCACCGCGACGGCCCGGTCGACGGCGGCACGGTCAGCGGCTTGCAGCGAGCGATAGACAGCCTCGTCGAGTTTGTCGGACAGGGGCTCCGTCTTTTGCGCAATCTCGCCCAGCAGGTTCCCTGTCCGGCGCACGGCGGTGAGGAGCGCATCGGTGAGTTCGGCGGACTTGGTGTCGCCTTTTGCGAGATCGGCGGCGGTGCCGACGGCCGCTTGGAGCGGCGTCGTGACCTCGCTGGCGAGGCGGGTGGCGAGTTCATCGATCGATGTTCGCAGCCCCTGGTCGCCGTGCAGCATGGCGGATGAGGTGGCTTCGAAGAACGCGTTGCTTTCGGCGGCGGCAGCCTCGTGTGCCGCGACCAGGGCCGTACGGATGGCGGTCGCGCGTTTCCGGCTCTGGGCGGGCCGGGCGGCAGACTCGACGTCGGCCAGGGACGCCAGGAGATCGGCGCGGGCCTGAAGCTGATCCTGGAGCGCGCGGAGGCGGGTGGCCGTATCCTCGAACCGACAGGTCCGGCGTGCTGAGGGTACGCCCAGGGTCTCGGCGAGCCGGAGCTTTTCGGAGGGACTCATGCCCGTATCGACGACGTGCATGGACGCGGTATCGTCCACGATGATGGCGACCTGGCGGTGCACGCGGCGCGCGGTGTCGAGGACGAGGACGGGCTGGCACAGCATCGCGATCAAGCCCAGCAGCAGTGTGACGCGCAGCAGGGAGAGCGCGAGGGCGGCCGGCCGGGTGAGGGTCTGCCGTTCCAGATGGTAGAGCGCCACGAGCGACTCCACGAGCGCCGCGCCGCCGGCCAGAATCGCCCATAGCGGCCAGGGGGTCGCGAAGGTCACGAACCGGGCGGCGGTGGAGGCCGCGGCCACGAGCGTGGCCGTGCCCAGCAGGCACCGGCCCGCGAACGCCGGAATCTGCCAGCGCGGTCCCAAGGGGCGGCTGAACCGGTGCGACCAGACCCAGAGCACGGCCAGCAGCGTCGCCGCAGCGGCAAGGGCGGGGCCGGGCAGCGTCGCCGGCAGCAGCATTTGGGTTGGGAGGTTTGGGTCCATGCGGTTAGGGCGGAGTTTCCACCAGACTCTGCATTCGTTCGCGCAGGGCGTCTACGCTCTGCGCCGGGGTCTTCAGGGTGATGGCTTCGGTGCCGTGGAAGCGGCGTTTGACGGCGATCCAGCGGGCCAGCGCGGTTTCGGCGAGCAGCGTGAGGATGGCGCACAAGGCCAGCACACGCCAGAGTTCCTGACCGGGCACGTCGCCCGCGAACGCGGTCAATAATTCCTCGCGCGTGCCGGCCACGAAACTGTCCACGTGTGCGCGGAGGGCGGCCAGGTCGCTATCGGAGAGCCCCACAATGGTGCTTTCTTCGGGTTGGCGGATAACGGTGAACGCAAGTTGCGCGACCGGGTTGGTACCGCCTGCCAGGGGCTGGGCCAGCGTGGCCGGCAGGGTAATCCGGTAGAGGCCGGGCTCGCGCGTCTCGTTGAAGCGCAACACGGAACGGAGTTCGCCGCCGGCCAGGATTGCGACTCGCTCGGTACCCGAAGGCAGCCGGACGGTAACGGCGTTGCCGGGTGCTTCGCGGTCAAAGCCCGCGGGCAAACCGAGTTCGCACGCGTATTCAGTGCCCGGCTTGATGTTCGCACACGTGTTCAGGGGCGTGGCGAGGTAGTAAACGAGTTCGTGCACGAGCGGCACAAAGGAGGCGAGCGAGGGTAGGTTGCTGTCATGCCGGTCCAGGGCCAGGGCCGTGAGCAGGACGTAGCCCTGGCCGAACTGGCGCTCCACCAGAAGTGGATCGCCCTGGTCCAGGCGGGCGCCCACGCGGACATCCGGGTCGCGGCCGTCGACAATGAGTTTCCAATAAGACGCGACTAGACCCTGGGCGACATCCGACTGACGCGGTTCGGACACAAGGCGCAGGGCGGGATGCGTAAAGGATCGCGGCTCGATGTGGATGGGCTCGGTCGGGGTCACGCGCGCCTGCAGCAGGGCCGGCACCAGGCGCTCGCCGGCCGAGGTTTGCCACAGGTTATAGAAGTCGGGCTCGGCCCGCTGGCCGGGTGCGATGAGCAGGCCTCCGCCCTTTTTCACGAAGGCCGCCAGCCGGTCGGTGGCCGCGGACGGCAGGCGTGCCACGTTGGCGAGGATGACGACCCGGTAGGCGTCGAGGCCCGGCGCGTCGGGAAGGTCCGCGGCACTCGTCACCGCGGCGTTGACGAGGAAATGCTGAGCGTCGTCGGGAGTGCCGCTGCGGGCCGCCTCGGTTGTCACGGGCGCCAGGGCCAGCCGGATGAAGCCCGAGGCGCGTTGGATGGGCCGCTCGCCGGGCGCGCCGTCAACGATCAGGACGGGCAGACGGTTCAGCACGTCCACGACCTGTTCGAGCGCGTTGTCGTCGCGCAGGTCGTCCTCCGCCTCGACAACGGCCTTGAGCACATGGCGGCCGGGTTGGGTGAACGTGTAGGTGAAGTGCTGCACTTCGGTCACGTTCGGGAGCAGTTCCTTGACGAAGGGCTGGCGCTCGACGAGGACGTCATCGGCGAAGAGCGACACGGCGGCGGGTTGGGCCGGGACTGATCCGGCGTTAAGCACCTGGACGTCGACGTCGACGGGCCGGTCGGTGCCGATTACCTGGCGTGAAAGAGTCAGGCCCACAACGGCGTCATTGCGGAATGTGGATGGGACGGGCAGGCGGCGGATGATGAGCTTGGGGGGCACGGCGAAACGGCGGAAGCTATCCGCCACGAAGCGCCAGCGCACGTCGCTCTGCAGGTCCCAGCCGGCGTTCTGGCCATCCGTGAACAGGATCACGGTCTTGGTCGGGTTGGCGCCGTCGGCGAGGGCGAGTCCGGCGGCATTGAGGGCCTCCAGCACGGCCATGGTGCCGCCGAGCGGATGGCAGTCCGGCCCTTGCAGGACGCGCTTCAGCTCGTGCCGGTCCGATGTGGGTTTGCGGGCCAGCGCATGCGGCACGGGGCCGGCGAGGATGACGGAAAAGGCATCGCCGGGCCGGCAGGCGTCGAGCGTCGCGCGAGCCTCGTCAACGGCACGTTTGAAGTTTGTCTCGCCGTCGACCAGCAGGTTCATCGACATGGACGCGTCGAGCACCACGGCGACATCCTTGCCGCCGTGCCCGCCAGTCCACCACTGCCCCTGGCGCCAGCGTTCGAACCCCGCCACGCCGAGGCCGACGATCGCGACGATGGCAACGCCCCGCAGCAGGCGGCGGCGCAAGGCAACCTGATTCCAGAGCGCGGCGGCCAGGCCGATGCCGACCGCGGCGGCGAGAAAGGCGGGCAGGACAAGCACCCAGGGCACGGAGGAGCGCGAAGGCAGGAACGGCCGTGCCATGGCCAGGGCGAGGCAGGCGAGCGTGAGACAGCGCAGCACGAGCAGCACGAGTTCCTCCAGCAGGATCCGGCGGCTCCGGTACGTGAGGGAGGCGAGCAGGAATTGCATGGCGGCCCATTCCATCACCCGCGGTTTGCTGCGGTTGAGGAGATGAATGAGGATCGGAATGGCCAGCGCCACCAATCCGAACAGCATGATCCAGTTTAGAAAAGTCATGGGCGTGGGTCTACTTCGTCATGCTGTGGCGGTGGGCGAGGTAGCCGGCCAGGGCCATATCGAATTCCTGCCGGGTGGAGAATTGAACGTAGTCGATCTTCATTTCGCCGCAGCCCTTTTCGAGGGCGGCGAGGTGGCGGCGCACTTCGTCGAGGTAGGCGGCACGCAAGGCGCGCGGATCGAGCTGCAGCCGGTCGCCGACGGCCGCAGCAACCTCCTGGCCCTCTGGGGCCGGCCCCGGGTGCTGTTTTCCACCCACCTGGACACGGTACCGCCGTTCCTCCCGCCCCGGCGCGAGGGCGACCGGCTCTGGGGCCGCGGCACCTGCGACGCCAAGGGGATCCTCGCCACCATGGCCGAGGCGATCCGGGTCCTGCTCGCGGAAGGCCGGCGGGACCTGGGCTTCCTCGGGGTGGTCGGCGAGGAGACCGACAGCCCCGGGGCGAAGGCCGCCCTCGAGCTGAAGCCCGCCCTGGGGGCGGTGGAAGCGGTGGTCAACGGCGAACCCACCGGCAACCGGCTGGCCACCGGCCAGAAGGGCGCCGTGCACCTGCGCCTGCGCTGCCGCGGCAAGGCCGCCCACAGCGGCACCCCGGAGGAGGGGGTCAACGCCGCCTTTCCGCTCCTGGACTGGATCGCCGCGGTGCGGGCGCTGCCCCTGGCCGAGGATCCGCGCCTGGGGCCGGAGGTCTGGAACCTGGGCACCCTCGCCGCCGGCCGGGCCATCAACGTGGTCCCGGACGAGGGCACCGCCGACCTGTTCGCCCGGACCGTCCCGGGCACCCGCTTTCGCGAAGAGGTCCTGCGGCTGCGCCCGGACCTGGGCGAGGCGGAGGTGGTGTTCGAGCGGGAGCCGGTCTATTTCCCGGTGCTGGAGGGTTTTCCCATGGCGCCGGTGCCGTTCGGCTCGGACGCCCACACCCTGCGCAACCTCGCCCGGGACCAGTTCGTGGTCATGACCGGCCCCGGCTCGATCCGGGTCGCCCACACCCCCGAGGAGCACCTGGACCTCGCCGAGGCCCTGGCCGGGGCGGCCCAGTACGTGGACCTGGCCAGGGTGCTGCTGGCCCGCCCCGCCCCCGCGCAAGGACCGGGCTGATCAGCCCTTCAGTGCCTGGGCGATCACCGCGGCCAGCGGAGTGGTGGGCCGGCCGATGAGGCCGCTCAACTGGCGCCCCTGGTCGAACAGCCCGCCCTTGGCCGCGCCGGCGTCGGAATCCGCCAGCAGGGCGGCCAGCCCTTCCGGCAGCCCGGCGCCCACCAGCACCGCCTGGTACTCCGCTTCCGGCAGGTCCTGGTAGGCCACCGCCTTGCCGGCCTGGCGCGCCAGTTCCCCGGCGAACTCGGCCAGGGTGTAGGCGCTGTCCCCGGCCAGCTCGTAGGTCCGGCCGGCCTGGTCCGGCCGCAGCAGCACCGCCGCGGCCGCCTCGGCATAGTCGGCCCGGGCGGCGGAAGCGATCCGGCCGGCCCCGGCCGAGCCCAGGAACAC
>Ga0118677_10014578_pt1 | contig 11066 bp, 9 predicted proteins | sample AliMusrvi5mmetaG_FD_86154 | JGI IMG/M metagenome (GOLD analysis project Ga0118677, IMG submission 86154)
CTCAGTCGGTAGAGCAGAGGACTGAAAATCCTCGTGTCGACGGTTCGATTCCGCCCCTGGGCACCATGAATTCTAAAGGCTCCGATATGATCGGGGCCTTTTTTATGCCTGACGGTTTTGTTTTAGGGTGTTATTCCTGTCTTTCTTTTCACTGTGGTGTTTTTTTAGATATATCCATCTACCCAAACGACCTATTAAACCTATCATTCATAGATTATCAAGCTTGATCGACATTCTTTGCCGTTGACGCTGAAGTCGTCATAACCTTCAGGATGAATTCAGATTAAGAAACCAGTAAATATCAAAAGTCAGCTATCAGCTTTGTCTTACAAATGAGCAAAGTATTTCATTAAACTGTAACCAGAGGCGAAATAAATAGTGCTACAATTAACTTAGAGTTTGTATTGAATATAAGCTCAGCAATAAACGTTAATTTCTAGGATTACAACTTATGATGTGCATTATAAAACTTCTACAAGCAACTGCTTTAATGGCTATTTCATTGTCGGCCTTTGCTACTACCTTCGGCCCAGTCGAAAACTTTGATGTTGTAAATGATACGGGGACTCCCGCTCACGGATTTCATATTCGTTTACATGGTATTCAAGATACTGACATTTCATCTTTGTTTGGAGCGGCCAACCGTTGGCCTGGAATGGTTCGTTATAATCCACCAACTGCCGTGAATGGCTCAGATGCAAACGGCGTTTATGTCGATGTAATTTATCAGGCGGCTTACGACAGCGTAAATAAAACATGGTCAGCAGGTACTCCGTCAGGAACTTTACCTGTTGCTCCTACTGACTCATGCTGGCCAGGCGGTACTCCTCTGTTTGGCCCTAACTACCCTTGTGACCACTATGGTGTATCATCTTATAAAGCAGCAACAAGTGTTGAGTATCTTTGGATGCTCGAAACACCGACTCCGGGTGTTTTAACGGATACTGTTTCAAACGTACCTACTCCAGTTTGGACAGTAACGCCTGCTGTTATGGCTGCTGCTCAACCTGGCAAACCTGCTATTATTGTAGCTCCTGCTGTAGTTGTTGTGCACGTTGCTGCTCCACCTAAACCAGTTCCATTCGAATTTGGCGAGCCTAAATGGGTAAAAGTAACTGCGACTGGAGCTGGTTATAATGTTGCTGTAGAAGATTTGGTTGCTGGAAATGCTGTAATTAAAAAAGCAAATACCAATGTTCAAATTGAATGGCAAAGGCTTCAGACAGATACAGGAAATCCTGCTGCTGGCAGCATTGATTTCTCGGGTGTAGCGCCTGACCCTGGCTACAAATCGGTTGTTTATCGTTTTGAGTTTTACGAATACACCGGTGCATTTGATCCAGCAACTCACGAAGCTATTACCGGCCCTGATACCTCAGGCGCTGCCACGCCTCCTGCAACGGTTGGTAAATTCTTGGTTGCTCAAATGGCTGGGGTAAACTTGGATGGTCAAGTTCCGCAAGCGGTTATTCCTGTGGCTCCAACCCTGACAAACTCATTGACCGATGGTGTTGCTGGTGTTGCATATTCTCGAAATATTAATGCAACCGCTGGAAATGCTGGTGATACTGTCAACGTTACTGTAACTGGTTTGCCAGCAGGGCTAACATTTGACGGAATCAGTGTAGTGTCTGGAAAACCCGCACAAATAGGAACATTCCAAGTGCATATAACCGCAACTGATGCAGTAAATAACTTGAATGTTTCTGCAACCACTCCTATCACGATTACTGATCCTGCGATTGTATTCAATGCAGTTATTCCTGATACGAAAGATGCAACCCTTATGAACTATCAATTAGCTGCAATTGGTGGTGATGCGCCATTTATCTATACGAGAACTATCGGTTCTTTACCTACGGGTGTTTCTCTTAATCCTAATGGTTTAATCTCTGGAACTCCTACGGTTCCTGGTGCATTTCCTATAACATTTACTGCAACTGATAGCGTAGGCTCTACTCGATCAGTTTCTACAACAATGAACGTTATTTCACAATCTATTGCTTGTTCTGGAACTGCAATTGCAATTACCTCTGTAACTGGGAGCAATTTGAATGTTGGTGGAGCTAATGTTTATGCCCCTGCAACGGTTACTTTTGCTCCAGGCCTAAATGCTCTAGCTGCAAAGGAATTGGTTACTTATTCGGGTGCAACTGACGCGGCAAACTTTCAATGCTTAGCAACAACTATGTCTGCTTGGAATCCCTTAACCTTAGCGACTCCAACATTTACCCAAGGCACGGTTGGTACCTCATATCCTGCGGTAACAATTGCACCCACAGGTGGCTGGACTCCATACACCATTGCTGTTTCAGGTTTGCCAGCAGGCATCATATTTAACGGAACGAAAATATCTGGAACACCTACGGTAAGTGGAACATTTAAGTTGGCTATTTCTGTAGCGGATGCTAAAAATAATTCATACAGCATTACAACTAGCACAATCACTATAGCCCCTAAACCTGCTCCTGCTCCTGCTCCTGCTCCTGCTCCTGCTCCTGCAGCTTGTAGTGCTCCAGCAGGATCAACAACAGCTCCTAATATTCAGGCGAATGTGACTGCCGTTAATGGGACTAGCGTAACAATTGGAACAACTGTTGTCACTGTGCCTGCATGTACTGCAATTACTTGGAAAGGTAATTGGACTGGATTAACAAAAGTAATACGTGTTGGATACAATGTACAAGTTTCAAAAGGATATGTATCAAAGGGCATAACAACTGCAACATCTTTAATTGTTGATAATGGTCTATAAGCTGAAACTAAAAAACTAAAAAACAACATCATAAGGCCGGTTAATACCGGCCTTTTTTGTGGGCTCTAAATTATTTCTCTATCTATTGAATACGCCCTGAATATTTCTATTTACTCAGATTCTGTTGACAACAAAACTCAGACTGAGTTAAACCACTACGTCCCCACATTCCAATCAATTTGTGCCAAGAAGACGCTGAAGCCATTTTATGCTCTCCTTTATAAAAACTAAATGATATCAGATTGAGGAGCTAATATAAATGTGGCTCGGTTAGACGCTTACATCTGATCGGGGCCTTTTTTATGCCTAACGGTTTTGTTTTACGGTCTTATTCCTGTATTTCCTCTTCAATCTTGTCCTCAGTTATTTTTAACAATCCATTGAATTAATTACAGCAATGTTTTTAATGGTGTTAGCATCAATAGCATTTCAGTATCAAATTAAGTGTCGACATGAGTCGGGGGGATCGAAAATCCACTTTGTAACAGCATCTCAGCTCTACAACACAATATTCCATAACTAAGCCAGTCCTTTGGTAAGTGGTTTATCTATTTAGAAAATCGCCCTCAACCCAGCTGGGATTCGGGGGACTTAACCATCTTACATTTAGGACTAAATGACATGAAAAAAACTTTAACTAAAGCACTATTGATTGGCTTAACAATTATTTTTAGTGGCTGTGCCGTTCAAAAAGAACTAGTCCCAACTGGCGGTAGCCGAGCAGATGGAATAGTGAAACTTTCGTATGAATATGGCTTATTTGAAGCTCCTCAATTAAACGCACAACAAGGTATAAATGCCGCAAAGCAACGATGCTCTTCTTGGGGATACAAAAATGCAGAGGCTTTTGGTGGCTCAACTAAATCATGTATTATCCCTACGAATAATGGATGTAATAGATGGTTAGTCAGTATTGAATATCAATGTACTGAATCTACTTCAATCGTTACGGCACAGCCATCAATTCCAGCAGTGACGGAACCCTCACTCGCAAGTAAGGCAAGTGAGCGTATGACTTATATCAAAGAACTAAAAGACAAAGGTCTGCTCAGTCAAGACGAATACGAGGCAAAGCGAAAAGAGATTCTTAAGGACTTGTAATGCTGACATTTTCACACACTGCACATAACCACCAAAAATGAGAATCCTAATGCCTGTTAAACAGCATGGGAAAATGGCCAGCTAATCGGTGAAAACAGCGTCAAAGTTGATCATGTTAAATCGCTAACATGCTGTTCTAATACACATGAGTGAATAAAAACCAATGCTGAAGATGGTTAATGTTAGGTGCTGTTTGACAACTAATAACTCAAACACAATAAAATAATACGGTTTGCAGCGAACTTATCGAACTATGTGAGCTTATTTTTATACGGAACTGGCAATCTTATCCACAACCAATGTATAGCGATTAAAAGATCGTCCGTTATTTTTCTGTTCTTTGCCGTGAAAAGTGATGGTGACAAAATCTCCTAAGGCAGCGTTATGTAGTTTTAAGCTGTGCATCAAATAACGATTGAGCTCAACAACGACAAACTCACCATCATCCTCCTGTAAAAATAGAATTTTCTGTTCGTCATAGAACAACTCATTTGTAGCGCCTATGCCTTGAATGATACCTGTGATGATGTTGCCTGCCGAAGGCTGCCAGTAGGTCATATTGTTGATGGCTTCGTTTTTAATCATTTGTTTATCCTGCTTGTTAATAAGTACAACTGAGTACAATTGTACGCAATTCATCGCAATCTTGCTTAATAGTGACAAGAGTCTGGGGACGCATAAAGAGTTACCTCGACTAGCCTAGCAATACTCACTGTATTTTAAATAGAAACTGTTTTATTCGATCATTACGGTTTATCATGCGCCCCTAACACTATAATAATAAAAACAAACTAGGAGTGGAGTGTATGTTGCTATCAACATCAGTATCAATTGTAATTGCCTTATTAATGGGTATCGCCGGAGTAGGATTTGTACTTTGGCAATTAAAGCGCGTTTTCGCGTACGACCAGGGCAATGAGCTCATGCGTGAAATTGGCACCGCTATTCAAGAAGGTGCATCCGCTTTTCTGGCTAGAGAATACCGTGTCATTGCTATCTTTGTGGCTATTGTTGCCACTGTTATTGCTGTATTTTTGCAATGGCAAACGGCATTTTGTTTTGTTTCAGGAGCTATTGCGTCAGCCGGAGCAGGTTATCTAGGTATGTACGTAGCCGTCCGTGCCAATACCAGAACGGCTTCTGCTGCAAGTCGTGGCTTACATGAGGGCTTACGTGTTGCTTTCGGTAGTGGCGCGATTATGGGCATGTCTGTAGTCAGTTTCAGCCTTATTGGTATGACCGTGTTATTCCTTGTCTTTAATGGTGATCCTAAGCAATTAACCTATATCACTGGCTTTGGTTTCGGTGCCAGCAGTATTGCCCTCTTTGCCAGAGTGGGCGGCGGCATCTTTACCAAAGCAGCCGATGTTGGTGCAGATCTAGTCGGCAAGATTGAAAAAGGTATACCAGAAGACGACCCACGCAACCCTGCCGTCATCGCCGATAACGTGGGTGACAATGTCGGCGATGTTGCAGGTATGGGGGCAGATTTATTTGAAAGCTACAGTGGCTCTATTATTGCAGCCGCTACACTGGGCGCAGCCTTGGGCAATGGTTCAACGGTTGCCTACATTGGCTTGCCGTTTTTGGTTGCGGCTGTTGGCGTAATCTCCAGTCTGTTTGGAATTTATATGGTGATTGGCAAGGAGCGCGATGAAAGCGAAGCTGCCAGTATCGCTGCCAATGCCTCGTATTACTCAAAATCTGTTTATTATTTAAGCCAATATGTAGCAAAGATCAACGAAAACGCGTCGTTAGAAGATTTACTGACGGCATTGCGTCGATCAGTTTGGGGCGCATCTGTGGTTGTTTTAGGCTTAACTTTGCTTGCAGTGTTAATGTCTGGCTTACATTTTAATTATTGGTTGGTTATTGTGACTGGCTTAGTGGCCGGAAATGCCATTGCCTATGTCACAGAATACTTCACGTCCTATACCGAAAAACCTACCCTAGCGATTGCTGAAGCCACTCAAACGGGAGCAGCAACGACTATTATTCAAGGTTTAGCTGTAGGCATGATGAGTACCGCATTACCCGTACTTATCACCGCCTTTGCCATCCTTATTAGCATCTGGCTAGGACATAAAGCCGATGGCACACTGGCTGCTGGCTTATATGCAGTCGCATTGGCAGGTGTGGGCATGTTAAGCACCTTGGGTGTTACCTTAGCGACCGATGCTTATGGCCCCGTTGCCGATAATGCCGGTGGCATTGCTGAAATGAGTCACCTTCCTGAAGAAGTCAGACAACGTACCGACGCGCTAGATAGCCTAGGCAATACTACTGCGGCAACCGGAAAAGGTTTCGCTATCGGTTCTGCCGTTCTAACTGCATTAGCCTTGATTGCCGCTTACGTTTCCGCAGCTAAAATAGAATCTTTGGACATACTTGCCCCTACTATGCTGCCAGGCTTATTAATAGGCGCAATGATGCCCTATTTATTCTCTGCTCTCACTATGATGGCAGTAGGCAAAGCCGCACATGAAATCGTGCTGGAAGTAAGACGTCAATTCCAAGAAATACCTGGTTTGATGGAAGGTACTGGTAAACCCGATTACAAAACCTGTGTAGGCATTAGTACAGAAAGTGCCTTACGTGAAATGATTCTACCTGGCGCATTAGCCGTCCTTGTCCCGATTATTGTGGGCCATGTACTTGGCAAAGAAGCGCTAGCTGGATTATTAGTCGGCACATTATTATCTGGCTTCCTACTCGCTGTGATGATGGCAAACGCTGGCGGTGCTTGGGATAATGCGAAAAAATATATCGAAACAGGAGAATACGGCGGTAAAGGCTCAGATTCCCATAAAGCCGCCGTTGTGGGCGACACTGTCGGCGACCCTTTCAAAGACACTAGCGGCCCATCATTGAATATCTTAATCAAACTGATGACGATTGTAAGCCTTGTGTTTGCTAGCTCATTTGGCTCAGGATGGTTGAGTTTCTAAGGCTCTCTTGAGTTAGGCCGTAGCAACGGTTCAATTCCCATACGCATCAAGCTAAGCCAAAACACTCGCGAGACGGGATTTATAACCCCGTCTCAACCGTTTGATATTGTTATTATCTTTGAAAGATCACCGAAGAAATATTCCTACTTTTAGGTATATAACTCCGTTTGGCTGCATCTAAACGTTTCGATCGGGGTTGTTACCGATAATTATATGAAGCCAGAAGACATCAAGACAGCTTTAATAATTGTAGAAAATCATAGCGCTGAATTTGAAAGGAGATGGGATGAGTATTTTGATAAAAGGTAAAACAGTACATTTTGATGACCGTTACCTGCATGTTGAGCTTAATGATGGCCGAGTCATATTAACGCCAATGTCATGGTACAAAGAACTCCAAGCAGCAACCTTTACACAGTTAACTCATTACCAGTTTATTTGCCAAGAAACAGGCATAGAATGGCCTGAATTAGATTACTATTTAAACATTGAAAGCATGTTGCTCTCACAGATAAAAGAACAAGCTGCATAACACTTAAAGGCTCCGATCTGATCGGAGCCTTTTTTAGGCCTGCTATTTTCTGCCAACTACACTAATACCGCCTATTCTTTAGTTGCATATCAATACGTTTAACATAGCTTTCATAAAAAAATGTTATGTTGACTATCCTGAATATGTTTAAAGAAGCCCCCCATGTATAAGGTACACCTAGCCCAACTGTCCTATGATTTTAAAACCTTAAGCAATTTGATGGCCAAAGCTACGCCTTTACGTTCTGGTGATTATCTTGCTGGAGTAGGTGCCGCTAATAATCTTGAACGAGTTGCTGCACAATGGGCATTAGCTGATGTACCGCTTAAACAATTTCTTAATGAAGCGTTAGTGCCTTATGAGCTAGATGAAGTTACACGTTTAATTATTGATGAACATGACAGCATTGCTTTTGCACCCATCAGTCACCTAACTGTTGGGGATTTTCGTGACTGGCTATTGTCTGATCTAGCAACCACTGAAGTGCTAACTGCAATAGCTCAAGGTTTGACACCAGAAATGGTCGCCGCTGTTTCCAAAATCATGCGTATTCAGGATTTAATCTTGGTGGCTAAAAAATGCCGTGTGATTACTCAATTCAGGAACACTATTGGCCTAGAAAACCGATTGTCAACCCGTTTGCAACCCAATCACCCTACTGACAACCCAGCAGGTGTTGCCGCTAGTTTACTGGATGGCTTGCTCTATGGTTGTGGCGATGCTGTGATTGGCATTAACCCAGCTTCTGACAATCTTGAGGCAACGTTGCGGCTGTTGCACATGCTAAATGATGTAATTGATCGCTATCAAATACCGACCCAATCATGTGTGCTGGCGCATGTAACCACCACTTTGAAAGCAATCAAACAAGGTGCACCAGTGGACTTGGTCTTTCAATCTATTGCCGGCACTCAAAAAGCTAATGATAGCTTTGGCATCAATCTGAATTTATTAAACGAAGCAAGACTTGCAGCCTTAGAACTAGGGCGTGGCACGCTAGGTAACAACTGCATGTATTTTGAAACCGGACAAGGCAGCGCGCTCTCGGCCAATGCTCATGAAGGACTAGATCAGCAAACTTGTGAAGCCAGAGCTTATGCGGTGGCACGTAAATTTAAACCGCTACTAGTCAATACGGTGGTGGGTTTTATCGGGCCTGAATATCTTTACAATGGTAAACAGATTATCCGCGCAGGCTTGGAAGATCATTTCTGTGGCAAATTACTGGGCTTGCCGATGGGCTGTGATGTCTGTTACACCAATCATGCTGAAGCTGATCAAGATGATATGGATGTATTGCTTACTCAACTTGCTGTTGCCGGCAATACCTTCATTATGGGCATACCTGGCTCGGATGATGTGATGCTCAATTATCAGTCCACCTCATTTCATGATGCGCTTTATGTACGTCAGGTATTAGGATTGCGACCGGCACCTGAATTTGAAAGCTGGCTACAACAGCAAGGTATTTTTAATGCCGACAACCAGTTACTGCAAAAATCCGAAGTGCCGGCATTATTTAAAGCCTCTTTACAAAAACTAGGACGATAAGATCATGAGTGAACCTAATGATCCAGCTGTTATCAGCAACTCATGGACTAATCTTAAACAATTTACGCCTGCACGTATTGCTTTAGGACGTACAGGTATTAGCTTACCTACCCGCGCCAGTCTGGACTTTCAATTAGCGCATGCTTTAGCACGCGATGCGGTGAATATACCTATTGATTTTTCAGAGCTAGACCTAAGCTTAAGCTTGATGGGTTTAGAATCATTGACTTTAAATACCCAAGCAGAAAATCAGCAACTGTATTTACAGCGCCCTGATCTGGGACGCGTATTAAGCGACGCTACTTTAGCGTGTTTACAACAGACCACAACAAAACCTAATGATGCGGTTATCGTTGTTGCCGATGGCTTGTCCTCTAAAGCCATACAGCAGCATGCCCTGCCCTTTTTAAGACTATTACTACCCCAGTTGAACGACTACCGCTTAGCTCCTGTGTGCTTGGTTAAACACGGACGAGTAGCGATAGGTGATGCTATTGCCGAACACTATGCAGCTAGGCTGTGTATCGTATTGATCGGTGAAAGACCGGGCTTAAGCTCTCCTGATAGCATGGGTATTTATTTCACCTATCAAGCCAAAGCTAAACTAAGCACCGATGCTGACCGAAATTGTATTTCCAATATTCATAACAATGGACTAAGTTATGAACAAGCACTTAAGAAGTTAATGTTCTTAATCACTGAGGCAGAAAAGTTAAAGCTTTCAGGGGTTAATTTAAAAGACGAAACGACTGATGCCTTAACGAATGATTCGCCAAAGTACGTTAATTTCTTGGTGGATTAAAGACTTTCGGGAACGCCGAGCCCCAGCTCGGCCTAGCTAATAAAAACCTAGAGAGCTAAAGGATGCGCTGAACAAAGTGCAGCGCATCACTCATGAATGATGCACCTCTTAGCGTAGGCACATCCTATGCCCTGTAGGGGTAAATGCAATTCGCACCTACAAATCCCTGCCGAGCTGGGGCTCGGCGTTCCCAGCCCCTACAAATAAAGCCCTACCATGCGCCGCCAATAATAACCGCTATGCGCCCTACCCTCCCACACAGGCATTTGATGCTTAATGTCTTTTTGCGACAAGATGGCACTTAAGTGTTCATTATTCTGCAAAAAAGGATCTTCATTACCAATAACAAAAGTAATGTCCATGGCTCTTAAATGGCTTAAACGCCACGAACAATCCATATTAGGCAAAAAATGGTTGGGCGTATGAAAATAAATATCTTCATTATAATAACCCTCAAACAAATCATTAAAATGCTCCACATTCAAAGTCAGATCGTAACGTCCCGAAAAGGCGACTAACTTTTTAAATAAATGGGGATAACGAAATGCGATATTAGCGGCATGAAAAGCACCCAAACTTAAGCCATGAGAGATCACACACTCATGTGGATTTTTGTTTTCCATAAAGGACAAGACTTCGTTGAGTATATATTCTTCAAACTCCACATGACGACGAATGCGACCAGAAGGATGCGCCCAAGCACAGTAAAAACTTTCAGCATCAATACTATCAACACAATAAAGCTGTAAATGACCTTGCTCTAGCTTGTCTTTTAAAGCATGTACTAGGCCTAATTTTTCATACTCATAAAACCGTCCTAAGCGTGAAGGAAAAACCAAAACTTTAGCTCCAGCATGGCCAAAGACCAGTAGTTCCATATCCCGTTGCAAACGCTCACTCCACCACTGATGATATTCACGATTCATGATATGCCCTAGCCTTAGATTAGTCAGTTATGGGATAAGTGTAGTAAAAAAAGCATCGAGCTCAGCCAGTAATTCTGTCTCTTGCTGCGCTTGATTAGGATAACTATGATGGCCCGCCTCAAGCATGAATAACTGTTTTTCGCCAGATATGGCATTGTAGATGGCAAACTGCCCTGGAGGAGCTACGCAAGGATCAAACATTGCCAAAGCGCAATATATCGGCTGTCTTATGCGCCTAGCGGCTATAGCCGCATCGTAATAACGTAAAGTCTTAAGCGTCATTTTTTTATGCTGACAATAAAATTGCTGTACGCTATGAGCACTGCCATTACTAGGCAGCTTTATTCGCAAGGGCTGATGACCAAAGCTCGGAACATTAAAATGTGCTTTGCTAATCCGCGACTCATGCGCTAAAGCCAACGCACCTATACCGCCACCAAAACTGATACCC
>Ga0118677_10014579_pt1 | contig 11064 bp, 11 predicted proteins | sample AliMusrvi5mmetaG_FD_86154 | JGI IMG/M metagenome (GOLD analysis project Ga0118677, IMG submission 86154)
TGGGATTCGCGATTGCCGATGGCATCCAGCCTGACACCGACGCCTACTTTGCCGAGGTGGAAAGCACCCTGAAAATCAACCGTGGCGCGGCAGCCACCCAGGCTGAAACACCCATGGAACAGACCGCAAAAGTCACGCAACAGCGTGTTTCGCCAAACGCAGCGCCGGCAGCGGCACCCGTCAGTCGTCAATCATCCAGCGACCGGCAAACGGTCGTCCGCCTGAGCGCCGAAGAACGCGAAATGGCGAGCATGATGAAGATGACGCCCGAAGAATACGGGAAAGAAAAGCTGAAGCTGAAGCGTGAAGGCAAAATCCACTGAAAGGATAGAACATGAGTGGTTCAATTACACGGCGTGCGATGAAATCCGCGTCCAAAAGCGTCCTACAACAGGCGCTTGAAACACCTGAGACTGCCGACGCACCGGTTGTGACCGACATCAAGGTTCCCGACGCGCCGCAACGTGCTGCCATGCGACAGGCTATGCGTGACGAAGACCCCCGCGCACGCGCCGCACGTCGCGCCGCCGAACTGCGCGGCAACATTGGCGACATGGATGAAGGAACTGACGAGTTCTTTATCCCGCCGCACCTCGTCCCTGACGGCTGGACGTATGAATGGAAGCGCAACACCATCCTCGGCCAGGAAGACCCCGCGTATCAAGTCGCCTTGGCTCGCAAGGGGTGGGAAGCCGTCGATGCAAGCAGACACCCTGAAATGATGCCCATCGGTTCCAAGGGCGTTGTGTCTCGCAAGGGCATGGTCCTGATGGAACGACCGAAGGAAATCACTGACGAAGTGCGCCAGATCGAAAAGAAGGTGGCGCGCAATCAGGTTCGGCAGAAGGAGGAGCAACTCAACTCCGCACCTGACGGTCAATTCGGGCGCGATCATGCCCAGGTTCGACCGAAAATCAACAAAAGCTACTCGCCTATTGCCATTCCTGCCGACGAGTAAGAACACACGAAGTAAAAGGGCCGCAAAAATCCCTTTTACTTCGCTTTTGACTTGTGTATGTTGCCATCCAGTAGGGTTTATCCCTCCCAAATGCCTCGGGGTATTTGGTATCAGCTTCCTCCCGGTTTCCCATCGCCCCGGCGTGCGATGATGGAGCCTCCTTTTATGAAGGAGAACCCGTCATGGCGAATACAAACGCGCCTTTCGGTTTTTCGCAGTATTCTGGGACCGGTTCGTCCCCGACCTATGAGCAAGTGCAGCTTGCGATTTCGTCCAGCAACTCTACCAACCCGCAGATTTTCTCGGGTGATCCGGTGGCGCAGCTTTCGACGGGCTACATCTGTCAGGTCGGCACCAACAGCACCACCTCGGCCAATTCCGCCGCCGCTGGTAGCATGATCGGCATCTTTGCCGGCTGCAAATACCTGTCGGTGTCGAACAAGCGCACCGTTTGGTCGAACTACTTCCCTGGCATCGGTGACGTGAACAGCGCCGCCGCCGTGACGGCCTACGTGATCACCGACCCGAACGCGCAGTTCTTGGTGCAGACCGCGAACAGCAACACCACGGCTTCCGCCGTCGGCATTTCTGCGGTTGGTCAGAACATCGGCTTCGCCTACGGCACCGGCACCGGATCGAACACGAACACCCTCGGCACCACGCCGGGCAACGTGTCCACCGGCCTGTCCACCGCCTACGCCGACCAATACACGCTGACCACGCCGGGCGGCACCAGCGCCACCCTGCCGTTCCGCGTCATCGCCCTTGCCAACTATACTCCCGACGGGTCCAACCCGCTCCAGAGCATCAACGGCAATGACTTCACCTCTGCCTACAACCGGATTGTTGTTGCCTTCAATACGATGGCGATGAAGTCTGGCGTGGCCGGCATCTAACAGGGAGTAGGCACCAATGGCTGTCAATCTTTCAGCGATTAAAGACCTTCTCCTGCCGGGCTTGCGTGGCATTGAAGGCAAATACGAGATGATCCCGTCGCAATACGACCGGATTTTCACGAAGCACGACTCGAAACTGGCTCTCGAACGCACCGCCGAAATGCGGTTCCTCGGCCTCGCGCAGTTGAAGACTGAAGGTGGCCAGACCTCCTTCGACAACGGCGCTGGCGAACGGTTTGTCTACAACCAAGAGCATTCTGAAATTGCCCTTGGTTACGCCATCACCCGCAAGGCGGTGGACGACAACCTCTACAAGACCCAGTTCCATCCGTCGAACCTCGGCCTGATTGAATCCTTTCAGCAGACCAAGGAAATCTACGGCGCGAACATCCTGAACACCGCCACGACCTACAACGCCAACGTTGGCGGTGATGGTGTGTCCCTGTGTTCGACGGCGCATCCGATTGACGGCAGCACCGTGGCGAACCGTCCGACGACCGACGTGGACTTGAACGAGGCAACGCTGCTGAACGGCATGATCTCCATTCGAACCAACTTCAAGGACATGGCTGGCCTGAAGGTCTTCGCCCGGGGCCGCAAGCTGGTTGTGCCGCCGCAGTTGGAGCCGGTTGCGATCCGTCTGACCAAGACGGAACTTCGCCCCGGCACGGCTGACAACGACGTCAACGCGATCTTGACCACTGCCGGCGGCTTGCCGGAAGGTTACATGGTCAACGACTTTTTGACGTCGCCATATGCTTGGTTCCTGCTGACGAACATCGACGGTTTGTCCTACATGGAACGTGTGAAGTTCGAAACCGATATGCAGGTCGATTTTGTCACAGACAACTTGTTGGTGAAAGGCTATGAACGCTACTCGTTTGGCTATTATAACTGGCGTTCAATCTGGGGCAGCTTCCCGACCTCGTAACGACATAAAATCCTCGCCCTTAACTGGGCGGGGATTGTTTGGAAAGGATAGCTCTCATGGATATTAATGGCGGCGTTTATCCGAACGCCAACGGAAGCCCGATCTGGCCGGCTTCGACTTTTACTGGCCCCCTTGTGGCTGGCAACGTCGTGGCGAGCGATGGTTCCGGCACCCTTGCCGGTGTCGGCGAAACGACCGGTGCGGCGAACCTCGGCTATGTCAACATGGCGCAGTCGGTTGTCGTGAAGCAGCCCGGTTCTGGCGGCACGGCTGTGACGACCAACATCGTCATTCCGGCGCAGAGCCAGATCACCGACATCTATGCCATGGTGACCACAACCCAATCTGCCGGCACCATGGGTATCGGTTCCAGCGCAAGCGCAACCGCTTTCACCACCGCTGGTGCCGTAAGCGTTGCCACTGCTGGTCAGATCACCATCCTGCCTGGGACCGGTTCCACGCAGATTGGCAACTGGGACAACGTCGGCAACACCGACGTGCAGATCGTTGTCACATTTGGCGCGACTGGGTCTGCCGTCGTCACCCTGACCGTATTTTACGTTCAGGGCATCAACCTCGCGTCGTAATAGGAGGCACCCATGAAGGGTCATAAAGAGCATCACGGCGTGAAGCATTCCGCTCACCACGTCGCCCATCACACCGCTCACCACGGCGTGCATGAACTGGCGCACCATGGTGTCCATCATGCTCGCAAGGCGCGCAAGGCCGGTGGGAAGGTCGAGGACGATATTGTCGGCACCGGCAAAGGCCATGAGGCCGCGACCGATGGCTACAATGAAGCCGAAAAAGACCTGAAGACGAAGCCGGAGCAGCGCAACAACGCCCACACTATTTTCGGCGAGGCGGAAGCCATGCACGAAAAGAAGCACGGTGGTCGCGCCAAGCGCAAGCACGGTGGCAAGCTTCATCACATGAAGCATGTCGGCCACGTTGATGGCGAACACGCGAAGCACCATGCCGGTCGCAAGCCGCGCAAGTCCGGTGGCCGCGCCTCGTCCGATACTAGCCCGTTCACTTCGGCTCGACATGGTGAGGCCGCTAAGGGCCGTCACCTTGAGCCGGAAACGATGGGCTAACAAAAGGTATGCGGGGGCCTAGTGCCCCCGTAAACCATCTGGAGAAAGCCATGTCAGGCGCTTGGACACGCAAAGAGGGCAAGAACCCGGCTGGCGGTCTTAATGAACGCGGGCGGGCCTCACTGAAGGCTGAAGGCCACAACATCAAGCGCCCGGTTACGGCGTCTGAAGCCAAGCACAGCCCAGAATCGGCGCAACGCCGTGAGAATTTTCGCACCCGCATGTGCGGCATGAAAGAGAAACTTACTTCAGCGAAGACGGCGCACGATCCGAATAGCAGGATCAATCTCGCGCTAAAACGCTGGGACGTAAAGTGTTGAGAGGATAAATTATGGTCGGCGTCGTCAATCAATCCATTACCCGCGTCGGTCGTTATGAGCCTTTCGAACTTCAGGTGTCGCGTGGCCAGATTACGGGCCATTCACCGCTGAATGTTTTCGGATATGGCACGACTCCGGCAACCGCAGGCCTGTTCCGCACGGCTTGGGAAAACATGTCCACTACGGACTACGTGTTTCCGACCTCTGCCATCACCATGAACCTTGTCAGCACCGTGGCCGGCGACACCGCTTCGATTACGATCTCCGGCCTGGATGCAAACTACAACGCCATTTCCGAAGTTCTTGTTCTGAATGGCACGACCAATGTGCCGACGGTTAACCAATACTTCCGCATTAACAATATCTCTGTTTCCTCGGGCAGTGCGACCAATCCTTCTGGCGTGATTACGCTATCCAATACGGGCGGCACGGTGATCTACGATCAGATCAACACGGCGACCATCAATGGTGTGACGAGCAGCATCGGCACGTCGCAGATGGCTGTCTACACCGTCCCTACCGGCTACTCGATGTATGGCTATCGGTTTAGCGCATATTCGTCCTTCAACGGCAACAGCGTGAACTATACGACCTACCGGGCCATCATCAACTTACCATCCGGTGTGCAGCGCATCATCCTACAGTCGCCGTTCAACACCTTCTACGAAGTTCAGCGCCACTTCCCGTTCGCGTATGCCCCTGGCACCGACATCAGGTGGCAAATCGCCTCCAGCGCGGCCACGGCTGCTGTCGTTGGCGTGAACATCGGTGGCGTGCTGGTCCTGAATGACGGCACCCTATAAGGATCAACTATGACCACCAGCGGCACATATAATTTCAATCCGTCGCTGGGCGAAATCACGCTCTACGCCTTCAATCTGTGTGGACTTCGCAACACGTCGCTGTTGCAGGAACACATGGAATCGGCTCGCATGGCGGCCAACATGGTGGCTGCGTCGTTCTCTAATCGCGGCGTGAACTTGTGGCAGGTTGATCTTGTCACAACGCCGCTGGTGCAGGGGGTTTCAACGTATGCCGTTGACCCTAGCACGGTGATGATCCTGGATGGTTATGTAACGACCGGATCAGGAACTACGGCTATTGACCGCATCATCATGCCGGTAAGCCGCACTGAATACGCCAGCTACCCAAATAAGACCCAGCAAGGTTGGCCTACAACTTTTTGGTTCGACCGCCTACTGGCACCCACCGTGACGCTGTGGCCTGTCCCAGATGGCAATGAGGTGTCGTTCAGCTACTACCGGTTGCGCCAAATCCAAGACGCCAACTTCACGTCTGGTCAAACGGTGGATGTGCCTTACTTGTGGATGGAAGCGTTTGCCTATGCCTTGGCATTCCGCCTTGCCTTGATCTGGTCGCCCGACAAAGTCCCGATGCTGAAGCCGATTGCTGACGAAGCGTATAATATAGCTGCCGAACAGAACGTGGAAAACGCAGCGACATACATCAGTCCGCAGATACAGGGATATTATAGATAATGTTAAGGCACTGTTCAAAATGCGATAAAAATTTAGATTTATCCGCTTTTGGCGTTGCGAGACAACGTAAAGACGGCATTAGTTATTGGTGTAAAAAATGCAACTGCGAGAGCGTTCGTAAAAATCGCTCCACTGTCGAAGGCGCTAAAAAACATAGAAACAGAGAAAACGCGCGCTATGCAAACCATTCTACGGGCAAAAAACAAAAATCAAAAGAATACTATTATGCTAACAAAGATAAAATAACCCAAGAATCTAAAGTGCGCTCAAAGAATAGGCGTCAATGTCCTATACATCGCCTTTGGGAAACCACACGCCAAAGGATTTGGTATCAAAAAAACCCAGCTAGGGGTGTGGCTAAAGTGTGCGCAAGACAAACGCAAAAAATGCGCGCTATGCCAAATTGGTTAACTGCAATTCAAAAGGCACAAATAGAAGAACATTATGAGATTGCTGTGGCTTTGAATATTCAAACTGGCATTAAACATCACGTTGACCATATTATCCCACTTCGAGGGGAAGGCGTTGCTGGATTGCACGTCCCTTGGAACCTGCAAGTGATTACGGCATCTGAAAATTGCTCTAAAAGAAATTCTTTAGTAGAAAGTTATTACAGATGAGACCACACGGCAGGGCAAGGGTAAGCGCCCGAAACCCCCGCGCCTTTGCCATCTGTGACCGGTGTGGCTTCCTCTACAACCACATCAACCTGAAGTGGCAGTTCGATTGGCGCGGGACGTCATTGCAGAACCTGCGCTTCTTGGTGTGCAATCGTTGCTATGACACGCCGCAGGAGCAGTTGCGCGCCATCGTCGTTCCCGCCGATCCGACGCCGATCATCAACGCGCGTGTCGAAAACTATGCCGTGGATGAAGCCGACTATCAGACGGCAGCCGCGCCGACGGTGTATGACCCGATCACCGGCATCCCGATCCCGCCGTCAGTCAACATCGTCACCCAGGACGGGAACAACGTCACCGCCCAGGTGATTGGCAACCCGAACGGCCTGGAGCAGGGCGCTGTCATGCCGCTTGTCGGGAAAACAGCATACGCCGTCAAGCTACCGATCCTTTCGGTTATTGCGAATGGAACAACCACGGTTTCCGTAACTTGCAGCGCAGCACACAATCTATCCACGAATGACCAAGTATCTATTGAAGGATTGACCGTAAATAACGCCAATGGTTTCTATTCAGTGACCGTGACTTCAGGAACGGCCTTCACTTATTCGACATATTCTGCTATCCCTGCCGGTGCTTTACTTGGCAGCGCCACAAACATCATTACAGCACTGGTTGGGTTGCCTTACGGATACACTCAGATACCTCAGACGGGACCGTAATATGGCCAACATCACCATTCCGAACCTGCCATCGGCAATCGCGCTCACTGGCGGCGAGCAGGTGGAGGTTGTCCAGTCCAATACGTCTGTCCGCACGACGACGCAGGCCATTGCCAATCTCGCCACGGTCAACGTCAACGCCATCACTTCGCTCACCATCAATAGCCCGCTCTATGCCAGTGGCAGCAACCCGATCACAAGCACGGGCAGTATTGGCCTGAGCAGCAATGGCGTCACCAACAACTACCTCGGCACCATGCCGACGCTGACGCTGAAGGGCAACAACACCGGTTCGACAGCAGCGCCGACTGACCTGTCTGTTGCTAGCGTTATGACGATGCTTGGCGCTGCACCTCTGGCGTCTCCTACGTTCACTGGCACGCCAAGAGCGCCGACGCCGGCCACGTCCGACAACTCGACGCAAATTGCCACCACGGCCTTTGTGAAGGCGCAGGCGATCCCGTCTTCCTTCACTCGTACGACAATTACAGCCTCCGGCGGGCAGACTACTTTCAGTGTTAGCTACAGCGTTGGCAGCATCCAGGTCTACCTAAACGGTGTAATGCTTGCACCTTCCGACTACACTGCCACTTCCGGTACGAGTGTGGTTCTAGGCTTGGCGGCGGCGGCTGGCGATATTTTTGATGCGTTTTCTTTTGCTCCGCAAAACACCACAGGTATAGTCCCTGTTGTAAATGGCGGTAGCGGAACAAGCAGCTTAAGCGGTTACGTCTACGGCAACGGTACCAGCCCATTCACTGCTTCAACCACTATCCCGGCTACTGCCCTTTCCGGAATCCTTGCCGCTGCAAACGGTGGAACCGGCGTAGCCAGCACGTCTCTTATGCCGGTCACTGCAACCGGAAGCACAACTGCGCGGACGTTGGCAAACAGGTTTGCCGATGTCGTCAACGTCAAAGATTTTGGATCTGTTGGCGACGGCACTAACGATGACAGCGTTTCCATAAATAATGCTCAAACTTACCTCAATTCCAATGGCGGCGGAATTTTGTATTTCCCTCCAGGGACTTACCTCATTAAATCCCTTGTCGTGCTTTACAATAACATAACTTGGCAAGGTTCAGGACTCAAAGCCACGGTCATTAAAGCGGATGCGTCGCTTACGACAGACATGATCGTAACGAATGGTTTTTATGGGCTGACAGGGACAAATTCCTCACTAGGGGTTTATAAATTTTCTATTTTTGATCTAGGGATAGACGGAAATAAATCCGCACGCGCCGCAGGTGGTGATAACTTAGTCATTTACGGATACGATTATTATATCCGCAACGTTGAAATATATAATGCTTATCAAGATGGTCTATACAGCGAGTGGGGGACTTCTAGCGTAACGTCAGCGCCTTCCCCAACAAATGACCAAATGGAAGCGAGATATAATTTCGTTAAAGTTTTTAGTTGCACGAGGAATGGCGTTGTTTTCAACGGGCCGCATGACACGCAGTTTGTCGGATTGACGGTATTTTCTAATGGCGGTTACGGTGCTTGGTTTGGTAAAACTTCAAATTACACAGCAGATGCAAGTGTGTTGTCAACTTTCCACGCCTACTCAAATGGGTCTATCGGGCTGTATTTGACCTGCGCTGTTGTTGGGACAAACATTCAGTCTGAAAGTAATGGTAATAACGGCATTGAGGTTTCTGCTACAAATGGCGTCCTTGCCGCAACTGAAATTCAGACTTTCAACAATACAGGCCATGGAATATTGTATTCCAATTCTGACGGCAAGTTGGGTGGAGTAGCTAGTTGGATTAATACCGGAGACGGGGTAAGGGTTGGGGGATCTAAAGTAACAATCACGGGCATTCATTCATACAACAACTCGGGACACGGCGTATCGTTTTTGTCAGGTGCGGTTGGTTGCCTTTTAACTTCTGTTAATACGGAGTATAATACTCTTGATGGAGTGAATGATGCGGGTAATTCTAATACGCTCTCGTCTATTCATTCAAACAATAATACCGGGAATGGTGTTACGATTACATCAACGGCGAATGGTGCCGTGGTATCAGCGGGAAGGCTGGAATACAATGGAGGGGCGGGTCTTATTGCTAGTGCAAATGATCTGCAAGCCACGGGATTGATTATTAAAAACAATAGTGTGAACGGACTGGTGCTTGCGACTGGATTAAATGGGTGCCAGGTGTCTGTAAAGTCTGAAGTGAACACTGGAACGCAAGCGGTTCTAGGTGTACTTGGGTCGGGCAATATGATTGATCTTTCGCTTTATACCACTTCTGGCCAAACTGGTTGGTCTGGGACTATTGGAAATAATTTTTCCCGAATTGCTGCCATTGGTACAAGCGTTGTTCCCTATAACAGCGTTCAGACTTAATGAGCATGGCGGTATAAATGGACCAAAGTTTTATAAACGTTTTGGTTGCTGCTTTTGGGGCTGTCCTTGGGTGGCTGCTAAAGATTGTGTGGGATTCAATCCGCAGCCTTGAGCAAGCGGTAGATCAAAGCAAATTGGTCCCGATTTTGGTCGCGGCTGTGCAAGAATTGTCCGCTGAAATCCCGGCGTTAAAAATCAAGGTAGGCTCATGACAACCCCTCGTAACCTTTCAGTCTTAGCCGACTCGGTAAATTCTTCCGGAGTATTGAGCGCTGCTGGCGGTGGCACGGGCCTTACGGCTACACCCTCCAACGGTCAGCTTCTGATTGGTAATGGCTCCGGCTATGCGCTCAACACCCTGACTGCCGGCAGCAACATATCCATCACCAACGCCGCCGGGACGATCACCATTGCAGCTTCTGGCGGGTCTGGGTCTGGGACCGTCACCAGCGTCAATGTCAGCAGCGGGACGACTGGCTTAACTGCCACGGGTGGTCCGATCACCACTGCCGGGACCATCACGCTCGGCGGCACGCTTGCTGTGGGAGCGGGTGGCACCGGCCTGTCGGCATTCACCGCCGGGAATCTGGTTTACGCCTCTGGCACCACGACCTTGGGTAGCCTCGCCCTTGGCACCAATTTGTCGATCACGTCCGGGACTCTGAACGCTTCAGGTGGCGGCGGCTCTGGGACGGTCAGCGCCGGGACTGCCGGTCAGCTTGCTTACTATGCGTCTACCGGGTCAACTGTTTCCGGCCTTGTCGTTGGTTCTGGTTTGTCGCTGAGTGCGGGGACGATTAGTGCAAGTGGCACGTCAGGCGTGGCGACCTTCCAGACGTCACTGACGGGCCTAACGCCGTCCACCGCCACGACTGGTGCGGTCACCCTCGCCGGAACGCTTGGCGGTGCTTCTGGCGGGACTGGCGTCAACAATGGCACGAACACTATCACCATCGCCGGCAACGTCACGACCGTAGGCGCATTCCCGCTGACCGTGACCACGACCGGGACGACATCGGTAACTATGCCGACCACTGGCACCCTGACGGCGCTGGGAAACGCCACAACCGGTTCTGGTTCTATTGTCCTGGCGACCAGCCCGGTGCTAACCACGCCGACCCTCGGCGCGGCCTCGGCTACCAGCCTGAACGGCCTCACAGTCTCCAGCACAACCGGCGTCCTGACGATTGCCAGCGGCAGCACCTTGGCGACATCTGGCGCGTTCAGCACGACCCTGACGGCCACGGCCACCACCACGCTCACGCTACCCACCACCGGCACGCTGGCCACGACCGGGAACACTGTGGCATCCCTTGGTGGCACGACGGGTGCTATCTCCCTCGGCACCGGCCTGTCCATTACCACCGGCACCCTCAACGTGGCCAACGGCAGCACTGGCACCGTTACCAGTGTGGCCGTCAGCGGCGGGTCAACCGGCCTGACAACCTCCGGTGGGCCTATCACCGGGGCTGGCACCATCACGCTCGCAGGCACCCTGGCGCTCGCCAGTGGCGGCACGGGCGTATCGTCCATCGCCGCCGGCATCGTGTCTTCCACGGGGTCGGTCCTGGCGTCCACGACGCTCGGCGCGGGCCTATCGTATTCTGCCGGTACGTTGAGCACGAGCGCGTTCACGTCGTTGGCCGCTGGCTCTGGCATCGCCGT
>Ga0118677_10014580_pt1 | contig 11064 bp, 6 predicted proteins | sample AliMusrvi5mmetaG_FD_86154 | JGI IMG/M metagenome (GOLD analysis project Ga0118677, IMG submission 86154)
AGGTTGGCAGTAAAGAAGTTGCGATTGCCTGGAACCCTCAGCCTTCCGACTGTGAGAAAATATTTAGCGACGTTACCTTATCCGTTGAACAAAGAAAGTTCACATCTGTTCCCCCGTTTCTTCTGGACATGCATCGCACGGCGGATATCGGACGGCCCAAGGTGGAATCCGCGGCAGAAACGCTGTCGGCATTGAACCCGTTGGTGCAGGTGCAGGCCATCCATGAGCGGTTGACTGCCGGCAATGCCCAAGTGTTGCTGGCGGATTATGAAATCATCATTGACGGCACCGATAACTTTCCGACGCGCTATTTACTCAACGACGTCTGCGCGCTACTCGGCAAACCGTTAGTTTTCGGCAGCGTCTACCGCTTCGAAGGCCAGGCGACAGTCTTTGATGCGCACCGCGGGCCCTGTTATCGCTGCCTCTTCCCCACACCACCGGCATCGGAACTGGTTCCCACATGCGCGGAGGGTGGCGTGCTGGGAGTGCTGCCAGGTCTGGTGGGTATGGTGCAGGCCACCGAAGTACTCAAGCTCATCCTGCATTTCGGTGACCCGCTGGTCGGTAGAGTGTTACTCATCGATGCGCTGGCCATGCGTTTCCGTGAACTAAGGCTGGATAAAAACCCAGATTGTCCACTCTGTGGGGAAAAACCGACCATCACCACGCCAGTGGATTATGAGAAATTCTGTGGCATTCCCATTCCGAACACGACGGATCCGGCATGGGAGATCAGCGCCGACGAATTGCGTGGACTCCTGGGCGCCCCCAAGCTCTGTCTGGTGGATGTCCGTGAGGATTGGGAGTTGGAGGAGCATCCCGGCTTCCCCGATGCTTATCACATCCCCTACCCCGCGTTCGCCCGCCGTATGGCAGAATTAAACTCCGCGGACGACCTTGTCCTGTATTGTTCCAGGGGCATGCGCAGTTGGGTTGCCTGTTCCCTGCTTCGCCGTGCCGGTTTTACTCGTGCGCGTGCGCTGCACGGTGGGTTAGCGGCATATTGGGCATAAGGTAAATGATCTCACACACTTAAACGAACACCCCTTCACGCTGGCAGGTAGCATACATCACTTCCAGATTGGTCAGCGGGGTGCAGGGGGCCAGATTGTTGGCTTCCTTCAGAATGAATTTCCCGCCGTCCATGACGCCGGAATGCAGGATGCGACGGGTTTCCGCTTCCACCTCTGCCGGGGTGCCATGGAGGAGGATCTCTACATGCGGCCCCCCACTGATAGTGATTTCCGGACCGAGTGCTTTGCGCAATTGACCATGATCAACCGGAAAGCCGGTATCAAAACTGGTAGCGCCCAGTTCGTCGCGAATGGTCACGAAGTGACGGGTTGCGTCGCCGCACAGATGCACCCACACGCTGGCCTCCGGTGCGCGTAGCGCGGACAGCAACCGCTGATGGTGTGGTAACACGCATTCCCGGTACGCCGCGCAGGAGAGCAACGCGATGCTGTCATCTGCAATCCCCACCCCGCTCCGTTCCAGCGGCAGGCCTTCATGAAGCAACCAGGCGCGTTGACGCGTAATGGTCGCCTCAACGATATAGGCCATCAACTCCTGGGCATACTCCGGATCCTCATAGAGGTCCAGGCAAAATTCCGTGGCTCCGCGTAGATTGCAGGCCACGGTAAAGGGGCCGTCCGAGCCCAGTGCGGGATAAAACGCCCCCACGGTAATTGGCCGATCATGAAAAGTTTCTCGACACGCGCGCTCGCGGAAATAGTGTTGAAAATCGCGGCCACGCCCCATGATGTTGGCAAATGGATCCGGAATGCCACGGTCGAATAACAGCCGTTTCTTGTCCTCGGTCAGCAGGGGACGCGTATCGGGAACGGCGTTGTCCATAAAATGGATCTCAGCGCCGAACCATGCGGCATCATAATAATTTTGAAATCCCGGGCCGATAGTCCATTGTTCGGGCAAGCCGTGCTCGAAATCGCCGGGTACGCAGTGCCGATACCAGTATTGGAACCGCAACATGGTCTCGAACATGATCTCCGGATTTGCATAGCAGTCCGCGAAGGACACACCATCCGGGTTCAGTGCCGGGTCGAGCAGCAGCATCCGCTCGTTTGCCGAAATGCTCATCGGGACGCGCGTTGGGGCGCCGGAGGAAAACGCAGCCCACACCGCAGCCTGCGTGGCATTTTGTTGCGTGTAATCCATCAGGATTCTCCAGATCGTTTGCGTTTCATCATTCGTTTTCGCATCCAGCAAGCGATAACCTTCTAATTGCGCAAAGACGTGCCGCAAAGTTTGGTGTACGGCAGGATTTTTAGTCGCAGTTTGGGTAATAGAAAGGGACAGTTGACGATGACCCCTGACTATTCATGTAATGGTACGGCTGGAGAAGCGGTGTCATGACTGATTCGAACGATTCACGACTGGACGGATAGGATGGTAGCCTTGCGACGGCTGATTATTGTGCTCATCATCGTGGTTTACGCGTTTCCGCTCTTGGCGGCGTCGCAGATAGAAAGCATTATTCAACGTGCGCCGCTGATGAATCCCAATCTTTCCAGTTTCCCCGAATGCTCGCTCATCGATAATTCTTCGCGGTTGAGTGCCCCGGCGGGTAAATTCGGCTTTGTCGTGGTGAAGGACGGACACTTTGCGTTTGAGAAAGGGCCGCGCGTTCGCTTTTTCGGCATCAATTTGGCCAAAGATACGGTCTTCATCGACAAACCGCAGATCGACCGGTTAACGGCGCTGTTCGCACGCGCCGGCATCAATATCGTGCGTATCCACCATATTGATGACACGCAGGGGATTCTCGATCCCGACCCAGGTCATTATTTCCGCCCGGAACGTCTTGATCTGGTCGATTACTGGATTGCGAAATTGAAAGAACGCGGCATCTACGTCGCACTGGACCTGAACGACTATCGCACGTTTCTGGCAACGGAAAATGTCCAGAATGCCGATCAACTCGGGCGCGGGGCGAAGCCGTATGCGGTCTTCGATGAACGACTCATCGAGTTGCAGCAAGAATATGCGCGCAAATTGTTGATGGAACACGTGAACCCATACACGAAACTATCCTTCGCCAATGATCCTGCCGTCGCCCTACTGGAAATCTATGATGAGAACGGCCTGTTTATCCGCCGCGCCGATTTGCCGAATCTTGCGCAACCCTACAAGGGGATGTTGCAGCAGCAGTGGAACGCCTGGTTGCGGGCACGCTATGACACCACTGCCAGACTCCGGTCCGCCTGGACGGATGTGAAGGGACAGAGCGGTCTAATGCCGTTGGAAAACCTGGAACTGGCTTCCGTGTTGCTGCCGCGTCTCGAATTGATGACCAACCTTCCCAGTTCGTATGCTGATCTGCTTTCCGCGCCGACGCGTGTGAACGACGGCGCGATCTTTGCATATGAAATGCAAAAAAACTTTCTCAGGTCGATGCGCGAATATCTGCATGAAATCGGGATACGCATCCCGATTACCGCGGTAGGCGCCCAGGATATTTTGCCGGACTTAATGGCAACCGCGGCCACCTGTGACTATATCGGCATGAATTTCTACTGGGATCATCCGCAATTCGATGCGGGAAAAGAATGGAAGTCGCCAGGCTATTTTAGCTTGAAAAGTCCCCTTACGTATAACTCCAACTTCACCTTCCCGGTCACCGCCAGCCTGGCCCGTATGCCGGGAAAACCTCTGGTCGTACGAGAACTCGGGTATTGTTATCCGAATCCATATCGCGGCCTGGGTATGATTGAAGCCGCGGCATATGGTGCCTTTCTAGACCTTGATGCACTCATCCTTTTCACGTATGACGCCCACACCAACGCACGTTCGTTGGGGTATTTTGACATCCACCTCGACCCGTTGCGCTGGGGTCTGGTGAGTCAGGCTGGTCGCCTGTTTCAATCCGGCGAGGTGGCGCCGGCGAAATACTCTGTTGGCATCGGCTACTCAGAGACCGACGCCTTCACCTGGTATCAATACCTGAATGATTTATATAGTCTGGCCTATGTTTCACGCGTCTGCAACTATACCGATACTACGAATCCCCACCCCTTCTCTGTACTGCTCTCCTCCGGACGTTCCAGTGCCAGCCGTTGGGTGGGTAACCATATCATTCTCTTTGCCAATCAGAGTCATACTGATCTGCATTACCAAACCTATGGCACTGGCCTGGAGGAAGCGAACGGGTATAACGTCGCCACTGATCACGGCGGCGTCGCGGACTTCACCTTCCACGGTATCTGCTACAACGAAGGCATCATCAAGCAAATGCAACCCTGGTCGACGTTCCTGACCGCGGATTTACTGGCCAAAGGGTTGATGCCGGTAGCAACTTCGGATGCGACTGCGTTGGGTTTCGTCGATCCCGGACGTCAGGTGATGTGCTTCCATAACCTGAAAAATGAACATGCCATTCGGGTCACCCTGGATGCGCTTCGCGACTGGTATGCCGCTCCGGTATCACACGCCGACCTGGACCAGGATGTGTGGAAGAGCGATACCGGGCAGTTGCAACGAATGGTCACGCCCGGCATCTTCTGTGTGGAGACGCCGAAATTCCAGTGTATTGCCGGTAAGTTGGACACCAGTTTGCCACGAACCAGTGCCCTGTTGGTGCAAACGACGACGCCCTTGGGGACGGTGACCGCGGAAAGTTTGGATGAGCGTCCACTCGCCGAAAGTACGAATTATCTGGTAAAAATGACTTCGCGCGCGCATAACGATCAACAGAAGATCATCCCCGTCGTCAATGGGCCCAAATCGAATCAACTGGTCAATATCGGTACACCGCCGATTCTCACCGATGGCAAAAACGCCACCACACCCACGCATATCGAGGTAGGCGGCAAAGTGCTCTTGGATATCTATCTGCAGAACGGCACCTGGGAATACCTGGTGGAACCGAACCGCGCACTCCTCTATGTGGATACCGGCGACGTCGAAGTGCATCTGCCGAAACGCCCCAATTTGATCCGCTGGTATTCCAATGGCGATGCGATTGAGATGGAGCCGGACGGCACGTCCTTTACGGTACCAAACGGGGTGAAATACACGGAAATTGTTTGGTAGTCCGCTTACGAATGAAGCGAGTTAGGCGTCACGCCAAATTCTCGCCTGATCGATGTCCCGATGAATTTGTGCAAGCAACGCATCAACCGTGGGGAACGTTTGAATCCCGCGTAAGCGCGTGAGGAATGCCACGGTGACTGACTGGCCATAGAGGTCCTCCTGGAAATCGAGCAGATGCACTTCCAGGGAATGCGGACGCGAGAAAGTCGGACGGTTGCCGATGCTCATCACTCCCCGGTGCAGCACGCCGGACACCTGCGCGTCCACAGCATACACGCCGTCGGCGGGGATCTGTTTCGTCGGAAATGGCTCCATATTGGCGGTCGGCACCCCGAGCACGTGTCCGCGTCCATCACCGCGGGCGACTACGCCGGTAATCTGGTATCGATAGCCCAATCGCGCCGCCGCCAATTCGATTTGCCCGTCATCCAGACTTTGGCGGATAAGCGAACTGCTCACGGGCCCCCCAGCGACTTCTACCGGGGGCACAATTTCAATCGTGAAACCGTGCGCCGCACCAAACGATTGCAATACGTCAGCGGATCCTGCGCGTCCGTGACCGAAAGTTGTGCGGTAACCCGCGACGACAATGCGCGGATGCAGCGCGGCGCTGAGCACGTCGCTCAGGAAGTCGTCCGCGGTAATCTGCGAAAATTCTCGGGTGAATTCCGCGATCACGGTGTAATCCATCGCTGCCAGCGCCAGTCGTTCCAGTTTTTCCGGAAGCGGGGTCAGTAAACGCAATGGCAGATCAGGACGCAGTATCCGTGACGGGTGCGGCTCATAGGTTAATGCGACGGCCGGTACACCCAACATATCCGCATGGCGCCGGCATGATTGCAGTAACGCCTGATGACCGCTGTGCACACCATCAAACATTCCTAGCGTGACTGCGGACGCGGGCAGCAGATTCGCATGGATTCCCTGGATGACCTTCATTGGCTGAATTGTACCATCACGGCAGAGCACTATACAAGCCTGCAGTATTTATAACGTCTTGACATTCGGCAGATGCACTTGACTCATGCTCACCCAGATATCACCAACACGAGACCGTCGCAGATGCCCGCGACGGTCTCATAATAAAGGGTCCCAGTGCCAGCCGAAACGTTATATCTCGGCTTCCCCCTTTGCACTGGGCCACTCGTTATGTACCCGGCACACGCATACAGTACACTTCAACGTTTGCATTATCCGTGAGGTGATTATCGTTTCGGCTGGCAGAAGACGCTGTTATGCGAAGATGAAGACAATCAATATAAGCAACCGAATCAGCGTCTCCAGCACATCATTCATCTCGTGGAACTTGACAGTAGCGGATCGCCAACGTAATATGTAGCCACTTGCCCCCGTGGCCAAGAGGATAAGGCGCCGGCCTCCGGAGCCGGAATCACAGGTTCGAATCCTGTCGGGGGTACCATCATACGCACACGCCGTCAGTCCGCTGACGGCGTGTGCATTTTTATACGTCAAATATCCTTATTGGACGGGTTATGATCGTGCAGCAGGTACGAGTTCAAAGATTCTGAAGCTATAGGCGCCGAGATGCACTGTCATTACCTGATCGCCTGATACCGTTGTCATGGGCTGTGACATGGTTTCGACCATGCTGGCGAGAAGCTCGTGTGCTTCCCAGAGACCGGATGCGGGTTGACCGGCCTGCGCGTACGCACAGGCTGGCACATCGCACGGATCCGCCAGTTGCACGGACACGTCAGCGGAATGGCCGGCGAACTGGATCAGCGTCAACAGGCAACGGTCGGAAGTGGGGCGTAGCAAGCCGACGACCGCATCATCGCCGGTGATGACGACACCCTCGATGGACAGGGGGGTATCGCGTATGAGCGGTTCGTCGCGACAAAATTGGATCAGGCTGATAAATTCCTCATACCCTCGCCGACGATGCGCAGGGGCCTGTTCCGCTGCCGGCGGGTCATCAGCGTCAATGGGGATATAGCGTTCCGGTGTCTGCAGATAATTGCTGTGCGTTTTGGGTACCATACCGGCCAGCAGCGATTGGACGACCCACGGTCGGGTTTCCTCGGAGATATAGCCTTCCAGTATGTCGTTGCTGACCGTGCCCGGCAAGAGCGATGCATAGCGAATAAGCAGGTATTCACGCGCGCATTCCGGGGGAATACGTGACGGCGGGGCGATACCCGCTTCCGGCCCCCCGCCCATCCCGTGATCCCAGTAGGCCTTTTTGAAAAAAGGCGGCGCCGCGTGATAGCGGCCTACGGTAATCTCACAACACGCCTGCGTCGTCAGGCTTTCATCTTCTACGAAGGTCACCAGTTCTGTTCCCAGCGTGCGAACGTAGGCCGCCAATTCGCGAACTTGATCTTCCACCCCGTTGCGGCCTTCGCCCGGCCATGCCCAGCGTGCATGGTTGCTGGCGCGTGGGATGCATCCGTCGATAAAGATCCCGTCATAGCCGCGAGCGATCACCTGGCGCACCTGATCTTTGAGCCATGCGCGCCACCCGGTGGAGAGTGGATCGCCATCCGGCGCATAACCCAGATAATCCGGCGGGTGCGAATCCCAGGCGTAAAAGAGCGCGCCATTGGTGCGTCGGGTGAACCAATCGGGGTGTGCCGTCACTTCAACGGCATCCCGGTCGATCCCGACCGTAGTAACCCACAGCGTAGTGTGAAAACCCAGTTCCCGTGCCCAGCGCAAGACTTGCCCTTCCCCGTCGGTCCCCCCCACCCGCGCACACGGATCGTAATCGAAGGGACTGAGCCAGTGCTGCCCAACATTATTAGGCGAGACGGCGTACATCGCGGTGAACCCCATGTCCTTCCAGCGCACGAGCGTCTCCAGGCAGCGTGGGTCATCGAGGCGTGTGAAATCATGCTCCTCGTTGTCCGGATTCATGTTGAACTCAATAATATTCGCACGGCGGGCCCATGCGGGCGTGGGGGGAGACAGCAACCCGTAGCGCGCCTCAGCGGTGTCGCGCCAGTGTCGCATGCGTGAAATCGGGTGACCCTGGTACTCCGTGAGACGCAATGCACCACCGTACGCCTGCACCTGCCCCGGAGCCAACAGGCGGTCCGTGGTCCAACTGACACACCATCCGGCGCTTGTGGGGTTGCTGCCGGGTCGTAGCCAGCAGACTGGACGCTCATCCAGCATGAATTCGAATTCTAGCCCGCATGCCGCGGACGGTTGATGCAAGTAAGTGAGCGGCAAGGCCTGCCCGATGCACCCGTGAACAAAGGACACTCCCGGTCCAGCCAACTCCGCCACCGCGCCGACGCCATGGGTCCTTCCACCGTAGGGATGTGCGCTATAATACCGTGCGCCGGGCCCCAGATCCAACTCCTCGAAGATAAGCTCAGTCAGGCAGAGCGGAAATGATACCCCCCCCACCCCCTGGGGATTTCGCACCGCCAGTGAAGCCTCCAGCGTTTCGCCGACGCTCCGCAGTGTTAGCACGGCCTCTACGCGAGCATGCGTCGCAGTAACGGTCACGCCATCGTCGGCATTCGTAATATGGCAGGTTTCCTGAGTTGCCGATATCCCGGAGAACAGCAGCAAATCAAGGTTCGGCTCCGCCCACACCGGCACCCCCTCGCCGGAATCGACGACGCCCCACACTGAAAAGAGATGCTGGCCACACAGGTGCACACGTACCGGCACGTCCACGAATGACCCCCAGCACACGCGCAGCCCCCGGGCGGCATCATAGGAAACAGAAAGCGACGTCGCAGTCATACTCTACCTCACAGACGAAAACTATCCCACCTTTTCCACACCACTACCACTTCCCCTGCCATAGGAATCGTCGATGCGACGCTCCGATTGCCTTGACCGTCACCGCTGGAATATGCTATCGTGTCGCCGGACGCCTCCTTAGCTCAGTTGGCCAGAGCAGCTGACTTGTAATCAGCAGGTCGTCGGTTCGAATCCGACAGGAGGCTCCATACCCCCATTTTACCTTCAGTATTGCACCCTGATCGAGTTATCTGCTATCGGAATACCTCTGTCGCAGCAGATAATTCGCACGGGGCGCCATAAGCAGTTGAGTCGGCATATTTTCCCCGCTCTTCCGAAAGATGGGATAGACCTTGCCGAAGCACAATACGACCCTGCGAGTCCATCACCCCGAACAGAGCTACCCCTTGGCTGATGCCGTCGCCGGTTTCCTGGATCGTTGCGAGATTCGCTATCTGTCGCCAATGACGCTGCGCTTTTATCGCGACCAGCTCGATGCCATCACCCGGTACCTGACGTGTCAATAGCCGCCCGCTTAGACCCATCCTGAGTCGGCCAGTGTGACCCACCTGGCGGTCGGTCATTTCCTCCAAGCCCTGTGTTGTCGCCGTCCGCCCTCTTTCTGTACCGTACCGGGCAGAAAGGGGGCTCTACAATGGAGCGATTACACATGTACCATGTCCATGAGATTCTGTACCGGTTGCGCGCCCGCCAGTCGATCCACGCGATTGCGGCGGATCTGGGCCACAGCCGGGCGACGATCCGGCGCTATGCGCGCTGGGGCGAAGCGCACGGCTACCTGGACCCCCGCGCGCCGTTGCCGGATCAGGCGACCCTGGCGGCCCAGTTGGGCGAGCCCACCGCGCCGCCGCACATGACCTCGACCGTCGAACCCTATCGGTCCGTGGTGAAAGCCTTGCTCGACCAGGGCGTGGAGATGCAGGCCATCTACCAGCGCCTGCGCGATAATCACGGCTACGCGGGCAGTTACTCCGCGATTCGTCGCTTCGTCCACCGGCTACAGCCGCCGACACCGGCGGTCGTGGTCCGCATCGACACCCCGCCCGGCCACCAGGCGCAGGTCGATTTCGGCAGCGCTGGTAACTTGCGCGTGCCGTTGATCGGCACGCTGCGCCCGGCGTATTGCTTCGTGATGACGCTGTCCTGGTCGCGCCACCAGTATCTGGAGTTCGTCTTCGATCAGACGATCCCCACCTGGCTGCGCTGCCATGAACACGCCTTCGCTTTCTTTGAAGGCATCCCCCACGAGATCGTGATCGATAACCTGAAGGCCGCCGTGCTCAAAAGTGCCCTGGAAGATCCCGTGATCAGTGAACCGTACCGCCAGTGCGCCCACTACTACGGCTTCCTGATTCACCCCTGCCGCCCCCGGACGCCACAGCATAAAGGCAAGGTGGAGAACGGGGTGCACTACGTCCAGCGCAACTTCCTCGCCGGCGAGGTGTTTGCCGATCTCGACGACGCCAACCGGCGGGGACGCCTCTGGGTGGAGCAGATCGCCGGGCAGCGCGATCATGGCACCACGCATGAAGCGCCGCTCAAGCGCTTTCTCGCCACCGAACGCGCCGCCTTGCTCCCGTTGCCGCACGATCCGTTTATTGACTATGCCATCCGTCCGGCGACCGTGCAGATCGACTGCCATGTCGTGGTGGACGGCAGCGCCTATTCGGTGCCCTATCACTGGGTCGGCACGAAGGTGGAGGTGCATCTCTACGACGCCTTCGTGCAAATCTACCAGGGCGTCACCCTGCTCGCCTCCCACCCACGCATGACGAAAGGCGAGCGGTCCACGCGCCTGGAGCATTATCCCGCCGACAAAGCGATTTACCTGCAACGCACACCCGACGTGTGCCGGATGCAGGCCGCCGAGATTGGTCCCGCGTGCGCCGAGGTGATCGACGGCTTGCTCACCTCCCGCCCCGTCGATAAACTGCGGGCGGCGCAAAGTCTCATTGGGGCGCGGGAGCGCTATGGCGACGCCCAGGTGGAAGTCGCCTGTGCCCGTGCGCTGGCCTATGGCGATCCCAGTTGGCAGCGCATTAAGGGCATCCTCAAACTCGGCGGCGTCACGCCACCCGAGGTGCCGGTCGCCCACCCGGTCTACCATTACGTGCATGCCCGGCGGATCGACGAGTTCTTTGACCAGGTGGCCACCGGGGAGGTGACGGGATGATGACGCATCCGCTCCTGCCCAAGCTCAAAGCCTTGCGGCTCTCCGGCATGCTCGATTCCCTGGAGGAGCGCGCCGAGCAAGCCCGAGATGGGCAC
>Ga0118677_10014581_pt1 | contig 11064 bp, 10 predicted proteins | sample AliMusrvi5mmetaG_FD_86154 | JGI IMG/M metagenome (GOLD analysis project Ga0118677, IMG submission 86154)
CTGTTCGCATTCACTCACGATATGCGTTCGCACCTGCGAACGGTGCTGACGCGGATCCAGTTAGTGCAGGCGGGCGCCGGCGCCACGCTTCCCGAAGCCGAAAAGGCGTTCCTGACAGAAGCGGCGGCCGCCGCCGGGGACATGAACGGCCTGCTGACAGCGCTGGTGAGCTACGGCGATGTGACGGCGAAAAGCGACTCACTACCCCTGAGCATTCTGCTGCGGGGCGTGCTGATCGCGAATGAGGGGACGCTGCAGGCCGCGGAGGCGGAGGTGGTGGTTGCCAACGACATCGCGGAAGCCGGTATCCACGTGCCCGTGGCGCTGCAGGGCGTGTTTAAAGAGCTTCTGTCCAACGCGGTCCGGTTCCGGCGCGCCGATACCCGTTTGCGAATCGCGATCACGGCCCGGCGGGGAGACAACGACCATGTGGAAATGGCCGTCGCGGACAATGGGCCCGGCGTTCCGGCAGCCGACACGGAACGCATCTTCGCCCCGTTCCAGCGCCTGCTTTCGCGCGCCGAATATCCGGGGCACGGGATGGGACTCGCGATCGCCCGCCGCATTCTGACCGCGTATCAAGGATCGATTGCGGCGGAACCGACCCCCGGCGGAGGACTCACGGTCCGCATGCTGGTGCCCGCCTCGACGCGGGCTTAGTGGCCGGCGCGCAGATCGAAGGGCAGACGGACCGCGAAAAACCAGAACTCCTCCAGCGCCCGGATCTTGGAGAAAAACTCGTACATATCGATGGTTTTCGTGAGGTAACAGTTGGCATGCAACTGGTAGGCCCGCGACACATCTTCACTGCGATCGGACGTGGTCAGCACGACAACCGGGATATGCTGCAGTTCCGGCGTTTGTTTCAGGGTGCGCAGCACGTCCGTGCCGCTCCTCTTGGGCAGATTCAGATCGAGCAGGATCAGATCCGGCTGCACCGCGGCCGTGTACGCGCCCTTGCGGAACATCCACGCCAGCGCTTCCTCGCCATCCGCAACGACGTGCAGATTTGCCCGGTGCCGCCATTCCCGGAACGCGGTCTTCAGTAGTTCCACATCCGACGGATTATCCTCCACGATCAGGATTTCCAGAGGCGGCGCGTTCAGTGCGGTAGCGGACTTGGTGATCGGCCCAGGAATCGTTCCCATGAAACTGGCTACTGTCATTTGGCCCGGGGGTTCCAGGAAGTACTCCATTTGACGCTTAGCAACCTTCCCTCTTCCTAATGGAATGTAAAGAATCTATTCATCTCTCAACTTTGCAATCACCGGGCCAACAGTCCCGCTGAAAAATATCGAGTGAAACTTACCGTGTCGGACAGGCCGGGCACCCGTTTTGCTAGGAAAAGCACGAAAACCGGGGAAAAAGGTTCGTATTTTCACATGTCCTTAGAAAAAACTTCCTTCAGGTTTTCGGCCCCGACGCTACCCGTCGGTGTGATGCGGATCAAGGGGCTGAGTCAGGCCGAATCGCCCGGTCTGACAGGGTTGGCGCTGGCCGGGCAACGCCGCGCACGGATGAGTTACTTCTTCCGCTGGCTACTCACTTGCTGCACTTGCGGTTAAGGTGGCCACGCGAATGACTTTCGCGCGGAGAGCCTTTCATTGGAGAACTTATGAAAAGTAAGAAGCACGTTGCGCAGGCCCTGATTGCCGGCGTCCTGCTGGTATCCGCGGGTTTCGGTCAAACTCCGGCGCCTGACAACACCAAAATGAATAAGCGGGATCGGGAACCCGGCGCGGTCACCGCCGATCAGCAGAAGATGAATAAGCCGGATCGGGAGACCGCTCGCCAGATCCGTCAGTCCATCGTCAAGGATAAGTCGCTTTCCACTTACGCTCACAACGTCAAAATCATCGTGCAGGACGGCAGTGTCACGCTGAAGGGCCCGGTCCGGTCCGATGAGGAGAAAGACTCGGTCATGAAGAAAGCGACCGCCGTTGCGGGCGACGGAAAAGTTGTCAACCAGCTGGAAGTGACGCCCTCTAAGTAGGGGGGCCGCACGAAGACGAGCATCATTCAACAGGAGAACAAACATGGCTAACACATCGGTATTCGGCATCTATTCATCGACGGAGCAGGTTTCACGGGCAGTGGATACACTCCGCGCCGCCGGTTTCAGAAATACGGACATTTCGGCGCTCTTCCCCGAAAACCAGGGCACGAAAGATTTCGCGCATGAAAAGAACACCAAGGCGCCGGAAGGCGCGGCCACGGGCGCGGCGTCGGGCGCTTTGCTGGGGGGCGCACTCGGCTGGCTGGCGGGCATCGGCGCTCTCGCCATTCCGGGCATCGGTCCGTTCATTGCTGCCGGACCCATCATGGGCGCTCTGGCCGGCATCGGCACCGGTGCGGTTGCGGGTGGCCTGGTAGGCGTGCTCGTCGGGCTGGGCATTCCGGAGTACGAGGCGAAACGCTACGAAGGCCGAATCAAGAAAGGCGGCATTCTTCTCTCGGTTCATTCGGATGACGCCGACTGGACAAAACGAGCCAAGAGCATTCTCGAATCCACCGGCGCGGAAGACGTTTCTTCCTCTTCGGAGTCCGGTGCCGATTTTGCCGTGAGCGATCGCCCGGCCACTCGCGGCGGCGGCTTTTCCTCCTGAGTTCCGCAGCCGCTTCAACAAAGTGAAACGTTCCGGAGGCCCCACATGACGGGGCTTCTCCGGCCGGAATAGATCGGGCGGCTTTTGCCGTTACACTAACGGCTGATGCCCGCCCGATTCCTTTTGATCTTCGCTTTCGCCGCTCTTTTATACGGGCAACAGAACGAGTTCCGGGAACGCTGCGCGGGATGTCATGGCGCGGACGGGACCGGTGGCGGTCACGGTCCGGCAATCGTTGGCTTGAAGCAGTTTCGCGCGGTCACGGCCGACCAGATTCGCGAGGTCATTCTGCGCGGCATTCCGGGCAGCGGCATGCCGGCCTTTCCACTGGACTCGGAGCAAGCCGGACGCCTGGCGGAATTTGTGCTCTCCCTGCGGGCTCCCCGGGCGACGGCCGCGGAGCGGGCCAAGTCCGGAGACCCCGCCGCCGGGCAGCGGTTTTTCTACGGAGAGGGCGATTGCAAGACCTGTCACATGGTCAGCGGGACGGGCGGCCTGCTCGGCCCCGATCTCTCGAATCTTGGAAAAACCCGCGGTTCCGCTGAGCTGGAACAGGCCTTTCTTGCTCCCGCACCGGTGAAAATCATCAGTGTTCGACTGCGCGGCGGCGGTCCGGTTCTTCGCGGTATCGCCCGGAGTGAGAGTGCCTTCGAACTCCAGTTGATGGGCGACGACAACCGGCTGCATCTGCTCGTAAAGACGGACATCCTTCGGATCACCCGCGAACCCGCTGTCTCTCCGCACGCCGGAATTTTAGCCGGGGACCGGCGCGATCTGATCGCGTATTTGGGGCTCAATCATGCCGGAGCCGGTCCGGCTGGAGACTTCGGCGAGATCATTCGCCCGAAACCAACCGAATGGCCAACTTACGATGGCTCTCACACCGGCAACCGCTTCAGCCCGCTGCAACAGATTGATCCTTCCAACGTCAACCTGCTTGCCCCAGCCTGGATCTTCACGCTGCCGGGTTCGCCCGGCCATCTGCAGACCACACCAGTCGTAAAAGACGGGGTCATGTACGTAACGGCCGCCAATCAGGTCTGGGCGGTCGACGCGCGCGGCGGACGCGAGGTCTGGCACTTCACCCGCCCGCGCACGCCCGGGCTCGCCGGAGACGCCGCCGGAGGCATCAACCGCGGCGTGGCCCTGCTGGGCGACCGCGTCTTTTTCGAAACCGATAACGCCCACCTGCTCGCGCTGCACCGCCTCACAGGCCAACTGCTCTGGGAAACCGAAATGGCGGAAGCCTCGAAGAACTATGGCGCGACCGGCGCGCCGCTCGTGGTCAACGATCTCGTGATTGCCGGCGTCTCCGGCGGCGACGAGGGAATTCGCGGTTTCCTCGATGCTTACAAAGCATCCACCGGGGAACGCGTCTGGCGCTTCTGGACCGTTCCCGCGCCCGGCGAGCCCGGCTCGGAAACGTGGCGCGGAACGGCCTGGGAACACGGCTGCGGCGCCACGTGGCTGACCGGCACTTACGATCTCGCCGCGAACCTGCTGTACTGGCCCGTCGGCAATCCCTGCCCCGATTACAACGGCACCGAACGCGCAGGCGACAATCTCTACACGTCTTCAGTGATCGCGCTGGAGCCCGCCACGGGAAAGCTGCGCTGGCACTACCAGTTCACCCCGCATGACCTGCACGACTGGGATGCCACGGAAACCCCGGTCCTGGTGGACGCCGTCTTCCGCGGTGAACCGCGTAAACTGCTGCTGCAAGGCAATCGCAACGGCTTCTTCTACGTGCTGGACCGGTTGACTGGCAAGGTTCTGCTGGCCCAGCCTTTTGTGAAGCAACTGACGTGGGCGAGCGGCATCGGACCGGACGGGCGTCCGGTTCTGCTGCCCGGCAATGAGCCGACAGCGGACGGCCAGGTGGTCTGTCCCTCTGTCGCGGGCGCGGCAAACTGGCCTTCTTCGGCCTTCAGCCCCCAGACCGGTCTCTACTACCTGTTCGCCGAGGAATCCTGCAGCGTCTATTCGAAGAAGGACGACGTCTGGAAGGCCGGGGAGTCCTTCTATGGCGGCGATACCAAACGAGCGCCTGGCCAGAACGGCGGAAAATTCCTGAAAGCAATCGATATCCAGACAGGAAAAGCGAAGTGGGAGATTCCGGATGTCGGCGGTGGCATCCTCGGCAGCGGCCTTCTGGTTACCGCGGGCGGGCTGGTATTTTACGGCGATGGCCACGGCGCGTTCATCGCGGCCGATGCGCGGACCGGCAAACTCCTTTGGCACTTCAATGCCGGCCAGACATGGAAAGCGGGCCCGATGACGTACACCGTGGATAACCAGCAGTACATCGGCATCGCGGCGGGATCCACGATCCTTTCGTTCACTTTACGGTGATGTAGCCGGTAGCTCCGCGCGCTTCGATCAGCGCCATCGCGGCGGCCGCTCCGCGCTGTTCGGTAACCACGCTCGCGGCGGTTGCGAGGCCGTCGGAATCGATCGCCTTCGCGGCGACCACCGTGACACCGATCCGGCGCGTCAGGCCCTTTCCGGTAGCCGGATTGACGATATGCGAATACCGCACCCCCTCGATCTCCACGTACTGTTCGGTATCGCCCGACGTGGAAACGCCCGCGTTGTGCAGTTGCAGGGTTCGCGTGAAATCTTTGTCCGGCGAATTCAGCGAATCGACCCCGATGTCCCAGCCCGCTTTGCCCGGAGGCGCGTCGCCGATGGCGAGATCGCCGCTCGCCGCCACCAGCGCCCGCGGGAATCCTCGTCCCGCCAAAAGCCGCAATGCCTCATCGGCCGCATAGCCTTTGGCGATAGCGCCCAGGTCAAGCTGCATTCCGGGTATTTCCACGCGCAGGGTACGCTCGCCCACCCGCAATTTCCGATACCCGCTCAGCCGCCGCGCCTCGGCCAGTGCCTCGGGCGAGGGCAGCACGCGCGTCTGCCGAGCCCTTCGCCACAAGCGGATCAGCGGCCCCACCGTCACATCGAAGGCGCCGTCCGTGGCTTCGGAAAGCGCTTGCGAGGCCTGCAGCACGGTCGCCAGATCCGCGGAGATCGTTACCACCCGGCCGACCGCCACGCGGCACGCCGTGTTGAGTTCGCTGTCCGGCTTGTAATCGGAGAGTTTGTTGTCTAAATCGGCAACGCGGTCGAAGGCCGCCCGAATCGCGTGGTTCGCGCGCTCTGCATCATCCGCATAAAGCACGATGCGAAACATCGTGCCCATATGCGGTTCGAACGCCTCGATCCGCTCCTGCGCCACCGCCAGGGGAAGCGACAGAGCACAGCAGAGCAGCACGTTACTGATCGTGCTCGACACCGCTATTCCAGTACCGGAACATCTCGTCCGGCCCTGGAACCTGCAGCGGACGCACCAGCCGGAAGCCCAACCCCTGCGCGTCGGTGTGATACCAGATGCTCTTCGGCAATTGCGGATCCTGCTGCTTCCACGTGGCATCGGAACCCACGCGCGCGCCGCACCGGCACTTCTCCGCATCGTCCGCCCAGGAACCGCCGCGCACCGCATGTGGATAGGGCTTCGTCGCTTTCACCCACGGCTCAGTGACCGCGCCGGTCGAAGCGGCATACGGCGCGTACTGATCCAGAGTCCACTCCATCACGTTGCCCAGCATGTCGTAAAGCCCCCACGCGTTCGGCTTCTTCGACATCACTTTCTGGTACTTGCCGTCCGCGTTGTCCGTGAACCACGCGTACTCACCGATCTTTGAAGCATCGTCGCCCCAGGGGAACGCGGTCTGCGATCCGGCCCGGCACGCATACTCCCACTCCGCCTCGGTCGGCAGCCGGTAGAACTGCCCGGTCTTCGCGCTCAGCCATTCCGCGTACTTATTGGCCGCATGCTGCGTCATGCTGATCGCGGGATAGCCGTCGATCCCCATGCCGAAACTCATCTCGACGTAGGGCCGGGTGGGGCGGCTTACCGCGTCCACCTGCGCGTCCTTGTTCACGTTCTCCCCGGCCTGATTCGCGAACATGAAGAGTCGATACTCGTCCCAGGTCACTTCGTGGGCGCTCATCCAGAACGCTTCGATTCGCACCGGATGCACCGGACTCTCGTCTTTGCGATGCCCCGGCTCCGCGTCCGGCGTTCCCATGCGAAACGCTCCCGCGGGAATGGGAACCATCTCGTAGGAAACGGCAGTGCCGGGAATGGTGGTCTTGTAGGCCTTCAGCGGCGCGGCAGTCGCCGGAGCGGCCGCGATCTTGTCATGAATCCGCCGCGCCAGCGCCATATTATCCGCACCGCCCGCGCCTGCCCCGCCTGTCGCGGCCACGATTCCCGCCGGCCAGGCCGCGCCGCTCTTCAGCCAGTCGCGGAAGCCCGCCAGTTCCGCCGCGGTCAGCTTCTCTCCGGGCGGCATGGAACCCGACTCCACCGACGCCAGTACCACCGCGGGCTTCGCCTTTTCAAATCCGGACGGCGTGTCTAACCGGACGCCGCCCAGTTGTTTGATCGCGCCGTGGCAGGAGGTGCAGTTCTGCTCCAGCACCGGCAGCGCGTCTTTGCGGAAATCCGCCGCTTGCAGCAGTGCGGCGTAGGCCAACAGCAGCCCGAACGGTCTCACAGGAACTTCGTGATTCCCGGCCGTGCCAGGGGCGCGGGCTGGAAGCTGCCCGTCCAGTCGACCGTATCGGGCGACAGCTTTTCCTGCGAGTTCAGCGCCTGCTCCCACGTGATCTGCTGCCCCGTGTAGGCCGCCATCCGGCCCATCATCGCCAGCATGGTGCTGGTGGCCATGCGCTGCCCGTCGTTGATCGGCTGATTCTTCCGGATCGCCGCGAAGAGTTCGTCATGCTCCTTCTGGTACATGTCGTATTTCTGGCCTTCGAACGTCCATTTCGTCTTGCCGGTAATGCGGGGCGAGGGACCGCGGCCGATGGTGCAGGCGCCTTCCGTCCCCAGAATGTAGTCCGAATTTTCGTTGTAGCAGCCTTCGATCTGGCGATTGGCCAGAAACGCGCGCACCCCGTTCGGATAAATGTAATTGACCTCGAAATGGTCGTAAATATTGCCGCCTTCGGCCGGAATCTGCCGCCCGCCCACCGCGACGCAACTCACTGGCGGCTGATCCTTCATCGCCCAGGCAATCTTATCCACGCTGTGCACCGCCTGCTCCACGATGCTGTCGCCGCAGAGCCACGTGAAGTTGTACCAGTTGCGGATCTGCCACTCGATATCGCTCATCCCCGCGGGCCGCGTGCTGGCGGGCGGCATCGGCTTCACCGGGCTCGTGTAATAGGTGGCGTAGTAGGCCACCAGATCGCCCAGCGCGCCGTTGTGCACCTGATCGAACGTGGCGACGATGTGATTCGCGTAACGCCAGCAGAAGCCGGCCACGAGATTCAGGTTCTTCTCCTTCGCCATCTTCGCCGTTTCGAGCACATGGCGAACGCCGGGCGCATCCGTGGCGATCGGCTTTTCGCAGAACACATGCTTATTGGCCTCGATCGCTTTACGCAGATGCATCGGCCGGAAGCCGGGGGGCGTGGCTAGCAGCACCACGTCCACGCCGCTCTGGATCAGCTGGTCATAAGCGTTGAGACCGACGAACTGCTTCGGCTTCTCCACCGCGACCTTCATATCGGCCTTGTCGCCCTGCTGCTTGCGCAAGGTGTCGAGGCAGGTGTCGATCTTCTCCTGCGACACGTCGGCCACCGCGGTCAGCACCGAATAATCGTCGGCGTGCAGGGCCTGGCTGGCCGCGCCCGTGCCGCGTCCGCCGCATCCCACCAGTCCGACCTTAATAGCCTGTCCGGCGGGCGCGCCCCGCAGAATCGCCGGCGCGCCGGCAAGAAGAGCGCCCGTGGCGCCCTGAATAAAGAAATCGCGGCGTGATGCCTGATTCGGCGGGTTCATGCGACCATCTTAACGGATATGATGAACCTCGTGAACCGACGCCACTTTCTTCTTGCCGGAACCGCCGCTCTCGCCGCCCCCGCGTTCGGGAAAACCCGCGATCTCCACAAGGCCATCATGTACGGCACCATTCAGATGGACGTCCCCATTCTGGCGAAGTTCAAAGCCGTCAGGGACGCGGGTTTCGAAGGCATCGAGCCCATGAGCCACATGCCGCAAAACGAGGTTCTGGATGCCTTCGCCGCCACCGGCCTGAAGGCCGCCAGCGTCTGCTGCAACACGCACTGGAAGCAGCCGCTTTCGGATCCCGATCCGGCCGTCCGCAAAGCCGGTCTTGATGGCCTGATGCAGTCGCTGCGGGAGGCGAAGGCGTATGGCGCTTCGTCGGTCCTGCTGGTGCCGGCCGTGGTCAACAAGAACGTTTCTTACTCCGACGCCTGGACCCGCTCGCAGGCCGAAATTCGCAAGGCGATTCCGCTGGCCCGCGAGACCGGCGTGAAGATCGCCATCGAAAACGTGTGGAACCAGTTCCTGCTCAGTCCGCTCGAAGCCGCGCGCTACGTGGACGAGTTCGAAAGCCCTGCCGTCGGCTGGCATTTCGACATCGGCAACGTGGTGAACTACGGCTTTCCGGAGCAGTGGATCCGTGTCCTCGGCAAGCGCATCGTGAAGCTGCACATTAAGGAGTACAGCCGCGCGAAACGCGACAAGCAGGGGCCGTACGCCGGCTTTCAGGCGGAGTTCCTTACGGGCGACAACGACTGGCCCGCCGTGATGGCCGCGCTGGACGAAATCGGCTATACCGGCTGGGGGATCGCCGAGCAGGGCGGCGCGAATTCGCCCGAAGGACTGAAGAACCTCGCCACCGGGATGGACAAAATCTTCGCCAGTTAGACACCGGTGTATTAGACTTGCGGTCATGTCATTGCGATCGACTGCTTTATTCTCCGCGCTGCTCTTGGCCCCCGCACTCACCTGGGCCGCCAGCCCCTTCGCGGGCCGCTGGGATTTCACCACCACCACACCCGGAGGCGTTGGCGCCAACTGGCTGGGCGTCACGGAAAAAGGCGACGCTCTCGAAGTCTGGTTCCAGCCGACCGGCGGCCATGTCGTGCAGGTCAAAGACGTCCAGGTGAAAGGCAATCACCTCAGCTTCCGTCAGGGCGACATGTCCTGGGATCTCGACGCCGAAGGCGATAAACTCACCGGACAGCAGAAGCGCGGCGAGAGGACTCTGGCCCTGACCGGCCTGCGTGCGCCCGATCTGAAGCGCGCCGCGCCGAAGAGTTGGTCGAAGCCCGAAGCGTTATTCAACGGTAAGAATCTGGAAGGCTGGGAGCCCATCGGCGATCCCTCGAAGAGCCACTGGATCGTGAAAGACGGCCTGCTGGTGAATGAAGAACACGGCGCGAATCTGAAGACCACGCGCACCTTCACCGATTTCCGCCTGCACTTCGAAGTAAACTGCCCGGACAAAGCGAATAGCGGCGTTTATCTGCGTGGTCGTTATGAAGTCCAAATGGAATATGAGCCGGCCGGCACCGAGCCGCCGGAGCGCTCGATGGGCGCCATTTATGGCCGGATTGGTTCGAAAGTCGAGTTGCCGCGCAAGCCCGGCGAGTGGGAGACCTTCGATATTACGCTGGTGGGTCGCAATGTGACCATCGTGCGCAACGGTGTGAAGACCATCGACAACAAAGAGATTGAAGGTATCACCGGCGGCGCGCTCGACGCCCGCGAAGGCGACCCCGGCCCGTTCTACATTCAGGGCGACCACACCGGCGGCCTGAAGTTCCGCAACATCACGATCTCGGTTCCGAAATAGGGAACCCGCGCGGCTCCCCCAAGGAGCCGCGCACCTCCCCGGCACCTACGCCGACTTACCTTTGCTCTGCTCCTGCATCTGGCTCATAAAGCCGCGCATCGCGGCGATCTGGCCCGGCGCGCGTTCTTCCGTCCAGGCTTCAAAGCGCGTCGCGGCCTTTTCCAGATGAACCAGAAACCGCGGGTTCTTCCACGCGTCCCGGACCTGCTGCAAGCCCGGCCGGACGCGCTCGAAGACGCCGAAGAATTCGCCGGTGGTCTCGAAGAAGAGATCCTCGTGCAGCAGTCCGTAATTGAGCAACGCGCACGTCTGCTCCCAGTAACCGGTCACCATCATGAAATTCGTGCCGCCTTCGGTGCCGGGGGCCGCGATTTTCATCGATTCCTCGAAGGTCTGGGGCATGTAGTTCCGGAAGAACCAGTCGCGCGCCTGCCGCAGGCGATCGTCGCGCCGCTGTTCGAAAACCTGAAGTTGCAACTGAGCTTGTTCGTGCGTGGGTTTCGTATCCATCGTCAGTCTCCTTTTCGGTAAGTCGGTTTCGACCTACATGAAGGAGACGAGTGGGGGCGGGGGAAATCGACCGCGCCCCGAAAAAGATCAACTGCCAAAGCGAAATTGCATCCAGCTGAGCAAGACGAAACCGATAGCGACGATGATGCGAAGCACCACTGCGCCGAGCTTTGCGCCCTGCAGCTGATGTACGATCGCCAGCAAAAGAAAGCCCACGCCGATAGACAGGTACCACCAACCCCAGTGCTTCGACTGAAATCCGCGCACAGGACTAT
>Ga0118677_10014582_pt1 | contig 11063 bp, 8 predicted proteins | sample AliMusrvi5mmetaG_FD_86154 | JGI IMG/M metagenome (GOLD analysis project Ga0118677, IMG submission 86154)
CTAAACTGACATGAAGACCAACCTCCAATCTCCCCCCGGAGAATCAAAAATAAATACACGCCTGCACCTCCAGTTTCCGCTCAAGCTGGCACTGCTGGCGCTGGCCACGCTGATGCTTTCGCCTAAACTGGTGCGCGCTGCCACCCAAACTTGGAACAATGGCTCGACCAATGCCATCTGGGACACCACTTCCACCAACTGGACTTCGGCCACGGTTCCCTGGGCCGATGGCAACACCGCAAGCTTTAACGGCGCGGGCGTGACCAACATCACGATTTCCGGCACGCGAACCGTCGCAGGTATAACCGTGGGTGCCAATGGTTACACCTTCGGCGGTGGCACCTTGACCTTGTCATCGCCCAGTGCTGCGCAGCAATGGACCATTAACAATGATGTTACGATGTCCAATGCGTTCTCGATGGATTATTCGTCTGCTACTGCAGCTGGTGGCCTGACAAAAGCAGGGAACGGCACTCTGACTTACGCAGGCAACATCAACATCGTTAATAACTTTACCTTCCTGCCCGTGTTCAAGGCCACCGCTGGGAATATGATCCTGACCGGCACCAATTCCATTCAAAACACGCGCGTCTATGCCGGCGGGCCAGGTAACAAGTTGATTTTCAGCGGCGGCCGGACCGTGTTTTTTGGGGTATCAGTTTCCTCCGGCTTGGTGGGAACCGCTGCCATTGGCGAAACCATCGTTACCAACAACGCCTATGTTGAAGTGAACCATGTCGCCATTGATAACTCCAATAATAATGGAACCAATACGTTAACCATCGCCAGCGGCACGGTGAGAAAGCTCTGCGGGCGAAACCCCGCAAGCAGGCAGATCCCCATCACCAACAACCCCTGGATGACCGCAACCGTGGCCCCGCCCAGCGTGCGACCGATCATGATCTGCAGCCGCGGTACCGGCGCCACCAGCATCTCCTTCAAAAAGCCGAGTTGCCGGTCCCACAGCAATCCGATGCCCGAGAAGACCGACGAAAACAGAACCGTCATTCCAATCACGCCCGGCGCCACAAACTGCAGGTAGCTTCCGTTCCCCGCCCGCTGAAACACCGGGCCCAACCCAAAGCCCAGCACAAGGAGGTAGAGCATCGGCTGCCCCAGCGAGGCAACCATCTGCGCCCGCGAACGCACATACCGTTTCAGTTCCCTCAGCCACAGAATGTAGATTGCGCTCATCGCTTCTCCCACATCTTGGCGAACTGCCGCATCTGGTCGGCTGCGCCCGCGCTCTCGTCGCGAATAATTGTGCCGGTCAGGGCCAGAAAGGCCTCTTCCAGGCTCTCTTTCCCTGTCTGCTCCTTGATGGCTTTGGGCGTTCCCTGCGCCACCAGCCTGCCGTGATCGATAATGCCGATCCGGTGCGCCACGCGGTCAGCCTCGTCCATGTAGTGCGTGGTCAGAAAGACCGTCACCTTCTCAGCTTCGTTCACCTGCTTCACGATGTTCCAAAGCTGGTTGCGGCTCTGCGGATCCAATCCCAGGGTGGGCTCGTCCAGAAACAGAATCCTGGGCATGTGCAGGAATCCTCTCGCAATTTCGCGACGACGCTTCATGCCTCCGGAGAACTTCTTTACCTGGTCGCCGCGGCGGTCCCACAGTTCGAACAGCTTCAGCAGCCGCTCCGACCTCTGCCGCCGCGCCTTGTGCGGAACGTGATAAAGGACTCCATGGAATTCCATGTTCTCCCAGGCCGTCAGGTCCCCATCCAGGCTTGGATCCTGGAAAACGATGCCGAAGCGTTTGCGCGCCTCATTTTGCTGCTTCTGGGGGTCCAGCCCATCCAGTTCCATCGTTCCGCTGGTCGGCTGCAGAAGCGTGGTCAGCATCTTGATGGTGGTGGTTTTTCCGGCTCCGTTGGGGCCGAGAAAGGCAAAGATTTCCCCTTCCTCCACGTCGAACGAAACATCGTCGACCGCAGTGAAGGAGCCAAAGTTTTTGACGAGATTCCGCACCCGGATCATTGACAACGCTCCAAATCATTTCAATACTGAACGGTTTAGTATCGCCTATCAAGTTCGCACCGGGTAATCGGTGGATCGCGCCGAAACTTCCCAATTTCCGACGACACGCCCACCAAGCCCCTCTCGCACCACCATCCTCCACCTACTGCACTGTCATCCCGAACGCAGTGAGGGATCTGCGGCTGCTTTGGGAGTTTCAAAGCGGCGTTACTTCCGAATAGGCGACGAACCCTCCAGAACGAGGGAACGCTGAGTGCTCTCTGGCAACGTCTAGTTGTGGACCGTCCTCAGTTCCTTGTATTCCTCGACAGGCAGAGAGTCGTGGGGATTATGGAATCTAAGACGATGCGCGAGGTATTCACTTGTCCTTTTCTGTTGGACAACGAAAATCCAGGGCCTCAGCATGCAGTCTTTGTCGGTGCAGGCATAGTAATCGTCTGGTCTAAAGTAAAAGCCATCGTTCATGCACGCGCCAAGTCCGTCGTCGGCACAGCTCGGATCGGAAACCGGTTCGCCAGCAGCCTCGTTCATTAGGATGTCAAGGCAAACATATCCGAGGGGCACGTTCATGGGCTGAGTGATGCGGTTCCCCTCGAAACGCATGCTGGTAATTCGCCTGTCACTGAGGCAATCAATCAGGGGAGGGAGGCTTCTGGCTCTGAGCCGAACGATGGCAATGACCGGCACCGGAGGCAATAGGTGACTATAGGGAGGCTGACTGCTCTCTGGGAAAAGGACTGTCGCATCTGCTGCCCTATCCTCGTAGTACTTGGTTCGGAAGTCCGAGACCTCCAACAAGGGGTCAATATAGCGGTGATACTCCGCCGGTGTGGAGACCTTCCCTAGTCGCGGCGATGTCCATCCAGGCAACAGGAAAGACGCGAGCATCAGTAAACCGATAACCCTGTTTCTTCTTAGCAGCCTCGTGACACATATTACCCTAACGCGTCGCAAAGCCGCGCAGTGGTACTTCGCACGACACGGACTGCCTTTATTAGCGGGTTGGAATTGGTTCCGGGCGAGTAACCGGCAATGCGGACGTTCCAGCTGCAGGAACGCGTAATCTCAGTTTCCGCAATTGGGCGTAGCACAAGAGCTAGCGCAGGCATTTCCGCAAGGCTGTGAGTTTAAGGTGCTTCTTGACAGTACTTTGTAGCACTACACGACTTTACGGGTTGCGGCGGGTCCTGTTCAGCCGCCAGAATGCCGCGTTGAGCAGGGATGCAAACGTAACCCAGGCCAGATAGGGAGCCATGAGCCAGGCGGCGACGGGCGCTACCCGCGAGAAAACCAGCGTAGTGGCCCCGATAGCGGCCCAAAGGAACACCACCTCGAGCAGCGCGGCGCCGATCGCGTGCTGGCGGAAGAAGATCGCTGTCCAGGCGAAGTTGAGCCCGAGTTGCACAAGGAACAGCACCAGCCCCCAGGTGCGCAGAGCGGAAGGGGAGGACTGCCACACCTGCCATGCGGCAATGGCCATCAGTGCGTAGAGCAAAGTCCAGACCGGGCCAAAGACCCAGTTTGGCGGAGCGATCGCCGGCCTCACCAGGGTCCGGTACCACCCGGGAATCTCGCTGGCCGTCCACCTGCCGCTGATGCCCGCCACCGCAAAACAAAGTGCTAGCCAGAAAAGCAATGAAATCCAGCCCATATCGGTTTCCCTCTCACTGGGAGGTAGATGATTCTGCACTCACTGAAAAGGTTGGATTGGCCCAGTCAGCACCTCAATGACTGGCCCTCTGCTCTGCCAGCCGCGTGACATTGTCGGTCTGCTTCACCATTTCCATCACCGACATGCCCTTCTCTGCCAGTGCTCCCGTGGGGCATGCCTGCACGCACTTGCCGCAATTGGTGCAGCTCTTGGCCTGGCCCCATTTGTCCATCATATCGCTGACAATGCGCGAGTGAATGCCCCGCGAAGCCACCTCCCACACATTCGCGCCTTCCACCTCCGCGCACGTGCGCACGCAGCGCGTGCATAAAATGCAGCGGTTGTGGTCCAGCACAAAGCGCGGATGCGTCATGTCCACTTGCAGGCGCGGGTTGTTGTAAGCGTAGCGCACGTGGGTAATGCCCAACGACTGCGTCATGGCCTGCAACTCGCAATGGCTGTTTGAGACGCACGACGAGCAGATATGATTCCGCTCCACCAGCAGCAGTTCGACCGCCATGCGCCGGTAAAGCGTGAGCTTCGCCGAGGATGTCTTGATCGACATCCCATCCTGAATTGGCGTGGTGCAAGCCGGCAGCAGCCGGTCAGTCCCGGCAAGCTCCACAACGCACACGCGGCAGGCACCCACCGCGCTCAGGCCCTTCAGGTAGCAAAGCGTCGGGATATGCTTCCCGTTTGCCCGGGCCGCTTCAAGGATGGTCTCTCCTTCGTTTGCGGTCACCAGTTCGCCATCAATGCGGACGGAAATCGTTTTATTCGGCAACGCGGTGCTCCTTTCCTATTTGGCGCTTACGGCGGCCCTTAAATCGCAGCGCAGACAACGCTGGCACTCCTCGAGTGCCTGCTGCGCGCTGAGACCCTCAACCACTTCTTCCTCATTCTGTGCCCTCGCTTTTGCAGGAAGGCAATGCCCCTCGTGGCGGCGGCTGAGGCTGGGCTCGCCGGGCGCCTGGCGGCTGTATTCAACATCCGGGAAGAGGCTCTCCCAGCGTTCTTCTCCCGTCAGGCGTTCGTCGATTTTGCGCGCCGCCTGCTTGCCGCAGCCCATGGCATTCGATACGTTCGACGCGCCGGTGATCACGTCCCCGCCGGCATAGAAATTCTTGCGGCTGGTCTCGAGAGTGAAGCGGTCCACCACCATGGTCCCTTCCTCTTTGAGCGCCAACCCAGAAGCGCGACAGAAGTCCTGGTCAAAGGTTTCGCCGACTGCCAGAATCACGCTGTCGCACTCATAGCGCTGCACCTCGTCGGTCGGGATCGGCCGCTTGCGCCCTGACTTGTCGTACTCCCCAAGCCGCGTTTTGACAATCTCGATGGCCTTCACGCTTCCGTCCGCGTCGCCAACAATCCTGTGCGGCGCGGCCAGATAAACCAGCTTCACGCCCTCATCCTCGGCCGCCTTGATTTCCTCTTCAATGGCAGGCATGTCTTTGCGCTCGCGCCGATAGAGGATGGTGACCTGGGCGCCCTGGCGCAGCAGCGTGCGTGCTGAATCGATGGCCGCGTTGCCGCCGCCGATTACCGCAACCCGCTTCCCCATCGAGGTCTTCTCGCGTTTGGCCACCGACTCAAGGAAAGGCAGGGCCGGATAGACGCCCTTCAACTCGGTTCCGGGCAGATAGAGCCAGGACTCCTTCCAGGTTCCGATGGAGAGGAAGACCGCATCGAAGCGGCTCGCCAGGTCGTTCAGTGGAAGATCGAATCCAACCCGAACGTTGAACTCCATCTTCACGCCGACGCCTTCAATCAGGTCCAGTTCCCTGCGCAGGATAGCCTTTGGCAGCCGATACTCAGGAATGGCGAAACGCAGCATGCCGCCCGCCTCGCTGCGCTCTTCAAAGATGGTCACGTCGTGGCCCAGCATGACCAAATAGAACGCGGCGGTAAGTCCAGTGGGGCCCGACCCCGCTACCGCAATCTTGTGGCCAGTCGGAGCGAGTTTACGGGCTTTGAGCCGCTCGAGCATAGGCTCAAACAACTCGGATTGATAGATGGAGTCGGCGAGGAACCGGTGCACCTCGCGCATGTTCACCACTTCATCAAACGACTGCCGCCGGCAGCGGTTGTCGCAGGGGTGCTGGCAAACTCTGCCCGTCGACGCGGGCAGCGGATTGTCCATGATGACTGAATCGAACGCGTCTTCCAGCCGGCCCTCCTGGTAAAGCTCGAGGAAGCGCGGAATGTTCATCCGCAGCGGACAACTGTTCTCGCAAGGCGACAGCGCCAGTTCCTGGCACACGCCGGCCCTGCAACGGTGAGCCACAATGTGGTCTTCATATTCGTCGCGGAAATGCCGCAGCGTGGTCAGCACTGGATTCGGCGCCGACTGTCCCAATCCGCACAACGAGCACTCGCGGATCATACGGCCCAACTCGTCGAGCAGGCTCATGTGGTCAACATCGCCGTTGCCAGAGGTAATCGCGTTCAAAATCCGCAACGCCTTATTCAGGCCCACCCTGCACGGCACGCACTTGCCGCACGACTCCGAGTGCGTGAATTCGATGAAGTAGCGGGCCACATCGACCATGCAGTTGTCTTCATCCATCACCACCATGCCACCCGAGCCCATGATCGACCCGATCTGCGCCAGACTCTCGTAATCCACGGGTATGTCCAGCATGTCCACCGGGATGCAGCCGCCCGATGGTCCTCCCGTCTGCACGGCTTTCACATGGCGGCCGTTCCCCGCGCCTTCTCCGATGTCGTAGATGAAGTTCTTCAGCGGTGTCCCCAGCGGCATCTCCACCAGGCCCGTGTTCTGCACCTTGCCCACCAGCGAGAAGACCTTGGTGCCCGGGCTCTTGGCGCTCCCGGTCTCGGCAAACCATGCCGGGCCGCGGCTCACAATGGGCGCGATATTGCACCATGTTTCAACGTTATTGATGTTGGTCGGCTTGCCCCACAGCCCCTTCTGCGCCGGGAACGGCGGCCGCGGATGCGGTCGGCCCGCAAAGCCTTCAAGGGAGGCAATCAGCGCGGTTTCTTCGCCGCATACAAACGCGCCTGCGCCCTGCACCAGTTGCAGGTTGAAGTTGAATCCGCGATCCAGAATGTTCTGCCCCAGCATGCCGTATTCGCGCGCCTGTTCGATCGCCTTGTTGAGCCTGCTCACTGCCAGCGGATACTCGGCGCGCACGTAAATAATCCCCTCAGTGGAGCCCATCACGTAAGCGCCGACAATCATGCCCTCGATGAGAGAGTGCGGATCGCCCTCAATCTCGTTGCGGTTCATGTATGCACCGGGGTCGCCCTCGTCCGCGTTGCAGATAACATACTTGGTATCCGCCTTGGCCTTGGCCATGAAGTCCCACTTGTTGCCGGTGAGAAATCCCGCGCCGCCACGTCCGCGCAGCCGGCTGGCCTTGATCTGCTCAATCACCGTCTCCGGCCGCCCATCGATCAGAACCTTGTAGAGTGCCTGGTAGCCGCCGACGGCAATGTACTCCTCTATATCGGATGGATTGATCAGCCCGCAATTGCGAAGGACAATCTTCTTTTGCCCTTTGAAGAACGGAATCGCATTCCACTGAGGAATATCCGGGTAGCCCTGGCCGTAGCGCACGTGCGCGGTAATGTGGTCCCACTCTTCGATCTTGCAGTACAAAAGATCGGAAGGCATTTTCTGCGCGGAGAGGCCTTCCAGAATTCGTCCTGTATCGTTGGCCTGCACATGCCGCAGCATCAGCAGCGGACTGCCCGGCAACCTGACGCTGACCAGCGGCTCCTGAAAGCACGATCCAAAGCAGCCGACTCCAGTCAGCATCACATCCAAACCGCTGTGCTGAATTGCCTCATTGAGCGCGTGGTAAAGCTCTTCGGCCCCGTTGCCGCGTCCGCAGGTTCCCATGCCGACTGTGATGCGCGGAATAGCCGGCATCAGCTTTGCCAGCCCGGACTCGCGTACCGCGTTGAAAACGCCTATATCGAGAATTCGCGGCATTACTTCCTCCCCTGTTTCAATGCCTGCACTTCACGCTGCAATGTGCGCTCATTTACGCGGCTCAGAATGTGGTGGTTCAGTTCCACCACCGGCGCCAGCGCGCACTGGCCAAAGCACGCCACGGTGCGAATCGTGAATCGCTGGTCGGGCGTGGTGAGCGACAGCTTGTCCGCCTCGTTGTTGTCGTCCAGGTCCCGCTCGCTCATGCCCAGGTCGAGACAGACTTTTTCCAGCAGGTCGCGCGAGCCGCGCGTGTGGCAGGCCGTGCCCCGGCAGACGCAGACCACGTTATCGCCCTGCGGATCGAGGTTGAACAACGCATAGAACGTAGCCGCGCTATAGACCCTTGCCGGAGGAACCCTAGTCTGTGCGGCAATGTAGCGCAGCGATTCCATGGGCAGATACTTATGTGCGTTGGCCGATTGCACCGCTTCGAGGATGCCCAGCAACTCACCGGGCCGCCCACCGTGCTCTGCAATTGCCTGGTCGATCAACACCTTCTCTTGAGGATTCAGTGCTTCATTGACTACACTCTGCATCTCTCCCCCTCAATTCCTGTCGCGTCAGGCATTGGTTCCCGCGCGCAGGTTCTGGTACGCATCAGTTCGGTGTGCGGGTAAAGGACATTCTTCTCCCAGGCAAGCGCAGCCTTTCTACCGCCGCAGCCTGGCAGGAGACTCGAATCTATATTGCGAACTTCCAAGCCAGGGTTTGTGGATTTGGCCGGCCTGGGACGGCCAGTTGAAGCATCAGCCGACGGCGTGATTCGAATTCTCACTGCAGAACGCAGTGCCTGCGTATGGGGCCGGGGTGGCTTAGTCGTTTCCCCGGCGGCTGGCATTCGACCGCGTTCCTGACGAACTTCAGAGGGCGACATAGGTCGCACGCTCCCCACGTCTGGGCCGAATCCTGGAGAGGAAAGAGAGTAGAAAAAAGCATTCGCCTTGAATCATCGGCGAAAGTCGGGATGGCACCTGGATCTTCGACGCAAATCCCTGCAGAACTCTCCCCAGAGAAGGTCCGGCTGGAACATTGAACCCCTGAAGAATGATTACGATGTGCCTCACATCACAGATGCTTGTGATAAAGCGCTGTCCGAGAGACCCGCAAACCCACATCGCGATACAAAATGCGCTTTAAAATGATCGCCGACTGGTACGAGAGTCATGGCAACGATCCGGTCGGTGTGAGAGGCGTCCATCATCATCAGCCTCCAGTTCGCTGAAGGCGGCACTCGCAGACGATGCATTGACTTCCCATAACCGTAATGGAACCGTTCCGCTCAACTCCCCGTATAGCTCCATATCTTCAACACAGTTCAAAGAATCGACCACAACTTTTGAAAGGGAGTTGCCCGTATGCGCACAAGAACCGGTGTCATTGCGACCATCGCACTTCTACTCTCCATCACCATTCTCGGCACAGCCCAGGACGTCAGCGCCAAGTCAGATCAGTATCTGGCAACATGGGCCAAACAGGGGCGATTCTCCGGAGTGGTCCTCATCGCCAAGGGCGACAAGGTTCTCTTGCGCAAGGGCTATGGGATGGCCAACGTCGATCAGAGTGTTCCGAATACTCCCGAGACTGTCTTCCGCATCGGTTCCATTACCAAGCTGTTCACTGCCTTCAGCATTTTGCAGCTTGAAGAACGCGGCCTGTTGAAAGTGAGCGACCCGGCTATCAAGTATGTTCCCGAGATGCCCCAACAATGGAGCGCAATCACAATTCACCAATTGCTGTGCCACAAGTCCGGTATCCCGGATTTCACTTCCGCCAAGGCATACGGCGACTTCACTGACGGCCGGCATATCGAAAACTCCCTCAAGGAATTTGCAGACAAGCCCCTGCTGAGCCCGCCCGGAGAGACCATGCGCTATAGCAACTCCGGCTACATCCTGCTTGGCAAGATCATCGAAAAAGTCTCCGGAAGAACCTACGAGGACTATCTCCAGCAGAATATTCTGCAGCCCGCTGGAATGACCCACACAGGCTTCGACCATCTCGCGAACGTAGCGCCCAACCGCGCCAACGGCTACAAGTTCGATGCCGAGTTGCTCATCGCTGTAAAGCCATTTGATGCGGAGGGACCGTCCGCTGCCGGCGGTCTCCACTCCACTGCCGACGACCTGTGCCATTTCGACCGGCTTCTGAAGGCGGGCAAGCTTTTCAGCTCATCCGTCACCGCCAAGGCCTGGACCGTGTACTCCCACTTTGTCGCACCTCCGCCGCTTCCCATCGAGGCAGATTACGGCTACGGGTGGATGCTCGGAAGCGACTTTGGCCACCGCTACATCGGCCACGGCGGCTGGGTCAGCGGATTCGTCTCCCAGTTCAAGCGCTTTCCGGATGACGATGCCGTCCTGATTGTCTTGAGCAATATTGAAACTTCCACCTACGTCACTGTGACCCAGGATTTGACTGCGATTCTCTTCGGAGAAAAATATCAGATTCCCGTTGAGCGCAAGATCGTCCATCCAGCGGCGCAAATCCTGGCCCGTTACGTAGGCAGCTACCAACTTGGTCCTTTGCCCATTACCATCACCATGCGCAACGGCAAGCTGTATGCATTCGCCCCGGGCCAGCCCGCCCCATTTGGCATGATTGCAACGTCGGATACCGAGTTCTATTTCAACGACGCCGACTCGGCCATCAAATTCATCGTTGATGAAAAGGGCAACGTGAATCAGTTCACGTTGAACATGAACGGCAAGGAAATGCCGGTCAACCGGGTAACCGAACCCAAGGTCGGCAGCTAGAGCAGTTTCAAAGCAGGCTCCGTTTCATCTTCCGGCGCTCCATCCTCTTTCTGCACTTGGGGTGGGGCGCCGCCCGGGTTCAGGCGGATCACAGCTAGTCTTCCAGTCAGCTGCACTCGGGTTCAAGCGGCTATTTGTGCTTCTCGGGTTCACCATTGTCGTCGGGTAGAGACGCGACGCCTGCCTTCTCTGGCTCCCCTACAACTCCCGCGAGCGCATCCACCCCCGTCAAATCCGCTTCCCCGCCTGTTGCCGTCTCTTCCTCTATAACTGGTTCAATGGGAGCACCGAGCAGAGCGTCAATTCGATAGCCGGAGGCTTCAGCCGTCGTCAGGGCGTCTCCAACCGTGTGCAATATCTCTTCCAGGGCAACGCGGCTTATGGCCGATTCACCTGCCAACCGAAGCAGCGATGGCATCATCAGCCACCACAGCAGTTCCTCATGCGATTCGCTGACCAGGTAGGCGTGCCCCTCCGCCTCATGAACGCCCGTCAGCCAGCGCACATCCGGGTCGAGCCAGAGCGCCGGAGATAGGGCGACCTTCTCGTCGTCTGCCGCCTCAGGCTGCGTCGAAACGGGCTCGGGCGTCTTCGCTTGAACCTCCGCAACAGGCGCATCGTCCGTCCCGCCCCGCGTTTCCGGCTCCGCAACAGGTTCAGCCTCAGCTGAAGCCTCATTGCCGACGCCTGCACCGCTAAGCAGAACAACCTTGATG
>Ga0118677_10014583_pt1 | contig 11063 bp, 6 predicted proteins | sample AliMusrvi5mmetaG_FD_86154 | JGI IMG/M metagenome (GOLD analysis project Ga0118677, IMG submission 86154)
CATCCGTGGCCCGCACTGCGAAAGTGGAAAGCGCGGCATTCGTGGGCGTGCCGGTCAAGGCACCGGCCGAGGACAGACTCAAGCCCGGCGGCAGCGAACCGCCAATGACCGCGTAGCTGTAAGGCGCGACGCCGCCGTCAGCGATGATGTTGTTGCTGGAAGCCGCGTTCTTGAGCAGCGGCGTGGGTGAAAGTCCCAGGAAAATCGCCGGACATACGTTCGCCGTGGTGATTTGAAGATTGTTGAATAATTGATCACTGTTCCAGCCGCCAACGGTGAAGACTTGAATCTGCGCGATGGGGTTGGTGACGGTTCCGCTCCAACTGCCGCTGCCGCCCCACGAGTTGACGCCCGGCCCTGCGCTGGCCGTATAATTCGTGCCGCCGGTGCCAATCGTGTAGCTCAAGGTGAAGAGATCGAACGAGTCGTAGGACTTCCCAGTATTCTGCGTAAAAACACCGGAGCCAGTGTCGTATTGCTGAAACGTGCTGCCACCCAAAAAGGAAAACTCGGCCTGCACCGTGCCTGCCGCATCCAACAGCCGGACGCCAACCGTATAGCCGTTGTCAATGTTACCGCCGTGCGCATAGCCAATCGAAACGGTTTGACCATCGGTCAAAGCACCGCCTGCAAACGCGTGGGTAGCGGTGGTCGTGTTGTGGTTGCCATTTCCCCAAATCGCCCAATGGCTCGCCGGGCCGCTACCCGATACCCCAGTGTGGTAATAGGAGCCACCGGTGTTGGCGTTTACCGTCCACACATCCATGCCTTGCGTGGAATCAGGGCTGTTATTTGGATCGGCCGAGGCGGTGTAATAAATGTTGTTGGCCGCAGTGGCGGCACCCACCAATGCCAGAGTGCTGATCAAAGACAGAATAAGATGCTTCTTCATGATTTGTTTTAGTTGCGGCAGCCGTTTGGGGTCTAATCACACTTTGCGACGACGAAACAGGAAGGTCATGGCCACTCCCGCCAGGCCGGCGAGCGCCAGGGTCGAAGGCTCCGGCACCGCCGAGACCGTAAATGTAGCGCCGTAATTGCCGCCACCATTGCTGACATATTGGTCGCCCACCGTGCTGTTGGCATAACCGTAGCTTTCCAGAACGTAGGTTCCAGGTGCGAGACCGGTGAGCAAATTCACATTGAGTGATTCGTTGGACCAGCGCATATCACCCGTGGCACCGTTTACGTTCGATTCATTTAAAGCAAGCAGGCCATTCCCCGCCCATTGGGCAAAGGGGCCGCCCACGGCATCAATTGCATAATTAATATAAACCGCGCTCCCGACCGTGGCACCGCCCCCTTGATAAGACAGCATGGCCCCGCCGAGCAAAGTGAGTGTATCCCCGGCGCCGGGGTTGAAAGTGCCGAGGTTCAAAACCGGCGATGACGGCGTGCCGTTGGCCCAGCTGGACTGGTTCAGCGTCGCCGACGACCCAAGCGGAGTCAGGCGGGTGCCGCCGCCGTTGTTCAGAGCGTAAAGAGTGGTGATCCCGGAATTGATGGCACCGGCACCGGTGCCATTCAGCTCCAAGCCGTAGCCGAACGTGACGGCGTATTGGGCCAGGGCCGAGTTCGCAACACAAACGAGGGTGAAGGTGAGTGCAGTCAGGATTTGATTTAACTTCGGTTTCATCATAACGGTGTTCAGGTTTTTCTATGGTTTAATTGAAACAACCACTGCTGGAATGCTCGGGCGATGGCTGTTTATGCCACTAATATGTCAGGTTCTCTCATTTCGGCTAGCTAGCAGCTTTGTTAGTTTTTGAAGCGGTGAAAAACCAGGTTGACCCAAAGCGGGCCAGCCAGTTGACTTCAGCACTTTAAAGCGTGATTCCGCCCCGACCGCCGCAGTAAGAGTGACGTGCGCCCAAAAAAGACCCAGGGCGTGGCCACTAGCTCCTGAATTTGAAGATCATTTCGTTGCGGGTGTGAACGTGCAGCTTTTCATAGATGTGCTGGAGATGAAACCGGACGGTGGCAATGCTGACACTCATGCGATCGGCAATTTCCTGATTCTCCAATCCCTGCATCACCAGTTCCAAAACCTCTTTTTCGCGGGCGGTGAGGCCTTCGACCTGCGCCGCGGCGGTCGTCTTGACCCGGAACTGACCAATGACCTTGCGGGCGATTTCCGGCGTCATGGGCACCCCGCCCTCCTGGGCCTCGCGAATGGCGGCGATGATTCGTTCCGGCGTGGAACGCTTCAACAAATAGCCGCAAGCGCCGGCTTGCAACGCCTGGAAAATGCGGTCCGAATCCTCATATACGGTAACGACGACAATATGGACGGCCGGCAGGAGTTCTTTGATCCGGACGGTGCATTCAATCCCTGACTTGTCCGGCAATTGAATATCCATCAGCACGACATCCGGCTGGGCCTTCGGGATTTTGCGGATCGCCTCCGCGACCGTTTCACACGTGCAAACACACTGGAATCCGGCGGTTTGATTGAGCAGGGTTTCAAACCCATGCCGCAGCGTCTGGTCGTCCTCCACAATGGCAACTTTGATCATAGGATAGCTGTTCCGGTTGGCAGGGGAACTTCAAACCGAACCGTGGAGCCCGTGCCCGGCTCGCTTTGGATCTTGAAGCTTCCACCCAAATCGCCCATCCGCACTTTCATGTTCAAGAGACCATCGGCACCGGCACCCACCGCGCTGGGATTAAAGCCGCGGCCGTTGTCGGTCACTTCCAAAATCAGGACTCCGTTTTCCACGCGGATTTTCAACCCGGCCCGGGTGGCGCCCGAATGCCGGATGACATTGGTAATGGCTTCTTTGAATGCCATCAGCAGGCCGTTGCGAAACTTTGAATCCAGCGAAAGCTCTGGCAACTCTTCGGCCACATCCAAACCGCACCGGATCGAAGCCAGGGCTAGCAATTGTTGGGCATGAGCGCCAAAATAGCCGACCAGCGACGCCAAGGTGTCATTGCGCGGATTCACCGCCCATACAATCTCATCCAAAGAGGTCACCATTTCCCGAGCCATCTCTTTCAGGTCCGTCAGATATTGCCCCCGCGCTTCGGCACTGGTGGCGGGACTGCTGACCAGCGACGTCAGCATGTTGACCCGGGTCAGCCCGGCACCCAAGTCATCGTGTAAATCATGCGCCACCCGGGCACGTTCCTGCTCGATTTCACGCTGGCGTTCGGCCTGCTGGCGCTGCCGGATTTGCGCTTCCAGTTGCTGCGTGCGCCGGTCCACTTTCCGCTGGAGTTGCTTGATCCAAATCAGGGCGGCCATCAGGACGCCTGCCAGCATGCCCACAACAGACAGCATTCGCCGCAATGTCCACCAGGGCGGGCGCGACAAAACCCGGACGTCGAAACCGGTGTTGAGGAGCAGCCGGAACGAATCAATTTGCTGGCCCAAAACGCGATTGCCTCCCTGCCCGACATAAACACCCGTGAGCTCGAGCCGGCTACCAGGAGTTAAATTCGCGGCGAGACCGGTTTTGTCATTGATCACCGCAATGAAGCGGTGCAGGCCATTCTGCATTTCAAGAACATATCCCGACGGCGTGCTGTTCTCGGCCAACAGCACGCCCTCGATCTGGACCAAGGTCGAGTCGTATTCGTCGCTCACCAAATTATCCGGCTGAAGCTGCCGCGGTTTGGGCAGTTCAGCCAACCCGGAGCGCTGCACCACCGCTTCCCGCAGCACGGGCGACGGACCGCTCAGATCGGGAAAGCCAACGACCTCGGCCAAATCGCACACATGCGCGGTCGGATTGCCGGCATAAATGAAGCGCAGTCCATTCCCGCCATCCATCAGAAAACAGCCCCCGTCCCCTTGGTAGATGATCTGACCGGAAACCTTGACGCGCTGAAAGGCGCCGGCTTGCGGATCGAACCGCAACAACTCCCCGGCGCGCTTGGCGGGAATGGCAAAGGGATCCAAGGGTGCCGGTTGCACCAGATTCACCCACTGCTGGTTGAGGCGAATATCCCCCACTTTCACCCGCCGCGCCAGCGGGTCCCAGCTGGCAAACAGGCAGCCACGCAAACGAATGACGGCATTCAAATACGATTGCGGAATGGGCGAAGCCATTGAATCCAGTTGCACCCGGATCCGGCCATCGCGCGTGAGCAAAGTGACCGTGTTGCTTTCGATCAAGGTGGCCACCCCTTCCAGTTCCACATATTGGGCATGCAGGCTGCCGTTGAGCAACTGGTCCCAAGTGGGAATCACTGGATTCGGCAGCAGGCTGGTGCCGGTGCAACGGATTTCTGAAGCTGCCATATACGGGGAAAATTCTCCGGGCCGGGTGATCCCCTCGACCTCGCAAAAGTCACCAACCTGCAAGGGAATCGGTTTCCCGATGGCCACATAAATCCCCCGGGTTGTGTCTTGAATCACCACGGCATCGCCCTGCAGGACGGCGGTGACCACGCCACGCATTTTTACGGGATAACCATTTTTCATTTCCTCCGGGTTCAGCTGGTTAACCTGCTCGGCCGTGGTGATGATGGGGAGCGTTCCGAGGCCATCGGAGGTTTCGCCCACACGGCGGAAAAATTCACAGCGCAGCACCCGATTGCTCCCCCCGGCGGCCAAGCGGCCCAATAATTCCGAAGTCTCGCCGGATGGGTAATTTGACCCGCTGGTGGCCAGGGCGATCTGTCCCGAAGCATCCTCCAAAAACGACGGCTGCCCGGCGGCGGACTGAGTGATTTTCCCGCGAAGATGGACGACGGGTTGTGTGTTGCTGGGGAAACCCGCCGCCAGCACGCTGCGAACAGTCATTAACGGATAGGTGGCCCACAGATCAGGCGTGACGTAGCGTTGTTCGATGTTGCTCCAGTTCTGCACCAAAAACTCGCCGGGCACTTCGGTTCCATCGAGACGGCGAAGGGTGTGACAAACCCCAACAGCCCGGATTCGATTTTGGGGCGCGAGCGCATAGGAGCACTCGGAATTCTCCGCGACTTTCATACGCACGTGGCCAGACCCGGTGGCGAGTTCGATCTCCAAGACATTCCCAAGGCGATTGACCGACGTGACGGTTCCTTCAATCACAGACCACTCATAGCCCCCGGCTGCCGGCGCGAGAGAGCCGTTGGCAAATGGGCGCGGCGACGGCAGGTCGTTTGGCCCGAGTTCACTGAGCTGGAGCGAGGAATCGCCAATAAACAAGCGGCTGCCGTCGTCCGATGTGGTATAAAACGTGTAGCGCCCCTCCCTGCCAATCCGAAGAGAGCCGCTGAATTCCACTCCGACCTGCTCCGCCCGGCTTTTGACGTTTAAATCAAAATTGTCGGCCACACCGATTTTGACCGCCGGCGAATGGCTGAAGTTGGGCAGCAAGTCCCACCACACGCCTTCACAACAGCGGTAGGCCACCCCCTGAACCCAGTTCGTAGTTCTATCCACAGAAACTGACTGGGATCGAAAAAGAACCGCATTCGGAATTCTTTGCCGCGGCAAATCCGGACCTGAATATTCCACCTCCAGTCCATATTTGTCGGTCCGGTTAAACCAGGCGACGCGAATCGGGTGTTGTCCCGGTTTCAAATCAAGGCTGCCGAATTTCTCGATCGCCGCGTGCAATCCGTCATTCTCCACCACCGGCGTGCTGGATAGTTTGATGGCATCCCTGGTCTTCACCACGATGCAATTGCCTGCCAGCCGCACGCGCTTCCCCGGTTGGGGCATGGGGCAAGGAAAGTCCAATTCCAGTTGGATCACACCCGAGCCGTCCTGAACAATCAGCCGGCCCTCCGTTGCGCTGGACCACCAGACCACTCCTTCCAGATGCAGCGTGGCGGCCTGCATCGGTTCGGAATCGGCCAGCCGGCGCAGTTGCATGAGGTTGGTGATTGCCGACGCGGGTTCGACGGCTTCACCACCGGCTACCTTAACAATCCCCGAAACCAACAAGACCGCCAACACACTGATGCGGCAAAGCCCGGGCCAAAAACTTTTGCGTAAGCGCGACATTATATTTCCACTTCAGCCAGCGATGGCAATTTGCTTGGCTCATGCGTCATTGATTAAAATCTAACAGACCGCATCCACTTTGGAAATGGCCCCCAACGAAAACTAGCAAGTTTGTTAGGTAGCCAAGTTGAAGCGCCGGTTTACTATGCGGGCCCACTCCCCAACCCGCTGAAAAAAACATTGGCCAACCTGGCGGCATTCGCCGGCCGGCACGGGCATAAGCACCTCCAGCCGCGCGCGGGAAATGATCATCGTCATGGAGACCGTTCGCCTGGCAGTGGGCCACCACCCGTGCGCTTGGTTGCGTTTGAGCGCACAATGATTCAGGAACTAAGCGCGGATGAATTTTCGGTTTGCGCGAATTCACATTGTTCCTCGGCACCTACTGATTTTCTTTTGGCCACCAAACGCTGAAATCTAAAGACAGTTCCACAATGAGGCAGTAGCGAAACTGGTTGGTCCCGGACATGTCGGCAATATGGCCTGATTGCGACGGAGTCAATTTGCCAAATCAACAAAATGAAAAGCGCGAGCGGGTGTTGCCACGCTCGCGTTTATGTCTGCTTCAATTTTCGACTGTAGCAGTCAAAAGGTTTTTATTCTGGCATATGCCGGAGCCGACGAACGACGATGAGGCCAGCGAAGCCAAGTCCAAAAAGTGCTAACGACGACGGTTCCGGGACGATCTCGATACTCATTGCATTCAGGTAACCAAACCCGCCACTTGCCGCATTATAGGCAAGGTTAATATTGCCCCCCGAATCGGGCACAATTCCAAGCAAGGAAACGGTGGTGTTATTATTTCCAGCGTAACCGCCAGTCCCGACCCCCGTTCCGGAAGTGGTCAACGCACTGGTGGTGGCAGTCCCACTCACGCCCGTGGCGGAATAGGTCGTGGTCCGGTTGCCAGAGGTATTTCGCGAGCCGAAAAACGTAAAATTGTAAGTTAACGAGGGATTCAATCCTCCCAGAACAAAGGCTCCGGAAGTCGTTGTAAAAAAATAATCGCCGGTAGCATTGGCCACCGCGAAATCGCCCAACAAGGAATAATCCGGGTTCTGCGCAGCAGATGTGCCGCCGGTAGCAAAGGACGCAAGCCCTCCGCTCGCAAATCCGTTCGCCTGATTATTGGGCCCGGCAATGGTAATTGACCAACCGCCCAGGGAGGTATTGTCTGTCGCGACAAAATTATTGTAAAGGCTGCCGGCCACTTGACCCTGGAGCGAAGAACCAATTGAGTTCCAATAAAAATTACCGGTCCCGCCCAATGGTGTGGCCGGATTCGCCACGGGCGCTCCGTTAATCCCGCCGTCATTTCGTCCAAAATCAAAAAACACGAGGCCCGACGCAGCTGGACCGGTGGGAGTTTGCGCCAGGATTGTTGCCGGAATGCAAAGGGCACCGGCTAGTAGCAGCATCAGTTTTGTGGGTTTCATATATAGGGTATCGGATTTAGTCTTGATCCTCGCACTGCAAGCAGGAGGTCAAAAAGTTAAACTGAACTCTAGCGATTAGTGTGACGGGTTTCCTGTCGCATGAAGTGGTGACAGAGCCCGCATCCGAGGATGGTTGTTCTTCGATCATGGCGGTTGATGTTTTTATTCTAGCCCGCTTCAAAAAAACCAGGCCAAGGTTACAAATGGAAATTAAAGAACTGGTAAACGCCGACGGAGTTGGTGGAGGCCAGCAGCGCCGTGCGCAGGGTCGAAATACTAAGCTGCTGGACGCTGCCGTCACTCAGGGCGATGTTGCCGGCTTTCGAGTGAAAGTCGCTGGTCCAGGCCCAGGTGTTGGCCAAGGCCGGCTGCAACTGCTGCATGGTGGTGAACGAAGGGGTAGGTGCGGCTCCGCTGCTCCCCGCCGTGCCGTTGGCAATGCTGTTGTCGCCCATCAGGATGATTTGCGGGTCGCCTTCGGTGGCGTCGCCGTTGATAAAGTAGCTAATTTTCGTTTTCGGATTCCCCGTGGTGCCGCCCAGAAACTCAGCGTCCGAGAAGTTGGTGGCGTAGCCGGAATGAAGATTGTCCGACGGGCAATAAACGATCTTGGGCGTGCTCAATTCGTTGGACATCACTTGAAAGGCCCGGCCCGGATTGTATCCATAGATCGGGGTTCCCGCCGGCAGTCCATTGGCGATGGTGAAGAGATAATCCTTCGCGCCGCCGGAGGCCGTGGGCACGGTCATGGGATACTTGTCGCCGTTGTCACCGCTCCAGAGGCGGAACGCCAGGCCGGTTTGCCGGATGTTATTGATGCAACTAATTTTCATGGCTTTTTTCTTGGCCGCGGCGAGCGCGGGCAGAAGCATGGCCGCCAGAATCGCGATGATCGCGATAACGACGAGAAGTTCGATCAGCGTAAAGGCCTTGAGGAAGTTTTTTTTCATAATCAATATCCTGCGGTTCATGTTTGTTCGGGTGTCTATGGTGTCACTGTAGACGACCTTCTTATTCCCTGATAGTCGCATAAAACGGTGACGTGCCTGGGGCAAGAATAGAGCGGACGAATTTCCAGAAAGATGCGGGAAAGTTCATTGAAGGAGGCGCCACCTATTAAATTGCCCGGCCCGTTTAAAATCAGCGGTTAATCACCATTCCCGCCAGCGTTTCAATGGGTTGAAGCGCCCCAGTTTCAGCCGTTGCCGGTTCCCGTCGAATGACAAAGCCAGAGGAATTATTTTCTTGTTCAACAATGGTTGAATGGAGGAGGCGGAAGCTGCCGCAAGCGTCATTGCGAATCCACAAACCATGCCGGTTCCCGGCACCGATGCCGAAATTGGGAATGTTCACATTGGCGAGCGTGGCATTGGTGAGCATATTCTGACTTTGTTCCTTGCCGGGACCAACAATACTCAGGCCATCGGAGATGCTGTCCTTGATGTTCAGATCACGAAGGTCAACGCCGGAAATATCCCGGCCATCCAGACAAAGTTGCAGGGCCGCCCGCCAGGTCCGCCAGGGATCGAAGCCGCCGCTGCGGATGAGGTCGCAGCCTTGCACCACGGTGGTGCCGCTAAAGTTGTTATCAATGCCCCGGTTCGTGTTCGCCGTCGGGAAGGTTGTGCTGAGCAGGATGGCACAACCGGTCGAAATGTCCGTGATCAGGCAATCCTCGATCCGGTTGCTCTTCCCGCCGTAGATGGCGGCACCGTTTGCGAGGAATGGCATTTGGGCAGTGCAATTGCGAATGAGGTTGAAACCCGGCTCGTAATTCTGCTTCGCGTGCGTCGCGGGCCAGATGGCGAAACAATCATCACCGGTGCCGCGCGCGGTGCAATTGCGGATGGTCGAGTGGTTCATGCCCACACAGAAGTTCACGCCGTCGGCAATGGTGTTGCGAAAGCGGCATCCTTCAACCAGAAGGTTGCTGGAGTTGTTGACCCAAACGCCGGTCTTGGTGTGCTCAATCCAGAGGCGCGAGATGGTTGAATTCAAGCCAAAGGCCTCGCCAATTCCGTCGTTCGGCTCGTTGTCATTCCGATGATCCAGTTTTCCAATAATAGCAAAATCGGAAAGGTGGATGTTGCTGCCTCGCCCGTTGAACCGGACACGCCCGCTGGTGCCCGCGTATTGCGCGGCATCGCCGATCAGGGTGGTGTGCCACATACCGGCACCTTGTATCGTCACATCGGAAACCAAATCAATATCGCCAACAATCTTGAATTTGCCGGCCGGCAGCCAGACGGTTTTCGCCTCGCTTTTGGCGGCGGCAATGCATTTTTTAAGCGCGGACGTGTCGTCGGCTTCCCCATTGCCGACGGCACCGAAGCAAACGTCCGTCAGAGAGAGCGAATTGGTCGGGGCCATGAGCGGCGGGGCGACGTTTTCCAAATCCACCAGATCAATAATGCAAGCCGCGGCGGTATCGGTGTCGTCCTTCTGCAAGCGCAGCATATCGCCTTTGGAAATCTTCAAATCCTTTACCCGCGCTTCGTCGTAAAAGTTTCTCGGGCTTCCCGCCTGGGGGTCGTTGGAAAAGGGATAGCGACCATAGAGCCACGAATACCGTGAGGTTACCGGAATCTTCTGAACGAATTCGCCGTTTCGATAGAGGCTGATGGTTGAATCCATTCCGCCTCCAGCCGGAGCGTCGGGCAAGCTATAGCGCACCACGATGGCGTTGGCTGGCTCCCTCGCTGCGAACTCCACATATTGACCGGTGGCCGCGAGTTTTAAGCATTTCTGGCCTGAAGATTCCGTCTCGACCAGGCCGGGATCATACTTGGGCCCCAATTTTTCGCCGCTGGTTGTCATGTCTTCCGCTTCATAGGTCGTCCACGGCATGTCTGCGCCGCGAAACGACGGGGCGGCGTGGAGCGAAGCCCCGACCAACAACATGAAAGACAAACGGAAGGTCATATTCAAAGTTTATAGGTTTCTTCCCAAGCTGTAATGTCGCCATTTCATGCGACAGATTGTTTTGTGACTTGATTGCTTCTGTAAACAAAATTTATGGGCAGATTACCATCCCACGTTGCCTTGTATCTTCCGCAGTGCAAACGGCGCCGTGTCAAACACGGCGGCCGTTCCCGAATTGGTCACGGTTACAAATGAATTATCGCTCGCGCCAATCGCTCCGCTATTGACGTAGATACCATATTGGCCGCTGCCGCTGATGGTCACGTTGCTAAAGCTCACATTGGTGATGGCGCAACTGTTGGCCGTGGAGAAATAGATCCCGTGATTCTTGGAGTCGCTGATCTGGACGTTGCTGAGGCGAACATTCTGCAGCGGCGAGTTGACCGTCTCAAACATCAGCGCCCCGCATTGGACGCCGTATAAATCCGTGCTGCCCGCGCGCACAATCGTGAGATTGCTCACGACCATGTCGGAATTTGTGTTGAAAGTGTAACCGGCAAACACGGTGTTGAAACGCGCCGCGGGACCGCCCACGATGTCGCGGATGACGCAATCATGCGCTTGATGGCCGCGTCCGCCGAAGATGGCGAGGCCGGCCGCGCGATAGGTGTTCTCAACCGTGTCGAAACGGAAAATGTTCGTGCTCGTCTCCGGCACCAGGCCGACGTCGGAAGCCCAGGTCGCCATCGCATCGTCACCGTTGTTGCGGAAATGCGAGTTCTCCACGATGGAATTCTTCGTGCCTTTGGCGAAGTTCAGCC
>Ga0118677_10014584_pt1 | contig 11063 bp, 4 predicted proteins | sample AliMusrvi5mmetaG_FD_86154 | JGI IMG/M metagenome (GOLD analysis project Ga0118677, IMG submission 86154)
CAATGAGTTTCTGCGCGAGAACCCCTACGAGATTGTGATCCTGGATTTCCAGCACTTCTATGACCAGGATGGGACCCAGGCCATTCCCGATGCCGCGAACCGGCAACTCATCGCTTACCTGAAGAGCAAGTTGGGCGACCTGCTGATTCCACCACCGGCCAATGTGAATCAACTAACCGTCAACGACATCTGGGCCGCGGGCAAACAGGTCGTTGTGTTCTATGACCAGGCTCCACCTGCCGGCGTGGACACCTCCAAGTTTTGGTCGCGCCCCAACCAACTGCGCAGCACCTGGTTTAACCAGGGATCGCTCTATTCAGGGGGCGGTCAGCCCGGGTTGGCACAGGACCTGATCAATGAGGCTGACTGTGTGGCCAACCGCCAATCGGACTGCGCGGCGGCCACGAACCAACTGTGGGTTCTACAGGGGATCCTGACCTTTGATCCCGGGCTCTTGGCAACCTACTTCGCGAGTTTGGAATGGTCGCAGTTGGAGACTTGGTTGAACGGTAACTATGGCGCGGCGAACTCGGTGAATGGCTGGGTGCAGAATTGGGCGCTGACCAGTGCTTACGCCCCCGACGTCAACGTCATCCTGGGCGACTGGACCGAGCTTTCCGGGTTGGCCAGCACCGCGGTGGCCGCCAACCTCCAGAAGGCCGGGTTGAATCTGCTGCATCCGGGAATCGCCGGAATCCCGCTCTTGCGCGCCCTGCCAACAAGTGTGTCTCAGTCAGCGGCAACGTCAAACACCGTTGCCGTTGTCTTGCCGCCACCGGACCTGCTTCTTGACGCGACCGATGTGCAGACGCCGGTCCAGCTTGGCACCGGCTCGGCATACGATTGCATTGACGGGTGGGTTCCTTCCGAGTCTATCGGGGCCGCCGCTTCCTACCCGATTGGCGTGAGTCACGTTGTCTGGAGGGGGGTGGATGCAGCGGGGGTCCAAGGGTTTGCGACCCAGACCGTCTGGATCGCCGCCTGCAAACCGCGGGCGAGCAAGAAGACACTAAACCCGGCGTACCACCGGATGGTAAACGTCACCATCAAGGCCAACGTGGTTCCCGCGCTGCGGGGCAAGATCACCCTTTCGGCCACCGTGCAGTGCAGCCAGTCAGCGCAGGCTGTGGGATCGAACGCTCGAGGATCCGCTTGGACCAAGCCAAGGATCAATCAGCGGACCGGGACCATTCAGGTGGGACTCAAAGCCGAACAATCCGGTAGCGCCGATCGGATTTATGCGATTACCGTCACCGCCACGGATTCCCAAGGTCATCAGAGCGACGCCGTGGTGCAGGTTCGGGTGCCAGTGCCCCCGAAGAAGAAGTGACCAACCAGTGACAAACAACTCGCACCACGTGCGCGGGGCGTCCGTAGGGGAAGACCAGATCCCGGAGATATTCCGTTCCGGTTCGGCACACCGGCTTGGTGTAACCGCGCGGATTATGACCGGTTTGTGGGCGCCTGCCGGACAATGGTCAAGAAATTGACCGGTTAGTCTGACTGATTCATTAATTTGGAGGGCAAGGCTCCTGCCGAGCCGTCCCCGCGGCTCACCGGGCCTTCGCCGCGCCGAAGCGGCTTTGTCCGCGCAGGCGGGAGGTTCGCCCTCCAGTTCGGATTCTGACAGCCGACCGGCGTGTTGAAGTGGTCATGAATAAGATCGGTTAGGCCGAACCTTTCCCGAGAAACTCACGTCACATCAGTCGTTTCTGCCGCAGGGGGAAAGTCACGGTATCACCAGGGATCGCCGGGTCATAGACCTGCGGTGTTTCGTCGGAATCATCCTCTTGAACAGTGGCCGCGATTATCTCCTGGGCGGTCGCCGTATTTTTTGCGGGATCGACAGTCACTTTGATGTATCCGAGCTTCCGCGTTTCAGTGAACTGGAGCCAGACGGCGTTGGTCGTACTCAGATCCGCACACCGCCCCCCGCCAAAGCCGGCAATGAAATAGGGAATCCCCTGGACTGAATACCGCTGGTAATTATGCGTATGGCCCGCGAAATTCGCGCTGATCTTGTAGGTATGATACAGGACTTCCCAGGGTTGCAGGTTGGTATCAATGGTGGTCCGGCCTTCATCCCAGATCGGGTGGTGATGGATGGTAAATGTCCCCCGGAGATTATTGTTTAACTGTTTCTTGAGCCAGGGCACTTGACTCAGAGTCAGGGCCAAGGAAGGATGCGGGTCATCATCGCCGAGATCGTCCCCGCCAGCCGCAATCCCAAACTCCCCATTCGTCAGGCTGGCTGGGTCCGGGCTGTCAAGAATGATAAACCGCACCCCGGAACAATCAAAAGAGTAGTGCAATGGCACGTCATAGGCCTGATGATATTGAACGGCGGCAGTCGGCAAGTTGCTTCCCCCATCGGAATTGTGATATTCATGGTTACCGATCGTGGGGAAAATGGCGACTTTCGCGAGCATCTTGTCGGCGGCCGCGAAATATTTGCCCCACAAACCCTCTGAATCATGCCCGGCATTATCCCCGCCATGGAGGACAAAAAGCACATTCGTCTCTTTGGCGACGGCATCGGCCACGTACCTGAACCGCATCGCCTCGGTATAAGTATGCCCTTCCTGTGAATCACTGATGACAACAAAGGTAAACGGACCGCTCACCGGCATCGTCCGGAACGAGCGGTTGCCAAATGCGCCCGCATTGCAGGACGGTCGCACCCGGTAGATATACTCTGTATCTGGTTTCAGGCCGGTGAGCTGGACATGTTGATAGGCGTCCATTGTCGGCGCAGCGGCCGTGGTCTTGAAGCTTTGATTCTCGTCATAATAACTCTTTGTGGCGTAGTCAATTAAGCCCAGTCCATCGTTGTCGCCGTGCCAATTGATGGTCGCCGAATGGGTCGTGGTTTTTGTGACCCACGGCGCCCAATAATCCACCGAATTGGTTTGGGCAATGACCGGCGCAATCCCGACAAGGCAGAAAAGGATCAGTGCTGGTAAATGCCGGCCCGGCTTGACTGATCGGGAATTTGATTTATTCGGACGAATGTTGAGGCGGAAGCCGACGAGAGATCGGGCGTTCCGGAGTAGTCGTTCGGCAGTGTCAAAACTTGCAACTGGGGAGTTTTTACCGGTAATCATTGTCTACCTCCTAAATTTTTTTAACCGAGTTCCGATCCTAGTGTTGTGTAACCGCGATGGCTTTACAATCCATTGGCCTTAACCATTGTAAAGCTGGGTCTGTTACATAACACTAGCTGTGTCCGTCAATATCACAATTATGGGGAAATCAACATATTCATTTCTGATATCGCGTAGTTTTCAAAGCAGGAATGTTTTGTAAGCGTCAGCCGATGGATCTTGGTGGCGGTGTCCGAACCAGTCACCTCTTCCGCAGGGAAAACGTCACGGTATCCCAAATGACCGGTGGGTGATAGACTGTCGCTGTCTCAGAAGTATCCTCTTCGACCGAGGCGACGAAAATCTCTTGCGCTGTCGCCGTGTTCTTTTCCGGATGGACCGTGACCTTTAGATACCCCAACCGCCGCGTTTCTCCGACCTGATACCCCACCGGATAGGGGTCACCGGGGGTCAGTTCGGCAAATTTGCCCCCGGCATTGCCGACGACGAAATAGGGGATCCCCTGGACCGAAATCCTCTCGTAATTATGGATATGGCCCGAGAAATTTGCACTGATCTGGTACTGATGATAGAGCGTTTCCCATGGTTGAAGGGCCGAAACACTGGTGGCCTTGCCATAATGCCAGATGGGGTGGTGATGGATGGTAAAGAAACCCCGCATATTCTTTTTCAGAAGGGACTCCAGCCAAGGCGCCTGACTCTGGCAAAGGGCCAGCGAGGGGTCCTCATCGTTGGCACTATTGGGATCCGGGGAGTTAAGAATGATAAACCGGACACCGGAACAGTCAAAAAAGTAGTTCAGTGTCCCATTCGTGGGGATATTAAATGACGAATGGTATTGAACCGCGGCCGTTGGCTCGGTGGCTCCACTGGTGGGATTATGATATTCATGGTTTCCGATGGCGGTAAAGATGGGGAATTTTGCGAGCATTCCATCGCCGTACTGGAAAAAAGGAGTCCAGAGTGCCTCGTCATCGTAATTTGCATAGTCTCCCCCATCGAGGATGAAAAGCGCATTCGTTTCATTTGCAGCAATGGCATCCGCCACGTATTTGAACCGCTTATCCTGCGCATGTGCATCACTGATCACAATAAAGGTGAATGGACCGCTCGCAGGCATCGTCCGGAACGTGCGGTTGCCAAAGGCGCCCGCATTGCAGGACGGCCGCACCCGGTAGATATACTCTGTATCTGGTTTTAGACCGGTCAGCTGGACATGTTGATAAGCGCCCATTGTCGGCGCGGCGGCCGTGGTCTTGAAGCTTTGATGCTTGTTATAATAACTCGCCGTGGCGTAGTCGATTAAGCCCAAGCCATCGTTGTCGCCCCGCCAATTGATGATTGCCGAATGGGTCGTGGTTTTGGTGACCCACGGCGCCCAATAATCCACCGAATTGGTCTGCGCAATAACCGGCGCAATCCCGCCCAGGCAGAAAAGGATCAGCACTGGGAAATACCGGCCCGGCTTGACTGATAGAAAATTTGATTTACGCGGGTTATCTTTACAACGCAAGCCGAGGTCGAAACTGGCGTTTGGAGACAGTTGTTTGGGATCATCAAGACTTACAACTGGTCGGTTGCTGCTGACAAACATGGAAGACCTCCGGTTGATTATTAGCCAAGACCAGAATCGTCTGGCAGGCGTGCAACCATTATCAAAATCCCGTTGGAAATCAATATTATTCAGAGGCTCTGTCGGCGGGCGCATCTTGGCACTGCCGCCATCTATCAAGCGCTTGCGAATCAAGGATGTAGGCCGACTCTGCGAGTCGGCGCTGCCGGTGTACACGATTCACGCCGACTCGCAGAGTCGGCCTACAATCACCTGCGCCGGTCACCGGCGGCAGAGTCCAAATGCGCCCCGAAACTTGTCGCCGGCGGATTTTCTGTTGACGGTGCGCGCCGGTATCTTTATACAAAGTTCGGGCGTGGCGCAGACGCTCGGTGGCTAAATCAATAACTCCGCGCGGAATAGGATTCTTTGAGCATGGGCAAGCAGGCAAAACTCGAACTCGACGGCAAACTGTATCCGTTGCCGGTGGTCGTCGGCAGCGAAGGCGAACAGGGTATCGACATCTCCACACTCCGGCAGACGACCGGTCATATTACCCTTGACGACGGCTACGGCAATACCGGCTCCTGCGTCAGCAAAATCACTTTCATTGATGGCGACAAGGGCATTCTCCGGTACCGCGGCTATCCCATCGAAGAACTGGCGGAAAAGTCCACCTTTGTCGAAGCCGCCTACCTGGTCATTTATGGCGAGCTGCCGACCAGCGCGGAATTGCAGCGATTCTCCGATTTGCTCACCGCCAACGAAATGCTCCATGAGGGCATGAAAAATCATTTTGAAACTTTCCCGGCCACCGCCCACCCCATGGCGATCTTATCCTCAATGATCAATGCGGTGAGCTGCTACCATCCCCGGCTGATTGAAGGCTACAAAGCGGACACGTTTGATCTGCAAGCCGCCCGGCTGCTGTCCAAAGTCCGGACCATTGCAGCGTTTGCCTACCGGGTCTCGCGCGGGTTGCCGGCCATCTATCCGAAACCAGCCTTCGAATATACCGCCAACTTCCTGCACATGATGTTCTCGGAGCCGTACCAGGAATACGATTTGAAACCGGAAGTCGTGCGGGCACTCGATCTGATTTTCCTCCTGCACGCCGATCACGAGCAAAACTGTTCAACCTCGACCGTCCGCATGATCGCCTCCAGCCAGGCGAACCTGTTTGCGAGCGCGGCCGGCGGCGTGTGCGCCTTGTGGGGACCCCTGCACGGCGGGGCCAACCAGGCCGTGATCGAAATGCTGGAAGACATTCACCGCGCCGGTGATGATGGCTCACGGTTCATTGCCGCCGCGAAAGACAAGAACTCCGGCAAGCGCCTGATGGGCTTCGGCCACCGGGTGTACAAGAACTACGACCCGCGCGCCAAGATCATTAAAGCCCAGTGCGACAAGCTCCTCAAGGTTCTCCAGATCAGCGATCCGCTGCTCGATATTGCCAAACACCTCGAAGAAGCGGCCTTGAAAGATTCGTATTTCGTCGAACGCAAGCTGTATCCAAACGTGGATTTCTACTCCGGCATCATCATGCGGGCAATCGGCATCCCGAAAGAAATGTTTACCGTCATCTTCGCCATTGGCCGGATGCCGGGCTGGATCGCCAATTATAAAGAAATCGTTGACCACCAGGGCACCCGGATTTACCGGCCGCGCCAAATCTACACGGGTTCAACCGAACGCCACTTCGTGCCGCTGAACCAACGCCAACCGAAAGCCTGAACTCACCGTGAACGTCCACGAATACCAAGCCAAAGAAATTCTCCGCCGCTACAACGTGCCCATCCCGGCGGGCTCCGTCGCCGCCACCCCGGAAGAAGCCGAACAGGTCGCCCGCGACCTGAAAGCCAGCAAGCTCGTTGTCAAAATCCAGATCCATGCCGGCGGTCGCGGCAAAGCCGGCGGCGTGAAGCTGTGCAACACCCCCGCCGAAGCCGGCCAGCTCGCCCGCACAATGCTCGGCAAGAACTTCGTCACCCATCAAACCGGCCCGCAGGGCAAGGTCGCCCGCAAGGTCCTCGTCGCTGCCGCACCGGTCATCAAACGGGAGCTCTACCTCAGCGTCCTCGTCGACCGGTCCGTCGGTCGCCCCGCCTTCCTCGCCAGCACCGAAGGCGGCGTGGATATCGAAACGGTCGCGGCGAAAACGCCGGAAAAAATCATCAAGGAAGTCATCGATCCGGCCATCGGGATGCAGGCCTATCAAGCCCGCAAAATCGCTTACGCGCTCGATCTGGGCGGCGATCAATTACCGGGCACCGTCGCGCTCCTGCTGAATCTCTACCGGGCGTTCATGGAGACGGATGCGGCACTCATCGAAATCAATCCGCTGATTGTCGACGACGCCAATCAGGTCATCGCACTCGATGCAAAATTCAGCTTTGATGATAACGCGCTGTACCGGCACAAAGACATTGCCGCCATGCGCGATCTCAACGAGGAAGACCCGCGCGAAGTTGCGGCTTCCAAGCACAACCTCAATTACATCGGCCTCGACGGCGACATTGCCTGCATGGTGAACGGCGCCGGCCTCGCCATGGCCACGATGGATATCATCAAGCATTACGGTGGCAACCCCGCCAACTTCCTCGACGTCGGCGGCGGCGCGACGCAGGAAACCGTGACCGAGGCGTTCAAGATCCTCTGTGCCGACAAAAATGTCGCCGGGATTCTGGTCAATATTTTCGGTGGGATCATGAAGTGCGACGTCATCGCGACCGGCATTGTCGGTGCCGTGCGCGAAGTCAAACTAACGGTCCCGCTCGTGGTGCGCCTCGAAGGCACCAATGTTGACCTGGGAAAAAAGATCCTCAAAGACAGCGGCCTGCCGATTATTACCGCCGATGGCCTCGCCGATGCCGCCCAGAAAGTCGTGGCCGCTTCCAAGAAGAAGGCATGAAGCTTTACCTGTACTACGAAAATGTCCAACAGCCCCTGGCCATTGAGATTCCCGATGGCGAAGTCGAAGGGTTCATGCGCGAGTATGAAGAAGCCCTGCACGATACCGCCGTCGAAACTTTCCAGTGGCGCAACTCCAGTTTCCGCATTGGCGGTCTAATGGCAATCATCACCCACCAGCACGCGAGTCTCTCATGAGCATCCTCGTTGATAAAAATACCCGTCTGATCGTTCAAGGCCTGACCGGTTCCGCCGGCAAATTCCACGCCGAACAATGCGCCAAGTACGGCACCCACGTCGTCGGCGGCGTCACGCCCGGCCGCGGAGGTGAAACCGTGTTTTGCAAATAACATCTCGCCCCGTTTGAGGTTCGCTCCGACTGCCTGGATATCAACATCAGGTGGTCCCGCATGGCTGTAGGTGAAGAACCCGGCTCCATCGGCACGAGCAAACCAACCGCGCAATCCGAGCGTGGCGTCAGGTCCGCTGACATCTGAACCGGTCCAGTGTTTCAAAAGCCCTTGGGAGGTGATGAGACGACCACCAGCGATGAGTTTCGAACCAGGGACGTATTCCCGGAGGGCGAGCATCGAGCTTCGCTGAAGCCGGAACTGATCCTCCTCCCGCACGTTGTTTTTTGAGCGTCCGGTGCCGGGCACCGCAACGCGAAGGCGACTGAGGCCAATCGGGAAGCCATAGCGAGGGATCACCAGCTTGTCCCCAAGCGACTCGATCACAGTCAGGAAGAAGAATGTATTGGCCTGGTGGAAAAGTGACATGCAGGCTGAGCGTGCAATCCCCTCATCGGTTTCCGGAGAGACTTCCTGCCAGCGATGGACAAGCTGTGCGTAGTCCCGCCGCCATTCGGCGAGCGCTGTCGTGTATGCGGCGTGAATTCCAGCAATCGCTTCCTGCCATGACTGCCGGAGTTGTTTAAGGATCCTGCCATTTCCTTGGCCGAGGCGCTCCAAGGTCGGAAGGTAGGTGTCCGGGGTGTTCCGCACGCCATCCAGGAAAGCAAGGAAGTGGTCGGCCAGAGATGCAGGACCGTCGGCGAATGGCAGATCCATGAGATTGTCCGAAGGAGGCAACACTGGCTTGGTTTGGCCTTTCTCCCAGAAAGGGATCTTCGGTTGACCGCAGAATGCCCCCATCCGTCCAAATGCATCCATGGCACCCGTAGATCCGTTGGCTCCCCTAACAATGCCAAAGAATGAGCCCAGAAAGTAGGCGTGAATGTGACGCCAGACGATCTCGTCCCGTTCGAGGAAAATCGTCGGTTTGCGGAGAGGCGCGCGAAGGTAATCGCCGAAGTTGAGGAAAACCTGCCGCTCGTATGGGGAAGGACGAGCAAACCCGAGGACCAACGATGAACCATCCGCACGGCGACCGGCGCGACCGGCGCGTTGCAGGTAGTTGGCCTTTCCCGGTGGAATGTTTCCCATGAGGACGCCATTGAGGCCCCCGATATCGATACCAAGCTCCAAGGTGGTGGTGGAGCTGAGGATGTTGCGGATTCCCTGTTTGAACAGATTCTGGAGGCGTTTGTTTTCCTTGGGATCGAGTTGTGCGCTGTGTTCTTCGGCCCACAGGCCGTAGCGGAAGATGGGGGAATCCTGGATTTCCCGCCGGACCCGGCCAACCCGAGGATCCTGATCGAGCACTTCATGAGTGATTGGCTGGAGGTCGGCACGCGGACAGCCCGGGAATGCGCCTAACACAGTGCGGGGCCAGATTTGACCGGTCCGCGTGCATCGGAAGAGGCTTGAGGGCCGGCGCAAACCCAAATCAGGGAACCGAATGCGAATGGTGGGAGCGGTTCCGTTGTCGGTTTGCCGTGTGTCTGTTTCCAGCCAATCCACAGATGCCGCATTATCGAAGAGTTGGATGAACGTGGCATTCAACAGGTCGTTTGCCCTTGTATCGAGTTGATCCTCCGCAAGCCCGCAGCGGCGGAGCACTTCGGCCGCGAATTGGTGGATTTTCGAGCGACCTGTGATCGAACGGAGCGGAATGACCATCGATTTGTATCGTTCATCCCGTGACAGATAGCGGCCAATCTTGGCCCCATCGTATTCATATTCACCGTCCTTGTCCCGGTCTCCCAGTGTGACCGCGCCGGCAACCCGGATTTCGTCGAGCATGGAGGCCAGAAAATCAGGCCAGACTTGTGTGATCCTGGAATCGACATCAATTGGTAGAAGCGCCCGAAAATCAGTGGAGGGTTTCCATTTTCCGATGCCGTGATAGACGATTTCCGCCAAACCAGCGGTTTCAAGGGTGACGCTGGGCCAGAGCGTCCGACGAGCAAACTCTGCCGCAAAGAAGTTCGTTAGGTCATCGGCAACCCTGTCACGGTTCTTCTCCCAAGCTTGCTGGGTCCAAGTGGGATTGGCTCCGTCCACCGTGTGACTGCGGCCCCAAACGGGATCAAAGATCTCGAATATCCGTTTGCTTTGTCTGGTGCGCTTTGCCCACTGCGAGATCGGCTCGCCCTCCGTGCTTTGCTGGAGCCTTCCCTGGTGCCGTGCGAGTTCATTTTCATACTCATCACGAAGTGGCGACCCCTCGGGAAGAATGGATATCTCTTCCTTTGCTTCCCTGATTCTTTTTTCCAGCATGGCGATGACCTGAGGGTCTCCGACACTGTGTGTGCCCAAGGTTTCGTTGATCGCCGCGCGAACCACCTGAAGTTCGTGCTGTCTTGTAAAACGCGGACCGAGTCGGGCGGCCTCTGTCTGGCTGTCACTGAAGATGAGCAGTCTGCGACCTTGGGCGGGTTTCCAGTCCTTGGAAACATCCGGATAGGCGGGCATTTCCATCAGGGCCGCTTCAGCAAGCAGGGCGAGTTGGAGGCGAGACTGCCGAGCGAAGAACGAAGCAGATTCGGCGATGGGATTGCCGGTGGTCGGATTCACCAAAACTTCCCAAAGTTCGACAGGAAGCTGATTGGGGTCTCCCAGAGCGCCCGTGGCCGGATCAAAACCGAATCGAATGGAGCCGGGGACTTCATGAAGGCTAAAAAATCGAATGTTAGGACCATTCTGACCCTGTGCATTGGTTTGGTTGGTAAGTAGGTCATCGTATCCGAGCACGATGGAGATCGGCACTTCTTCGAGAAGCCCGGAGCGTTCGCGACCTGCAATGAACCATTCTCCCGATTGGCTGCAACGGGCTAGAGTCAGCGCGACGGTCGGATCCTTCAATTGTCCCGCCTCGCGTGCAGATGGCGATGAAAGGTAGGCCACACCATTCAGCAAGAAATCCGGATGTGGACTGACAGACGGATTCAGAGAAATGGAAATACCCTCGGTGCCCCGAATGAGGTAGTGGACCCGGTTTGGTAGCAGCGGGTAGGCGGACGCTGACGCCCGGGCCATCGCCCCTAATGCCAGAATCCGGCGTGTGGCTTCGAGGCTTGTTGGTTTGGAATCGCCAAACGCCTTCTTGGCGAGATCAGCGAGAGGAAGCCGCCCTTCCTTCCTAAGAATCTCCAC
>Ga0118677_10014585_pt1 | contig 11063 bp, 10 predicted proteins | sample AliMusrvi5mmetaG_FD_86154 | JGI IMG/M metagenome (GOLD analysis project Ga0118677, IMG submission 86154)
GATACAGTATCCCCGGAATGAAGAACTCATGGTCGCGCAGCGGGGTCGGCGCCGCTTCGCGTAAGCTGAAACGTGTAAGGAAACCCGCGTCGCTGTTGGCGGGGGAGCAAATGGTCACCTCGCGCGTCAGTTCGAACGAGTTGGCCACGGGGCCTGGCGCATAGGTATCGGTAAAGCGAAAGACGCTTCCCGCAGGAGTATGGATCTCGCCTATCGCGCGCACCAGTTCGCCCGTGCGCATCCCGCGCCGCGACGACACCCTCGAGCACCCGCAAGTGCGCGGGTTATTCCCTTGCGGCGAGGGGGCCGGTTACGCCGGCGGCATTGTGAGTGCCGCGCTAGACGGCATGCGCAGCGCCGAGGCCGCCGCAGCAGCAGGTTGAGGATGCCGAGTCTGATCTGATTTTCTATAATAAAAGTGCTATTTTCACTTGCGCGTATTTAAACAAAGGCTTAAATAACGCCTGTCATGCCCGTCAAGCAAACGAAATCAGAAGAGGTCGTCGCAATCTATAAGTGTCTATGCGATGTCAATCGCCTGCGGATTCTCAACCTGTTAAGCATTGAGCCTCAGTGTGTTTGCCACATTGAGAAAGTGCTCGGCATCGGCTCGGTGAGAACCTCTCAGCAACTCGCGTATCTGCGACGCCACGCGATGGTGGAAGTCGAGGTCCGCGGCACTTGGCGGATGTATTCGTTGCCCGCTGATCCCTGCCCGGAGTTGGCGGCCAACCTCGCCTGCCTGCAAGACTGCATTTTTGAAGGCAAAATCTTCCGGGAAGATCTCGCCCGCCTGAAGAAAATCAGCCAGAGCCAATGCGGCCCCAAATCGATCTAACTAAGACTATCATTTATGTCAACACAGCCATTACCCATTGTCCTGATCCTCTGCACCGGCAATTCGTGCCGCAGCCACTTGGCGGAAGGAATTCTGCGCCAAGCCGCCGCTGACAGGCTGGACGTGCGCAGCGCCGGATCGAAGCCCGCGGGTTACGTCCATCCGCTGGCCATCAAGGCCATGGCCGAGATCGGTATTGATATTTCCGGTCACCACAGCAAGCACATGGACGAATTTCTCCAACAGGACGTCGAGACCGTGATAACCGTCTGTGGCAATGCCGACCAAGCCTGCCCGATGTTCCCCGGCCAATTGAACCGCCATCACTGGGGCTTCGACGATCCGGCTCACGCGCCCGGCGACGAAGATGAACAACTGGCCGTTTTCCGCCGGGTGCGCGACGAAATCAAAAGAGTTTTCGAAGCCTATGCCGATGGACGCCGCGACGAGGCGAAGTCGTTAGCTTCTATCTGATGGTGATATTCTAACATTCAATACTTATGAAAACGATTCAAGTTTATGATCCACCCATGTGCTGCTCGACCGGTATTTGCGGTACCCAAGTCGATCTCGATCTTGTCAGTTTTGCGGCCATGCTCGCGCAACTGGGTCAGCACGGTATCCATATCGAACGCTATAATCTGGCCCAAGCACCCATGGCTTTTGTGAATAATCCGGTCGTTAAATCCCTGTTGGAAAAGGAAGGATCCGAGGGATTGCCGCTGATTTTCTGGGATGGCGAGGTGTACATCAAAGGCCGCTACCCGACTAAGACCGAACGTTCGGATTGGATTCGTGCCGCACACGCAAACGAGGATGTGGCGTCATGAACCTGCCGATCTATCAGACGGATCCGACCGTTGCCACCCGTTATCTGTTTTTCACCGGCAAAGGCGGGGTGGGTAAAACCTCGCTGTCCTGTGCTACGGCCTTGATACTTGCCGAGGCCGGCAAACGCGTGTTGCTGGTCAGCACCGATCCGGCATCCAATTTGGATGAAGTGCTGGAAACACATTTGACGAATGCGCCCACAGCCATTGTCGGCGTGCCTGGTCTTGACGCGATGAACATCAACCCGGTCGAGGCGGCCGCCGCTTATCGCGAACGCCTGATCGGCCCGATGCGCGGCCTTCTGCCGGAGGCTGCCTTGCGAAACATGGAGGAACAGCTATCGGGATCCTGCACCGTGGAAATCGCGGCCTTCGATGAATTCACGGCTTTGATCGGAAATCCAGAGGCAGCGAAAAACTATGACCATGTCGTTTTTGATACCGCACCGACCGGCCACACCCTGCGTCTCATGAGTCTGGCCAAAGCGTGGGACCAGTTTCTGGACAACAGCACCAGTGGCAGCTCCTGCTTGGGACCACTCGCTGGATTGGATAAACAACGCGCCATTTATGAGGCCACCGTTCATACGCTGGCTGATGCCACCGCGACGACGCTGGTGCTGGTGAGTCGTCCCCAATCTGCCGCCCTCAATGAGGCGAAACGTACCTCCGGTGAGTTGCGGGCGCTGGGGGTCGGCAATCAGTGCCTTGTCATCAACGGGGTTTTTGAGACACATTGCCCGGAAGACATAACTGCCCTCGCGCTACAGCAGCGTGGCTTATCGGCCATCAAGGCTGCCAACGCCTTTATCAACAGCCTGCCGACTTCAATCGTGCCGCTGCGGCCAATGAATATCCTCGGCGTTCATGGGTTGAGGTTGTTGCTAGATGGCGGATCTCCCGCCATTGATACACCCAAGCATGCCGGCTGGGTCCAACCGGAAATGGAAAATTTGGTAGATCTTGTCGCAGATATTGAGCGCCAAGGCCACGGTGTCATCATGACAATGGGCAAGGGCGGCGTGGGCAAGACCACGGTGGCCGCTGCCATCGCTGTGATGCTAGCAAAGCGCGGTCATTCCGTCCATCTCAGCACGACCGATCCCGCCGCGCATCTGGCCCAGACCTTGGCGGGTCAGGTTGCTGGGCTCACGCTGAGCAAGATTGATCCCGCCACGGAGACCTCCGCCTATCAAGAAGAAGTGATGACGGCCCAAGGAGCTGCGATGGATGATGCCGAGAGAAGTTTGCTAGAAGAGGATCTCCGCTCGCCTTGCACCGAGGAGATCGCCGTGTTCCGTGCCTTTGCCCGAGAGGTAGGCCAAGGGACAAATCGCTTTGTAGTGCTAGATACCGCGCCCACCGGCCACACGTTACTCCTGCTTGATGCCAGTGAGGCCTATCAACGCGAACTCGAACGACAAGCACGCAGCACCCAACCGGAAGAGGTGCTAAAATTGCTGGAACGTCTTCGCGATCCTGCATTTACCCGAATTTTGTTAGTCACTCTGCCCGAGGCCACGCCGGTGCATGAGGCAGCGGATTTGCAGGATGACCTGCGCCGGGCACGCATTGAACCCTTTGCCTGGGTCATCAATCAAAGCCTGCTCCACTGTGGTTCCTGTGATCCTCTGCTGCTAGGACGCGAAGAATCTGAGCGTCGCTACCTGAGCGAGGTGGTCGCTAAACATGCCTCCCGCACCGCCTGGCTGCCTTGGCAGTCGGAGGAACCCACCGGCCCAGAGGCTTTGGCGCGGTTGGCCGAATCGAGGGTCAAACCTGCAATATCATAACCACCTGCGACTATCAAACGATATTTACGAGAACGCCATGAACACGAAATCTGACCCGCCATCCGATACCCCTAAGCGGTTGAACTTTTTCGAGCGCTATCTTTCCCTATGGGTCCTCGTATGCATGATCGTCGGCGTGGCGCTAGGCAAACTGCTGCCGGGCACCATTGGCAGCCTGAGTAAGCTGGAATTCGGCCAAGGCTCGCAAGTCAATATCCCCATTGCCGTTCTCATCTGGTTGATGATTTTTCCGATGATGCTGAAGATTGATTTTGGCTCGTTAGGCAGCATAGCGAAGAAACCCAAGGGACTCTTCATCACCTTATTCGTGAACTGGTTTGTCAAACCATTCAGCATGGCATTCCTCGCGTGGGTCTTCTTGCAGCACCTATTTGCCGACTGGGTTGAACCGGAGATGGCAAAAAACTATACGGCCGGTTTGATCATTCTGGCCGCTGCGCCCTGCACTGCCATGGTTTTCGTGTGGAGCTATCTAACTGACGGCGATCCTGCCTACACGCTGGTGCAGGTGGCGGTCAACGACCTCATCATGCTGGTGGCATTTGCGCCCATCGTGATGTTCCTTTGCGGGGTGGCTGATGTGATTGTCCCGTCCAAGGTGCTCATCACATCGGTTGTTGTGTTCATCGTCATTCCGCTGGCGTCGGGTTTCCTCACGCGCAAAGTTCTGTTGAAGTCCCATGGTGCCGAGTGGTTCGAGAAATCGTTTCTACCCAGATTCCAACCGGTGACGGTTGTGGCGCTGCTGGCGACGCTGGTGCTCATTTTCGCCTTCCAAGCGGAGAATCTCACAACGAAATGGACCGCTGTCATCTTGTTAGCCATTCCCATCTTGGTGCAGGTCTATTTTAACTCAAGCCTGACCTATCTGCTGATGCGCTGGTTCAAAGTGCCCCACAACGTCGCATCCCCCGGCGCTCTCATCGGTGCCAGCAACTTCTTCGAGCTTGCGGTGGCCGTGGCCATCACGCTCTTCGGCCCTAGCTCGGGCGCGGCTCTGGCATGCGTCGTGGGTGTGCTGGTAGAAGTGCCCGTGATGCTTTCTGTCTGCCGCGTCTGCAATGCCTCGCGGGGCTGGTATCAACGAGGTGTCAGTTCCATGATACACTAACACCTTGAGCGCTGCGCTTCAAGAGGGGAACGGGCGGCCCGCCCGTTAGCCAATGCGCTGCCAGGAGCAAGCCGCTGTGCTTGGCCGCGCTTTCACACACGGGCAGGCTGCCCGTGCCCCCCTTGCCCATGGGCTATGGCGGCGTGACGCCACATCTCCTTGAGTGCGCTTGCCCGCCACCTGTCCACCCTCCCTAAACTAGGGCCAAACTGCGCCTGGTTGAAAAACAAATTTCTCAAAATAGGTTTGTGTTCTCCCTGTGCTAGGGATTGCTTGTCCACGTGTCACATTTCTCATGTGCAAAACAACGTATCCTCAAACCTAGCGAAAATGAAAATAAGCCCCTTCATGATTCGAGCTTGCATGTGCTCCCTGCGCCGTCTTCCCGCCTGCGTCCTCGCCCTGCTCGCCTGCTGTCTGTTCGGCCAGCCGCTCGCGCAGGCTGCCAATAACATACCCATTTACTTCGATACCAACGGCAACACTGCCGGGTTCTACGACACGCTGCCGTCGGGAACCTACAGTTGGAGTGCGATGGCCTGGAGCAACGAAACTGCGGGCATCAGTGCATTGACGACACGGGACGGCAAGCAATTCACCTTCGGTCTGGTGGGTGGCGCTGCAAAAACGGATTTCAGCAATTGCACGATCACGATCAAGCTGGATACCACCAAAACTTTCCAGGGCTTGTCGATCCCCAACACCAATACCCACATCAGGATGGACAATGTGGCTGGTGGCAGTAGCAATGACTATTTGAGTTCCGCGCAGACATGGACTGTGGCGGCCGGATCTTCGTTCACCGAAGCGCAAAATGTGACCACTCTGGGCATCAGTCCTGCCAGAGGTCTGAACTACCAAATTACCAACCCGTGTACCTTGACTTATGCATTGGATATGGGGAGAAACCCGCTGGGTTATTCTGTGAAAGAGATCCGCTTGTTCAGTGGTTGGGGCTCGGATCGCACGACCCAATCTTATGATATCTTGTATTCGCTCGTCGGTGCCCCCGATACATTCATGTTCTTAGGCACCGTCCTCACTCCGACTGGCCAGGATGGCGCGGTCATGACCCGCACTTATGACAGCCGGGCCGGCACCACACCCGATGTCGGCCCCGCCATCCTGACCGGAGTGGCCAAAATTCGCTTTAATATCAGGGCTGTTGGCTACGGGGCGGTGTGGCACGAGATTGACGTCACCGGCGCGGGCCTGGGCGGTGGTCCCACCCATAACATCAGCGGAACTGTTACATTAAGTGGTTCCGGGTTGGCCGGAGTGAGCGTGTCGGACGGCACGAGCACGGCGACAACGGCCGCTGACGGCACCTACACGATCACCGGTGTTTCTGATGGCAGTTACACGGTGACGCCGACCCTTAGTGGATACTCATTCAATCCGGCCAGCTTGCCTGCGACGGTGAGCGGCGCGTCAGTGACGGGCATGAATTTTACAGCAACGTCTGCCTTGCCTTACGATACTTGGAAAAATACCACCTTCGCTCATGCCTTCCAGACATGGGCCGAACGGGTGCCGCAGGCATCGCCAATTTCCTCAGCCCGTATCATGAGTCCGAATACCGCGAACGGGCGTTGCTGCATTCAAAAATCATTGGCGAGCATCCGCAAAGTTTTCCCGATACCCACGGCTCGCCAGTCATGGGCATGTGCTTCACTGCTCTCACGGCCAACATCGTTGCCTCTAATTTCCGCAAACTCATGGATGCCAATCGCTTCTGGTTCACCCTTGCCCAGTGCCCCGATGGCAGCTTCTACTATCAGCCCAACCGTGACAATGCCGGCTACGGCCCGGATGCCCGCATGACCGCCACCGCTGCCGCAGCTTTCATCTTCACCATCCCCAAGCACAGCCTGGTTCTTACCGGCAAAGCAACTCCATCCGTTAAACCGTAAAGAGCTTAAAAATTTCAGAATGAAATCCGCTGTTCTATCATATTTATTGGTGTACTGCGCCGTGCTGGTGGCAGGCGTGTCGGATGCCCGAGCGGCCGAGGACCTGCTCATCGCTGACTTCGAAGGCGCTGACTATGGTCAGTGGAAGACCACTGTCAATGCCTTCGGACAAGGACCCGGCAAGGGGAAGGTGGCGGATCAGCGGAATGTGACGGGTTTCCAAGGCAAGGGACTGGCCAATTCCTACCCCGGTCGCGATGGTTATGCGGCAACCGGCACATTGACCTCACCCCCGATTAAGGTGGAACGCATGTATGACATTCGAATCCGCTCTTGACACCCCGCGATCCCGCTAGCCACAATCCTTCCAAGGTACATCTATGAAAAATGACATGCATGCATTGAAACTGGCGGCTCTTGGTTTGGCCGGGGCATTGCTCCTGTCGGTCACGGCCAAGGCAGGTACCGTCTATATTCCCAAGCGGGGCGAATGGATGTGGGACACCTGGGTCATGCAAGACGGCGCGGACTATCACCTTTTCCACCTGTCTAAAGAGGGCGGGCTGGGCCGTGCGGTATCGCAGGACCTGATTCATTGGACGCAGTTGCCGATGATTCCTAACCTGGCCAAGCTGGGAGATTGGGATGAGAAGGGAATGCTGCTGACCGGTAGCACATTCAAATTCAACGGCAAATACTATATTTCCTATGGCTCGAAGCATCCCGAACCACTCGGGATGCTCGTCAGCGAGGACCTGAAGAATTGGAAGAGGGTGGGGGCACCGGTGTTACCGTCAAAGGAACCCTACAAAAGTGCGTGGCGGGATCTATCGAACTATTGGGATCCCGCTCGGAAGCTTTGGGACGGCTATCTATGTGCCGAATACAACGGGCTGCCGTGCGTCGGTCACGTTTCATCGCCGGACCTCCTGCACTGGTCCTATCACGCACCGCTCTTTGTGACCGAAAAATACACCCGCGACAACAACGGCTTTGTGGAGTTTGAGGTGCCCGACCAATTCGAGATGGACGGCAAAACCTATATTACCTTTTCCAGTATCCGGAGCCGAAAGAACCTGACATCCGGCCGCGAGGACGCAGCGGGAACCTGGTATCTGATGGCGGACAAAAAAGAGGGACCCTATCATGTGCCCAAAAACCCTCTGCTGATGGGCACCGGCATGGGCCGCATCGATCACTATGTCGGTCGCACGATCACCCACAAAGGCAAGCGCCTGATGTATTGCCAGAATTGGGGGGATTTCGTCGGCTGCAACTGGTCCACTCCCAAACTGATTAAATCAGAGCCTAACCATGAGTTGTATTTGAGCTATTGGACGGATCTGGACGTACTCAAAAAAACGCGGATCTTTTCTGCGCACGCGCTGACCGTCAAATCCGACGCGGACAAACGCTATCAGATTCATGACCTCGAAGGGGTGAAAGCGGCGGATTTCATGTTGACCTGTGATCTCGCCATCGCCAGTGCCAAGAGCTTCACGATCACTTGGCGCAGCCCTTTGCCATTGGCGCCGCCGCAGTGCGAGAAAACCCTGACTTATGGGTTGCGGATTGAGCCCAAGGAGGGGCAATTCTCGCTGGTACAGGTTTATCCAAAGCTCCTCTTTGGAGGCAATACCTATCAGACCTTCCTCAACGACCGCTACACCAACAAGAACCTGTGTGGCAGCGGCAAAATACAACTGCGCCTGATGGTGCGCAAAGACCGCTCCGAAGTGTATATCAATGACCGCTGGATCTTCAATGTCGGCTTCAGGGATCAACTGGCAGAGGGTGGCTTCAGCATCTTGGCAGAATCCGGAGAGGTAACTCTCAGCAATCTCGAGATTCATGAGCTGGAGCCACTGTAGGCATTGGACAACTCACAGACCACCACACATGTCACAGACCAGCTTTCAACGCGTGTTTGCAGCGCTCGAACACAAAGAGCCGGATCGTATCCCAATCGACATGGGCGGTACGGCCGTCACCGGCATCAACATTCAGGCGCTTCGCAAACTCAAAGACCACATGAGTATCCCCGGTGAGGTGCTGCTGCGCGACCCCATCACCCAGTTGGCCGTCACGGATGACGCTACCTTCGAGCGCCTCGACTTGGATGTGCGCAGTGTGCGGCCGCAGTCGCCGGCAAACGTGGGGCCTGCCCGGGATCAAGGGCTAGTAGGCAGTCATTACCAGTTGACCGATGAATGGGGGATGGGTTGGCAAATGCCGGTGCTTGGCGGCCACTACTATGATCTCTATCACAGCCCGTTGGCCAACGCCGAGACCGTTCGCGATGTGGAAAACTTTCCCTGGCCGGACCCGCTGGATACCGCACGCTATGTGGGAATGCGCGAAGCTGCCGACCAGGTGGTGCATGGTGAGCAGAAGTCCTTCATTCTCGAGCGGATGAGTTCTGGCATGTGGGAACATGCGATGTGGATGACCGGTTATGAGAAGTTCTTCGAGGATATGGTTTTCAACCAGCCGCTGGTGCATGCCATTATGAGCCGCATCCTCGACATCAAAATGGCCTACTGGGGCAAGGCTCTGGAACAGATGGGTGATTACCCGGTCATCATTTCCGAGGCCGACGATCTAGGCGGGCAAAACGGCCTGCTCATTTCCTTGGATATGTACAAGAACCTGATCTGGCCCTATCACAAGAGGCTATTCGAATTTATCAAGAGCAAAGCCAAAGGTAAAGCCTATATCTTCTTTCACAACGATGGGGCCATCTATCAGACGATTCCACTTCTGATCGAGGCCGGCGTGGACATCCTCAACCCGTGGCAGGTCAACTGCGCTGGTATGGACGACACTGCGAAGTTTAAACGCGAATATGGCCGCGACCTCACCATCTGGGGCGGAAGCTGTGACACCCAGCGGGTGATGCCGTTCGGCACCCCGCAGGAAGTCCGCGATGAAACGCGCCGCCGCATCGACGAACTGGCACCGGGCGGCGGTTTCATCTTTGCCCCCATCCATGTGCTGCAAGCCGGCGTGCCCCCCGAAAATATCGTCGCTTGGTGGGAAACCTGGCAGGAATACGGCAGCTATTGAATTTTTCCAACCCGATTATATGATCAGACCACAATGAAGACCGCACGATTCTTTCTCACGTTTCTGTTGGCACTCAACGCCTCCGTGCTGGCGGCTGACCCGAAGCCACCCAACGTGATTGTAATCGTGGCCGACCAGTTGCGCTATCAATCGACGGGCTACGGCGGCGATGCCCGTGCCGTCACACCCAATCTCGACCGCCTGGCCGCTCAGGGGATGAATCTCCGGCAGTGCGTGGCCAATACCCCGGTTTGCGCGGCATGGCGCGCGGCGTTCCTAACCGGAAAATACGCCAGCAGCACCGGTGTGGCAGTCAACGAACTGCGATTAAACCCGAACCAAGACAGCATCGCGCACATGTTTGGCCGTGGCGGATACGACTGTGATTTGATCGGTAAATGGCACTTGTGGGCGGCGGACTCGAACCACACTGAGATTAAGAGTGCCTACACCCCGCCGGGTCCCTATCGAATGGGCTTCGACGCGTTCTGGGCTGGATATAACTTCAATCACGAGAACTATCATGCCTGGTACTTCCGGGATACCCCCGAACCACATCGCATCGAGGGCTTCGGCGACGCAAAATTCGTCGATCTGGCATGCGAGCGGTTGCGCGAGCATGCCAAGCAAGAGCACCCGTTTTTCATGATGCTTGCGCTCAGTGCGCCACATGATCCGTGGACCAAGCACAACATTCCACCCGCGTGGTACGAGCGTTTCAAGGATATCAATTTTCCGCTGCCGCTGACCTGGTCGGACACGCCAGATCCTTACATGGACCGCAATGCCGATCCGCAAAAATGGACGTCGTATTGGAAGTCTCACATGGAGGAGTTTTACCGGGGCTATTATGCCTTGTCAGCCGCTATGGACGAACAGGTCGGCCGCCTGCTCGCGGCCATCGACGACGCCGGCCTGCGCGATAACACCATCGTTGTCTTCACCAGCGACCATGGCGAAATGCTCGGTGCCCACGGCCGCGTCTTCAAAATGACGTTCTATGAAGAGTCTGCCCGCACACCACTGCTGATCCGCTGGCCGGGCCACATCCCGGCCGCGTGCTCGGACGCCTGCATCTCGACCGTGGATCTGATGCCGACTCTGTTAGGACTTGCTGGCCGCGAGATCCCCAAGGCAGTCGAGGGCATAAACCTCTCGCAACGGGTGTTAGGCAAGGGAGGTCCAGAGCCAGCGGCCGCGCTGCTCCAGGGCATGGGCCACACCTATCTCTGGGAGGACGGCTTCGAGTGGCGGGCGCTGCGTGATCCGCGCTTCACCTATGCCCGATACCTGCGGGATAGTCGGGAGTTGCTCTTTGATAACGTCGCTGACCCGCTCCAACAGCATGATCTGGGGAAAGTCGAGGCCCACCACGACGACCTCAAGCGCCTGCGCGACCAAATGAATCAACGCTTGGGTGCCATTGGTGACACTTTTGAAAAATGCTCCTGGTATCGCGACCACTTCACCACAAACCGCGTGATCGTGCGC
>Ga0118677_10014586_pt1 | contig 11062 bp, 5 predicted proteins | sample AliMusrvi5mmetaG_FD_86154 | JGI IMG/M metagenome (GOLD analysis project Ga0118677, IMG submission 86154)
TCAAACGCATTCTCTTTTCTCTCTTTTTCGATTGTTGTTTTTCCATAGTGGTCAAAGTTATTTAGTTTTATTGATTTAACGTTGACACACTTTATTGAACATACTCCCAGCGGTGTCCGGGCACCCTAATCCTTAATGCATCGCACAGAGTACCCCCAACTCATAATATCCCAGTTCGTGGCTACAAAGATGTAATTATAGAACAGTGATATACCGGTAGCGGTCATATAGGAAGAAGAAAACCAGTATCCTCTGTCGTTCAAATAGTAGAAGTTGCCATCTGTACCATAACCTTGCCGGAAGCCACCCGGAAGGGCTGTAAAACCAGATTCGTTGGTTGCGCCTGCATTGGGGCTTGCCCAATGTGTTGTTCCGGATTCTCTTAATTTACCGCTGGCAACATCAACACCGCCCAGGTAGTCAATCAGGGTTGTCCATTCATCCATGGTTGGCACATGCCAGCCGGGGGGACACATATTACGGGTATCTTCAACAACATAGTAGTTATAAAGTTTGCCATATATGCCAGCATTGGATGGATTATTTCCGTAATCACAGCAGGCACCCGTCGTTAAATTGAGCCAGGTGAAATTGTCCGTTACATCCGGTATGCCGGTTCCATCACGGTATTTGGTCGTTTTCAGGTTCTCGGCCATCCATACCTGTGTCCCGATCTGTACAGTCGAATAGTTGTTGCTGTCAGCATCAGTGCATGGATTAAAAGTAAACATTGTTGTTTTATTGCCGGCAGGTACATCAGTTACAACGGTGCTGTAAATCCCGGAAGTGCCTTTGTAAAGCAATCGTTCTCCATCTGTGTATGGCATTTCAATCGTGGCTGCTGTGCTTTTTATCTGACTGCTTTCCATACCCTTGGTGGAAGGGAGATACTCAATCTTTGGCTCCGTTTGCAGGCTGCCCTGACAGGCCAGTTTTGCAGAATAGAAATAGTTTTTGCCGGAAACTTTTACGATATACACCCCTTTACTGAATCCGGATACCCGAAAACTGTGATAACCTGGAGATAGCAGGTTGTTGATCCGGCAAATGGTTTTACCTGATAAATCATCAATGCTGATTACTGCATCGTCAGTTTCAGGAGCATCAAACGCTATGGTTGATTGATTTCCCATTGGATTCGGATAAATTTGCAATGATTCTTTACCTGATCCGGGGATTCCTGTTCCTGTTGTGAATGTCAAATGTAAGACATCTCCACCGTTCAAAGTAACGGAGGCGCCACTTGTTAAGTTATCAACTTTAATTGCTCCGACAGTTGCGGATGCACCGGCACCGGTAAAACTAATCAAATAGTCCTGCGCATGAGCTTTAAGAATGGCAAGAGCCATGAGAATGAAGATGGTAGCTTTTTTCATGATGGATAATTTTTTATAAAGCTAAAATAATTTAGATTATTTAATGAGAACTCATTTATACTCACCTAATTCTGGATACAGCGGATCGATGATCCGGTGGTTTTCCAGTACATGTTGGAAGTAACATATTCATAATTGTAATTCATGCTCCGGTAATACGCATTGTCGCTGTTCTGTGTTGTGGTCCAGAATTGATTGTAATTCATCATTCCGATAAAATTTTGATCTATATGCCTGATTCCGCCTGCAAGGGCCGTGAAGCCGCTGCTGTTCGTCGCACCCGCGTTGGGGGAATTCCAGTGGATCGTGCCGGTCTCTTTCAGCTTTCCTCCTGCAACGCCTGTGCCGCCTAAGGTGGCGCAAAGCACGTCCCATTCAGTGTTTGTCGGCAGGTGCCAGTCAGCCGGGCATATCCCGGTAACATTACCTGTCGGGGCAGGGTTCCAGGAGGTGGTATTGGAGGCTCCGTTATAATACTGGACCGCCTCTCCCCATTGGTATAAACCGCCCCAGGTATCGCAGTTTGAACTGATGTTATCGTAACAATACTTTTCGGGGATGCTGTTACTGGTCTGTTCGATGGCGCCGGAAACCATGCTGCCATAGTTCAGGTTCTGTGCCATCCAGCATTGGCTGCCGAGAAGTACGACGTTGTAAGACTTACCGTCCCTTGCGTCGGTTAACACACTGCAATCCTTTGTAATGATCGTGATCTCATTGCCATACTGGGTGCCAATATTGTTGGTCGCATAGGCCCGGATCCAGTATTTTGTATTCATGGCCAGGCCGGTCATGCTGCTGGTATAAGAACCTGTCCCGGTACCATCAAGGGTCTTGCTGTTTGCCGTGGTGGGATTTGGCACAGTGTTCCAGCATACACCCCTTATGGTCACTGATGATCCGCCGTCGCTGGTTATGGACCCTCCGCTCGTTGCCGTGTACCATGCGATCCCCGACGCTGCCGTAGTGGTAAGCAGGATGATGCCGTTCTGGGTCGTGAAGCCCACTTCATTGCCGTAATAGGTACCCGCCCCGTTCACGGCATAAGTACGCACATAATAAAGCGTCGATGGGCTCAGCCCGGTGATGTTACTGGAAAAGGTCCCTGTGCCGCTTCCGCTGACAGTCATGGGATCATTAATGGTCGGGCCGGGTGAAGTGCTCCAGCAAACCCCCTTTGAAGTGACTGCCGACCCTCCGTCTCCGGTAACGGAACCACCGCCCGATGCCGACTGTGCCATGATGGAAGTGATCGTAACTGTGGTCACGGTTGCAATTCCGTTCTGCGTGGTAAAGCTTACTTCATTGCCGTAATAGGTACCCGTGCTATTTGTAGCATAGGCACGCACATAATAGGTCATAGTGGCTGTAAGGCCTGTAAGACTGCTTGAAAATGTGCCTGTACCGCTTCCGTTGACTGTCAAAGGATCATTAATGGTCGCACCGGGTGACGTACTCCAGCAAACCCCCTTTGCAGTGACTGCCGACCCGCCGTCTCCCGTAACGGAACCACCTCCCGATGCCGACTGTGCCATGATGGAAGTGATGGTAAGGGTGGTCACGGTTGCAATGCCGTTCTGAGTGGTAAAGCTTACTTCATTGCCGTAAAATGTCCCGGCCGCATTGGTGGCATATGCCCTGACATAATACGTTGTGTTGATGGAAAGGGCTGTCAGGCTGCCCGAAAATGAACCGGTACCGCTGCCGTTCACAGTTTTAAAATTCGCTGTGGTCGGACCCGGACTTGTATTCCAGCAAACTCCACGCGCTGTAACAGAGGCTCCCCCGTCATATGAAATATATCCCCCGCTCAATGCGGTGAATGCTGTAATTGATGTAACAGATGTTGTTGTCAGGATGACCGTACCGGTTTGCGTGGTAAAGGTGACCTCGTTGCCATAGCTGGTTCCCTGGGAATTTATAGCATATGCCCTCACATAATACACGGTTGATGGCACCAGCGATGTCATCCCCGCTGTGAAGGCGCCCGGGCCGCTGCCTGCTGTTGCCTTAAAGTTGACTGTAGCCGGGGCAGGAGCTGTATTCCAGCAGATCCCCCGCTCGGTGACCGGAGATCCTCCATCCCCGGAAATAGTACCTCCTCCGGTCGCGGAAACTGCCGTGATGGCTATGGCCGGAGCGGTGTATATCATAGCCAGCTGGGTCCCTCCCCACACCGGGATGCCATTGTTCAGCGTCAGCACCTGGCCGTTCAGCCCGACCGGTACCCTGACCCATTGGGTCCCGTTCCAGTATAGCATATCGCCGTTATTCGCACCCTGCGGAGGGGAGACAGGAACCCATTTTATCCCGTTCCAATAGTAATATCCTGCCAAAACATTGTTGGGTTCCACACCGGCAACAGCAGTATTATATATAAGCAACCCGGTGGCCGGTGAGGTGACGGGAGCAGCGACATTGGCCGATGTGAGTGCAACCCGGGGAGGTAGGAATCCTTTGGTGGATGATTTGGTATCAAGTATTGCCGATGCATCAGGTGCGCTGTTATCAGTGTTGATTCCTACCTGGGCAAACATCATATAACGAAATATCAGCATCATGGTAATCAGTGAAACGATTTTTTTCATAATTCACAATTTTGGTCGTATGAAAATAAGAGGTTGAAGATAAAAAGAATGTTAAGGCATAAAATTACATTAATTATTGGAAAAACCAGGCAGCTCAGCTAAATCCTTCGCAACCGGTTGCTTCCAAACATGCATTATCTGACATATTACGGCGTTTCGATGTCGTGATGACTGCGAAAATAAATATTTTGTTTTTGTCATTTATTCAACCTTTTATCATATATTTAATAGCCTCATTGTCAAGGATAAAGAGTTATGAAAATGCCATTACACAACCACTAATGGAGTTCTCGCTCTCAATTCGTTGTGAAATCCATAACAAATGATTCCATTCAATAATTTTTCCATTCCCCAAAACCGGCAACTATGAAAAGGCTTTACATTCTGATGTTGATATTTGTTTTAATGGCTGCAACCGCCCTCGGGCAGGTTGGAATAAACACTGACAACAGTGCTCCTGATAATTCGGCAATGCTTGACGTGAAATCGCCGGTCAAGGGTTTTCTGCCACCAAGGGTGGCACTTACAGCAATAAACAGCGCAACGCCCTTGGTGCTGCCTGCAACCGGTCTGTTTGTCTACAATACAGCCTCTGCCGGTACTGCCCCGAATAATGTAGCACCCGGTTATTATTGTTGGAACGGAGCCCGTTGGGTTGCTGTAATCGCCCCATTGGGCATAAGTCCCGGCGATATGCTCTATTGGAACGGTACCCAATATGTCGGCGTTCCGGCAGGTCTGCCCGGGCAGTTTCTGCAAATGTCCTCAATGTATGTGCCCACGTGGGCGGGAACGGTTTTCGCAACAATGATCACCTACGATGCCACAAACATAACTGCAAGCAGTGCCGTGAGCGGGGGGAACATAACTGCTGACGGGGGTTCTCCAATAACGGCAAGGGGCATCTGCTTCAACACATCGCCAAATCCGACAATTGCCAATTACAAAAACACGGAGGGTTCGGGCACCGGATCCTTTACCTCGTCCCTAATCGGGCTTACAGCCGGAACCACCTACTACTTAAGAGCATTTGCCATCAATGGTTCAGGAGCATCCTATGGTAACGAAATAAGCTTTACAACACTCTCAAATGCCACGCTCCCCACGGTCTATACAAATACCATCACCGAAATTATGGCATCAACGGCAACAGGCGGGGGAACTGTCAATACAACCGGCGGGGCAACGGTGACGGCACGAGGGATATGCTGGAGCACCCTGCAAAATCCAACCATCCTTGACAGCCATACGCTCAACGGCTCGGGTACCGGCGGATATTGGAGCTACCTGACCGGGCTGACCCCGAATACATCATACTACGTCAGGGCCTATGCAACCAATATTGCGGGAACGGGCTACGGCAATCAGGTAACCTTTACAACTAATTGTGCCTCTTATTTGGCAGTGAGCGTTTCAATATCTGCATCTGCCAACCCGGTGTGCGTTGGAACATCGGTTACATACACAGCTACTCCGACCAACGGTGGCTCAACACCAACTTATCAATGGAAGGTAAACGGGACGAATGTTAATGGGGCAACGAATGTAACCTATACCAATATTCCGGCAAATGGCGATGCTGTCACCTGTTTGTTAACATCGAATGCTTCCTGCATCACGGGGAGCCCTGCATTGTCCAATACCCTTGCGATGACGGTTACTTCTTTATTACCGGTTAGCGTTTCGATTGCTGCATCGGCAAACCCGGTTAGTTCAGGTACAATTGTGACGTTTACTGACACGCCGGTGAATGGAGGCGGTTCTCCAGGATATCAGTGGGTTGTTAATGGGGTTAATGTCGGAACCAATTCGCCAACTTACTCCTATGTTCCGGTTAATAATGACAGCGTCAAATGTGTTTTAACATCCAACCAGGCTTGTACATCGGGAAGTCCGGCAACATCAAACATGATCGTGATGGTTGTTACAGGCGGAACGGGGTTGCCTTGTCCGGGTATATCATCGGTGACCTATGGAGGTAAAACATATAATACGGTTCAGATTGGAAATCAATGCTGGTTCAGGGAGAACCTGAATATTGGGACAAAAATTGATGGTGTTCAGGAGCAAACAAATAATGGTGCGGTAGAAAAGTACTGCTATAATGGTTTGGAATCAAATTGTGATATGTACGGCGGATTGTATCAATGGAATGAGATGATGAATTATTTGCCATCAAGCAGTTCGAATCCAAGTAATTTGCAGGGTATTTGTCCAACAGGCTGGCACCTCCCCTCAGATTCAGAGTGGTGCCAAATGGAAACATTTTTGGATGCCACATTAGATTGTTCTGGCCTGCAATGGCGTGGAAATGATGCAGGAGGAAAAATGAAGGAGGCAGGCAACAGTCACTGGACAAATCCGAACTTTGCCACTAATATTAGTGGTTTCACAGCACTACCAGGTGGAAAAAGGAGTAATGAAGCGTTGTTTCAGGTATTAACAAGTAACGCATACTTCTGGTCTGCAACCGAAAATAGTGCTGAAGATGCCTGGCCCCGCAACTTGGCTTCAGCTATTGCGCAGGTTTACCGAAGTTGGCACACAAAAACCTATGGTTTCTCCGTTCGTTGTGTCAAAGACACCTGTTCCACCTACTCAACCACCGGCGTGTCCATAACCCCATCAGCCAATCCCGACTGTTCCGGCACATCTGTTACATTTACGGCAACCCCGACAAATGGAGGCACAACGCCCTTCTTCCAATGGAAGGTCAATGGAACTCCTGTGGGTACGAACAGCCCGACCTACATTTATGTCCCGGCATATAATGACGCGGTTACCTGCGTGATGACATCAGGCACCCCTTGTGCTGCTAATCCGGCAACATCGAATGTGGTGCATATGATTGTTAATACGCTTCCAGCAGTTCCCATTGCGGGCACACAAATTGCGTCTGCAAACCAAATTCAATGGAATTGGGATGCAGTTTACTGGGCAAACGGTTATAAGTGGAACACAGAAAATAATTACACTACTGCGTCCGAGATGGGCCAGTCAACCACAACGACGGAAACGGGTTTGACCTGCAATACTTCGTATACACGATATGCCTGGGCCTATAATGTCTGTGGAAATTCAGCACCGGTCACATTGACTCAATCCACACCTGCCTGCCTGCCCGGCTGTGGAACAATCACTGTATCCCACACAGCAGGAGCAGTTGCACCGGTATCAAAAACAGCAACTTATGGCACCGTTACAAATATTACAGGCGAAACTTCAAAGTGTTGGATAACAAGCAACCTTGGTGCTGACCACCAGGCAACTGCTGTTGATGACGCCACCGAAGCTTCAGCCGGTTGGTATTGGCAGTTCAATCTAAAACAGGGATATAAACACGATGGTACAATACGAACACCCAATACAATTTGGATCTCAAGTATAAACGAGAATTCTGATTGGTTGACTACAAATGACCCGTGTTCAATAGAACTTGGAAGTGGATGGAGAGTACCAACCATAACCGAATGGACAAATGTGGATGCAAGCGGAAATTGGACAGATTGGAATGGCCCGTGGAATTCGGGATTAAAACTCAACGTGGCCGGGTATCTCAGCATGAACAATGGTTCAATAAGCACGCGGGGTGGAACAGGTAACTATTGGAGCAATGTCCAAAACAACGCGACAACCGGATGGTACCTGACATTTTACAGTGCCAGCTCTTTTGTTATGAATAATTACAAAACGGTTGGTAACTCCGTCCGTTGCATCAAAGACTGCGCCACCGCACCTTCTTCCCCTTCATCCGGCACAAACATACCAACTCAGACTCAAATCATTTGGAATTGGAATGCCGTTTCAGGTGCAACAGGGTATAGGTGGAACTTTACCAATGATTATGCCACCTCCTACGATCGGGGATCCTCCACCACAATGACGGGACAGGGGTACGCACCAAACACTTCATATACGACGTATGTATGGGCATATAATAGCTGCGGGGCATCGCCGGTGACAATATTGACAAGTCAGACTTTAGCTTTTACTGTTGGGCAAAATTACGGTGGGGGAATTATTTTCTACATCTATCAGCCCGGAGATATTGGTTATGTTGCAGGAGAAACTCACGGGCTTATTTCTGCAACAAGTGACCAAGCTTCTTTTAATCAATGGGGCTGTTATGGATTACTCATTGGTGGTACATCAAATAATCTCGGGACTGGTCAATCCAATACCACCAATATTGTAAATGGATGCATTACGCCGGATATCGCGGCTCGAATCTGCGATAACCTTGTTTGGGGTGGATACGATGATTGGTTTTTACCATCTTTAAACGAACTGGCTCAAATGTATATTCAAAGGAATGTGATTGGTGGGTTTCCGACAACAACCTACTATAGCTCCACTGAAAGCTCAGAATTTCAGGCCCTTAAATATGATTTCACTCCTGATGGCAGTGTTGTTTCGGGAGTTAAAAATAGTGGTGCATCAGTTAGGGCTATACGGGCGTTTTAGTATCTTTTAATTATAATCAAAACAGCACTTTTTACATGACCTTTGGTATATTGAAATTGCTAAAAAATGGTTACGATATTCAAGAATTTTAATACTGTTTATGGACAAAACCGGTCAACAAAACCACCTGCTGCCGTAAATTAAGGATCGGAGAAGATGAGATTTATCAGGAATTGGCGATTGTTAAAGTTGATCTTTCATGGAATCATTACCTTTACTTTGATGAATTTCTGGCTGAAGAATTGCCTGACCCATATTCCCCGCTGAGGATGCGGCTGTGCCCGCAGATGAACGATTCGAAAAGGAATGCCATACATTAAATTATCCACTAAATCCAACGCATCAGCTGTTGTTATCCAATTTTCGGCTACCAATTCAGTCAAAGATTGTGAAATCCCTTTGCCGGTGAGTGGTATTCATATTGGCGCCAGCTTTTGTTATACGCCACGTTGAATCCACACTCACGCAAGCGCCAGCATGGATTGAAAGCTATATGTCAGGGACTGATTGATCTATTTTATTTTTATGAACACCAATGTATCTTGTTCTTTATTCTTGTTTTCTTTATTTTTGAATAAATGGAATTTATAGACTTTGTGCGCCCTTTAATGGTAAATTCATATCCAATCTCGCTGAGTTTTTGCTTCAATGGCTCAATAAAATCTGAAATAAACTGATCACGCGAACGTTTTGTCTCATTCAATTTTTGGGCGATTTCACGATAAATTTCCCGATTTGTATGCTTAAGCGACAAATCTTCCATTTCGGTTTTCACCGCATACAAACCCATACGATGAGCCAACGGAGCGTACAAAAACGAAGCTTCACGAGCTATACTTTGTCGTTTTTCTTCCGGAAATGCGTCCAACGTGCGCATAATTTGCAGATGCTCAGCTATGATAATCAGGATTACGCGAACGTCCTCAGCAAACGTCAGGAATAATTTTCGAAAATTTTCTGTTTCTAGCGAAGCATTGCGTGCATAAAGCTCTTCCACACGCATCATTCCCTGTATAATAGACGAAACCTGAGTATTGAACTTAGCTTCAATTTCTGCAACACTGAGTTGTTTATTTTCAACCAGTTCATGAAGAAGCACACTTAAAACAGCCGCTTTCCCTAATCCAATTTCATCCAAAACAATCTCGACTATCTGAATTTTATCCGAAATAGAACGTCCCGGAGTAGCTCCTTCGGGCGGATAGTGCTCAAAGTATTTGGTCAAAATCACTCTCAATTCCTTTCGTTCCTCATAGGAAAAGAGATTTGGATATGCATGAACTATCCGGCTATATGATGTGCGAAACGATAAATTCATTTTTATATTATTTTAGTTCTCAGTTTATAGTCGGACGTTCTCAGTACCTACTTTCTAACCACCCGCTTCATTTTTATTCAAGTTGCAAAGATACGATACAAAATTAAAGAACATTCCAATAGAAACAGAAAAAGTCGGGAAAAAACTCCAGTAAGAAATCATATTGAAAAAAACAGATAAATAAACAAACAGATAGAGGAGTATTGGATTTTCTTTTTTAAATTTGCAAAACTATAACGAACATGGAAAAAACTGCAGGAAATTCATATACCTTATCCATACGAATCAATTCGGATGGATTTTCTTTGTTGATTAATAATGAATCCGGTTTAGTGCTTTCAACTCAACACGTTCCGATAACTTTATCGAATTTATCCGTAGAAGAAATAGTCAGAATAATTAATGTTGAAACACCACATTATTATAAAAAAGTAAATATAATCTGTGAATCAGACAGCTATATATTTATTCCGACACCCTTTTTCAAACGGGAAGAAGCAATGGATCTCTTGTATTTCCAACAAAAAAAAGAAAAAAACGAACGGATTATATATAATAATATTTCCGACTGGGATACAGTGAATGTATTCGCGATTCCATTAGAACTGGAACATGCCCTGTCACGTTTATTTCCTGAATCAATCATTGAACATCAACTAAGCTGGTTATTGAAAAATAAGATTAAACCACTTCAGACAAATTCTCTCTCCATCTGGGTTCGCTCTAAAATGTTGGATGTAATTGTATTAAAAAACAAAAAGCTCCAACTAATGAATAGTTTTAGCTACCAGACACCGGAAGATTTCACTTATCATGTGCTTGATATCATTGAAAAACTATCGCTTGATATTGAAAAGTGCGACGTATTTTTATACAATTCGGAAAAAAAACCGGAGTTAGGAATAATGTTGGAAAAATATGTGACAGTAAGTAGTTTTTAGTGAGTAGCTTTTAGTTAAGAAAAAAGAATAATGAGAATAATAAGTGGAAAATATAAAGGACGACGAATATCAGCTCCTGCAAATATCACAGCCCGACCTACAACCGACTTTGCAAAAGAAGGCTTATTTAATCTATTGAATAACCGGATTGATTTCGAGGGTATCGATGTACTCGATTTGTTTGCAGGTACAGGAAGCATAAGCATTGAATTTGTGTCACGCCACTGTAAAAGTGTTATCACCATTGAACAAAACGACCGCCATTGTAACTTTATCCGTAAAGTGTGCACCGAATTGAAAATAGATAACCTGTCATTAATGAAAATGGATGTTTTCAAATTTATCAGCAGCTCTCACTCACAATTCGATATGATT
>Ga0118677_10014587_pt1 | contig 11062 bp, 10 predicted proteins | sample AliMusrvi5mmetaG_FD_86154 | JGI IMG/M metagenome (GOLD analysis project Ga0118677, IMG submission 86154)
CGCGCCAAACCGTCGATGGTCGGCGTGATCGCCCGCGGATCGCTGAAACCGCAGGACTGGAACCGCAATTGGTCCGCGAACATGATGATGACATTGGGTGGCTTGTTAGGTGCCGCGCCCATCGCACTACCGGGGTGCGCCAGTAACAGAGAGGAGAACAACATGCCGCGCAACCACACGACGCCGGGAAGGTTGTTGGAAAACAGGGGACGGGTGGTGGAGGTCATGGAGTCTCGGAGTTCCGGGAGCGGATACGGAAGATTGCCCCAGGGCAACTCGTTGCCTGCAACTCCGGGCATCGGGCTTCAATCCCTTTAGGATAGACCCGACGAACGGGATGGGCGCTTGTTGAAGGAAGGTGGTTGGTTCCCGGAAAAATCACGGTGGGTCGTCTGCCTGAGGAGCCCCGAGGTGGAGGCGCAGTCCGTTGCCTCGGAACTGGGTGTCGAGATGGAGGCGATCCATGCGTTTGCGGACGTCCTCGGGCGCGGCGGCCTTGTCCTGTTCGGTGTCCCATGGGCCGCTCCAGGAGATTTTGTTATCTTGGTCACGAACGGTGACCTCTTTGCCACCGTCATTGGATTTCAGCTCAACGCTTCCCTCGTTATCCATCATGCGGAAAGTGGCGCCTTGCTGGATGTCGATCTTGGGCATGATGCCAGGAAGCAACCGTTTGCCGTTCATTCCCTTCATGGCATTTTCCATGCGCTTTCTCAGTTCCAGCATGTTGGGGGCCAATTCGAGCGCGCCTTCCTGAACGTTCAGGTCGAGACCACCGACGTTGCCTTCGATGGCTTTGCGGACGCGGTCAGCCACATCCTTGGGCATGCCCTCAAGCAGATGATCCAGCGGATTGGCACGATCCTGAGGGGCGGGACTGAGCGCCGCCAAATTGTCGGGTTTGGTGCCGAGAGTGACATCGAGTCCGGCGGCCTTCCCCTGATGGATGAGATCGAGATGCACTGTGTCGCCCGGTTTGTGGGAGGCGACTGATTTGGTGAGGTCTGACGGTGAGGCGACGGGTTGGTCACCGATGCGGGTGATGACATCATTTGCGGCGACGCCGGCCTTGGCTGCGGGGCCATCGAAGGGGCAGAGTGCCTGCACGACGATTCCCCCATCTTTTTTGAGGCCAAGGTGATCGACCAGGATGTCGGGAAGGGAAACGGCAATGACTCCCAGGAACGCGGGTTGCGTCTTGGGTGCCGGTTTGACGGCATTGGGCGCGGCTGGCCGGGATGTGGGCGGAGGTGTCACTTGAAGTGGGATTTCCGCAGTGGGCGGGGGGAGAGTGGCGGGCGGAGTTTCCGGCGCGGGCTGTATGGCGCGCGGCGGCGGCGCGTCGTCCGCAGGCGCTTCGATGGCGATTGCGGGGGCAACGAACATGGCCACGAGTCCTGAAACAACGGAGAGGAATGGTTTCGTTTTCATGAGTTACTTACTGCAAGCGTAGTAGCTGAAGGAATTTGTCTGGGAAAACGCGTTCAATCGGGGTTGGCCGGGACGAGGATGTATTCGACGCGCGGTTGTTCCACCTGGTAGGTCCGGCCGGCCGTGTCCTTGAGGGTGACCTGGTCCATGTAAACGACCTTGAGCACGCGCTGCGGCTGTTGGTTGGATTGCCAGATGAGGCCTTCGTCGTGGGTTTCCGCCAGGCTGCGGTTGAACCCCGCGGGCACGAGCTGGTTGTTTGTCCTTGGGGAAAGGGTGGGGTGGAGAGGGGAAGGATCGGTGGCGGCAGTGGCTGTTTTGGCGGTCGTGTTGGCGGTCGTGTTGGCGGTCGTTTGGGTGTTGTGGTGACCGGTCGGCATGAACAAGGCGGAGACGGCGCCGATGACAGCCACGGCGGCGGCGGTCTGCCACCAACCGCGGTAGTGGCGTGGGGCGGTGGTCAGGGATTGCGGGAACGGGACGATGTTGCCAGTGCCGGGGAACGGGACATCGCGGACGGTGGCTTCCAGCGAGGCCATGAGTTCGGGCGGAAGGGATGCGGGCGCGCATTGTTGGAGCCGCCGGGCGAGACTGGCCGCGGCGGGATTCAGCGCGGTCCGGTCGTCATCGCGGGTGCATGCTTCGAGGCGGGCCAGCAGCGATTCATCGAGCGCGGCCGGCCGGAGGCACCGGAGAGCGGACTCAAGGGAGGATAAATCGGGAGTCATGGTGGTGGGATGTTAGAGAAATTCAGATTGAGAGGTCGCCGCGGCGGCGGGCACCGCCGAGGCTTTTTTTGAGAGCCTCCAACCCATAGCGATACCGGGAGGCCGCTGTGTTTTGAGAAATTCCAAGGATTTCGCCGATTTCGGCGAATGTGCGCTCGCCCCAGATTTTCATGACGATGACCTCGGCGAATTTTTCCGGCAGGAGTTTGAGTTTTTCCTCCAGTTGGTCGCGGGTTTCGTCATCGGACGATTCGCTTTCGAACCACGGGTGGAAGGCGTCCTGTTGGGCTTCGCCGGCTTCGGTGCCGACGCTGTCCTCGCGGCGGTTGCGGCGGTCGTCGCGGCGGCTGAGGTCGATGGCGAGGCGGCGGATGGTGGTGTAGAGGTAGGGTTGCCAGGCTTCCGGACCGCCGACGAATTCCTCGTTGCGGATTTTTTCGACGAGTTTGACGATGGCATCCTGGAAGACGTCTTGGGCGTCCTCGTAGGAGCGGGTTTGCTGGCGGGCGAAGAGCAATAATTTCGGGCCACGTTCCTCGAGCCATTTCCGCCAAGCGGAGGGTTCGGGATTCGCATCCGTGAGTGCGGTCAGCCTGGGCAGGTCGTCGGGGTCGTCCATTATTTTGTCGGTGCCGGGGTGGGGGATTGTGGATTTTGGAAGCACCAACCGTTCGACTTTGTCAAGGGTAATGCTTATGGGAAAAGGGTGATTGAAGTGGGGGAAGCTGTCAACATCCGGCAGCGGGAAGCATCAGGAAACAGGGATCGCTGATAGGTGCTATTTGGCGTTTTGCCAAGCGGCTTCCATCTGGGCGAGGGTGGCGGAGGCGAGATCGAGGCCTCGTTGTTGGAGGGCGGATTCCATGGCGGCGAAGCTGCATTCGAACTTGGTGTTGGCCGCGACCATCAGCACCTCCGGGTCGGATTTGCGGAAACGGGCGAGGTTGACCGCAGAGAATAGCAAATCGCCAAGTTCCTCGTCCACAGCCGCCGCATCCCCGGACGCGACGGCTTCCTGCAATTCGGCGAGTTCCTCGCGGAGTTTGGCCAGCACACCCGCCTCGTCGGGCCAATCGAAGCCGACTTTGGCGGCTTTTTTCTGGAGTTTGGCGGCGCGCAGGAGGGCCGGCAATCCCTGGCCGACGCCATGCAGGAACATTGGATCTCCGGCGCCTTTTTCGGTGCGCTTGATTGCGTCCCACTGTTCGAGCACGGCGTCGGTGGTAGCGGCGTTGCTCTGGGCGAAGACATGCGGATGGCGGCGCACCAGCTTGTCGCCGATGCCGCGGGCAACGTCGTCGAGATTGAAATGACCGGCTTCCTCGGCCAGTTCGCTGTGGAAAAACACCTGCAGCAGCACATCCCCCAGTTCTTCCTTCAGGTGATCGAGATCGCCGCGCTGGATGGTGTCCACCGTTTCGTAGGTTTCCTCTATCAGATTTGGCACCAGTGACGCGTGGGTTTGCTCGGCGTCCCACGGGCAGCCGCCCGGCGCGCGGAGCCGGTGCATGATGGCCCGCAGCCGGGCGAGTTGCTTCCCGGCGTCCGGGCATTCGATCATTTCAGCGTCGGTCATGGATGAGGGCGTTGGCGTTGGGCGGCTTGGGTGAGGATGTCGCGTTCGGCTTGGGTGAGGCTCTGGAATCCCTCGCGGGAAACCTTGTCGAGGATCAGATCGACCACCGTGTCCTCGTCGGTGCGCACTTCGGTGCGCGGCCACAACTTCGGCTTGGCGCTGCTGGCAAACGCCTTGGGGCGGATGATTTCCACCCCGGACTGGCCACCTAACAAATTCGGGTGGCGCATCAGGAAATACCCGAGCAAGGCCCCGCCCAGGTGACCGGCCTCGCCGCCTTCGTTGCCGCCGAGTTTGAGCAGGATGGCACCGACGGAGATTGCCATCAGGGCGATGGCGAGCTGGCGCATGGAAAGCTCGATGGGGGGAAAAAGCAGCATCACGCGCAGGTCCGGGGCGATGACGGCCACGCCGATGAAGATGCCGTAGATGCCCGCCGAGGCACCGATCAAGGGCGAGTTCAAACCGCCGGGCACCACTCCCAGAAGGGCCAGCAGGGAGAAAAACGCCGCTCCGGCCCCACCGCAGGCTAGATAGAAAATCAGGAATTTTTTTGACCCCCACCAGCGTTCCATCCACGGTCCGAAGAAGTAGATGCCGATCGAATTGAACAGAATGTGTCCCAGGCTGGCATGCAGGAATTGGAAGGTCACGAATTCCCAAAGATGCAGTTCCAGCAAACCGGACCGGATCGAAAACGCCCCCCAATTCTCCAGCGGAAACAGGTTCTCAGGCAATCCGAGAAAAATCGGCAGGATCAGGTGGTCGAGAAAATAAACCCCGACGTTGATGATCAGCAGCCATTTCACCACCGGCGTGAGCTGCGGCATGAAGCCGCCACCGCCACGCGGCAGGTTCCGTTGATAATCCCGATCGGCGAGTCCCATGCGCCGTGGGGTAGCACGGCATGCGCCACCCCGCAAGACCCGGTGTTCCAAAAATGATTTTCCGGCAAGGGGACGAATCCGGTCCGCGGCGGCGTTTTATTCAATGTCCGCGTGACGTTTTATCCGGGTGGCCGCCGCTCCGCGTCTGCAATGATCGCGGCGCGGAGCGACGGCGGCCCATCCAAAACCACACATGCATGTAGGGGAAACGATGACGCGATGATCGCAAATCGAGTGCTGTTAGTGCCGCCTTGGGTATGACTATTATGATTGATGGGCATTCCCTCGGCCTGGATCCGGCGAAATCCGGAGGGGCCGTAACAAACGTCGAAACCCTGGCAATCCGTCATGCACTCATCACGCCGACTCTCGTCACCGCCCCAAGACGGTTCATGCTCACCCGCGCCTAACCGCCATTTCCCGCTCCTCCTGTGGCTGCCGCTGGTGGTATATCGATGTGCTCGACGGCCAGTGGATCACCCCGAGTTCCGGCAAAAATCTCGGTGCCACCACCATTGAGTATCAAAAACCCTACCAAGCCGCCGGTCTCCAGTATGAGACGATGGATTGCCCACCACCCAACTCAACCCATCAGCCACTCGCGGAACACCGCAGGATCGGCCGGCATCCGGCTCGCCACCTTGTCGCGGGTGGCGAGCACGGCGAGGCGCTCGGGGATTTCGACACAGCCTTGGCCGAGTTCGGCATCCATCACGTCCAGGAACTTCGCAGGATGGGCGGTTTCGAGCGTGACGGTGGCATCATCCGGGTGGGACGAGCGCCAGGTGCGTGCGGCGAGCCAGCCAACCGCGCCGTGAGGATCGATGACATAATTGTGGCGGGTTTTCATTTCGCGGATTGAGGTGCGGGTTTGATCGTCGCTGAAGGCCATGCCGGTGATGGCGGATTTCATATCCATCCACGAGGTGCCGAAGAGTTCCCGCATGCGGACGAAGTTCGAGGGTGCGCCGACATCCATCGCATTGGAAATCGTGGTTACGCTCGGGCGCGGCGTGTAGATGCCGGTGCGCAGGAATTCCGGGACCACATCGTTGCGGTTGGTGGCGGCGACAAAATGGCGCACTGCCAGGCCGAGACGCAGAGCGAGCAATCCTGCCGTTAGATTGCCGAAATTTCCGGATGGCACCACGAACACCGGTGACACCCCCTCCGCCAGTTGGCTTGCGGCGTGGATATAATAGAATATCTGCGGCACGAGCCGCGCCAGATTGATCGAGTTCGCGGATGTGAGATTGAGCGCTGCCGCCAGTTCGCGGTCGAGGAAGGCGGACTTGACGAGCGCCTGGCAATCATCGAACGAGCCGCCGATTTCCAAGGCGGTGATATTGCCGCCGAGCGCCGTGAGTTGTTTTTCCTGCAAGCCCGAGACCTTGCCTTGCGGATAGAGAATGATCACCCGGGTGCCGGGCACATGGTGGAATGCGGAGGCCACCGCGCCGCCGGTATCACCCGAGGTGGCGACCAGCACCGTGAGTTCGCGGTCCTCGCCACGGGTCAGCCAGGCCATCAGGCGGGCCATGAAACGCGCACCGAAATCCTTGAACGCCAGCGTCGGCCCGTGGAAAAGCTCGAGGATGTGATCGCCCGGTGCGAGCGTGACCAGCGGCGCGTCGAACGTCAGCGCGCCATCGACAATATCACATAACTCGGGCGTCGGCACGTCCTGGCCGAAAAACGCCTCCGCCACCGCGTGGCCGATCTCCCGGAAGGTAAGTCGCCGCCAGCTCTTCCAGAAATCCTTGCCCAACACCGGCAACACGTCCGGCATGTAAAGCCCGTTGTCCGGCGGCAGCGACCGCAAGATCGCCTCCTTGAGTCCGACCTGAGGCGCGTTGTTGTTAGTCGAGTGGTAGAACACTGCGTTTAAGCACTAAATCTTAAGTATTAAATTCCAAACGAAGAGAAGAAGAGAATCCAGAGACCAGAATCCAGAAACCAGCGAAGATGAAGAAGTGACTCTTCTTCTCTGGTCTCTGGCCTCTGGCCTCTGGCCTCTGGTCTCTGGTCTCTGGTCTCTGGCCTCTGGCCTCTGGCCTCTGGCCTCTGGCCTCTGGCCTCTGGCCTCTGGCCTCTGGCCTCTGGCCTCTCATCTTCCGTTTAGAATTTAGAATTTATGATTTATGATTTCCAATGACGTGCACGCCGTGCGGGTTGATGCGTGAGACGTAGGCCTGGCATGCGAGGGGGATGGCGAGGAAGATCTTGGTGACGGCCTCGGCCACCTTGCGGGCGGTTTCCTCGCCTTCGCACAGAGCAAAGACCGAGGGACCGGCACCCGAAATCGAGAATCCCAGTGCCCCGGCTGTTAGGGCGGCGCGTTTGGCCTTGTAGAAATCCGGGATGAGTTTCTGGCGCCGGGGTTCGGCGATGACGTCGTGGATCGAGCGCGAGATCAGCCCGTAGTCCTCCTGGATGATGCCGCACAGCAAGCCGCCGAGGTTGCCGATCTGTTGGGTGGCGTTGACCAGTGGAATCTCCTTGGGCAAAATCTCGCGGGCCACCCGGGTGAGGATTTCGATGTCCGGATGGACGACGGCGGCCCACAGGTTTTTCGGGGCCGGAAGCTGGGACACGTCGAGTTCCTCGTTGGACCGGATGAACACAATCCCGCCTAACAGACATGGCGCGACGTTGTCGGCGTGCCACGCACCGTCGGCGGAGGCCTCGCCGGTCATCGCGAAGGGCAACAATTGTTTTTTGCTGAGCGGTTCGCCGATGAGTTTGTTCACGGCGAAGGCACCGGCCACCGCAGAGGCGGCGGATGACCCGAGACCCGAACCAAAGGGCATCTTCTTGTGGATCTCCATCTCGATGCCGCGGTCGGTCATGCCGAGGTGGCGGAGCAGATCGAGCGCGGCGACGCCGGCGGTGTTTTGGGCGGGATTTTTCGGCAGTTTCCCGTTGTCGCCGGTGATCTTGGTGATCCGAAGGCCGGGTTTGTCGGCATGGCGCACGACGATCTCATCGCCGGGCGAGTCGATGGCGAAACCTAGGACGTCATAACCGCAGGCGACGTTGGCCACGGTGGCCGGTGCGAACACGCGGATTTCAGGATTGTCAGGCACGGGATTGCGGAGTGGGGTGATCAATGGGCGGGTGGCGCGGCTAGACGGGCGCACGGACCGGAAACAAAACGACGGAAGCCAAAGGAACGCGCGAAGTCTGGGACAGCCTTACCCGCCTAATCAAGCCCGGATATGCACCCGCCTCAGTCGCCGGGGGGGTGCCAGCAGCGTCGCTGGCATCCCTGCCAGGATGCGGGGAAGGCGCATCCTACGCCCCTTGGATCTAACGGATCTTGCGGATGATCATGTCGGCCAGCGCTAGCGGGGTGGCCAATTGCTCGCGGGTGAGGTCCTCGGGACCGAATTCGATACCGTATTTGTCTTCGAGGGCGACGACCATGAGTTGGACCACCGCCGATGAGTCCAGGCCAGCGGCGAACAGGTCACCATCGATGGGAAAATCCCAATCCAAATCCATCACACCCTCGGCATTCAACCAATCGATCAAATCCTCGGGACCGGGCGACAAACGTTTCGGCTGTTGCATGCGCGGAAACGGTGCGATGGCTCCCCCGGATTCCGCAAGAGGAAATGTTAAGGAGTTTTGAAATGACTGCGCGGGGCAATAATTCAAGGAGCGGCGGACTCCGACCGCCGATGCCCATGAAACGACAATGAGCTGAGGCCAAGCACCTCCCATGGGCATCTCATGGGCTTGTGGGCGGGACGCCCACACTCCTTGAGTGGCGGACTCCGGCCGCTTGAGTGGCGGACTCCGGCCGCCGATGCCCATGAAACGACAATGAGCTGAGGCCAAGCACCTCCCATTGGCATCTCATGGGCTTGTGGGCGGGACGCCCACACTCCTTGAGCGGCGGACTCCGGCCGCCGATGCCCATGAAACGACAATGAGCTGAGGCCAAGCACCTCCCATTGGCATCTCATGGGCTTGTGGGCGGGACGCCCACACTCCTTGAGGGGGCAGGGCTCGATTAAGACTTGGCCGGTGAGCGGATCCGGCATAAGGCAGGGGAGTCCGTCATGTCGTTTTCCGTTCTAACCACCGATCCCGAGAGTTCCGCGCGTGCCGGCCGGCTGGAGTTGGCGCACGGCGTGGTGGAAACGCCGATGTTCATGCCGGTGGGCACCCAGGGGTCGGTGAAAACCATGCATCCGGCGGAACTCGGGGAAATCGGCGCACAAATCATCCTGGCCAACACCTATCACCTGTGGCTGCGCCCGGGCCATGAAACGATCCGCGAATTGGGCGGCCTGCACGGGTTTTGCTCGTGGGACAAGCCCTTCCTGACGGACTCCGGCGGATTCCAGGTCTGGTCGCTGGCCAAACTCCGAAAAATCACCGAGGAGGGCGTGCGCTTTCAAAACCACCTCGACGGATCCAGGATGATGCTCACTCCCGAGCTGAGCATGGAGATCCAGGCCGCGCTCGGAGCGGACATCGCCATGCTCTTCGACGAATGCCCGCCCTACCCGTGCGATGAGGCATACGCCGCCGAGTCCGCAGCCCTGACGACCCGCTGGGCCCGCCGGTGCAAGGAGTGGGTAACCGCCAACGATCCGCGCTCCGGCAGCGGCCGGCAGCTCCATTTCGGCATTGTCCAGGGCTCGGTGTTTGGCGATTTGCGCGCACAATCGGCCCGCGATCTGGTGGAAATGGATTGGGACGGCTACGCCATTGGCGGGGTTTCGGTGGGCGAACCCGAGACTGAGATGTTCCGCGCCATCGACCATGCGGTGCCGTTTTTGCCGCCCGCCAAGCCGCGCTACGCCATGGGCCTGGGCACCCCGCCCCAGATTTTGGAAATGATCGCCCGCGGAGTGGACCTGTTCGATTGCGTGATGCCAACCCGGGTAGCCCGCCACGGGTTGGCCTTCACGCTCGACGGCCCGCTGCAGATCAAGAACCTGATTCACGCCAAAGACCCGCGCCCGCTGTGCGAATCCGCCCACCCTCACGTCGCCGGATTTTCCCGCGCCTACCTCCGCCACCTGTTCCGGGCGGGGGAAATCCTCGCTTTACGGTTGCTTTCCTTCCATAATCTGCATTTCTACCTGCGCCTCGTTGCCGGGGCAAGGGATGCGCTTGCCTCCGGGACCTTCTCCGAGTATCGAACATCCTTCATCCGGCGCTACACCCGATCCGCAATCCCATGACTCACATCCACTCCCTGCTTTCCACCCTTCCGCTTGCCGACACACCGGGATTGCTCGGCAGCCCGGCCGTCATGATGGGCCTGATGGTCGTGATGTTCTATTTCCTGCTCATCCGCCCGCAACAACGCCAGCGCAAGGAACAAGTCGCCCGCATCGCCGCCCTCCAGGCCGGCGACAAGGTGGTCACCAGCTCCGGCATCCACGGCATCGTCCACAACGTGAAAGAACACACCGTGATCGTCAAAGTCGCCGAGGGCACCATGATCGAATTCGACAAACTCGCCATCGCCATCGCCCATAAACGGGATGGCGCCGTTTCCAAATAGAATCATGCCACACGACCGTCTTTGATTTCAGCCAAGTCTCCGCATTCTCACCATGATCACACCCCTACTCGCCACCTCGCTCATTGAAGATCCGCTCACCGTGTTCGGTATTGGTCTCTCATTGCTGTTCCTGTTTTTCTGGTATTTCGCCACCGAGGTGGAGCGCCGGAAACGCAACGTGGGCACGTTCCTGAGCATCGGCATCTGCGTCCTCTGCCTGCTAGCGATCTACCCGCCCAGCAAGCGACTCAAGGGCGGCATTGACATCCTCGGCGGATCATCGTTCTCGCTGCACATCCAGCCGCGCTCCGATGCCAATGGCAATCCGATGCCGATCACTCCGAGCCAGGTGGACCAGGCGATTCTGGTGATCGAGAAGCGCCTCAACGGCATGGGCACGGCCGAGCCGATCATCGCCCGCCAAGGGAACAATGGCATCCTGCTGCAAATGCCCGGCGTCGAACCAGAAGAATCCGCCCGCATCCGCACCACTCTGGAAAAAGTGGCCAAACTCGAACTTCACGAGGTCAGCACGCGCAACGAGGAAGTCGGAGCGGATCGCAAATCGCTGGCCGAGCGGGTGTTTGCGGGATCCGAGATTGTTCCCGGTTACCATGCCTACCAGTACAAGCACAAGGATGCGGAAGGCACCGAAATCAAGACCCCGATCCTGCTCCGCCGCACCTCCGCCCTCGGTGGATCCGACATCGCCCTGGCCACTCCGTCACCGCAGCAGGTCGATGCCGTGTCCATCACGCTCAACGGTCCCGGCACCGACAAGATGATCGCCCTGACCAAGAACATGCAGCCCGGCAAGGACCGCATCGCCATCGTGCTCGACGGCGAGGTGATCAGCGCGCCGGTGGTCAACCAAGTTCCGCTGGGCAAACAATTCATCATTGAGGGTCTGCGC
>Ga0118677_10014588_pt1 | contig 11059 bp, 9 predicted proteins | sample AliMusrvi5mmetaG_FD_86154 | JGI IMG/M metagenome (GOLD analysis project Ga0118677, IMG submission 86154)
GCGTAACCCCATCACCTGTGAACGCGTGGCGGGCCTCTCGCGCATCCTTCGCGGGAATGCCCTGGCGGGTTTTGAGAATATCGCTCTCTGGCACGAACGCGACATCACCCACTCTTCCGTGGAGCGCGTTATTTTCCCTGACAGCACGATCCTTCTCGATTATATGCTCGGCCTGATGCAGAACGTGATCGAGAACCTGGTGGTGAATAAGGAGCGCATGCTCAAGAATCTTGAGTCGAGCCGCGGGATGGTTTTTTCCCAGGGCCTGCTCCTCAAGCTCGTGGAAAAGGGGCTGACCCGCGAGGAAGGTTACAAGCTCGTGCAGGACGCGGCTCAGAAACTTTGGGAAGACGAAAGCCTTTTTCTTGAGCAAGTGGTCCAGAAAGACGAGAAGATCTTGAAGTTCCTTACCGCCCAAGAGGTCCGTGATGTTTTCAGTTATGACAGGCATCTGAAAAATGTTCCGGTCATTCTCAAACGCGCGGGGATCCTTCCCGCGGCTCAGAAAAGGAAAAAATGAACATGTCCAGCGACCTGGGGAAGACCGAAGCGATCCTGGAGACGCATCTGCCGCTACCGCGTGTGGCGGTCGGGAAAGTGCGCGATATCTACGGGGTCGGTGCCGATAAGCTTTTGATCGTGACCACGGACCGGCTGAGCGCTTTTGATGTCGTGATGCCGGACCCGATCCCGATGAAGGGGAAGGTCCTGAACCAGATCACGCTTTTTTGGCTCGAGCATTTCAAGGACATACTGCCGCAGCATCTGATCACGGCGGACGTGGACGCGATGGGGCTGCCCAAAGATGTCGTGGCCCAGTTCCGTAATGAGCTGGTCGGCCGTTCGGTGCTGGTCAAGCGTGCGGAGCCGCTCGCCATCGAATGCGTGGTGCGCGGCTATATCACCGGCTCCGGATGGAAGGATTATCTCGCGACCGGCAAGGTGTGCGGCCATACCATTCTGCCAGGCATGAAGCAGTGCCAGAAATTCCAGGAGCCGATCTTCACGCCGTCCACCAAGGCGAAAACGGGGCACGATATCAATATCGATTTCAGCGAGGCGATCCGGATCGTCGGGAAGGACATCGCTCAGCAGGTGAAGGATCTTTCGATCCTGCTCTATAAGAAGGGCCAGGAGTACGCGGCCTCCAAGGGCATTATCATTGCCGATACGAAATTCGAGTTCGGGATCCACGACGGGAAGCTCATGCTGATCGACGAGATCCTGACGCCGGACAGTTCCCGTTTCTGGCCCGCGGACCGGTATGAGACGGGGCATGATCAACCGAGTTTTGACAAGCAGATCGTTCGCAACTATCTGGAAACGCTCGCGTGGGACAAGCGCCCGCCGGGACCGGAGCTGCCGGAAGAGATCATCGCGAAAACCACGGCGGCTTACTGTGAGATTTACACGCGTTTATCCGGAAAAGATCTCCGGAGATCATAAATCCGGTTTTTCCGGTTTTAAAAGAGAGGTTCAAAGACTATGAATTTCAAAGCGCTTATTCACACGAGTTTGAAGAAATCGGTGCTGGATCCCCAGGGACAGACCACGCTGCACGCCCTCGCGTCCATGGGGTTCAAGGAAGCCAAGAGCCTGCGGATCGGAAAGTATTTCGAGCTGGCGCTTGAGGCGGAGAACCGCGCGAAGGCGGAAGAGTCCATTCACGTCATGTGCGACAAATTGCTTCATAATCCGGTGATCGAGGAATATTCGTTCGAAATTCAGGAAATGCCTTCATAACTTTAATGGGCCGAGCGGGGGACAGGGAACGGAACGCGTTCCTTGCTTTTCGTTTCCCGTTCTTTAAGGAATGAGACCATGAAAGCCGCGGTTATTGTTTTTCCGGGTTCCAACTGTGATACGGATTGTTTCCACGCGCTCCGGGATGTCGCAAAAGTGCCGGTGGAATACGTCTGGCACAAGGACCGCAATCTGCCGAAGGTCGATCTGGTGGTTATTCCAGGCGGGTTCAGCTACGGAGATTACCTGAGGACCGGCGCGATCGCCCGGTTTTCTCCGGTGATGGATTCCGTGATCCGCCACGCCAATGAAGGCCGCGCCGTGCTTGGGATCTGCAACGGGTTCCAGATCCTTCTGGAGGCAGGACTTTTGCCGGGAGCGATGCTTCGGAATAAGACGCTGGAATTTATTTGCAAACACACGTGGATCCGCACCGATGAGAACCTGACCATTTTCTCGGGACAGATGGAACCGGGAGAGACGCTTTGCGTTCCCATCGCTCACGGCGAGGGGAATTATTATTGTGATGACGACACGCTGAAATCCCTTCAGCAGCATTCGCAGATCGTTTTCCGTTATTGCTCCCAGGACGGGAAAACCGGGGAGGAATTCAACCCGAACGGGTCCCGGGATAACATCGCCGGGATCGTGAACCAGAAAAAGAATGTCCTGGGGATGATGCCCCATCCGGAGCGCTCAAGCGAGGATATCCTCGGGTCTTCGGACGGATTCAAGATCTTCAGAAGCATTTTAAACTCACTGGAATAAAACCATGCCCCCTCTTGATTCGACGACAGCCATCACCCCGGAACTGATCGCGGCGCACGGGATCACGACCGAGGAGTATCAGCATATCCGGGACATTCTCGGCCGGGACCCTAACATCACGGAGCTCGGAATGTTCAGCGTGATGTGGAGTGAACACTGCTCCTATAAAAATTCCAAGCCGATCCTTAAGCTTTTCTCCAAGATGAACGCGGAATTGCCGCATCAGGAGAACCTGCTTGTGAAGCCGGGGCAGGAGAACGCCGGGATCGTGGATATCGGGGACGGTCTTGCCGTGTGCTTCAAGATCGAAAGCCACAATCACCCCTCCGCGATCGAGCCCTTTCAGGGCGCGGCCACCGGCGTGGGAGGCATTCTCCGCGATATTTTTACCATGGGCGCGCGCCCGATCCTTCTGATGAATTCCCTCCGCTTTGGGGACCTTTCCCAACCGGTCAGCCAGCGGCTTTTTCGCGGGGTGGTCGCTGGGATCGCGCATTACGGCAACTGCATGGGGATCCCCACGATCGGTGGTGATGTCTATTTTGATGCCTCCTATGAGGGCAATCCTCTTGTGAACGCGATGGCGCTCGGTATTATTAAAAAAGATGAGATCGTGCGCGGCGCGGCCCACGGCATCGGCAATCCTGTCTATTATGTGGGGGCCACTACCGGGCGTGACGGGCTGGGCGGCGCGGCCTTCGCTTCCAAGGAACTTTCGGAGCAAAGTCATGAGGACCGTCCCGCGGTTCAGGTCGGCGATCCTTTTATGGAAAAACTTTTGATGGAAGCGTGCTTGGAACTTCTGAAGACCGACGCGCTTGTCGGCATGCAGGACATGGGCGCCGCGGGCCTGACCTGCGCGGGTTGTGAAACCGCCTCTCGCGCGAGCACCGGGGTCGAGATCGATTTGGCATATGTGCCTCGCCGTGAGACCGGGATGATTCCTTATGAGATCCTTCTTTCGGAATCGCAGGAGCGCATGTTGGTGATCGTCAAAAAGGGCAAGGAAAAGGCGGTGGAGGACATTTTTGAGAAATGGGACCTTCATGCCGTGAAGATCGGGGAAGTGACCAAGGGCGACAAATACCGCGTGCTGGACGGCGGGCGGATGGCCGCGGAGATTCCCGCCAAAGCACTCGCGGATGACGGGCCTGTTTATACGCGTGAGGAAGAAAAGCCGGCCTATCTTGAAGAAGCTCAAAAACTGGATCTTGCGGCGATCAAGGAACCAGAGGATTTTACAACGGTCCTCAAACGCCTGCTCTCGTATCCTTCGATCGCGTCGAAGGCATGGGTCTGGCAGCAGTACGACCATATGGTGCGCACGGATACGGTGTTTTATCCCGGGCATGATGCCGCGCTCATCCGCGTCAAAGGCACGCAAAAGGGCATCGCCGTCTCGACCGATTGCAACAGCCTTTATGTCTATCTTGATCCGCTTGAAGGCGGGAAGATCGCCGTCGCGGAAGCCGCGCGGAACGTGGTCTGCTCCGGCGCCCGTCCCGTGGGTCTGACCAATTGTCTTAATTTCGGGAACCCCATGAAGCCGGAGATCTTCTGGCAATTCCACAACGCGGTTTCGGGCATTATCGAGTCCTGCAAGGCTCTGGAGATCCCCGTGACGGGCGGGAATGTGAGCTTCTATAATGAGAGCCCGCAAGGCGCGATCTATCCGACGCCGGCGATCGGGGTGGTGGGTCTGATGGAGCATATTGACAGGCGGGTGCCGTCCTTTTTTCAGAATGAAGGGGACATTCTCTTCATGGTGGGCGAGACTTTCAATGAGCTGGGCGGCAGCCATTACCTGATGATCGAGCACGGATTGAAGCAGGGCCTGCCTCCGCGACTGAATCTCGCGCGCGAAAAGGCACTTCATCAATTCATTCTCGCGGCCGCGGACGGGAAGAAGCTTGCGTCCTGCCACGACCTTTCCGAGGGCGGACTTGCCGTGGCCCTCGCGGAGTGCTGCCTGAAAAGTCCCGAGGGCCTGGGAGCCAGGATCCAGGGACTGAACGGTCTCCGGAAACATGAGACAGCTTTCCGGGACGACGCCCTCTATTTCGGGGAGAGCCAGTCGCGCGTTGTGATTTCGGTGAAGCCTGAATATCAAAAGGATGTCCGGAACCTGGCGCAGAAGCAGGGGGTCGCTCTTTATGAAATCGGCAAGGTGGGCGGGGATGCCCTCATCATGGAGAATCGGGTCCATATGACGGTCCGGGAGATGACGAACCTTTTTGAAAATACGATCCCCAACATTATGGAGCGTCAATAATGGGCGGAGAAAATATCAAGCACCATTGTGGTATTTTTGGCATCTTCAACCATCCCCAGGCGGCGCGCACCACGCAGCTCGGCCTTTTCGCCCTTCAGCATCGTGGCGAGGAAGCGGCAGGGATCTGCACCAGCGACAGCTCCGATCTTTATCTTGTCAAGAAAATGGGCCTCGTGGGCGAGGTCTTCGACGAGGATTCTTTTGCGCAGCTTCCCGGGAAAAACGCCATCGGCCATGTCCGCTATTCCACAACCGGGTCGTCCACGCTCCTTAACGCGCAGCCCTGCAAAGTCGATTATTCCCGCGGTCAGATCGCAATTGCGCATAACGGCAATCTCGTGAATTCCCAGATCCTCCGCGCCGAATTGGAAGCCTACGGTTCTATTTTCGGGAGCACCATTGATTCCGAGGTTTTTGTCCACATGATCGCGAAGCCGTCCTACCGCACCCATGAGGAAGGCGTGATCGGGGCGACAAAGCGGGCGAAAGGCGCGTTCAGCCTGGTCCTTCTGACCGAGGATCATCTTTTCGGGGTTCGCGACCCGCAGGGGTTCCGGCCTCTCTGTCTGGGGAAACTGGGGAACAGCTACGTGCTCGCGTCCGAGACCTGCGCGTTCGACCTGATCGAGGCGGAGTTTATCCGCGAGATCGAACCCGGTGAAGTCGTGGTGATCGACAGCAACGGGCTGCGGAGCCATTTCCCTTTCAAGGACGAGAATATCCCCAAGGCGCACTGTATTTTTGAACATGTTTATTTCGCCCGTCCTGATTCGAATATCTTCGGCGACAGCGTGGGGCTTGTCCGCGAAAGACTGGGCCGTCAGCTTGCCAAGGAGCATCCCGTGGAGGCGGACATCGTGATCCCGGTGCCGGATTCCGGGAGTTTCGCGGCCCTCGGCTATTCCCGGGAATCGGGGATCCCTTTTTCGCACGGGTTCATTCGAAACCACTATATCGGCCGTACCTTCATCAGCCCTTCGGAAGCGAGCCGTATCCTGAAAGTAAAGATCAAGCTTAATCCGATCCGTCAGATCGTGGACGGCAAACGCGTGATCGTGGTCGACGACTCGATCGTGCGCGGCAACACCGCGAAGAACCGAGTGAAACTCCTGCGGGCCGCAGGGGCCAAGGAAGTGCATATGCGCATCAGTTGCCCGCCGCATATCTCGCCCTGCTTTTACGGGATCGATTTTCCGTCCAAGAAGGAGTTGCTGGCGGCCAATAAGAGCATTGCGGAGATCACAAAGTTCCTCGATGTCGACAGCCTGGGCTATCTGACACTTGGGGGTATGCTCGGCGCCACGACCCGGGACCCGAAAGATTTTTGTGCGGCGTGTTTTTCCGGAAAATATCCGACCAAGATCTACGACGCGGACGACAAGTACAAGCTGGAGAACAAAAGGAATACCTGCAAAATATGAGCGCCTGGACCTATGAAAAAGCAGGCGTGCCTCATCTGAAAGGGGACCCCGCCTACAACCGGAAGATCTCGGGTCTGATCCGCTCCACCCATGTCCCCGGCGTTTGCGGTGACACGCTTGGATTCGCCTCGCTCTTTGATCTCGGGAAAACGGGCATCAAGGATCCTTTGCTGGTGGCCTCGACCGACGGGGTGGGGACCAAACTGGAACTCGCGCGCCTCCTCGGAAAGCATGACACGATTGGGATCGACCTTGTGGCCATGTGCGTGAACGACCTTATTACCTCCGGAGCTCGCCCGCTTTTCTTCCTCGATTATTATGCGTCCGGAAAATTCCAGACGGAGGTGATCGGCGAAGTCCTCAAGGGGGTCACCGAGGGCTGCCGTCAGTCCGGCTGCGCGCTGGTGGGCGGTGAAACGGCCATTATGCCCGGTTTTTACACCGACCACCGGAAAACTCTCGCGGCTCAATATGATGTCGCCGGTTTTTCGGTGGGCGCCGTGGACCGAAGGAAAGTTGTGACCGGAAAAAAGATCCGGGCCGGGGATGTCATCCTGGGTATCCAATCCTCAGGCTTTCATTCGAACGGTTACTCTCTTGTTCGGAAGATCTTCTCCGAAAAGGCGCTGTGCGGGCCTGTGGGGAAGAGACTTTTGACCCCTACCATCATTTATGTGAAGCCCATTCTCGCTCTTTTAAAGAAGGTGGCGGTGAAAGGGATTGTCAATATCACCGGCGGCGGTTTTTATGACAATCTGCCGCGTGTGATCCCGCAAGGCCTCGGTGCCGTGATTGATAAGTCGTCCTGGAAAGTTCCCGAGATCTTCCGCATCGCGCAAAAGGCCGGCGGTATCTCGGATCATGAAATGTACAAGACCTTCAACATGGGTGTCGGGATGGTCGTGATCCTCGATAAAAAACAGGTCGCTGCTGCGCAGAAGGTCCTGAAGAGCTTCAAACTAAATTCCTGGCAGGTCGGCCGGATCACAAAGCAGGGCGGGGTCACCGTCGCATGAAAGTTCTCATCGTGGGCTCCGGGGGCAGGGAACACGCGCTCGCGTGGAAAATAGCTCAGAGCCCGCTTCTCAAAAAACTCTATGCCGCGCCGGGGAATGCCGGGATCTCAGGACTCGCGGAATGCGTGGCCATTGCGGCGGATAATATTGACGGACTTCTGGAATTCGCGCTGCGTGAAAAGATCGATCTGACCGTGGTGGGACCGGAGGTGCCGCTTGTGGCGGGGATCACCGACAGGTTCCAGGAGAAGGGGCTGCGGGTGTTCGGGCCCTCGCAATCGACCGCCCTGATCGAAGGAAGCAAGGCTTTTTCCAAGGATCTGATGACCAAATACGGTGTGCCGACCGCGGATTACGAGGTCTTTACCAGCGTCAACGAGGCCAAGCATTACGCGATCGAGGCAGAGATGCCGGTGGTCATTAAAGCGGACGGACTCGCGGCCGGAAAAGGCGTGGTGATCTGTGACAGTTCCGAGCAGGCGGTCGCGACACTCACGCAGATGATGGAAGAGAAGATCTTTGGGGCGGCCGGCTCCAAGGTCATTATCGAGAAAAAATTGGAAGGGGAAGAGCTTTCGATACTGGTGCTGACCGACGGGATAAAGATCATTCCTCTGGCAAGCGCCCGGGACCACAAACGGGTCTATGACCACGATCGCGGTCCGAATACGGGAGGCATGGGGGCTTTTTCGCCGAGCATGAAGATCCCTGACTCCGAGATCGGCGGGATCATAGATATCGCGGTGACTCCCATCATCCGGGGCCTGGCGCAGGACGGGATGCCTTATCGCGGCGTGCTTTACGCGGGGATCATGATGACGAAGGACGGGCCGTTCGTGCTGGAATACAATTGCCGTTTTGGGGATCCCGAGACGGAAGTTATTTTGCCGCGTCTGAAGTCGGACCTTCTTCCGGTGATGATGCAGATCGCGAAAGGATGTCTTGAGACCGAAACCCTGGAATGGCATCCGAAGGCGTGCATCACGGTCGTGATGGCCTCGGGCGGCTATCCGGGAGCCTATGAAAAGGGCGTGCCGATCCACGGGTTGGAGTCTCTCTTGGACGAGCGCGATGTTGTGGTCTTTCATGCCGGGACGGCGCTCAACGCGGAAAAACAGATCGTGACGGCCGGCGGGCGCGTGCTCGCGGTGACGGCGGTGGGGGATACTCTCAAGGCCGCACATGACTCCGTGTATCAGGCTGTTTCCAAAATACATTTTAGCGGCGGTTTTTGCCGCCGGGACATTGGTCACAAAGCGATAGCGCCGCATTTTGTTTAAGATCAATCGCGAACAGTATTGAGGGGATGCCATGAAAGAACTCGTTTCGATCGTGATGGGAAGTGATTCGGACCTTGAGACCATGCAGGATTGCGCGGACGTGCTCAGGGATTTTGGCGTTCCTTTTGATATGCAGGTGCTCTCGGCGCACCGGACGCCAAGTCTTGTCGCGGATTTCGCGACCCAGGCCCTTAAAAAAGGACGCAAGGTCATTATTGCCGGTGCCGGCGGCGCCGCGCATCTGGCGGGAGCCGTGGCGGCGAATACCATTCTTCCGGTGATCGGCGTGCCGCTTGCCGCGACGCAATTAAGCGGCTTTGACGCGCTCCTTGCGACGGTGCAAATGCCGGCCGGGGTCCCGGTGGCGACCGTGGCGGTGGGAAAACCCGGCGCCCGGAATGCCGGCCTTTTGGCGGTGCAGATCCTGAGCCTCTCGGACGCAAAGCTTACGGCCAAACTCAAGAAGTACAAGGCCGCCATGTCCGTGAGCTGCCAGGAAAAGAACCGGAAGCTTCAGGAAAAGATCAAGTAGTCGCATCTCAAGAAAAAGGAGGGTTCGTCATGGACCACATTGTTTTGTTTGGGATCATCGCTGCAGCCTCGCTCCCCGTGCTCTTTCTCCTGCGGCATATCCTGGGTGGCATGTTCGGGCTTTATCGAGTGGTCCCCGTCAATGAAGCGCATATCCGGATCCTTCAGAATTCCAAAAAAATATTTTCCGCGCGTGACGGAAAAAGCGCTTACTGGGTCATTCCTTTTATCACGAAACTACACAAACTTCCCCTTTGCAACCTCGCCATCCCTGTCAATGACATCAAATTGAACGACAGGGATATGGCGAAATTCGTTTGCGATCTGATGTGCTTCATCAATATCCGCAATATCGACCTGGCCGTTGAAAGGCTGATCCTGACCGATGCTTCCAAAGAAATGGGGTTCGATTTTGTGAAGCTCTCTGAGGACCTGCACGCGATTATGGAAAGCGTGGGACGTACGGTCACGACGAAGCAAACGCTCTTGGATATTTATATGAACCGCTCACTCCTTGATCAGGCGATCACCAAAGAAGTGGAGCAGGTTTTTCCCAAGTGGGGGATCGAACTTGTGGACCTTGAATTGAAGGATATCAAGGATGCTCCGGGAAGTACGATCATTCAAGACATTGAAAGAAAAGTTGCCGCCGAGATCCGCCGCGATGCCGACATCCGGGTTGCCACCACCACCAAAGAAGCGGAGATCGCCAAAGCGGAAGCCGAGGAAACTTACCGGAAAAGACAGATCGAAAAGGACAAACAGATCGGGATCGCGGAACAATCCAAGAATCAGGACATCGCATTAAAAGAAGTGGAAGCCAATAGCCAGCGCATCGAAGCCCTGCGGAAACTCGAAGTCGGCAAGTCCGAGATCGAAAAGCAGAAGATTGAGCAGCTGGCCATGGCGCAGAAAATGAAATTCACGCTGGAGGCCGAAGGCCAGTCCAACCAGATCCAGGCGATCGGAAAGGCCGAGGCAGATGTGATCAGGATCAAAAAAGAAGCCGATGCGGCCGGGACGCTGAAATTGGCCGCCGCGCTTAAAGAGTTCAATGATGTGGCTCTGAGCGTGAAGATGCTGGATGTCCAGAAAGAGGTCATGCTTGGCAAGTACCAGGCCCTGGCTCAGGCGATCCAGAAGGCGGATATCAAGTGGATCCTCTCCGGAGAGAACGCCCAGAAATTCTTCGGGATCAATCTGGATGCTCAGGGGGGCGCGAATATGCAGCAATTCCTTCAGGAGAGCGGCATTGATCTTGAGATGCTGAAATCGCTAGTGAAAAAGGACGGGAAATAAAAACGACGGCTGTCGGACATTCCGGACGACGTATTTAAAAAGACCCTGTGACCGGGGTTCGGAGGGCTTCACACATCGTGACCGTAACGCCTGGAGTGATCAAGATCGATCATCATGATCCGGATATGTCACGCATCCGCGATGCGGCGCACGCCTGTAAAGAGGGCAAGCTGATCGTGTTCCCGACGGAAACCGTTTACGGGATCGGCGGAGCGATGAGCGCACCCCGGATCGCGGAAAGGCTTCGCGATGTCAAGGGTCGGTCGGACGCCAAACCTTTTTCTTATCACATCAGCGATTGGGCGATGCTCGAAACTCTCCGGGTTAAAAAGACGCCGCTGGTTCGCGCTCTCGCCCGGCAATTTTGGCCGGGTCCCGTCACGCTCGTGGTGCTGGACCTCGAGGGGCAGAAGATCGGGATTCGGTTCCCGAAGAATAGGATCGCGTTGGCGCTGATCCAGGAGGTCGGGGAGCCGTTTATCGCGACCAGTGCGAATGTGAGCGAGAAACCGTCGCCGCATACGGCGCATCAAGTGATCGAGCAGCTGCAAGGAGCTTTCGATCTTTTGTTGGATGGCGGCAAGACGGAATTCATGCTCGACTCGACGGTGGTGGATCTGACCGGGGAGTTGCCGGTCGTGCTTCGCAAAGGAGCGCAGGGCGCGGACGTGGAAAAAGTGGTGGCGAGACTCGGGGGCCGGAAATGCGCGCGCAAGCGCGTTCTGATCA